>SKET01000796.1_pt1 | contig 24145 bp, 23 predicted proteins | sample 4841461 | NCBI WGS metagenome assembly SKET01 (sample SAMN11008802, study PRJNA524170) | human gut metagenome | biome: Human fecal sample; material: Feces; isolation source: fecal sample from pouch patient p5 | host: Homo sapiens | place: Israel: Tel-Aviv | collected 2014-02-13
AAACTAACGTTTCTAGTTTATCAAATGGAACGAAGTAATAGGGTAAAAGTGCACATTCTTATTTAGCAATAACTGCACAATACAGTCTAGCAGTTACAGCTATTAGCAAAAAAGGCAAAACATGTGCTTTTCTACTAAAAAGTTGATGTGATAGGCTTCTATCTAAATAAATTTTAGGAGTTTTTATCGTGAAGCAAAATGATGGACGTATCATTTGGAAAAATCAAAGTGATTTAAAACTGATTTTAACAATTAATGAATTCATCGAAAAACACGGAATTAAATCTAGCCGTCAATACCAGAAAAAGCTAGCAGAAAATCCAAATTCTGCACCAAGCATGTGGTTCATTAACAAAAAATATGGATCATGGGAGAATTTATTGATTAGTATAGGAAAAGAAAATACTGATTATGGAAAATGGTCTAGAATGTCAGAACAAGAATTATTGGAAATAGTAGAATCTTTTATTAAGTGTGAGAAGATAAGTTCTCAGCGAATGTACGAAAAAAAATCAGTAGAGAAGGACATTCCTTCACTTAGCACTGTTAAAAAGCGGTTAGGAGATATACGGCCTCTTTTTAAAGTGAAAAATGAGAAACCTAGTTTTACTGATTTTGAACTACTGTTAGAACTAAAAAATGAAATAATCCGCTTGGACTTACAAGATGATTTATCAATGACAAAGTTTCGAAAATTAGTTCAATCCCCAAAACTACCGTCAGTTGATACAATCATGAAAAGAACAAACAAAAATTGGGAGGAATTAATGACAGAGATAGGATTTGATTATCGAAGAATCAAAATCTATAAGCAGAGAAACAACCTATCCAAGACAAAGAAAACTAAATAGTAGCACTCTAAATCAGACGTTCAAAATTGAAATTTGGACGTCTTTTTTTATTACCCAAAAACGAAAGGAGATTTATTTTATGAAAAAGCCAAGATTTAAGAATTGGCGGTTGCTTGCAACACTGGGCCTATTATGTCAAACAATCGGTGGATCACTTGGGCCAACGATTGCTTTTGCGGAGGAAGTTACGCATCCACAAACAGTGACGGTTGAATTGGATTTGGCTCACCAGTATGCTGTCGAAGGGACGTTTAGTGATGGGCGTCCTATGTCAGAAGTCACCGTTCCGCACTATGCAGTTTACAATGGTGTGAAACAAGATATTTTCTGTATTGAACCAGGAGTGCCAATTTACAATGAATTCACTCCAGGTTATGAGAAAAATCCATTACCGGATATGTCAGAAAAAGCAAAACTAGTTTCGGTTTTATGGAAAGAAGCGGGTACGGATGTGGATACTCATATTGTTGCTCAAAAGATGATCTGGCAAGAAGTCAATGGCTATACACTTCACTCTATCAAACGTTCCGATGGTAGTGCAGTAAATATTGCGGCTATTGAGGCAAAAATTAATCAAGCAATTGCCGACTATCAGAAGAAACCAAGCTTTCATAATTCCACAGTGAAAACCGTGTTAGGTCAATCAACGACTGTAACCGATACGAATGGCTTGAATTTATCGGAGTTTGATGAGGTTATCGAAAATACCGCAAACATTGATTATCGGGTGAATGGCAATCAATTAGTGATTACCCCGAATGCCAATTCAAAAGAAAGCGGTGTGTTAACCTTAAAGAAATCCGCTAATACAGGAACACCGGTAGCTTATAAAATGGCTGGCCAACAAACTTTGATGGCGGGGGCGATTGATAAGCCCAATACCTACACTATCAAAATTGACGTGGAAACTGAGGGCTCTTTGAAGATCAAAAAAATCGATAAAGAATCTGGTGACGTGGTACCTGGGACAGTTTTTCATTTAGATTTCGGCAAGGTACTTCCTGAAAAAGACGTGACTACGGATAAAGAAGGAATTGCGATATTGGATAGGATTCCTCATGGCACGAAAGTAACCATTACTGAAAAATCGGTGCCGGCGCCTTATACGATTGATACCACACCACTGACTGCCACCATTAAAGCGGGCGAAATAATTTCCGTGACTTCAAAAAATACGCGAGAAAAAGGTCAGATTATTCTGGATAAAACTGGAGTTGAAACAGGTAGTGATTTTTGGAACGATAATTACTCACTAGCTGGCAATGCTTTTGCTATACGGAAAGATAGCCCAACTGGTGAAATTGTCCAAGAAATCACAACTGACGAAAAAGGTCATGCGGAGACACCAAAAGATATTGCTAATGCTTTGGAGCTAGGAACATACTATGTGACAGAAACCAAAGCTAGTAATGGGTTCGTAAATACTTTTAAACCAGTAAAAGTTGAATTGAAGTATGCCAATCAGACCGTGGCTCTTGTTACCAGTAATGTGAAAGGGCAAAACCAAGAAATTACTGGTGAAACCACTTTGACGAAAGAAGACAAGGATACTGGGGATAAAACTCAAGGGAAAGCTGAGTTTACAGGAGCTGAATATACTCTCTTTACTGCAAAAGATGGTCAAGCTGTTAAATGGAGCGAGACTTTTAAACCAGAATTAGTGAAGGGCACGAAAGCTTCTGATGAAACTGTGACTTTGACTTTAGATGAAAAGAATCAAATTGCTGCTAAACACTTAGCAATTAATGAGTATTACTGGCAAGAAACAAAAGCGCCAGAAGGCTACGCCTTAGATGGAAACAAGTACCCTGTTTCCATCAAAAAAGTGGATGATAACGAAAAAAATGCCGTGATTACCCGAGATGTTACGGCAAAGGAACAAGTAATCCGCTTCGGCTTTGATTTCTTCAAGTTTGCCGGATCTGCTGCCGGGACTACCGAAACGGGCTTTAATGATTTAACCTTTAAGGTAACACCGTTAGAAGGAACCGAGGAAATTACCGGTGCTAAGGATGAAGCGACCACAGCTTACAATGAACAGCTAGGCTTTGATGGTTATGGCAAATTTGAAAATCTGCCTTATGGGGATTATTTACTAGAAGAAGTAGAAGCACCAGAAGGATTCCAAAAGATTACACCGCTAGAAATCCATTCTACTTTCAAAGAAAATAAAGAAGACTATGCTAAGATCGAATATGTCTTTACCATTACCGAAAAAGGACAAAAGCAGCCGATTAAAACAGTGAAAGTACCTTATGAGAAGCTAACCAATACGAATTTCTCTGTTAGTCTGAACCGTTTAATGCTTTATGATTTGCCTGAGGAAGAAGACAGCTTAACTTCTCTAGCGACTTGGAAAGACGGAAACAAAGAATTGACAACTCTGGATTCTACAGAGCTAGTTGATAAATTGAGTTACAACTTGCATGAAATCAAAGACGATTGGTATGTGGTGGCTCAAGCAATCGATGTGGAAGCCACAAAAGCTGACCAAGAAAAAGATGAACAAGCGAAACCAGTCGTAATTGCCGAAGCAACCGCAACTTTGGCGAACAAAGAGAAAACAGGAACTTGGGAAATTCTGCATAAATTAACCGCCGAACAAGTTTTGGATAAAACCATTGTCTTATTCAACTATGTGTATGAAAACAAGGAAGCTTTTGAAGCGGGCGATGAGCCAGTCGCAAAAGATGCTAGTTTGAATAATCAAGCACAAACTGTCAATTGTACAGTGGAACGTCATGTTTCCATCCAAACAAAAGCGCACTTAGAAGACGGATCTCAGACCTTTACTCATGGTGATGTGGTAGATATGTTTGACGATGTGTCCATTACCCATGATGTTCTGGATGGCTCAAAAGAAGCCTTTGAAACCATTTTGTATGCTTTATTACCAGATGGTACAAACAAAGAAATTTGGAAATCTGGCAAGATTGATTATGAAGTGAATGACAAAGAATTCACCAAAACCGTGCTTGCAGAAAAAGTCGATACCAGCAAATATCCAGAAGGAACTAAGTTTACCTTTGCGGAAATCAATTACGACAAAGATGACAATATCAATGGCAAACACAATGAAGATCTGAAAGAAAAATCCCAAACCTTAACACCAAAAGAAGTTCCGACAACCCCTAGTACACCAGACCAACCGGAAACACCAACTGTTCCAAGTGACTCTCAAGAATCTAGTCCCACAGTAAAGACATTCCCTCAAACTGGGGAGAAAAATTCCAACGTTCTCCTATTCATTGGGTTTACCTTAATCTTTGCGACTGCTGGGTATTATTTCTGGAATCGCCGAAACTAAGGTGATGAGATGAAACAAGTAAATAGTAAAAACCAATGTGTGCGATCGCCTCCTAAAAAAGTGGTCGCGCTATTTTTGTATCCAAACTAAAAATGAAAAGAGGAAAAAAATATGGAATTAAAATTTGTCGTACCAAATATGGTCGAAACCTTTGGAAAGATAAGTTATGCCGGTGAAGGCGAAATTCTAACAGAAGGATATGGGCGGTATACTACGGTGATTGGTCGTAGTTATCATTTATATTCCAGTAAGCAACGCGCCGATGATATTGAAGTGGTGGTCGCAGCGGAAGCCGGGGAAAAGGATTTTGATCAAGATCAACCATTGAAGGCTGTCAAACCCCACTTAGTTGCCAAGGGTTATGAAATCGAGAACCGTGGTTTTACCGATTACGTGTTGCATGTCGATGATTTAGTGAAAGCATAGGAGGAAAAGAATATGAGATTAACAGAAGGTATTGTTGTAGATTCCGGATTAACGTTTGGGAAATTGCGGTTTTCCGCATTGCGCCGGGAAGTTCGCAAACAAAATGAGGATGGAACGATTAGTAATGAGATCAAAGAACGGACTTATAATTTGAAATCCTCGGCTCAAGGTCGAATGATTCAAGTCAGTATTCCAGCAAATGTTCCATTACGTGAGTTTGCCTATGATGCAGAAGTCGATTTGGTGAATCCAATTGTGGATACTGTCGCCAATTATGTTTTCCGAGAAGGGACCACCGTCAACTGGTTCATTAAAGCGGATGATTTGGTACTGAAACGCCCGCAAAATCAAGGAACTTCTACCAATCAAAACGAAGGGAAGAAATAGGTGAAGAGGATGAAAATTGATGTTGAGCATATGATGGATTGTCTGGAACAATATGGCAAAGGAGAGCTAACCGAAGAACAAATGAACAAAGCTCTGACGGTGAACGAAAAAGTATTTCTGATTATGCATCAAGATTTTCTTGAACCAGACGAAGAAGAGTTCGATGTCTTGGATTGGTTAGATGAAGAAGGCTCTTTCTTCATGGTTGTGGAAGTAGATGAACGCTTGTGTCGGGAAGCCGAATCCGTATTAGAAGAGATTGGTGTGGAAATGCCGGATGCCATTGAAAGTTTTTTAAAGCAATTAGTTGAAACCAAGCAACTCCCCATAGCAGTAAATGACTAGCATAACTTGTTGAAATTAGCCCAATGAAATTTCTGTTGGGCTTTTTTCGATTGGAGGTGGAAAACATCAAATTGTACAAAGGACATCGGATACGAGCAAGCGATCAACACTTAATTTATCACTTTGTTCTTGGATGGTTAATCGCTTTGTTCATTGGCTGGATGAGCATCTTTTATTTTCAAGAGCTTAGGCAGCTAGATATTTCTAAGCTATCACTTTCCACTATTGAAATCACTTGGGCTATGAAAGATTTAGTCCGTCTGCTTGGAAGTCTGGCGCTTTCGGGAAGTCTAATGTTATTTTATATTCATTTTTTTCATGATCACTGGCGAAGTCTGTGGCATCGACAAAAGCTAGCCCGGATGATTCTGGAAAATCATTGGTACGAAGTGAAACAAACCCAGAGTGAAGGCTTTTTCAAAGATTTGGATAGGAGCCGAACGAAGGAGACCATCAGTTACTTCCCCAAAATCTATTACCGTATGGAGAACGGCTTGATTTCCATTCGTGTCCAAATATCATTAGGAAAGTATCAGGATCAGCTTTTAAAGTTAGAAAAGAAGTTGGAGAGTGGGCTGTATTGTGAGCTAGTGGAAAAGGAACTCAAGGATTCTTATGTGGAATATACTTTGCTTTACGATATGATTGCCAATCGAATTGGAATTGAGGAGGTGGTGGCAGAAAATGGAGCTTTGCGATTGATGAAAAATCAAGTGTGGGCGTATGATTCCTTACCTCATATGTTAATCGCAGGTGGCACTGGTGGTGGGAAGACCTATTTCTTACTCACCATTATCGAGGCTTTGCTGAAATCTGATGCAGAACTATTTGTTCTTGACCCAAAAAATGCGGACTTAGCCGATTTAAGCACGGTAATGACTCACGTATACTCCCAAAAAGATGAAATTTCTACTTGTGTGGAGGATTTCTATGAACGCATGATGGCTCGTAGTGTGGCGATGAAAGAAATGCCAAACTACAAAACAGGAGAGAATTATGCGTATTTGGGACTTCCGCCCAACTTTTTAATCTTTGATGAATACGTGGCTTATATGGAGATGTTAACAACGAAGGAAAGTGCGGTGATTTTGAATAAGCTCAAGCAAATCGTGATGTTAGGTCGTCAATCTGGTTTCTTTCTGATTTTAGCTTGTCAAAGACCGGATGCGAAATATTTAGGAGATGGGATTCGGGATCAATTTAACTTCCGTGTGGCCTTGGGAAGGATGAGTGAACTCGGGTATTCCATGATGTTTGGTGAGGTTGAAAAAAACTTCTTTATGAAACGCATCAAAGGACGAGGTTATGTGGATACAGGCGGGAGTGTGATTAGTGAGTTTTATACTCCTTTAGTTCCAAAGAGTTATAACTTTTTAGATGCCATTCAGGACATAATACAAGTAAATCTTAAATCTAAAGAATAACGCTAAAATACAAACCGACATTTAATCTGTTTTATTTTCTTAATCTATTTTTAGAGATAAGGTAAATATCATGAATTTCTAGAAAACAAGATATAAATTTATGTCAAACAGGAGAACAGTATTGAAAGTAAAAAACTCAAAGCAATTGACAATACGTGATTAAATGGATACTATTCAACTTATTAATTGAACTATTTTAGTAGAAGAGATTGAAAATCTTAAAGGAGAAAAATTGAGATGAATCACACTAATAAAGAGTTATTTGAACAATATTCTTTGATGGGGAAAGCTTTAGCTAATTCAAATCGTTTGGAAATCATGAGCCTTCTTATGCAATCTCCAAAAACAGTTGAGAATATTGCAAAAGATACTGATTTATCTGTTGCGAATGTCTCCAAACATTTACAGACCCTTTTGAAAGCTCACTTAGTTAAAAATCAAAAATATAAAAATTATATTTATTATCAAGTTTTTGATGTGAACATTGAGAATATGTTGACGCTCTTTTTTGAAACCGCCCAAGATCAGCTTGTTAAGCGAAATGTGATTAAGCAAAATTTTGAAAATCCTAAAGAAGACGATTACATTTTGACGATTGAAGATTTAGAAGAAAAGATTCAGGCAAAAGAGGTTGTACTGATTGATGTAAGACCTTCAGAGGAATACTTAACTGCCCATATTCCTGGTGCTATTTCGATGCCTGTGCAAGAGTTGGAAAGTATGATTAATCACTTACCGAAAGATAAAGAAATCGTTGCTTACTGCCGTGGGCCGCATTGCTTGATGGCAAAAGAGGCAATTGCGATTTTAGAAAAACATGGTCGACAGGCTGTTCGACTTAGCGAAAGTGTAAATGATTGGAATTTACATCATATCTCTCATTGATAGAAAGAAATTGAAACTGCCTATTAATTAGGCGGTTTTTTTCTTGATACAAATATTTTGCCAGAGAAATATATTTATGTTAGTATTCAACTCGTTAGTTGAATAGGTTTTGAATTAGAAATTGTGGAGGAATGTAAATGGAATTAGATGTAATCGTGGTAACGTAGGAACAAAAAATCATGATTAAATTAGAATCTAAAGTGATAAATTTTTAAAGGAGGTTACCTATGATCTATGATGTAGTAATAATTGGGGCAGGACCCGGAGGTATGACCGCTGCTTTATATGCAGCACGTTCAAATCTTTCAGTGTTGATGTTAGAAAAGGGGCTTCCTGGAGGACAAATGAACAATACTGCAGAGATTGAGAACTATCCAGGATTTGAATCTATTCTAGGACCAGATTTATCCATGAAGATGCTTGCTGGTACAGAAAAATTTGGTGTCGAGTTAAAGCATGATACTGTTGAGAAAATTGAGAATGGTGGCAGTATAAAAATTATTAATGGCTTAAATGAAATGTATCAAGCCAGAACGATAATCATTGCCACAGGCGCAGTTCATAAAATGCTTGGAGTAAAAGGTGAAGATTCTTATTCAGGAATGGGTGTATCGTATTGTGCGGTATGTGACGGCGCGTTCTTTAGAAATAAAGAACTATTAGTAGTTGGTGGTGGAGACTCTGCGGTGGAGGAAGCTATTTACCTAACACAATTTGCCTCTAAGGTAACAATTGTCCATCGAAGAGATACCTTAAGGGCACAAAAAATACTTCAAGAACGTGCTTTTAATAACGAAAAAATTTCTTTTGAATGGAATGCTGTAATTGAGGAAATTAAGGGAAACCAAATGAAAGTGACCTCAGTTCAATTAAAAAATCCAAAAAACGATCAGTCGAAAGAAATTACTGCTGACGGAGTATTTATTTATGTCGGTTTAGATCCTATTACCCAACCATTTACAAGCTTAGGAATTGTAAATGATAATGGATGGATCAGAACGGATGAGAGAATGCGGACTACCATTCCTGGTATTTATGCTATTGGAGATGTGAGGGAAAAAGTATTACGTCAAGTTACAACAGCTGTAGGTGATGGAAGTATTGCAGGTCAAGAGGCATATAAATATATTGAAGAAAACTCAAAAATAAATGTATAGAATAGGTGAAGAAATGAAAAAAATTAATGATCAACAATTTAAAGAAGAAACAAGTCAGGGATTAGCATTAATCGATTTTTGGGCTCCATGGTGTGGTCCATGTAAAATGCAGGCTCCTATTTTGGATGAATTAGAAGCTGAGATGGGTGATAAGGTATCAATTTTTAAATTGAATGTGGATGATAATCCAGTTACGGCTAGTGAATTCGGTGTGATGAGTATTCCAACATTAATGATAAAAAAAGACGGTCGGGTTGTTGACAAGCTTGTTGGCGTACATGACAAAGAAACTTTAGCAAAAATATTGAATGAGTTTGCTTAATTAGCAAAAAAATTAATTATATTTGGATAGAAAATGTGACAAAGTGAATAGCCTAGTAGCCAAGAGCAAAAAATGTTCTTGGCTTTTTTCTTTGCAATGAATGAGGTGATTTATGACATTTTTAGATTTATTTGCCGGGATTGGTGGTTTTCGCTTAGGTATGGAACAAGCGGGCCATCACTGTATCGGCTTTTGTGAAATTGATGAATTTGCTAGGCGTAGTTATAAGGCAATTCATGATACTAGAGAGGAGGTGGAAATGCATGACATCACAAGTATATCAGACGAGTTTATTCAATCCCTCGGACCAGTGGACATCCTTTGCGGCGGATTTCCGTGCCAAGCTTTTTCAATTGCGGGAAAGCGGCAAGGATTTTCCGATACTCGAGGTACTTTATTCTTTGAAATCGCTCGGTTCGCCTAAGTTTCTATTCCTTGAGAACGTCCGAGGGTTGCTCAATCACGAAGGAGGGGCTACGTTCGAGACGATCCTCCGAACGCTGGATGGATTGGGGTATGATGTGGAATGGCAGGTGTTTAACTCAAAGGCCTACGTTCCCCAAAGTCGCGAGCGGGTCTTCCTTATCGGACATTCTCGAGACGCATGTACCGAACAGGTATTTCCTATCATTGGATCGTCTCCAACATCTGATCAAAACATCAGAAACTTAGTAAATATCAATCCTTCCAATCGTGGAATGGGGGGCAAGTCTATGGTTCAGATGGTGTAGCACCAACCTTAACAGGCGATGAAGGAATCAAAATCGCATTGCCGGTAAATGAGGGGATTTCAGTAGCCGGTATGTTGCCGGGAAATTTTGAACAAGGTAATCGGGTTTACGAGGTGACCGGAACAGCTCCCACTTTGTCAACGAAACAAGGTGGAACGAAGATCATGATTCGAAAAAATAAAACAGAATATCAAGAGGTGAAGCCAGGGGACAGTGTGAACCTGGCTTCTCCTAATTCCACAGGTCGGGGAAAACAAAGTGTGCATACCTTATTAACAGGAGACCAACAAGCAGTCGTCACAAATCAGTATCAGATTCGGAAGCTAACACCTAGAGAGTGCTGGCGGCTTCAGGGCTTTCCAGACTGTGCTTTTGATCGGGCAGCTCAAGTCAATTCAGATAGTCAATTGTACAAACAGGCCGGAAACTCTGTGACAGTTCCGGTCATTTTTGATATTGCCAGAAGATTAAAGGAGGTGGATAGGCATGATTTATGATGAGTTGATTGGAGAAATCTACTGGGTGATTGGTAAGATTCAGTCAGATTCAGAACTAGAAGAAGAATTACGCCGGCTCAATTTTGATATTTGCAAAAATGGGGTGAAAGTCCCTGGTGATTCATATGTAATGGACGAGGAAACCGATGCTCGAATTGAGCTGAATCAAGTCATCAGTGAATTGGAACGGATTGCGGATCATGCAAAAGAATCGAATATCCGTCAAGACTTGTTTGAGATTAAGGCAGAGTTGGAAATTGGGGGCATTGCCGAGGAGTAACCGCCAAATAAACCAACTGATAGGCGCTGACCGCGGAGGATTTGCGAAGCAGAAATCCTCCGTGGTGCTGTGCCTGTTCATGGACGGCGCCAGCCGGCCATGATGTCTCACCCCCCGTATCTAACAGGGGGGTACAAAAACACAAAAAATAAGCAAGCAACGATTAAGAATTGCTGGTATATCAAGGATAATTAGTATTTTTAGAAAATGTGAACTCAAGTTGGATAGTTCACATTTTGAAATTTGGTGGTGAATCATCAATGAGAAGAAATTTTACAAAAGAACTATTGAAGGAAAAAAGGAAGGAGTATAAGGTCACTCAAAACAAATTGGCAATAGCTTGTGATTTATCACGAGAGTATCTCAATAAAATTGAGTCGGGAAAGAAGGTTCCGGCTAAAAGTGTCATGAGAAAGATTTTTCAACAGCTAGAAACGTTCAACCCTGATTTACCTTTAACTTTGCTATTTGATTATGTACGCATTCGATTTCCAACTACAAACGCACGAAAAATTATACAAGAGGTTTTGCATCTAAATTTTGATTATATGCTTCATGAGGATTATGCCTTTTATTCTTACCAAGAACAATATGTTATGGGAGATATTGTAGTGATGGTATCTCAGGAAGAAGACAAAGGTATTCTCATTGAAATGAAAGGACGTGGTTGTCGGCAATTCGAAACATTTTTACTTGCGCAAAAAAGAAGTTGGTATGATTTTTTTGAGACAAGTTTAAAGTTAGGCGGCGTGATGAAACGATTGGATTTGGCAATCAATGACCGTGCAGGATTACTGAATATTCCCTATTTAACCAAAAAATGCCAAAACGAAGAATGTATTTCCTTGTTCCGAACCTTTAAAAGTTATCGGTCGGGGGAGCTGTTGAAAGCTGATGAAAAGGATGGCATGGGGAATACCTTATATATAGGCAGTCTCAAAAGTGAGGTTTATTTTTGTCTCTATGAAAAAGACTATGAGCAATATATCAAACTAGGGATACCTCTCGACCAGACAGAAACGAAGAATCGGTTTGAAATTCGGTTGAAAAATGAACGTGCTTATCACGCAATTATGGATTTGATGAAAGGGAGAAGTATTGAGAGCACTACGTTTTCAATCATTACTCGCTACATGCGAATTGCAGACAAGGTACAAGGAAAAAGAAGAACCAACTGGCCTCTTAATGAAAAGTGGGGCCGATTTGTCGGTCGAAATCGTAAAGAAATTCAATTGACCTCAGAGCCAAAGCCGTACACGATAGAACGAACTTACAACTGGTTAGGAAGGCAAGTCGCCCCTACTTTAAAAATGACGATTGAATTGGATCGTATTAGAGGAACCTCTTTTATTAGTGACATGGTATTAAACGCCGAATTATCTGAACGGCACAAAAAGATTTTAGAACAACAAAGTATGGCAATTGAAAACTTGATTGTATGAAAAGAGAAATTTTGATGGAAATTGGAAAGATATGTTATTGGTTTTTGGTGGTAGTGGCGGGTCAAGCAATGGAAAAGAAAGGAAAGTGATGAAATGAATTTCGGACAAAATTTGTATCAATGGTTTTTGACCAACGCCCAATCTTTAGTCTTACTGGCGATTGTAGTCATTGGTTTATTTTTAGGATTTAAGCGAGAGTTTTCTAAACTGATTGGCTTTTTGGTGGTTGCCTTGATTGCGGTAGGTCTAGTCTTTAATGCTTCTGGTGTGAAAGATGTCTTACTGAATTTGTTTAATCGAATCGTCGGTGCATAAGGGGGAATCATGATGGAACAGATGCGTATTTATATCGCGAATCTTGGAAAATACAATGAAGGTGAGTTGGTGGGGGCGTGGTTTACCCCACCTATCGATTTTGATGAAGTGAAAGAACGGATTGGATTAAATGACGAATATGAAGAATATGCGATTCATGATTATGAACTGCCTTTTGAGATTGATGAATATACGCCAATTGAGGAAATTAATCGGTTGTGTGGCTTAGCGGAGGAACTTGAAGGAACACCAGTTGGTGAAGTTGCTTCAGAGATTCAACACGCTTTCTTTAATTCTTTTGAAGAAATGGTAGAGCATGTGGATGATATTGTCTATTATCCGGACTGTGATGATATGAGTGATGTAGCGTATTTCTTGATTGTTGAAAATGGTGATTTTGGCGAAGTACCAGAACACTTGAAGACGTATATTGATTTTGTTGCGTGTGGTCGAGACTTGGAGATTGGGGGAAATTATTTGGTAACGAGTCGAGGTGTTTTTGAGTATCCATATTAACAAAATTATTGAAGGGTAGTTGATTTCTAAACTATCCTTCTTTTTAAAGGAATGATTTGATGAAGAAAATAAAAAGTTATACTAGTATCTGGGCAGTTGAAAAAGTCATATACGCGATTAATGACTTTCAGCTGCCTTTTCCTGTGACCTTTAACCAGATGGCTTGGTTTGTTTTGTCCTTGCTGTTTGTCATCGTATTTGCCCATGTGCCTCCGCTGTCTATGATAGAGGGGGCTTTTTTAAAATACTTGGGCATACCGGCGGCGGTTATGTGGTTTATGTCGCAAAAGACCTTTGACGGCAAGAAGCCATTGGGATTTTTACGGTCCTTTATCAGTTATCACTTGCGGTTTAAGGTTACTTTTGCAGGAAAGAAAGTCAAAGAAAAGAAGAAACGATGGGATGAACCTGTCACTTTGGTAAGGAGTGTAAACTATGTACCCGATTAAGTATATCGAGAATAATCTTGTCTTTAACCAAGAAGGCGAGTGTTTTGCCTACTATGAATTAGTGCCTTATAACTATTCCTTCTTATCACCTGAACAGAAATATCAAGTACACGATAGCTTTCGTCAATTGATTGCCCAGAACAGAGAAGGCAAGATCCATGCCTTACAAATTGCCACAGAAAGTAGTATTCGGGCTACGCAAGAACGATCGAAGAAAGAGATTACCGGGCGACTCAAAGAAGTTGCATTACAACGAATTGATTTACAGACAGATGCATTAGTATCTATGATTGGCGATAGTCAGATTGATTATCGCTTTTTTATTGGCTTCAAACTGATTGCGACAGATGAAGAGGTCAATCTAAAAAGTCTCAAAAAATCTTTCTTTTCTGGGATTCAAGAATTTGTCTATGGGGTGAATCATCATTTGATGGGGGATTTTGTTTCTTTATCCAATGAAGAAATTCGCCGGTATACTAAGCTTGAAAAATTAATGGAAAGTAAATTAGCTCGGAGATTTAAAGTCAGACGAGTCACACCGAGTGATCTGACTTACTTGATTGAACATATCTATGGTGAAAAAGGTACACCATTTGAAGAATATGAATTTCAGCTGCCAAAGAAAAAGCTGAAATCAGAAACGCTGGTGAAACGTTATGACTTATTACGTCCCAGTCGTTGTTTGATTGAAGAAAAGTCCCGTTACTTACGGATTGAACATGAAAATCACGAGTCTTATGTCGCGTATCTAACAATCAACACGATTGTGGGAGAGATGGAATTTCCTTCCTCGGAACTTTTTTATTACCAGCAACAACAATTCACGTTTCCTATCGACACGAGTATGAATGTAGAGATTGTCACCAATAAAAAGGCACTTGCCACCGTTCGCAACAAGAAAAAGGAACTGAAAGACTTAGACAACCACGCCTATCAATCCGACAATGAGACCAATTCGAATGTTTTGGACGCTTTGGATTCAGTAGATGAACTAGAAACCACCTTGGATCAGTCCAAGGAATCCATGTACAAATTGAGCTATGTGGTTCGAGTGAGTGCAGAATCAGTTGATGAACTAAAACGCTGCTGTGACGAAGTCTTGGATTTTTATGACGATACCAATGTAAAACTAGTCCGGCCCTTTGGCGATATGATGGGTCTACATGAAGAATTCTTACCTTCTAGTAAGCGATATATGAATGACTATATCCAATATGTTACGTCTGATTTTTTAGCAGGACTTGGTTTTGGCGCCACTCAAATGTTAGGAGAATTGGAAGGCATTTACTTTGGTTACAATGTAGATACGGGGCGCAATGTTTATCTAAAACCGGCATTGGCTTCACAAGGGGTAAAGGGGTCAGTTACCAATGCACTTGCCGCAGCTTTTCTTGGTTCTCTTGGTGGAGGTAAATCCTTTAGTAACAATCTCTTAGTCTATTATGCCGTCCTTTTTGGTGGTCAAGCTGTGATTGTCGATCCAAAAGGGGAACGTGGTGGATGGAAAGAAACCTTGCCAGAAATTGCGGATGAAATTAATATTCTCAACTTGACTAGTAAGCCAGAAAATCAAGGCTTACTTGATCCCTATGTCATCATGAAGAAAAAGAAAGACTCAGAAAGTCTAGCGATTGATATCCTGACTTTTTTAACAGGAATTTCTAGTCGGGATGGGGAGAAGTTTCCTGTTTTGCGCAAAGCCATTCGAACCGTTACTCAAAGTGATCAACGAGGGTTACTACAAGTTATTAATGAGCTTCGAAAAGAGGGCTCAACAGTTGCGGAAAATATCGCCGATCATATCGAGTCCTTTACCGATTATGATTTTGCCCATTTGCTTTTCTCAGATGGTTCGATTACCCAGTCGATTAGTTTAGATAAACAGTTAAATATCATTCAAGTAGCGGATTTAGTTTTACCAGATGCAGAAACCACTTTTGAAGAATATACCACCATGGAGTTGCTTAGTGTTTCTATGCTAATCGTCATTTCCACTTTTGCTTTGGACTTCATCCATAGCAACCGAGAAATTTTCAAGATAGTGGACTTGGATGAGGCGTGGAGTTTTCTTCAAGTGGCACAAGGAAAAACATTATCGAATAAGCTCGTTCGTGCTGGGCGGGCCATGAATGCCGGAGTTTATTTTGTTACGCAAAATAGTGATGATTTACTGGATGAACGCTTGAAGAATAATATCGGGTTGAAGTTTGCGTTTCGCAGTACCGATATTCATGAAATCAAGAAAACCTTGGAATTCTTTGGCTTGGATCGAGAAGATGAAAGCAATCAAAAACGCCTGAGAGATTTGGAAAACGGTCAGTGTTTAATGCAAGATTTGTATGGGCGAGTAGGTGTGGTTCAAGTTCATCCAGTCTTTGAAGAACTCTTCCATGCTTTTGATACCCGTCCACCTATTCATGAGAGAATGGAGTGAGGGGATGAAAAAGAAACTTTTTCGGATTGTGGGAATCGTTTTTATTAGCATCATCACTCTGACAGTTCTATTGAGTTTAGTCGGTACGATAGCTGAGGCAACTGGTCTGGTTGATGATACAGTTGAAGCCGGAAATCTTTATTCCCAATATTCACTTGGTAACTATCAGTTGGATTTCTTTGTGGATAGTTCATGGGATTGGCTACCGTGGAATTGGGGCGATGGCTTAGGAAAGAGCGTAATGTATGGTCTTTATGCCATTACTAATTTCATTTGGACGGTGAGTTTGTATTTGTCGAACGCCACGGGTTATGTGGTTCAAGAAGCTTATAAACTAGATTTCATTTCGGATACGGCTGAAAGTATTGGAAAGAATATCCAAACATTGGCTGGTATTACTGAAAATGGACTCCAGACCTCCGGATTTTATTTTGGGTTTCTATTATTGATGATTTTAGCTCTAGGGGTGTATGTGGCGTATACCGGATTATTAAAACGAGAAACCACGAAAGCAGTTCGAGCCGTGATTAATTTTGTGATGATTTTTCTACTTTCGGGTTCTTTTATTGCGTATGCGCCTACCTATATCACAAAAATTAATGACTTTAGTTCAGATGTTAGTGAAGCGGCTCTTAGCCTTGGGACCGAGATTGTTGTACCCAATTCAAAAAGCCAAGGAAAAGATAGCGTGGATTTGATTCGGGATAGTTTGTTTTCAATTCAAGTCCAGCAGCCTTGGTTACTCTTGCAATTTGATGATTCCAATATAGAGGAAATTGGCGAAGATCGGGTCAACAAGATTCTATCCGTGAGTCCGGATGAAAACAAGGGCAAGGATCGGGAAGAAGCGGTCAAAGCGGAGATTGAAGACAATGACAATGCGAATCTAAGTATAACCAAGACCATGAGCCGCTTAGGGACCGTGATTTTTTTGGTGCTGTTCAATATTGGGATTTCCTTCTTTGTCTTTCTTCTGACAGGAATTATGTTGTTTTCACAAATTCTCTTCATTATCTTTGCGATGTTTCTACCTATTAGCTTTTTATTGTCGATGTTGCCAACTTATGAAAGTTTGGGGAAAAAGGCGATTATTCGCTTATTCAATACGATTATGATGCGAGCGGGAGTGACCTTGGTTATCACCACGGCATTCAGTATTTCTACCATGTTTTTCAATATTTCAGCGACCTATCCCTTCTTTATGGTAGCATTTCTGCAAATTGTGACTTTTGCCGGGATTTATTTCAAATTGGGGGACATTATGAGTATGTTCAACCTCCAAAGCAATGATAGCCAGTCAATGGGCAGACGTGTCATGCGGAAACCGCAAATGTTGATGAATCGTAAACTACGGCAACTTAATCGAAATGTTGGGCGAACATTGGCTTTTGGTGGTGGTGCAGCAGTTGGTGGGAAACTAGCAAAAGATCAATCAAAAACCAGATCGAAGTCTTCTGGTTGTTCTCCACGAAAGAATCCATCATTATCTAACAATAAAGAGGTAATATCTGACCCGAATAAGGAAAATCCAATCTCAAAAAATAAGAAACAATCTCGAATGAATTTGGCCGGAAGAAAAATCGGCAAGGTACTAGATACCCAATCAATGGTAAAAGCCAAAGCACAACAAGTAAAGGATCAAGTAAGGAATACACCAACTAATTTGAAATACAATCTGCATAAAGAAATCGAAAAGACGAAAAAAGCACCAGAAGAATTCAAGCGTGGACTTGTCCAAGAAAAAGCGAATCGAGCGGAGTTGCGAGAAAAACAACGACAACGTAGAGATGAAAAAATGGCTGAAAAGCGGAAAGTATTGGGAAATTCAGCAAATCGTCATAGAAAAGGTAGGAGCAATGTTCCGATAAAAGAGGAATCCAAATCTCAGAAAAGTAAGATACCAAAGAATGTACCAGCCAATCGAATTGTAAAAATGAATTCGAATCCTGAAATCAAAAGAAGACTCTCAAATCAAAAATTGAGTACGAAAGAAAATAATCAACCAGTAAGAAAAGTGACTCCTATCCAACAGGCGAAGAAGCGATCTATTCTTGCAAAAGCAGGCAATCGAAAAGTACAAAAAAGAGTGAGTCATCCTCCAAAACTAAGGCCGGGTGAGACTAAATGACCATAAGAAATTTGAGTATAATCTCGTTGGCAATCCTGACGATTTCTTTTATGGGCATCTTGATGTGTGTCGGCTTATTATTTGGTGAGGATAGTGAAGGAAGCAACAGTTCTGGTACCTCTCCCGGTGGCAGTAGTGTCTCAGAAGAAGTACTAAAACATCGGTCACTGGTAGAAAAGTATGCCAAGGAATCGGACATTTCAGATTATGTACCGATTCTTTTGGCGATTATTCAAGTGGAGTCGGGTGGTACAGCAAAAGACGTGATGCAAAGCTCTGAATCAGCTGGCTTACCACCTAATTCTTTAGATACCGAGGCATCCATTAAACAAGGGTGTTTCTATTTTGCTTCTCTGGTTAAACGAGCTAAAGAGTTAGGCTGTGATCAAGATAGTATCATCCAAGCCTATAATTATGGTGGAGGCTATATAAATCATGTCGCAAAAAATGGAAAGAAGCATAGTTTTGCTTTGGCGGAATCCTTTTCAAAAGAAAAATCAGGTGGTCAAAAAGTTGATTACCCCAATCCAATCGCCATTAAAGAAAATGGCGGGTGGCGCTACAACTACGGAAATATGTTTTATTGTTTGTTGGTGAAACAATATCTGACCACGATACAGTTTGATGATAAAACAGTCCAAGGGATTTTTGACGAGGCATTTAAGTATGAAGGAATGGCTTATGTATTTGGTGGATCAAGTCCCGCAACGGGTTTTGATTGCAGTGGCTTAACTCAATGGAGTTATGCCAAAGTTGGTCTGAAACTTCCACGGGTGGCACAGGATCAGTATGATGCCATGAGTCATATTGACCTAAAAGATGCCAAGCCAGGAGATTTAATTTTCTTTCACTCAACTTATGATGCTGGTACTTACGTGACTCATGTCGGCATTTATGCAGGAGAGAATCAGATGTTCCATGCGGGAGATCCAGTGGGCTGGACGAATCTTACCGAACCCTATTGGCAGCAACATCTTATCGGAGCCGGTCGATACAAACAATAGAAAAGAGGAATGGAAAATGAACATAAAAATTGAACGAAGTCAGAAGGAGAAGACTCCAAAAAAGAAGAAAGAACGAGTAATTTCAGTGGGCAAGCATCGAAAAATGGTTCTTGTCCTTTGGTTTTTATTGTTTTGTAGTCTCGCTTTTGGGATATACAAAAATTTCACAGAAATTGACCGACACACGACTCATGAGAAAGTGGTTGTGAAAGAAAAAATAGTGAATACTTCTGGTGTCGAGAACTTTACGATTGATTTTGCGAAGGAGTATTTTTCTTGGAAGAATGACAAAGAAGCCATCGAAAAGAGAATGACTACTCTTGAACAATATCTGACTGAGGAAGGGGTGACTTTAAGTCAAGATATGGTTCGAGCGGATATTCCCACTAGTTCCGAAGTTCAAGTAGTAAAAATTCTAGATGTTGAGAAGCACTCAGAAGAATTTGTTATTTCATTTTTAGTGGAGCAAAAGATTACAGAGGGGAAAAAGACACAACAGGTTTTTTCTGCATATCAAGTGAGGATATTTGAAGATAAAAAAGGCAACCATATTGTGACGAGTCTGCCTACGATGATTGGAAAACCAGAAAAAGTGAAGTATGAGGAAAAACCAGTGGCAAGTGATTCAGAAATTGATGCCAAAACAGCGGAAGAAATCACTGAATTTTTAGAGACATTTTTCAAGCTTTATCCAACTGCATCAGAAAAAGAACTTGAGTATTATGTAGAAAATGATGTTATGCGACCAATCAATTCGAATCTTAAATTTGTGGAATTAGTGAATCCAATTTATACACAAAATGAAAAAAGTATTCAAGTGAGAGTTGATGTAAAATACCTTGATACTCTATCAAAAGTAACGAATTACTTTCAGTATGAATTGGAATTACAAAATGATGGAAATTGGAGAATTATTGTCTCTGAATAAAAACAAGTTAGAATAATAGGTGAATGATGTTATTGTTGGTAGAGTGAATTCACCAAGTAAGGTGGATCAATCATGGGGAACCGTATCATAAATGATGCGGTTTTTTAGTATTAATTTCTGAGATTAATATTGATTTAATGGTTTTTTTGGAAGGGAACCGCAGGAGAAAATGATACGAGTGTCCTAGTTAATCTGTATCATTTAGTGGAGCAAGGCTAAGTAATGCGTATGAAATCAAGGTTCTATAATATTTTGTGTTGGTGGAAAATCGAAACCGATTTTCTGCCAACACTTTTTTCTTGTATGCAAATCAAAAAGAGACTCACAAAAGAAATAAGCATCTGTATCTGTTCATAAAACTGTCTCCTAAGTTTAGTGTCAATTTATTTGACGGATATTTATAAGTTACTATCGGTTTGGATTGGTAACACTAAATTGGGAATAACTATATACTTGACTTGGGATGTAGCAGTACGCTCTTAGTGCTAAAATTGAAAATCATAATTTGATGCTACTGCCGGGAGTTATTCGGCAGACTTATCCTACACACTTACATTAAACAACATCTATGAGTGACTTTTCTAGTTACTGATTCTTTTTGCGGGAAATAGAAAAGTCATTTTTTCGAAAAAAACTCAGAAAATACTACTTGCAATAATTCTGGACAGCCACTATGATAGTAACAACAGAAAAATCTACTAAGTACAGCCAGAGACTTGTACTCAGCTAACTAGTTTATTCCAGAATGCTGCATAATTTGATAGATTCATACTTTTATGTTTTTTTGCATATCGAAGTAGGTAGTCATATTTTGACTATCCAATTTGATAAAATATCGTTTATGCGAAACGTACTATAGTTGGTGCATCACTAGAGTTAAAAGTGTACAATGCTTAGTTTTTTTGAATCTTTATCGCAAATCGCTTCAAAAAACACTTTTTTGGATACTTTGGAAATATTTAGTTGAGTATAGTATAATATGAACAATTGTGACAAATAACAATTTTTTGGGAGTGAGTAAAGTTAGATGGGAAGACCCTTAGCAAAAGGCCTAGCTGTCGTAGCCGTCGGTATCGGAGCACTGGGTATATGTTACATCGGTTACCGAGCCGATAAAACACATCAGTATGAACAACGAGTTCAGTACGCCAATAGCACCATTGCAAAAAGCCAAGAGCAGTTAGCGACTCTCACAAAAACCATTGATTCGTTTTATCAAGAAGGTCAATCAATTTTTTTGAGAGAAAATTTGACGGAGTCCGAGCTTGCGGCCGTACGAGGAAAGCTTGAATCTGTCAAAGTTGATGCTGAAGAATACCATATTCAAGCAGAAGACCTAACAGACGATGCTGGGGGGATTCAAGAGACCAAAGACGCCCTTGTGAAAAAAGTTAATTTGGTCAATGACAAATTAACTATTCAAGAAAAGACCAATAACTTGTTTGAGAATCCTGTGAGTTCTTGGCAGAAGCCGGTTAATGATGTAGTGATTAAAAAAGACATTTCAGACGAATCAATCGGAGAAATTCGAGAAACCTTGAAACTGTCGACGTTAGCTGACCAATGGCAAAAAAATATCACTGAGTATCTAGATTTTGCCAATGCACAGTTGACTAGGATTAAGAACATTGAAGCAACCATCGACAGCTTACTTAAAAATGGTCAAATCACAGACAAGGCAAATTATGAAAGCTATATTACCTTAGCAGAGAGCATCGGTCAAGTTCGTAATCTCACCTATAAGGAATCCTTTACAGCCTCACTGAACACCATAACTTTGGTAAAGACATCCAAAAGACGGCAAAGCAGATGGTTGAGCATAACCTCGTTCAGATGATGGCGTCAGACGCTCATGGTATCAAAAAAAGAACGTTTGTAATGAAAGAAGCCTTTCGCCAAATCGGACATGACTTTGATGAAGAAAAAGTCAAAGCTATGGAACAAGTGGCGAAAGATTTGATAAATGGGGATGCGGTCACATACCCAGATTATACAGAAGTTAAGAAGAAACGGTTTGGATTATTTTAGTTGAGCTGACGATGTTACTTTTAAAAATTTTTTGGAAATAGAGAGATGAGAAAAACAGGAGAAGTATGAATGATGAGGACGGAAAACTTTTTTAATATCATGAAGGCGGATGATTTAAAAAAGCACTACCAAGATCAGTATTTTAAGTTGCAATGGGTCGATCAAGAAAAATTGAAAAGACAAAAAGGCTATGATTTTGTTAAACGAGGAATTGATGTTGTTGGCGGAACTGTTGGATTAGTTCTTGCTTCACCACTCATGGCATATGTAGCTTATAAAATTCGCCAAGAAGAACCTGGCTCGCCAGTGGTTTTTGCCCAAACACGGGTCGGGCGCAATGGCAAATTGTTTACCATGTATAAGTTTCGTTCTATGTGTATCGATGCTGAAGAAAAATTAGCAGAACTAATGGAACAAAATGAAATCGGTGGTGCTATGTTTAAAATGAAAGACTATCCTCGAGTTACCCAAATTGGTAAAATGATTCGTCGCACCAGTTTGGACGAACTACCCCAACTCTTAAATGTCGTTAAAGGGGATATGAGTCTGATTGGTCCTCGACCACCTTTGGAAAGAGAAGTCGCTGAATACACTCCCCATGACATGCAACGGTTATTGGTAAAACCAGGTTGCTCAGGTTTATGGCAAGTCAGCGGACGAAATGAAGTTGGCTTTGAAGAAATGGTGGACTTCGATATGGAGTACATCCAAAATCGTAGTACTTTGAATGATATCAAGATTATATTCAAAACTATTAAAGTAATGTTTAAGCCGAATGGAGCGTATTAATCTAATGAGTGAACCAATTAGAGTTGCTATGATAATGGGGAAAATGGTTGGGGGAGGTGTTGAGGCTGTAGTGATGAATTATTACCGACATATTGATAAAGATTTATTTCAATTTGATTTTATTATTGATAATGATTCGTCGACTGTTCCAGAAATGGAAATAAATACTCTTGGTGGCAGAATATATAGAGTGGCACCATATCAAAAAATTGTAGAATACAGAAAAGATTTAAAAAAGATTTTTAAACAAGTAAAATACGAAATTGTTCATTCTCATATTAATTCATTAAGTGTAATTCCACTACAGGTTGCAAAGCAATGTGATGTACCAATACGTATTGCTCATAATCATAGTACAGCAGCACCTGGGGAATATAAAAAAAATTTGGTGAAGAGAGTATTGAAAATGTTTTCGACAAAATTTGCTACAAATTTTATGGCACCATCAAGATATGCAGGAGAATGGTTATTTGGAAAGAAAATAGCTGATAATGAATTGTATATTTTAAAAAATGCTATTGAGTTAGACAAATTTTTGTTCGACGAATCTATTAGGAAAGAAGTAAGAGAGAGTCTTAGTATTAATGATAATGAGTTTGTAATCGGGAATATAGGAAGATTTGTTTGGCAAAAAAATCAAGATTTTGTATTAGATATTTTTCAAGAATACAAAAAGAAGAATGAAAACTCAAAGTTAATTTTGGTTGGTAGTGGACCAAATGAGGAAAATTTAATCCATAAAATTAAAGACTATAATTTGACTGATTCCGTTCTCGTGCTAGGGAACAGGTCAGATGTATCAGATATATACCAGGCTCTAGATTTTTTTGTTTTTCCATCAAGGTATGAAGGCTTAGGAATTGTTGCTATTGAGGCTCAAACAAATGGATTACATGTAATTGGTTCAGATAGAATACCCGATGATGTGAAAATTACAAGTTTATATTCTACACTATCTCTTGATGCACCTTATTCATGTTGGGTTCGAGAAATTGAAAATACTCAGCAAGAGCGGAACAATAAAATACTAGAGATACGTAAAGCTGGTTATGATATAAAGATAGAGTCTGTCAAGTTAGTTGATTACTATAATCAATTATTAGGAAAAAATCAAAGGATAAGGAATTAAAATGTATATGGAAAAAGTAGCAATTATAACTTCTGGATACCTACCAATTCCATCTGTAATGGGTGGAGGTGTTGAGGTACTAATAGATAATTTAATAATACAAAATGAATCAGAAAAGAAAGTAAAGTTTACTATATTTAGTTCGCATAATTCTGACGCAGAAAAAATATCTTCAAAATATAGATATTCTGAATTTTTTTATTTGAAAACTAATCAAGTAGTTAAAGGTTTAGATAAGTTTATTTATTTCATTATGAAAAATATTTTCAAAGTAAATAAGCCCTATTCATATAGATATATATTTCAACGATTAAAATTTATTCGATCAGTATCTAAGATATTAAAAAAAAATAACTATGATAAAATCATCA
>SKET01000807.1_pt1:0-5000 | contig 23933 bp, 12 predicted proteins | sample 4841461 | NCBI WGS metagenome assembly SKET01 (sample SAMN11008802, study PRJNA524170) | human gut metagenome | biome: Human fecal sample; material: Feces; isolation source: fecal sample from pouch patient p5 | host: Homo sapiens | place: Israel: Tel-Aviv | collected 2014-02-13
TTAAAAAATTTCCTATTATTTTATTAATATATTGTATTTAATTATAATATATTGTATTTAATTAAATAAATAATAGGAGACTAGAAATGAAAGTATCCTTCTCGCATCCATTCTCCATCACATTGTCGGAACAAAAATATCGTATGTATCAATATGGATGGAAATATTTAGTACATGAAATAGTTATTTGCTAGATATATAAATAGATAGATAAGATATAACTAATAAAATAAATAAAATAAAAATGGATCTTGTGTTCTGGAATTGGAATCAAAGAAAGATATTTAAAACGGCGTGACTTGTAATAAATGTTTCTCTGTAAAGGAGGGGAATAGTAATTTATTCATTCCTAATTTATTCCTTTCCTATAGAACATCTAGGAACAAGAGGATTTAATCGGATATATCGACAGATTCCCGCGTAGTCCAAAGAAAAAAAAGATCAAATTTCATCTCTATCGAATTTTAATATCAGAATAGTGGATATAATTATGATGCAATGGGTTAGGTCCACTTACTTTTTCTTTTATTGATTTCTAATCGATTTAATTGGAAAATAGGAAAGGAATATTTTAAGATTCAAGAAGACGACTTATCCTTATTCATTATAATAGCAAATTTATAACCATACTATAATTCATTATAATGTTATAATTTTATTATATATAAAATTATATTAAATCATACGGTTTGTTACTTTGATACTACTTTATTACAAATATTAACAATATATTTATTCGCACTTCAAATATGAATACTACCGCCGTAGTTTTTTTATTTATGAAAAAATCAAAGCCCCTTATCGGATTTGAACCGATGACTTACGCCTTACCATGGCGTTACTCTACCACTGAGTTAAAAGGGCTTGTTTGATTCAATTCCTGAATAAAGCCACTATGAGTTTAGTATATATACTTATTATAATGGATGTACATATATATCTTATAATAAGTATAGGGGTTCATTCAGAAATAATAAATTTTATTTAGCCAGTAAATAAAATTTAAATATAAGTATAGGGGTATACTAGTGAATATAAACAGTTTATTGGATTTGATAAATACAATGAATTGTTTCAAGACCTATGAGTAATACATGTACCCACTAATTTAACATAAATCCAAAATATTTCATTGAATCATTGATAAAGAGATTCGGCGTGGCCTTTGAACCAAATTTTTAGCGAAAAAAATTCTATAGAATCGTGAAAGACGGAAAGGTCCTTCGTATCGAGTCATACCATTCCATTATATTGACAATTTTTAAAAACTATTCATACTATGAGCATAGTATGATGGCGGTCGTGCAAGTATGCCCCCATCGTCTAGCGGTTCAGGACATCTCTCTTTCAAGGAGGCAGCGGGGATTCGACTTCCCCTGGGGGTAGGGTACTACGAAAGGAAGTTGATCATGGATTATCAATAAGCCTGTAATTGATTCTTCCTGGGTCGATGCCCGAGCGGTTAATGGGGACGGACTGTAAATTCGTTGGCAATATGTCTACGCTGGTTCAAATCCAGCTCGGCCCAATAATTCGCCGATCCACCATGAAATAATATAACCCATTTGTTGCTCTCCAGAAATGCCCGATCCCCCAATACGTAAGAGAAAGGTTTTCTGATATATCTATACCACTATTTATTTACTCTATTTTTACAACAAATTCTGATCTTGCTAATGATCTAGATTCATATCAGGATCTGTAAGTATAAAGTAAAGAGTAAATAAAAAAAACTTTTTTTCATTGAAAGAGTGATTATCCAATTGATTTGGAAATAACGAAACGATTACTAGTAATCCAGGCTGCCCTCACTAAAGTGCATATCCATATGGGTATCAATATATCACACTCGCGGCTCTGTTACAACACGCCAATTCTAATCTAAATTTAATCTAAATAAATTGAAAGGGTTAGAATGAAATCATAAAAATATATATACTTTATTATGATTATGGTATTTACTTGGGATTGTAGTTCAATTGGTCAGAGCACCGCCCTGTCAAGGCGGAAGCTGCGGGTTCGAGCCCCGTCAGTCCCGACGAATACAAATCCAATAAAAAAATATATCAATTCATCTCTCTATTTTTTGTGAAAAGAAGTACAAACAGCAGAATTTAATTCCCAACGTCGATCCCTCTTCTTTTCTTTTTCGTTTAACATTTATCATCAAACAAATGGGGTAATTTCCATTTCTTAGACTAGTACCGATTCGATTGATGGGAGAGAGACATATGTGGATTAGTACAATTATTGTTAGCATCAGATTCAGGATTCCACGGGATACCGTACCGGGCCTGGCTTTTTCGATTACTCCCGATCTGTGGGATGTGGAATAGAGTACTGTATGTTTCCCGGGAGTACATACATAAATGGAATTTGTACGATATAAAATTAATTTAACATAGTTACTGCGATAGATTTAATCTTTAAAAGAAAAGCGTATCCTTTTCTGGCCCGATTTTGTGTAACCTCAATTTATAATTTCACTAATTTGAAATAATCTATCTCATTCAAATTTCACATTGAGCTTTTGGTATATGTGTCCCGTTACTAATCCAAGGAAAGAGGATATTAAAAAAATAAAGATCAAACAGGGATCGCTTTTTTATTAGCGAGGGAATGCAAATTTTTTTTTTTAAGGGTTTTTTCCTTGAAAGAACAAACCTTTTAAATTTATATATAAATATATATAAATAGTGAATTTGATGGAATATTATATTTTTTTATACCGGAACTTGTACTCATCTTTATCATACTTCTTTTGTTTTCCAAGAAGATTAGATCATTAAAAAAATGAGTTTAGAACTTAACTCCTTCCCTTTTTTAAAATTTAGCTTCTATTGTTTGGTGGGGTTTGTTTAGAACCAATGGTAAGTGGAAAGGCGGTTAGATGATACTTCATCAGATGATTGTACAAAGAGGGCAGTAGGTTATAGAAAAGAAAGAATGGAAAAGAATTATAAATAAATAAAGGAATTTTTGATTGGATTAGGAATCAAATTTTGAGTTCGGTATGGATAAAAGATCTTCCTATGTTATACTATTCAATTCTTGACGACGAGTCAATTTGATAGCTCAGATATTGTTATTCATGATATTGATCCGATTCGATATCATCGAGATGTAATTCATCCCATTGAATTTACAGGCGAAAGATTTATTATCTCTATGGGATTAACTCCCGAGTTATTTCGAATTAAAGAAAAATTAAACAAATGAGATTATGGAAGTAAATATTCTCGCATTTATTGCTACTGCACTGTTTATTCTAGTTCCTACCGCTTTTTTACTTATAATATACGTAAAAACAGTCAGCCAAGGTGATTAGTTTGAATTAAACTTGACTTTTTAGTTCTTATCAATAATTGAAAGAAAGGGATTAAAATTTCGCGTCTTAAATGAAATGGGCAGACTAGAATCATCCGTATTCTATAAGATACGATAGTATGGTAGAAAGAAATATCTGAATCTTTCTACCATACTATTTAGTATTGTGTATAAAGTTGTATTGTAATACAGGTTAATTTAATATAGATCAATCTACGATAGTATCGTCATATTCCTTTCCTATATATAGGGAAATCAATTACATATATATATATAGAATATACATAGTGATAATGTATATAATGTCCCAATTCTATTTCTTTGCTTTATCTATTTGTGTTGATTTCAATTAATTTTAAATAATCGAAAGCGATTAAAAGCGATTATAATTCCTAGATTTCTGCTTATTTTCAATATGAATCCCGATCAAAAGAATCAATGACTTCTTCGTCGGAATGCTAATAAAATAATCTTTTTGTTAGCATTCCGACGAAGAAGTCATTGATTGAGCAGTTGACAAATGATCCACGGGAACTTCTTCGGAGTCGATTTTTAACGTTTGAACCATGATATGAAATGGGTTCAATAAAACAAGCAGAACATAAATAAAATTTCTAAAATAATAAAACAAACGGTAAGTGCGCATGACTCGCCCAAGACAATATTTTAGTATGTGCAGTATCTCGTTGGACAACTACAATGTCTATGTTGTTTCCCATAGAAAATGTGTATCCACGTAATGTAATAACAGAATAACAGAATGGTTTTCTCTTTGATCTTTGAACAGTAAAGAGGTAAACAAAATAAAAAGTAAAATAAAAAGGGTTCCGTTCTTCCTCATGGTCCATATACAATACAACTTTGGTAAGAGTCAGTTCATCGAAATAGAAAATTTATGAAGAATTCAGCTGTAATAAATTTCCTACCTTTTGTATTCCTTTTACGTTTTTTTACTTTCGAAATACGAACACGGAAATAATTGAAATATTTCTTTGATTGAAAGAGTATTCTTCATATTTATTATTCATAGAATACATTACTCCACTAAAATCCAAGATAATTTCTAAATGAATATATTTTCTATTTCAATTTAAAAATTAAATTTTAAATTGAAATAGTGAAATTTAAAATAAAAAAGCTTTGACGAACGATCTATAAAAAAAAATTGATACAGTTTAGTTCCTAAACTCAATTAGTAGTACTTCTAGAGTCCACTTCTTCCCCATACTACTAGTGAAAGGGAAAACGTAAAGACTACCATTAAAGCAGCCCAAGCGAGATTTACTATATCCATGTGAATTATGTCCTCTATCTCTATGAAGGAATTATTCAATTATTGTTCACTAATAAATAATAGTGGAATCACTGGCGCAGAGTCAAAAAGTGATTCTGACCCAACATCGTTGATGAAATAATACAATAAATCCAATTATAACGAGTTCTTATACGATTTCTAGTATAATCAGAAAAGATTAAGCACAAGCAAAATATGTAGAGACCCCCTTGGAGGTATCAAAGAAATGCTACTAACATGTAGAAAAAATAAAAAACCTATTCTTTCTTTTGTTGCTCTTCATTAAGTTAAGTAAAAAGTATAAAAATATAGAAAAAAGCTAGATCACTATCTATCACATACCCTATTTCTTTCCCGTTTTTACCATTTTATTTTGATC
>SKET01000807.1_pt1:12500-15000 | contig 23933 bp, 12 predicted proteins | sample 4841461 | NCBI WGS metagenome assembly SKET01 (sample SAMN11008802, study PRJNA524170) | human gut metagenome | biome: Human fecal sample; material: Feces; isolation source: fecal sample from pouch patient p5 | host: Homo sapiens | place: Israel: Tel-Aviv | collected 2014-02-13
TATAAATATACGAAAGAAAAAGAACCTTTTTTTTGTAATTCCTATGATGCAATTGGAGCTTATCGGCAGAAAAGAATCAATTTAGATAGCCCTTTGTGGCTCCGGTGGCGACTAGATCAACGCGTTATTACTTCAAGAGAAACTCCTATCGAAGTTCACTATGAATCTTTGGGTACCTATCATGAGATTTATGGGCACTATCTAATAGTAAGAAGTATAAAAAAAGAAATTATTTGTATATACGTTCGAACCACAGTTGGTCATATTTCTCTTTATCGAGAAATCGAAGAGGCCATCCAAGGGTTTTGCCGAGCCTACTCATATGGTACCTAATCATATGGTATCTAAGCGAAGTAATTCTATGACACCCGTGTGAGTTTGGGTTTCCGCAGTTCACCTAGGACCATAGTTACTGAATTTCTATGCGAATCAAGATCGAGAAAAGGAAGTTTTCCAATCATTGACTCAAACCCATTGTCGAACCCCACTCAGCGGAATAGGGAGGTACTTATGGCAGAACGGGCCAATCTGGTCTTTCACAATAAAGTGATAGATGGAACTGCTATTAAACGACTTATTAGGAGATTAATAGATCACTTCGGAATGGCATATACATCACACATCCTGGATCAAGTAAAGACTCTGGGGTTCCGACAAGCCACTGCTACATCCATTTCATTAGGAATTGATGATCTTTTAACAATACCTTCTAAGGGGTGGCTAGTCCAAGATGCTGAACAACAAAGTTTTATTTTGGAAAAACACCATCATTATGGGAATGTACACGCGGTAGAAAAATTACGCCAATCTATTGAGATATGGTATGCTACAAGTGAATATTTGCGACAAGAAATGAATCCTAATTTTAGGATGACCGACCCTTTTAATCCAGTCCATATGATGTCCTTTTCGGGAGCTAGAGGAAATGCATCCCAAGTACACCAATTAGTAGGTATGAGAGGATTAATGTCGGATCCACAAGGACAAATGATTGATTTACCTATTCAAAGCAATTTACGTGAAGGACTGTCTTTAACAGAATATATCATTTCTTGTTATGGAGCCCGAAAGGGAGTTGTGGATACTGCTGTACGAACATCGGATGCTGGATATCTTACACGCAGACTTGTTGAAGTAGTTCAACACATTGTTGTACGTAGAACAGATTGTGGCACCATCCGAGGCATTTCTGTGAGTCCTCGAAATGGGATGATGCCGGAAAGAATTTTTATACAAACATTGATTGGCCGTGTATTAGCAGACGATATATATATAGGCCCACGATGCATTGCCGTTAGAAATCAAGATATTGGTATTGGACTTGTCAATCGATTCATAACCCTTCAAACACAACCAATATCTATACGAACCCCCTTTACTTGTAAGAGTACATCTTGGATCTGCCGATTATGTTATGGCAGGAGCCCCACTCATGGCGACCTGGTCGAATTGGGAGAAGCTGTGGGTATTATTGCGGGTCAATCTATTGGAGAACCGGGCACTCAACTAACATTAAGAACTTTTCATACCGGTGGAGTATTCACAGGGGGTACTGCAGAACATGTACGAGCCCCTTCTAATGGAAAAATAAAATTCAACGAGGATTTGGTTCATCCCACACGTACACGTCATGGGCATCCTGCTTTTCTATGTTATATAGACTTGTATGTAACTATTGAGAGTGAAAATATTATACATAACGTGACTATTCCACCCAAAAGTTTGATTTTAGTTCAAAATGATCAATACGTAGAATCAGAACAAGTGATTGCTGAGATTCGCGCGGGAGCATACACTTTAAATTTTAAAGAGAGGGTTCGAAAACATATTTATTCTGACTCAGAGGGAGAAATGCACTGGAGTACTGATGTATACCATGCGCCGGAATTTACATATAGTAATGTACATCTTTTACCAAAAACAAGTCATTTGTGGATATTATCAGGAGGTTCGTGCAGATCCAGTGCAGTCCCTTTTTCACTCCACAAGGATCAAGATCAAACGAACGTTCATTCTCTTTCTGCTGAAGGAAGATATATTTATAGCCTTTCAGTAAATAATGATCAAGTGAAACACAAAAGTTTGAATCTTTCTGGTAAAAAAGAAAGTACAAGTCCTGATTATTCAGAATTAAATAGAATCATATATACGGGTCATTGTAATCTCATATTTCCTGCTATTCTCCATGATAATTCTGATTTTTTTTTATTGACAAAGAGGCGAAGAAATAGATTCATCATTCCATTCCAATCGATTCAAGAACGAGAGAAAGAACTAATGCCCCGTCCCAGTATTTCGATTGAAATACCCATAAATGGTATTTTTCGTAGAAATAGTATTCTTGCTTATTTCGATGATCCTCAATACAGAAGAAAGAGTTCGGGAATTACTAAATATGGAACTGTAGGGTTGCATTCAACCCTCAAAAAAGAGGATTTAATTGAGTATCGAGGAGTTAAAGAATTTAAGCCAAAATACCAAATGAAAGTAGATCGATTTT
>SKET01000807.1_pt1:20000-23933 | contig 23933 bp, 12 predicted proteins | sample 4841461 | NCBI WGS metagenome assembly SKET01 (sample SAMN11008802, study PRJNA524170) | human gut metagenome | biome: Human fecal sample; material: Feces; isolation source: fecal sample from pouch patient p5 | host: Homo sapiens | place: Israel: Tel-Aviv | collected 2014-02-13
TACGAATTCACAAAAACTACGTGGATAGGAACTAAAAAATAGATATCGAAGTAGTTCTGCGGATTCAATAATATAATTATATTAATATTATTTTTATTTCAATATTGAAATATTTCAATTCGGGGTTCTAATTAGTTTAACTGAATAAATCTTAGCGATGGAATAATTAAGTCATAATTCGTTGGTTGATTGTATCATTAACTATTTTTTTATTTTTTTTTGTTTTGGTGCGAGGAACTTAACATGAATCCACTGATTTCTGCCGCTTCCGTTATTGCTGCTGGGTTGGCCGTCGGGCTTGCTTCTATTGGACCTGGGGTTGGTCAAGGTACTGCTGCGGGGCAGGCTGTAGAAGGGATCGCGAGGCAACCAGAGGCGGAGGGAAAAATACGAGGTACTTTATTGCTTAGTCTGGCTTTTATGGAAGCTTTAACAATTTATGGACTGGTTGTAGCATTAGCCCTTTTATTTGCGAACCCCTTTGTTTAATCCAAAAATATATATTTTTATTTTCTTGGATTTGCTGCTCTTGTTTTTTCGAATTATAGTAAGATTTAACTCCTACAATTAAATTACTTAGGGCCAACAACCCACGGAAAGAGCTGATTTGAGGATGAGGAATTCACACTCCAACTCGCTTTCTTCCTTTACCTTCTTAGTCCAATGGAAGAACTTTTTTTAGGAAGTATTGCAACAAACGAGATATTTCGTAACTGACCTGACATAAGATCTGGTACCTAACTCTAATAAGTATCATTCTTATTGGAAATTTCCACTTATTGGAAATTTCCAATTGAAAAAAAAATCCATTTATAAATCAATATATTTTTTTACTCTATTTAGAAATAGGGAAATTAATAATAAAAATAATACAAAAAAATATAAATAATTAGTCTATCTATAACTATAAGAAAGAGGAGATCATATGAAAAATGTAACCGATTCTTTCCTTTCCTTGGGTTATTGGCCATCCGCCGGGAGTTTCGGGTTTAATACCGATATTTTAGCAACAAATCCAATAAATCTAAGCGTAGTGCTTGGTGTGTTGATTTTTTTTGGAAAGGGAGTGTGTGCGAGTTGTTTATTTCAAGAATAGGCTGGATCCAACCAACTGCATTTTTTTCGTTATAACTAGGAAAAAAAGGTGCATGATTCCGCGAATTTCTTCTGAAAAAAAATATATATATTTAAGAACCATAGCATTTCGCGATTCATTGGTAAATCTACTTTGATTCTCTCTCAACCAATAATGTAAACCATTAACAGGGTTAAAGCTAAACCGTTTGAAGTTCAGATGCAGCATGGTATTCTTTCTACTACTATGTTAGTTAATAAGTTAATATGGAAGCGGGTTCAAAACAAATAGTTGGAATTTTTTTTTCGATATAAAACACTCATGTCGCTAAAATTATTTGAACCCGTTATTTGATTGGAAAAAATCGGAAAAATGGGTATTTCACCCCCCTTTATTTATCTTTTTTATCCAATGCTGAATCGATGGCCTATGTATAAAGTAAGAAGAATTCTTTGGATTAAAAACAAAAAAAGAAACAACCTTGCTGACAATTATTTGTTTGGTCAGAAGAGTCCTCCGAATATTATGTTCTTGGATTAGCGATCCGTTTCGATATTTTCGAATATGAATAGAGAAGAGAGGATAGGCTCATTACATTAAAAAAAATATGGGAATTCCCATAAGTATAAGTAATTGAAAAAAATTGAGCGTGAGAGCCAAATGAAGCGAAAGATTCATGTTTGGTTCGGGAAGGGATCGTGGAAGTTTTGAAATGAATGGAAAGATAATCTACTTTCATTAAGTGATTTATTAGATAATCGAAAACAGAGGATCTTGAAGACTATTCGAAATTCAGAAGAACTACGCGAGGGGGCCCTAGACCAACTGGAAAAAGCCCGGGCCCGCTTACGGAAAGTAGAAACGGAAGCGGATCAGTTTCGAGTGAATGGATACTCTGAAATAGAACGAGAAAAATTGAATTTGATTAATTCCACCTATAAGACTTTGGAACAATTAGAAAATTACAAAAATGAAACCATTCATTTTGAACAACAAAGAGCGATTAATCAAGTTAGACAACGGGTTTTTCAGCAAGCCTTACAAGGAGCTCTAGGAACTCTGAATAGTTGTTTGAACAACGAGTTACATTTACGTACCATAAGTACTAATATTGGTATGTTTGGAACGGTGAAAGAAATAACGGATTAGTCCTTCTAATGCAGGCATTATTTTTTTTCTTCAAAAAAAAATAAGAAATACTTATGGTAACCATTCGAGCAGATGAAATTAGTAATATTATCCGCGAACGTATTGAGCAATATAATAGAGAAGTAAAGGTTTTAAATACCGGTACTGTACTTCAAGTAGGCGATGGCATTGCTCGTATTTATGGTCTTGATGAAGTAATGGCAGGTGAATTAGTAGAATTTGAAGAGGGTACGATAGGCATTGCTCTGAATTTGGAATCAAATAATGTCGGTGTTGTATTAATGGGTGACGGTTTGATGATACAAGAGGGGAGTTCTGTAAAAGCAACAGGAAGGATTGCTCAGATACCCGTAAGCGAGGCTTTTTTAGGTCGTGTTATAAATGCACTGGCTAAACCTATTGATGGTCGGGGCGAAATTTCATCTTCTGAATCTCGATTAATTGAATCTCCTGCTCCTGGTATTATTTCGAGACGTTCCGTATACGAGCCTCTTCAAACAGGACTTATTGCTATTGATTCTATGATCCCTATAGGGCGTGGTCAGCGAGAATTAATTATTGGGGACAGACAGACCGGTAAAACAGCAGTAGCCACAGATACTATTCTCAATCAACAAGGGCAAAATGTAGTATGCGTTTATGTAGCTATCGGTCAAAAAGCATCTTCTGTGGCTCAGGTGGTGACTGCTTTACAGGAAAGGGGAGCAATGGAATACACTATTGTGGTAGCTGAAACGGCGGACTCCCCTGCTACATTACAATACCTTGCTCCTTATACAGGAGCAGCTCTGGCTGAATTTTTTATGTATCGTGAACAACACACTTCAATCATTTATGACGATCCCTCCAAACAAGCGCAGGCTTATCGCCAAATGTCTCTTCTATTACGAAGACCGCCGGGCCGCGAAGCTTATCCGGGAGATGTTTTTTATTTACATTCACGCCTTTTGGAAAGAGCCGCTAAATCAAGTTCTCGTTTAGGTGAAGGAAGTATGACTGCTTTACCAATAGTTGAGACCCAATCGGGAGATGTTTCGGCTTATATTCCTACTAATGTAATTTCCATTACAGATGGACAAATATTCTTATCTGCCGATTTATTTAATGCTGGAATCAGACCGGCCATTAATGTGGGTATTTCTGTTTCCAGGGTAGGATCCGCAGCTCAAATTAAAGCCATGAAACAAGTAGCTGGCAAATCAAAGTTGGAATTGGCACAATTTGCAGAATTAGAAGCCTTTGCACAATTCGCTTCTGATCTCGATAAAGCTACTCAGAATCAATTGGCAAGAGGTCAGCGATTACGTGAGTTGCTCAAACAATCTCAATCATCTCCCCTTTCGGTGGAAGAACAGATACTGACTATTTATACCGGAACGAACGGTTATCTTGATTCATTAGAAATCGGACAGGTAAGGAAATTTCTTGTTGAGTTACGTACTTACTTAAAAACGAATAAACCTCAGTTCCAAGAAATCATATCATCTACCAAGACATTTACCGACGAAGCGGAAGCCCTTTTGAAAGAAGCTATTCAGGAACAGATGGAACGTTTTCTACTTCAGGAACAAGTATAAAGAAATACTTTGAATCTTCATCAATCTTAATTTAATTATAAAATTATAATCTTTATATAAATCTTTAGAATTTAAAATATTATATAATCATTATTATTATATAATCTTTTAATCTTTATATTATCTTTATAA
>SKET01000826.1_pt1 | contig 23557 bp, 14 predicted proteins | sample 4841461 | NCBI WGS metagenome assembly SKET01 (sample SAMN11008802, study PRJNA524170) | human gut metagenome | biome: Human fecal sample; material: Feces; isolation source: fecal sample from pouch patient p5 | host: Homo sapiens | place: Israel: Tel-Aviv | collected 2014-02-13
CCCTGGGGGTGGGTGTCGCCTTTGCCAAGGGCTTTGCGTATGCTGCCGGCAAGCCGCTCGTGTGCGTCAATCATCTGGAGGGCCACTTGTTCGCCAACCTGTTGGCGCAGCCCGACCTCAAGCCTCCGTTTATCTTTACGCTTGTCTCGGGCGGGCACACCATGCTCGTGCACGTAAAGGCATGGGGCGACTACGAGGTGCTCGGAGAGACGCTCGACGATGCCGTGGGTGAGGCCTTCGACAAGGTAGCCAAGGCGTTGGGTTTGGGCTATCCCGGTGGCCCCATCATCTCCAAGCTGGCCGAGACAGGCAATCCCCGCGCGATCGATTTTCCCCGCGCGCTTAACAGCAGGGGAGACTATCGTTTCTCGCTTTCGGGCCTCAAGACGGCGGTGACGCTCTACATCGAGCAAGAGACCAAGGCCGGGCGCACGATTCACCTGCCCGATCTGGCGGCTTCGTTTGAGGCAGCTGTCTTTGACGTGCAGTACAAGAAGGCCAAAAACGCATTGCACGCTACCGGATGCAAGGAATACTGCATCGGTGGCGGCGTCTCGGCCAACCCGCATCTGCGCGAGATGATGATCAAGAAGCTTGGGCGTCAGGGGATTCGCGTAACGGTGCCGCCCTTGTCTGCTTGTACCGATAACGCAGCCATGATCGCGGAGGTCGCCCGCCGTAAATTCGACCGAGGTGAAATCTCGCCGTTCGACGTCGACGCCGATCCAAACATGACGCTGTAGCTGGTACGGCGCGGTCCCCGGACGGAGGGGCCGGATATAAGGTTTCCTGCTCTACAGCCCTGCGCAAGACGAAGGCCACATTAAGTGGCCTTCTTTGCGTGCGGAACTCGCGATAAAGTTCACATGCGCCGCCCGGCTCCCGCCGCTCTCGGGGTAACTCTCAAGCAAAAACTGTCGTGGGGTAAAGTCCGAGGTCAGTGGCGTTTTATACCGAGAAATTCAAAAAAGTTGAAAATTCATTACATATTTGCGTTGACTTTAGGTAACTAAAGTTTCATACTCCTTTTCATCCACTGGGGGATGTGAACACGCACGGATTGTTCGCATCATGATTGAAGAGGATTTCTTAGACATGTTCACGCATCAGCTAAACATTATCAGCGTAGTAATTATCTGATGCGGGTTAGCACATACAGCTAGCCCGTACGATAACGGGCGGCTGATGAAGATGAGGGCCGTCGAGCGCAACCGACGGCCCTCATTTTTTATGTCTAGGAAGTTCTTTTTAGAGGAGGAAATGTAATGAACGGAGTTTTGCTCATGGTTGTGGCCGCGGCGGTGCTCGCCTGCGGCTATCTGGGCTATGGCCGCTGGCTGGCCAACAAGTGGGGCGTTGACAAGGATGCCCTCACGCCGGCCAAGCGCATGAAGGACGGCAACAGCTTCTCACCCGTCTCCGCCTTCACCGCGTTCTCGCACCAGTTCAGCTCGATCTGCGGTGCTGGCCCTGTTACGGGTACGATCGTCGCCATGGCCTTTGGCTGGCTGCCCGTCGTGCTCTGGGTCCTCATCGGCGGCATCTTCTTTGGCGCCGTCCACGACTTTGGTGCCCTGTACGCTTCGATGAAGAACAACGGCAAGTCGCTCGCTCAGCTCATCGAGAAGTACATCGGCAAGACCGGCCGTCGCCTGTTCCTGCTGTTCTGCTGGCTGTTCTGCATCATCGTCATCGCCGCCTTCACCGACATGGTTTGCAAGACGTTCATGTTCACCCCGGCCGTTGACGCTTCTGGTGCTGCTACCGGTGCCATCGACTTCACCAAGTCCTATGCCGCCGGCTGCGCTGGTACCATCTCCATCCTGTTCACCTTCGTCGCTATCGCCTTTGGTTGGGCCCAGAAGAAGTTCAACCTCACCGGTGCTGCCGAGTTCGTCACCGGCGTGGTCCTCATGGTTCTCATGTTCGCCGTCGGTATGCAGTTCCCGGTCTACCTGGATAAGTTCCAGTGGTTCGCCGTCGTCATGGTCTACCTAGTCTTCGCTGGCGCTATGCCCATCCAGATGCTCAAGACCCCGCGTGACTACCTCACTTCCATCATGATGATCGTCATGATCGTCTGTGCTGTGCTCGGCATCGTCGTCCTGGGCGTCAACGGTCAGGCCACTATCACCGCTCCGGTCTTCACCGGCTTCTCCACTGCCTCCGGCATGATGTTCCCGGTCCTGTTCGTCTCCGTCGCTTGCGGTGCTCTCTCCGGTTTCCACAGCCTCGTTTCTTCCGGCACCTCTTCTAAGCAGGTCGAGAAGGAGCAGGACGCCGTCAAGGTCGGTTACGGCGCCATGATCGTCGAGTCCTTCGTCGGCATCCTTGCCATCATCGTCGCCGGCATCATGTTCTCCGACATGAACACCGCCGGTACCGGCGCCCTCAACGCCGGTGTCGCTTCCACCCCGTTCCAGATCTTCGCCGCTGGCATCTCCCGCGGTATGCAGGCCTTCGGTGTTGACGGCACGCTCGCTACCGTCTTTATGACCATGAACGTCTCCGCTCTGGCCCTGACCTCGCTCGACGCCGTCGCCCGCATCGCCCGCACTTCGTTCTCCGAGTTCTTTGCCCAGACCAACGATGCCCTGGCCATCGAGTCCAAGGCCGGCTACATGAAGGTCCTCGGCAACCCCTGGTTCGCCACGGTCGTTACCCTGCTTCCCGGTCTCGCCCTCGCTTTTGGTGGCTATGCCAACATCTGGCCGCTCTTTGGTGCTTCCAACCAGCTGCTCGGCGGCATGACCATGATCACCCTCGCCGTGTTCTGCAAGTGCACCGGCCGCAAGGGCTGGATGCTCTATGTGCCCGTCGCCTTCCTGCTCTGCTGCACCTTCACCTCGCTGGTCCAGAGCGCCATGGGCTGCATGGCTGCTGTCCAGGCTTACGGCTTCTTCGGCACCATCCCGGCTACCGCCACCACGGCCGCCGTCTCCGTCGCCGCCACCAAGGGCCTGCAGCTTGTCTTCGCCGTCCTGCTGATGGTCCTGGGCCTCATCGTTGCCGTTAACTGCCTCAAGGAGTTCTTCGGCAAGGAGGCTGGTTCCATGCCCGACGAGGAGCCCGAGTGGTCCGAGATGGGCAAGGCCGAGTATGGCCGCGCTGCTGCTGCCGAGGCTCCTGTCGACGCCGAGGCCGCCAAGGCTTAGTCGACCTGACGCGTTGAACGTCACATCTATATGACTCGGAAAGACCGGATCCGCGACTTCGCGGGCTCGGTCTTTTTTTCATGCAAAAGCGGGTGACGCTCGAGTGTTCTCGCAGATGTTTTGCGTGGATAAGGGCGCGCGTTGTACCATATAGACGTATATGTGTGCATATGAAAGGGGCCCCGTGGCCAAGACGGTATATTCCGATAACCAAAATAATGTCGATGCCCTGGCTGAGCGTCTGAGCAGCCAGACGTCGCTTTCTGCCGAGCGTGCCAAGCTGGTTGCCTACGACCTGCTTTGCCGCAAGGCGCTCAAGATTAAGTCGAGTGCGCTGGCGCAGATTTTCCGCTCCGTCGATAAGGAATGTGACACCAAGGCGATGCGCGATGAGCTTATCGCGGCAAATATCGTGACAAAGATCGAGGGTAGCGGCATTAACGGGCGCCCGGCGTTCTATGCCATCAATGCCGAGATCAGCGATGTCCAGGAACAACCTACCGAGTCCGTCGAAGACTTTGTCGTCGAGGATTCTGCTGACGTGCCTGCTGTGGAAGAGGTTGCTCCGCGCGAGCATGTCGATACCGATGAGTTGCTCGATGAGAACGTCGTGCGTGCCTTTACGGCCAAGGCAGGACGCGGCGGTTTTGGTGGGGGTGGCAAGCGCGATGCGCAGCGCCGCGCCCAGCAGGAGCGCTTCCGTCGCGCCGTTGCTCAAAAGGGTGAGACGGATGCCGAGGCCGTCGAGGAAAAGTCCGTCGGGATGCAGGAGCCGACTCGCACTCAAGAGCATGCTAAGATCCAGGAGCCCAAGCGTCGCCGCGGTGCGCATTTTAGGGCCGAACAGCAGGATGTTATGCGCGAGGCCGAAGAGACTGCCGAGGTTGCGGACGATTCCGAGAAGCCGGCCAAGAAGGCCTCAGACTCGTGTCGTCCCGGTCGCGGCTTTGCAGGTCGCGCGTACCCCGTAAAGCGTCAGGAGAAGGTTAATCAGGTTCCGGAGGTGAGGGCCGAGAAGGCCGTGAAGCCTGCCGAGTCGGAAGTTCGTGAACAGAAGCCTGTTGATGAGCAGGTTGCGTCCGATACGGAGACTCAGGGCCAGCAGCCTACTGATGAGCAGACGGAGCAGGGCACGTCGAGCAAGCCTCGCCGCCGTCGCCATCGTGGGGGCCGCAGTTCCCATGCCGAGACTGCAACCGAGAAGACCACGCCGCAGAACGAGGATGCGAAGGCCGAGGTTTCTTCGGGGCAGCCTAAGCGCCAGCCGGCGAAGGAGAGCAAGTTCGATCGTCCGCAGAAGCAGGCGTCTATGCCGAAGCACGAGCGCAATTCCCAGGGCGATTCTAAGCGCAAGTCTCAGAAGAAGCCGGAGTCTGCCGCAGCAGATACTGCTGCCCAGCAGCCCAAGTCGTCCGCCCACGGCGAGGTCTCGGCGTTTGCCCTTGCCCGCGTTTTAGGCAGGCAGCTGCTCAAGGTTGTCCCTACGCCTACGGCGCTCTCCAAGATCAAGGAGCAGCAGACACAGATCGTAAAGGTCGAGGGCAAGGACGGCAAAAAGGCTCCGCAGCGCACTCAGCACAACGAGATGTCCAACCGCAAGATTGCCGAGGAAATCGCAATCATCCAGGCTTGGATCGAGCAGAACCGAGGTGCCGATACGCCGGTTGCCTCGCGCCGCCAGCGTGCCTACCAGATCTTTAACGACGAGAAGGCTTTTGACGGCAAGCACGGTGAGCGCCTGATCAGGCGTATGACCGAAAAGGGCATCAGCATGCAGGCGATCAAGGTCGCCCCCAATCGCCCCGTGCACTTTACGGGCTTCTTTACGCTGGGAGCCGACAAGCCGTTCATTATGGTCGAGAACCTGGACACCTACGACGAGATCGTCAGGCTGCTGCGTGGCCGCAAGCACGCCAAGCTCTTTGGCATCAAGGTGGGCGGCGTGATTTTTGGCGGCGGATGCAAGGCGAGCGTCTCGCATGCCCTGGACGATTATCTGGCCGAGATTGGCTATCGCTTTAACTACGTCTACTACGTGGGCGATATCGATCGCGAGGGCGCACGCATTGTCGAGCAGGCTCGCAATGCCAATGTGGTTGAGATTCGCCTGCATGCCGGCATGTACCGTGCCATGCTCGCCGAGCATAAGCGTCGCGTGAAGGCCGGCGGCGAGTGCGAGCCCGCGGCTGCCAACCAGGGCGTGCCGCAGAACCTGGCGGCGACGATCAAGGATCTGCCCATGGTTACGCGCGTGCAGTTCCGCAACGTGCTGCGCGAGGGCGGGCGCATTCCGCAGGAGATTCTGATGACCGCAGACTATCGGGATGGCGACTCGGGAAGCTTCGACCGCATGCTGAACAATTAGATTCCGCCGTTCTACCGAACGGCGGACTTCTTGACGCTGCGAGGGGCCCTGGCACGGCAATCTGACGTTCAACTTCGGCGGCGCGACCAGAAGGTCAGCGCCGCCTTGTTTCACGTCACCTTGCCATACCAGGGCCCCTCTCGCTGTCACGTCCAAAACATCGAGGTTAAGTGGCCTCCTGTTCGTGCGGAACTCGCGACAAGCTTAATGCCCGGTCCGCCGGGGCCACGCGCCATTTTGTAGATGGCGGCTCGCTTTTCGGAACTGGGCTGATATTTCTTGATGCGAGGTGTTCTCGACTGGTATGGGACGGAGGGATTCCGCGTCCGCCTGGTCGGCGGCCGCGTTCCGCTGCGTCGCTTCGCTTCTTGCGTGCTGCGCTGGAAAACGCTTCGCGTTTCCTCAGCTCCGCACCCTTGCGGGTTCGAATTCCTCCGCTTGCCCACAAGAAAGCGCTCCAGGTTCATAAGGGCCTGGAGCGCTGTGTTCTTAAGGGCTGGGACGGAGGGATTCGAACCCCCAACAGCCGGCACCAAAAACCGGAGTTCTACCGTTGAACTACGTCCCAATGTGTGGTGTTGCCCAAAAGCAACTCGTTTAGTTTACCTAATCTGCGAGGGCATCGCAAACGCCATCGAGCAGGCGTACGGCGAGTGTCTGCGCGTCGCTGGCCGTGAAGGTGCCGTTGTAGCGCGTCATGCCCGTGAGCTCAATGCGAATGCGAGCCGGCTTCTGCTGCGCGGCGACATTGGCGGTGCGGATGCGCTGGGCCAGGTTGTGGCACTCGGCGAGGGCAATCGTGGCGCGCGGTGCGGCGTCGGCGGGCAGCTCGTCGCTTGCGATTTCGAGCACCAGGTCAACGTCGGTTGGGACCTCGGAGTCGCAGAGCATCATGCCGCTGTTGTCGGTCGTTGCCGTGGCGATATTCCACATGCGCGACGCAACACTGCGTGAGATGGGGTCCTCGCCGATAACGGCAATCTGGAAGCGCTCGAGCACGTTGGCGGCGCGAGCAAAACCGATGCGGGACTCGGCTTCGGTGACCGAGGGCTTGCCCTCCCACACATGGTGCAGGCGGTTGATGTAGGCGTAGGTGTCCTGGAAGGCCATGCCGTCGGCAAACAGGCCGACATTTTCCTGGAACTGCTGCAGGGCGGCCTCGGTATGCGGACCAAAGTAGCCGTCGTCTTCGCCACAGGCAAAGCCCAAAACGTTGAGAGCGCGCTGCAGGGCCTGCACATCGGCGCCATGGAAATTGGGCATGCGCAGATAGAGGGTGCGGTCGCCCAGCTTATACGAAGCGTCTACAAGGGCGCTCCAACAGGGGATATCGACGGCATGACCGGCAGCAAGGCCGCTGTCGAGCCTGAAGGTGCTGACGGCCTGCTCAGTGGTGGCTCCAAAGTACTTGTCGGTGACTTCGGCGGCATCAATCGTGTAGCCGAGCTGCAGGAGACGAGACTGCACGTCCTCGACGGCTGCTCCTTGCATGCCCGTTGTAATAGGTTCCATGAACGAACCCCTTTCGGCGTACCATTCGTACTATTTGAGCGTCTGTCGGATAGACAACGCAAAGGGATGCATAAACATGCACTCAACAGTGTAGCAAGTTGTGCCTAAATACGCTGCTGACAGGTTTTATAACCCCCGTTAGTTAAGGCGCTCCACAAAGAAATCTGCCATGGAGAGGAACAGCTCGCGTGCGTGCGGATCAAGCTCAACGTTCTCGATGGCCGCTTTGGCCTTAGCGGTCAGGTCGAGCGCGTAAGTGTGGGCGTAATCGATGGAGCCGGTCTCTTGGAAGATCTCCACGGCGCGTGCGAGCTGCGCGGGATCATCGGTGCCCGAGGAAAGAATCGCCTCGACCTCGTCGTGGTAGCGCTCATCAGAGAGGGCATGTACGGCGACAAGCGTGCGCTTGCCCTCGGTGATGTCGGTGCGGAAGTCCTTGTTGGCGGCTTCCTTAGTGCCGACAAGGTTGAGCAGGTCGTCCTGAATCTGAAAGGCAAGGCCCGTGTGCAGGCCAAAGGCGCGCAGCGCTTCGATTTGCTTATCGCTGCCGCCGCCGATAATGGCTCCGGCGGCAAGCGGCGTGGCTCCGCTGTAAAACGCGGTCTTGTGCGTCGCCATGTCCAGGTAGTCATCAACCGAGATATCAAAGCGCCCGTCACGGACCCAACCCAGGTCGAGTGCTTGACCCTCGATGGTGCGGACGATCATCTCGGTAAGCTCGTGGAGCACGCGCAGCTTCACGTCGGACTCAAGCGTAGGGTCGTCGAGAACCGTCTTGGTGACCATGGTGAGCGCCAGGTCGCCACAATTGATGGCAAGCCCCGTGCCTTCGGTAAGGTGCATGCAGGGCTTGCCTCGACGAAGCTGTCCGTTGTCGGCGATGTCGTCGTGGATCAGCGCGCCCGACTGGAAATGCTCGATGGCTGCCGCGGCGCTGTGGGCGCTCTCAAAGCTGCCGCCCACTGCGGTTGCGGCGAGCATACAGATAAGCGGGCGGTGGCGCTTGCCGGCGTTGGCCGTAAAAGCCGAGAGCGGCGCGTACAGGTAGCGCTCGATATCGGCAGAGGTCGCCTGTCCGTCAAAGAACGTGGCCAGATAGTCGTTAATCTGGTCAAAGTGCTGGGCTAAAAAGCTGGTAAACGGACTGGACACGGGTTCTCGCATTCTTTCTTGGGTTACATCGTTGCGGTGTGCAGATACCATATTGCCACATTGGAGTTGCCGGCGCGTCTGTTTTGGCGATTTGGAGAAACGGGACGCGTGCGCGTGCCGGCTGCTTATATAAGCCTAAAGTGCTCGAGCGCCTTGACGACGCCATCTTTGTCGACCGAGTCGGTGATGTAGTCGGCGCGCTTTTTGAGATAGTCTGGCGCATTGCCCATGGCGATACCGACATCGACGGCGTTCATCAGCGAGACGTCATTGCTGGCGTCGCCGATGCCGTATACGGTTCCATGGTGGGGATCGAGGGCGTCGAGTACAGACTGGATGCCCCCGCGCTTCGTGCATTCGCGGGGCGAGATTTCGGTTACCTCGAGTTCGAGCTCGTTAAAGCACAACAACGGCTCAAGTGCCTTATCTTGAGCGATGTGGTTGGCGAGCGATGTAGACATCAAGATCTTGTAGGCACTGTAATGTTGCAGCTGCGTGACTGCGTCGCCCAGGGTGCGCGCGTATCCGGGAGCATCGGGGGCATCGGCACTCATGCGCACGACGCCGTTGAGGCCCTCAAAGCGGATGACCTCGCCCGATTGCTCAAGGTAGGGGGCAAGACGCTGCAGCATACTGGGCGTCATCGACAGATCGCGAACTGCGTGTCCGTTGATCTCGGCGTAACCGCCCGCAAGACAGACGATGCCGGTCCAGGGCAGCTCAAGAAGTTTGGGGTGGATGCAACTGAGGGTGCGCCCTGTGCAGATAAAGGCCATGTTGCCGTTTGCAACGAAATCGCGGATTGCCTGCGAAACCGCCTCGTTGGGATAGGGGGAGAGGTCCCGCTCGTCTTCGGGAAGGTCTTGGGCGAGCCTGGGGTCTTGCCAGGCGAGCGTTCCGTCGATATCGAAGAAGCAAATATCGCCGCGCTTATGGGCTGCGCTGGCGGCAGGGGAGGCCGAGGTGGTGGGCACAAATTCCGGCTCGAGGCCCATGATCTGGTCAAAATGCTCTTTAACGCGGGGAACGGAGATGCCGATGATCACCTGGGCGGTCTTGCCCGTAATGATGAGGCCCTTGGCGCCCACCGCGACAAACGACGCGTTATCTGCAACGATGGAAGGGTCTGCGACCTCGACGCGCAGGCGCGTGGCGCAGTTGGTTGCGCCCACGATATTGCCAACGCCACCTAAAAGCTGAATTACCCGCTCAGCGAGGACGTGATCTTGATCGGATCGACTATCGACCTCGTCATTGGGAGATTGCTCTTTGGCAAAGTCGCTTCCCGTTAAACAATCGATTGCCGCGCGATTGGCGACATGATCCTCGCGGCCCGGAGTCTTAAGGTCATAGACCAAGATGAGTGCTCGAAAACTAACAAAAAAGATGAGGCTAAAGGCAAGGCCGATACCGAGCGCCAAAAGATAGGCACCGGCATGCGTGCGCATGAGCGGAATAAAGTTGAAGGCTGCCATCTCCATGAGGCCGCCCGAGAAGATGCCGACGATGCCAAAGAGATTCATGGTTGTGGCAAGGCAAGACGATAGGACTGCGTAGAGCAGAAAGAGCCCGGGGTGGGTGAACATAAAGAGAAACTCGAGTGGCTCGGTAACGCCGCAAACCACCGAGGCGATGATGGCGGGAGCAAGGATGACCCTGAGGCCGGCGCGGCGCTCGGGTTTTGCGGTGGAGTAGAACGCAGCTGCGATGGCAGGAAGGCCAAAGAGCTTGACCCAGCCGGTGGCGGTAAAACCGGCCCACGGTGCAAGTTCATTAAGGGGGCGCGTGCTATGGGAGAGGATGGGGAGCAAACTGCTCCACGTGGCGTAGATGCCGTCGTTAATGACCAGGTTGTCGTAGTAGATCGGCATGTAGAGCAGGTGGTGCAGGCCAAAGGGCTCGAGTGCTCGTTCTAAAAAGACAAAGATGCCCACGCCAAAGGGACCGACGCCTGCAAGCGCGTGACGCAGCGTATCGGTTACATCGTATACGTAGGGCACGATGGCGGCCGAGATAGCAGCAAGGGCAAACACGGCAAAAAAGCTGATGAGGTAGACCAGCGAGGAGCCCGAGAAGGTGCCGAGCCAATCGGGAATTTTGGCATCGTAGAAGCGGTCATGGATGGCGACGACGGTTGCCGATACCGCCAGCGGGCCGATAATGCCGGTGTCGAGCGTCTTGATGCCGTCGATGACGGTGATACCGCTGGCGGAGGTCAAAGATGACGGGTACTCAAGTCCAAGGTTGTCTCCGCTCAGCTTAATGATCTCGCTCAAAAAGAAGCAGTAGGCAAAATAGGCGACGAGAGCCTCGAGGCAGCAACGAGCCGGTTGTTTTTGGGCAAGACCGATGGGCAGCGCTACGGCAAAAAGGAGCGGGAGGCGTTTAAAGACCGTCCACGAGCCGCGCTGGATGATAGCCCAGAAAACGTACCAAGGGGTTCCGTATACGGCGAGATCGCCGACGATGTCCGCGGTCGTTGCGAGAGCGGAGACGCCGACCATGAGGCCTGATATAGAAAACAGCATGGCGGGCGCGAACATTGCCCCGCCAAAGCGTTGGATTTTTTGCAGCATGTTCTGCCTTCCGAATATCGAGGCGCGTTGCGCGTGGGGAAACGTTTAAACAATGGATTCATTGTAGAGGACCAGACGATTGTCGTACCGGCAGTTTTGAGCGAAACCGATTTGGGCATGACAGAAACCGTCAACGGTTAAATCCTGTCGCTTTACCGATATTCGGTTTAAACAACTTTAAGAAATGCTATCGTGCCTAGCCGGAAATGAATAATGTAGAGGTGAAACAATGCCAAAAGCGATATACGAAGGAATCTACCGAGAAATACGCTCGCGCATCATTAATGGGACCTATGCGTTTCAGGAGATGCTGCCAACCGAAGCCGAGCTGACCGCGGAGTTCGGATGCACTCGCAATACCGTCCGTCGCGCCTTGGGTATGCTGGCCGACGGGATGTTTGTGCAGCCTATACACGGCAAGGGCGTGCGCGTTATTTGGCTTAAGGGCGAAACCGACATGTTGGGCGCACTCGAAGAGGTTGAGTCGTTTGGCGAGTTTGCAAAGCGCAACAATGCCGTTGCATCGACGGACGTTAAGTCTTTCGAACATCTGGTTTGCACCGAGCAACTCTCTCGTCACCTGGGCTTTAAGGTGGGCGAGGAGTTGATTCGCGTAGTGCGTGTCCGAAGCCTCAACGGCAACGCGCGCCAAGTGGACCATGGCTATTTTTTGGCGTCGATCGCCAAGGGCCTGACTCCCGAGATCGCGGCAGATTCTATTTACGGCTATCTGGAGCACAAGCGCGGTGTCAAAGTGATGGCGAGCCGTCGTACGGTGAGTGTCGAGCTCGCCAACGATGAGGACTGCAGCTATCTTGACCTCGGCAAATATAACTGCGTTGCCGTCATGGAGAGTCAGTCGTACACCTCGGATGGCATCTTGTTTGAGGTGACGCACACTCGCACACACCCCGAGATCTTCCATTACCGCGTCAATTCCAAGCGATAGCCGGCTAGCTCGCAGCCTGACGAGACTCATGGCCTCAAAGAGAAAACGCCCGGTCAAACCGACGGTACATCGGCTTGACCGGGCGTTTTCTCTGCATTCGATAACAAATAATTGTTTATACAAAACTTGTCAAGTATCAAGTTGAAATTACCGTTCACCGAAGTTTTTCTACCGCTCTAGTAATACTTGTTCAAACAACTAGCCAAATAGCGTATCGTTCAAATCAGCAAAAGGGGCAAAGTCCCCGAGCCAATCTCCGAAGGCGGCGGCAAAGGGTGCCGCCACGGTGTGAAAGGGTGGATTGTAATGAAGAACGAAATGAGCAGAAGGCAGTTCCTGGGCTTTGCTGGTTCCGCGGCTGCAGTTCTTGGTCTGGGCCTCGTGGGTTGCGGTGGTTCTGCCGGCTCCGGCTCCTCTGCTTCTGGTGACGCTGCCGAGGTCTACTTCCTCCAATTCAAGCCCGAGGTCGACAAGGAGTGGAAGGAGATCGCCAAGGCCTATAAGAAGGAGAAGGGCGTCGAGGTCAAGATCGTGACCGCCGCTTCCAACACCTACGAGGAGAAGCTTAAGTCCGAGATGTCCAAGAGCTCCGCTCCGACCCTGTTCCAGGTCAACGGCCCCACCGGTCTTAAGAACTGGAAGGATTACTGCGCCGACCTGTCCGATACCAAGCTCCGCGGTGAGCTCATTGACGACTCCCTGGCTCTGCAGTCCGACGGCAAGGATGTGTGCATCGACTGGGTTCAGGAGAGCTTCGGCATTATTTACAACAAGCAGCTGCTCGAGAAGGCTGGCTACAAGGCTGAGGACATCAACTCCTTCGACAAGCTGAAGGCTTGTGCCGATGACATCCAGGCCCGCAAGGACGAGCTTGGTGTCGAGGGTGCCTTCACTTCCGCCGGCATGGACGACTCCTCCAGCTGGCGCTACACCACCCACCTTGCCAACATGCCGCTCTACTACGAGTTTGAGAAGGAGCACAACCAGGAGGACGACGAGATCAAGGGTGAGTTCCTCGACAACTACAAGCAGATCTTCGACCTGTACATCACCGACTCCACCTGCGATCCTTCGCAGCTTGCTTCCAAGACCGGCGACGACGCCACCAACGAGTTCGCAACCGGCAAGGCCGTCTTCTACCAGAACGGCTCTTGGGCCTACTCTGACCTCGTCAAGGCCGGCATGACCGACGATCAGATTGGCATGATGCCGATCTACATCGGTGTTGACGGCGAGGAGAACCAGGGCCTGTGCTCCGGCGGCGAGAACTACTGGTGCGTCAGTTCCCAGGCTTCCGAGGATGCCCAGAAGGCCACCGAGGACTTCATGTATTGGTGCGTCACCGCTGACACCCCGACCAGCATCATCGCCGACAAGATGGGTCTGACCGCTCCGTTCAAGAGCGCCAAGGAGACCACCAACGTCTTCTCGCAGCAGGCCGTTGCCATGGCCAAGGACGGCAAGAAGACCGTCGCTTGGGACTTCGTCTACATTCCCTCCGAGGAGTGGAAGAAGAACCTCAAGCAGGCTCTGATTGCCTACGCTGCCGATAACAGCAAGTGGGACGGCGTCAAGAACGCCTTCGTCGATGGCTGGAAGACCGAGAAGGCTGCTTCCGAGTAAGTAGTTGCTGCCCAAGCTATCTGATTAGCGACAGGGGGCGGGCAGACGTTGGTTTGCCCGCCCCCTGCATATTGAAAGGACCCTTCTATGGGCAAAGCACTCAAGCGCTGGTGGCCGCTCTTTATGCTGCCCACGTGCCTGGCGTTTATGATCGGGTTCGTGATTCCCTTTATCCAGGGCTTCTATCTCTCGTTCTGCCAGTTTATTACCATTAACAACGCGCATTTTGTCGGTATTGAGAACTACGTGCGCGCACTGTCCGATCCGCAGTTTGCCACGTCGTTCTTCTTTACCGTGGCGTTTGCCTTCCTGTCGACGGTGCTCATCAACGTGATCGCCCTCGCCATTGCGCAGGCGCTCACCCGCAAAGCGCTCAAGGGCACCAACATCTTCCGTACGATCTTCTTTATGCCTAACCTGATCGGCGGCATCGTGCTGGGCTACATTTGGCAGATTCTGATCAACTGCCTGCTCTCCAACGTGGGCGCCCAGCTCATCGCTCTTAACTCTGCTGCTGGCTTCTGGGGCCTTATCATCCTGACCCTGTGGCAGCAGGTCGGCTACATGATGATCATCTACATCGCTGGTCTGCAGTCCATTCCGTCCGACTACATCGAGGCCGCCAAGGTCGACGGCGCTACGGCATGGCAGACGTTTTGGAAGGTTAAGATCCCTAACCTGATGCCGACCATCACCATCTGCCTGTTCCTGTCCATCACCAACGGCTTTAAGCTGTTCGACCAGAACCTCGCCCTTACCGGCGGCGCCCCCGCGCACTCCACCGAGATGCTCGCCCTGAACATCTACAACACGTTCTATTCGCGTGCCGGTATCGCATGGCAGGGCATTGGTCAGGCCAAGGCGGTTATCTTCTGCATCCTGGTCGTGGCCATCTCCATGATCCAGCTTAAGGCCACGAGGTCCAAGGAGGTGCAGCAGTAATGAAACGCGATAAGGTTATCAACCGCGCGCTCTCGATTTTCTTTACGATCCTGTCGCTCGCGTGGATCTACCCCGTGTTCATGATTGCGCTTAATTCTTTTAAGAAAGCGACCGCAATCAGCACCACCACGGCATTCGATCTGCTCACGCCCGAGACGTTCAACGGCCTCGCAAACTACATGCACGCCCTTAACGAGCAGGGCTTTGCCTCGGCATTTATGTACTCGCTCATCATCACGGTCACGTCGGTCGTGCTGATCTTGGTGTGCTGCTCCATGTGCGCTTGGTACGTGGTTCGTGTCAACAACAAGATCTCGAACTTCTTCTATTACCTGTTTGTGTTCTCGATGGTCGTGCCGTTCCAGATGCTCATGTTCACGCTGTCCAATTTGGCGGACCGCATCGGCTTTAACACGCCGTTCAACATCTGCTTTATCTATCTGGGCTTTGGCGCGGGCCTGGCGGTCTTTATGTTCGCCGGTTTTGTAAAGAACATCCCGCTCGAGATCGAGGAGGCGGCCATGATTGATGGCTGCAACCCGGTCCAGGTGTTCTTTAAGATCGTCCTTCCCATCATGAAGCCCACCTATCTTTCGGTCGGCATCCTCGAGACCATGTGGGTCTGGAACGACTATCTGCTGCCCTACCTTACGCTCGACTCCACCAAGTACAAGACCATTCCTATCTTGATTCAGTACTTCCGCGGCGGCTACGGCCACGTCGAGCTCGGCCCCATGATGGCCTGCATCATGATGGTCGTTATCCCCATCGTTATCATGTACATCCTCTGTCAGAAGTACATCATCGACGGCGTGGTGGCAGGTGCCGTCAAGGGCTAATGCCGTAACTGTTTTGCAAGTTTCTGCGGCGCCCCTCAGCGCGGCGCCGCATATCGAAAGGTAGAGACATGGCCGAGATTGTTCTCAAACATGTTCAGAAGGTGTATCCCAACAACGAGTCAAAAAAGAAAGGCTTCTTTGGCAAAAAGAAGAAGACCGAGGAGAAGAAGCACAACCTCAAGGTTACCGAGGACGGTGTGCTCGCTGTAGAGGACTTCAACCTCACCGTTCACGACCAGGAGTTCGTCGTCCTCGTTGGCCCCTCTGGCTGCGGTAAGTCCACGACGATGCGCATGGTCGCCGGCCTGGAGGACATTACCTCGGGCGATGTGCTCATCGACGGCAAGCGTGTCAACGACGTGGCGCCCAAGGACCGCGACATCGCCATGGTGTTCCAGAGCTACGCTCTGTACCCCAATATGACGGTGTACGAGAACATGGCATTTACGCTCGAGCTCAAGAAGGTTCCCAAGGACGAGATCGACCGCAAGGTTCGCTCTGCTGCCGAGATTCTGGGCATTACCGAGTACCTCGACCGTAAGCCCAAGGCGCTCTCCGGCGGCCAGCGCCAGCGTGTCGCTATCGGCCGCGCCATCGTGCGTGACCCCAAGGTCTTCCTGATGGACGAGCCGCTGTCCAACCTGGACGCCAAGCTTCGTAACCAGATGCGTGCCGAGCTCATTAAGCTGCGCCACGAGATCAAGGGCACGTTCATTTATGTTACTCACGACCAGACCGAGGCCATGACCCTTGGCGACCGTATCGTGGTCATGAAGGACGGCGTTGTCCAGCAGATCGCCACGCCGCAGGAGGTCTTCAACCATCCCGCGAACATCTTCGTCGCCGGCTTCATCGGCGTGCCGCAGATGAACTTCTTCGATGCCCAGCTGGTGCGCTCGGGCAACGGCTTTACCGTCAAGACCGAGGATATGAACGTGGCACTCGCCCCCGAGACTTGCGCTCAACTTGCCCTCAACTGGGACGGCGGCGACGTGAAGGAGATTACGGCCGGCGTGCGTCCCGAGCAGATCCTGCTTGCCGACAAGGGCGAGGAGGGCGCGCTCCAGGGTACCGTCGAGGTGACCGAGCTCATGGGCTCGACCGAGCATGTCCACGTGACCGCTCCCGACGGCCAGTTTGTCCTGATTATCCCCGTCGTCGACCTCGAGGCCAAGGGCGCGCTCAAGGCTGGCGACACCATCTGGTTCAAGTTTGAGAAGAACGCGACCCACCTCTTCGATAAGGTCTCTGGCAAGAACCTAATCTAGGCCCGGTGCATCCAGGCCCTCCCTTTGGGCGACTGCGGTATTGCCATCCTTTTGCCGCGGTCACATATAAGGCTCCCCTCCCGTCCACTGGGCGAGAGGGGAGCCTTTCTTTGTGTTGGGGCTGTCTGACCGGTCGTTTGTCTCGATCTGTAACGGGTGAGGCTGATTTCGGACGCTAGGTGTTACAGATCGAGACAGTTCCGCTGAGCTGACCATTTCATCTAAATCTGTAACACCAAAGGTGAATTTCAGCTGCTAGATGTTACAGACTGAGATAAACCCAAGGGAAGGGGCCGGTATGTCTCAATCTGTAACAGCTGGGACCGTTTTTACCGAGTAGCTGTTACAGATCGAGATTGTTTGGTCGAGTCGGGTCACAGGGTAACGTGCGGGCACAAAAAACGGAGCCGTGTTGCCACGACTCCGTTTCTCAAGAGGATGGGTAAGGGAAGCGAATTAGTTCAGGTGCCAGATCTCGTCGTTGTACTGGGAGATGGTGCGGTCGGACGAGAAGGTGCCGGCGTTGGCGATATTGATCAGCGTCTTGCGCATCCAGGCGTCCTGGTCCTCGTAGTCGGCCAGCACGCGCTCCTTGGTCTGGATGTACTCCTCAATGTCGAGCAGGGCCATAAACCAGTCCTTGCCCTTAATGTCATCGTGCAGGCGCTGCAGGCGCTCGGCGTTGCCGGTCGCCATAAAGGCCGGGTTGGTGATGAAGTCCACCAGCAGTTTAATACCGGGCTTGCGGTAGAGCACACCGGCGTCATAGGTGCCGTCGGCATAGAGCTGCTCGACCTGTTTGGACGAGGCACCAAAGGTGTAGATGTTCTCGTCGCCCACGAGCTCGGCAATCTCCACGTTGGCGCCGTCAAGCGTGCACAGGGTTAGGGCGCCGTTGAGCATGAACTTCATGTTGGAGGTGCCGCTCGCCTCCTTGGAGGCCAGGCTGATCTGCTCGGAGATGTCAGCGGCGGGGATCACGCGCTCGGCGGCGGTGACGTTGTAGTTCTCGATCATGACAACCTGCAGGTAGGGAGCCACGTCGGGGTCGTTTGCAATCCACTGCGACAGCGTCAGAATCAGATGGATGATGTCCTGCGCGATAGTGTAGGCAGGCGCCGCTTTGCCGCCAAAGATGATGGTGACGGGGTGCTTAGGTCTGTTGCCGTTCTTGATATCGAGGTACTTCCAGATGATGTAGAGCGCGAGCATCTGCTGGCGCTTGTACTCGTGGATACGCTTGACCTGAACATCGATGATCGCGTTGGAGGGGATCGTCACGCCCTGTTCGAGCGCCATAAACTCGCGCATGATGGTTTTGGCTTCGGCCTTGGTGGCGGCCAAGCGCTCAAGAATGCTCTTATCGTCGGCGAAGTCGGCGAGCTTGCTCAGGTCGCCGGTGCTGCGCCAATCGGTACCGATCACATCGTCGAGCAGGCTGGCAAGCGCGGGGTTGGCTCCCTGGATCCAGCGGCGGAAGGTGATGCCGTTGGTCTTATTGGAGAACTTCTCGGGGTAGATCTCGTAGAACGGATGAAGCTCGGTGTCCTCCAGGATCTTGGTGTGGAGGGCGGCTACGCCGTTGATGGAGAAGCCAAAGTGGATGTCCATGTGGGCCATGTGGACGGTATCGTGTTCGTCGATGATGGCGACGCGCGGGTCATCGTGCTCGGCCTTCGCGATCTCATCGAGCTTGACGATAATGTCGGCGATGGCAGGGGAGACCTTCTGCAGGCTGGCGAGCGGCCACTTCTCGAGCGCCTCGGCAAGAATCGTGTGGTTAGTGTAGGCGACCATGGAGCGTACGATGGTCACGGCCTCGTCAAACTCGATGCCATGTTCGGTGGTGAGCAAGCGAATGAGCTCGGGGATGACCATGGTGGGGTGCGTGTCGTTAATTTGGACCACGGCGTAGTCGGCCAGATCGTGCAGGTTGCTGCCGCGCTCGACGGCCTCGTCGATCAGGAGCTGGGCGGCGTTGCTCACCATGAAGTACTCCTGATAGATGCGAAGTAGGCGGCCCTGCTCGTCGGAATCGTCGGGGTAGAGGAACAAGGTGAGGTTCTTGGCGATCTCGGTCTTGTCGAAGTCGATGGAGCTGCCGGGGACCAGGCCGTCGTCGACGCTCGCCAGGTCGAACAGGCGCAGGCGGTTCTTGGTGGGCTGGCCGTAACCGGGCACATCGATGTCGACGAGCTTGGAAGTAACGGCAAAATCGCCGAACTCGACGGTGTAGGAGCGGTCATCGTCGACTAGGATGTCCTGCTCACCGAGCCACTCGTCGGGGACGGCCTTCTGCTGGTTGTCGACAAAGCGCTGACGGAACAGACCGTAGTGATAGTTGAGGCCCACGCCATCGCCGGTCAAGCCCAGCGTGGCGATGGAATCCAGGAAGCATGCGGCCAAGCGGCCCAGGCCGCCGTTGCCGAGTGACGGCTCGACCTCGAATTCCTCGATCTTGTTGAGGTCGTGGCCTGCGGCGGTGAGCTGGTCCTTAACCTCGTCGTAGATGCCGAGGTCGATCATGTTGTTGATGAGCAGCTTGCCGATCAAAAATTCGGCGGAAATGTAATAGAGCTTTTTCTTGCCGTTGTTGAGCGGGCGGGCGGCGGAGCGCTCCTGCACGAGTTTGACCAGCAGCTTGTAAATGCGACGGTCGTCGAGCTGCTCGAGCGAGGTGCCAAAAGACTGCTCGGCGAGTTCCATGAGGTTAATTTGGGGCATGTTTTCTCCTGTGATGGGTTGTTTCATGTCTGCAATTCATAAGAAGCCCGCGCGAGGGGATTGGGGTGGCCTCGCGCGGGAAAAGCAAGCGCGTCCGCACGGTGGGGAGGGGTCGGGCGCGGTGGCTCCTATTGAGGAAGCTCGATTTCGGCTTCCGACGGGATGCGGAAGTAGGTCTCGGTCCAGTCAGTGAGTTTGTGCTCGAGCTCGCGGGTGATGGCGCCGTCGAGCATGCGCCAGGTCCAGTTGCCGCCCAGCGTGGCAGGGGTGTTGATGCGCGCCTCGTTGCCCAAGTTGAGCAGGTCTTGCATGGTGTAGATGCACGTGTCACTCACGCTGGCGGCGATGGTGCGATTGAGTGCATCTGCCATGGGTTCGCCGGCCTGCTGATGGGTGTACAGGGCTGTCTGCTCGCGTTGACGCGGGGTGGCCGTTCCCTCAAACCAACCGCGCGCCGTCTCGTTGTCGTGGGTGCCCACATAGGCGACGGTGTTGGCGATGTAGTTATGCGGCAGGTAGTACGAGTTGGTACCCTCAAAGGCAAACTGCAGGATCTTCATGCCGGGGAAGCCCGAGTTGTCGCGCATGTCGATGACGCCGGGGGTGAGGAAGCCCAGGTCCTCGGCGATGATGGGCAGCGTGCCGAGCTTTTCCTCGAGCGTCTTGAAGAACTTGAGGCCGGGACCCTGCGTCCACGAACCGTAGGACGAATCGGGCGAGGAGAACGGCACCTCCCAATAGGCCTCGAAGCCGCGGAAGTGATCCAGGCGGATGACGTCGTACATGTCGAGGGCGGCGCGAATGCGGCCCTCCCACCAGGAGAAGCCGTCGGACTCCATGGCGTCCCAGTCGTAGATGGGGTTGCCCCAGTACTGGCCGGTGGCCGAGAACTGGTCGGGCGGCGTGCCGGCGACGCTCACGGGATTGCCGGCGGCGTCGATCTTAAAGAGCTCAGGCGTCGCCCACATCTCGACGGAGTCACGCGAGACATAGATGGGCAGGTCGCCGATGATGAGAATGTCGCGCTCGTTGGCATAGGCCTTGAGGCGGCTCCATTGGCGGTCGAAGAAATACTGCGTCATCTGGTGGTAGAGCATGCGCGCGGGATGGGCGGCGCAGACCTTGGCAGATGCTTCGCCGCGGGTGCGCAGTTCTGCGGGCCACTCCCAAAACGCCTTGAGTCCGCACTCCTCTTTGACGGTCATGAACTCGCAGTAGGGGATGAGCCAGTCCTCGTTGGCCTGGATAAAGTCATCGAAATCGGCCGGCTTGTCGGCAGCAAAGCGCTCGGCGGCGCGGTCGAGAATCTGACGGCGGCCGCCAAAGATAGCACCGTAGTCGACGTTACTGGGGTCGGATCCCAGGTACACGCCATCGATATCGCGCTGCTCCAGATACCCTGTCTCGATAAGCTCGGCAAAGTCGATAAAGTTGGGGTTGCCTGCGCGGGCCGAGAACGACTGATAGGGCGAATCGCCATAGCTGGTCGTCGTAAGGGGCAGAATCTGCCAGTAATGTTGTTTGCACGAGGCGAGAAAATCGACGAAGTCGTAGGCATTCCAGCCAAAGCCGCCGATTCCGTATGGTCCGGGCAGAGATGAGACGGGCATGAGGACGCCGCTTGCACGCTCCATGAATGCGCTCACCAACCTTCTTGTTGTGGGGTCGGCCTGCCGATGGGTGTGCAGTCCGCCTCCGATGTTCTGATTCGATACGCCTATTGTAAAACATGTTGTTTAAACATGTACAGGCAAGATAAAAAAGTTGGTCGATTTTCGGCGAATGGTTACATGCCATGAAAAAAAGCCCCGACCTCACAACGTGAGATCGGGGCAAGAGCGGTATGTAGGTTTTTGCTACTCGGCGTCGGCGAAGCCGTTGGGGTTGTGGCTCTGCCAGTTCCAGCTATCGCGGCACATGTCCGCGATGTCGTACTGGGCCTTCCAGCCCATCATGCGCTCGGCCTTGGAGGCATCGCACCAGTTGGCAGCGATGTCGCCGGCGCGGCGCTCGCGGATCACATAGGGCAGCTCCTTGCCACAAGCCTTGGAGAAGGCGGCAACGACCTCGAGTACCGAGGTGCCGGTGCCGGTGCCCAGGTTAAAGATCTCGACGCCGGTTTTGCCGTTCATCCAGTTAAGGGCGGCAACGTGACCAGAGGCCAGATCGCACACGTGGATGTAGTCGCGCACGCCGGTGCCGTCGGGGGTGGGGTAGTCGTTGCCAAAGACCTGAACGGCCTCGAGCTTGCCCACGGCGACCTGGGCGACATAAGGCACCAGGTTGTTGGGGATGCCCTTGGGGTCCTCGCCGATCAGGCCCGACGGATGAGCGCCAATGGGGTTGAAGTAACGGAGCAGCACGACGTCCCACTCGGGGTCGGCGGTGTGGACGTCCATAAGGATCTGCTCGATCATCCACTTGGTCCAACCATAGGGGTTGGTCGCGGGCTTCTTAGGATCCTCCTCGGTGACGGGCGGGTTGTCCGGGTCGCCGTAGACGGTCGAGGAGCTCGAGAAGATGATGGACTTGCAGCCATGGTTGCGCATGACGTCGATGAGCACCAGGGTGTTCTCGATGTTGTTGTGATAGTACTCGACGGGCTTGCTCACCGACTCGCCGACGGCCTTAAAGCCGGCAAAGTGGATGACACGGTCGATCTGATGGGTATCGAAGATCTTGTTCATCGCATCGCGGTCGAGCACGTTGGCCTCGTAGAAGGTGAGGTTCTTGGCGGCCTCGTCGCCCACGATGGTCTTGACGCGGTCGACGGCGACGGCGCTGGAGTTGGAGAGATCATCGACGATGACGACCTGGTAGCCACCCTCGAGCAGCTGAACGACGGTGTGCGAGCCGATAAAGCCGGCGCCACCGGTAACGAGGACACAGGTGTCTTTGGGGTCGAGTGCTTTGGACATGTAGTCTCCTATCGAATCAGGAACACTTCTTCAGGGGAGTATAGCGCAGGCAGGGACGCCCAAATCGTGCGCTGTAGGAAAAGCGGAGGATTGTGCCAACGTACTCATAGAAGAGCTTGCGTACGCATAACCTGATCTTTGACATTTGCTTACGAGCCGCTGACCTTGTAGTTTCCTGCCGTTCGTGGAAATCGTTGGGACGCGCCATATGTACGCTAATATGTATGAGTTGAGCGACATATAAATAAACATGTAACGGAGTACATATGTCACCAAACAGCGATTCCATCCTTTCCCAGGAGCTCTCGCGCCGCACTGCCCTCAAGGCCCTGTTCGGCGCCGCTTCTGCGGCAGTTCTTTTTGGCCTGCCCGCTCGCGCCCATGCGGCGGAGGCTTCCAAAGAAACCACCGATAAACTGAATGCCGCCCAGGCCCAGCTCGACGAGGTTCAGGCCCAGCTCGACAGCATCGCAAATGAGTATGCGGCGCTGGCCAACAAGAATGCCCAGACCCTCAACGACATCGAGAATGTCCAGGGCAAGATTGACGACACGCAGGCCCAGATCGATGAAAAGAAGGCCGAGCTCAAGAAGAAGCGCAACGACCTTTCCGATCGCGTGGCCGCCAGCTACAAGTCCGGCGGCACGAACATCCTGTCGCTGCTGCTGGCCTCTGGCTCGTTTGAGGAACTCGTCGCCAACGCGCATTACGTTGAGAAGATCAACAAGAGCGACCGCGACGCCATCGAGGACATTCAGACCATCCAGGAAGAGCTCGATGCGCAAAAGACCGAGCTCGAGTCGCAGAAGGCCGACTTAGAGAAGCTCAAGGACCAGCAGACTGCCCAGATGCAGGACATGCAGGCCAAGCAGCAAGAAGTCCAGACCGTGCTGAACGGTCTTTCCGACGACGTCAAGGAGCTCATGGCTCAGCGCGATTCCGAGATCCTCGCTGCTGCCCAGGCTGAGGAGGCCGCTAGGAAGGCTGCCGCTGCCGCGAACAAGAACAATTCCTACTCGGGTGGTTCGAGCTCGGGTGGTGGATCGTACGCGCCCGGAACTCCGCAGCAGAATGCCGGCTCGGGCAAGCAGCAGGCTGTCGTCAACGCGTGCTACTCCACGCCTTCGCCGGGTCAGAACTGGTGCGCGGCGTGGGTCACCAATGTCTTCCGTAACGCCGGCGTTGGCTACTTTGGAGGCAATGCGTGCGACATGTTTAACGCCTGGTGCTATAGCTCCGACCGCTCGGCGCTGCAGGTGGGCATGATCGTGGCCGATTCCTCGCACAGCGGCACGGGTGCTCCGGGCCTTATCTACGGTCATGTGGGTATCTACGTTGGCGGCGGCATCGTTATGAGCAACGAGGGTGCCATTACGTCTAAGTCGCTTGACTCGTTTATTAGCTTCTATGGCACTGGCTCTGGCGTGCGTTGGGGCTGGCTCGGCGGTATTGCGCTGTCGTAGCTGCGGCTTGAAGTAAGTTGGTCCGTGGCTGCCCGGAAGGCATTAGGTTGCCTGCTCGGACAGTCCTGCTC
>SKET01000841.1_pt1 | contig 23219 bp, 20 predicted proteins | sample 4841461 | NCBI WGS metagenome assembly SKET01 (sample SAMN11008802, study PRJNA524170) | human gut metagenome | biome: Human fecal sample; material: Feces; isolation source: fecal sample from pouch patient p5 | host: Homo sapiens | place: Israel: Tel-Aviv | collected 2014-02-13
CCTATAAAGAATTTACGGTAACACAATTAAATGATACTTTAAAACTTCACATAAATGCCAATCACATTATATAGATTAACACACTCACCCAGTAATTTCCAATCAGAACACAAATTAATTCAAAAAAATTAGTTACCGCCCTTCCGAAATTGATAAAATATTACGTTCATTACCCGCAGGTAACAGTGACATAAAGGCTTTAATAAGAATCCACTTATTACGTGACGTTAACGCCGTTTTAGTGGTATATTTTAACTATAGATTTATTCAGAAAGAAGGTTGATCCAGTGAAGCGGCGTGGCGCAATATTATTTGGTTTATCATTACTTGCAGGACTTTCTAGTACACTACTCCACAAACGGCACCCTAGTACGATCGCTGACGGTGACTTAGCGGTTTTCTACGCGGGAACTTGGACCTATCGTGATGAGGCTCATCACCGGGACCACACGTTGGAGATTGATCCCAACATGATGATTCGCATCGACGGGCGCTCGGTACCAGCCACCGTCGAATCCATCTCATCGAGTGCGCTCGTCTTACTTGATCAATATGGATTTCACCTTGAGGTGCGGGCTAATGAGCAACGACCTGTAACCCTCTTTGACGAAGCCGATGATCGCAGTTATGTCATCTTATCGCCAAATACCTAATGACGCTAGTGACGTCCTAAGGATTTTAATAGGTCGCCATCAAAATAAGTCGCAAGTTCAAGAAGAGTCTTGAACTTGCGACTTATTTTTAGTCAGCCTAGCAGCTAATAAGCTGTTAATTTAATTTGCGAAATAAGTTATTCAAGGATTAGGCCTTAATTTAAGCCCTGCGCCACAACTTTATTGTACGCTGTCACACTACCGTTGAATAGAATTCCAGCGAACTCTTGACGAGTCCCGTTCTGGCGGTAAACGGCGCGATCGGAATAATGCATAAACATCACTCGTCGTCCCTGTTGGTGGGTCTTCGCCGTGTCCAGCCATAAGTCAGTGTCTTTTAGTGCGGGCTTAACGATCTGCTTGGCAACTGCGGGCGTTGACCATACGACGCAGGAGCGATTATAATCCTGGTTCAACGTGGTCACTAATGCCTTAAGCTTGGCACGACTTTTTCGAACCGCAATCGTCTGGTCCGTGTAGTCACCGTAGTATTGCACTTGAATCGCAATTGGTAAATTGCCGATGCTATCCCCGACCGTTTTCTCGAAATAGGCCGCTTGGGCCGCAGCAGTCGATGAAAAACTAAACGTATGGATTACGCCAACACCTAAACTTGTGCCAACGATTCGTTCATAATTGCTTGCAAAGTTATCATCCGTATAACTAGCTCCTTGAGTAGCGTGTAAATAGACAAACTTGAGCCCATCATTTTGCAAGGCCGCAAAATCTAAATAACCGTCATTTTGTGACACAGCAACCCCACGGACATCAAACCCACTCACGACAGCGTCACTACGCCAACGTAACCAAGCCAAGCCGCCCCAAACGCTGCCAATGATTACTAATAGAACTAATAACCAGCCCAGTCGATAACGCCACCGCGCCCACCGCGTTTTTGCGTATACTGGTCGATAATGTTGCCGCTTTGTCATCTCATCAATCCTTTGCCTACAGCATTAAAGCTCCGTTCGTGTTTGACTAATGGCCTCGCGAACCCGGCCAAGACTTTCTGCCATTTCGATATTGCCATGAACAGCAGTCATCAAGAAGAGACTATCGATAATACTCATCTGGGCAATCAACGAAGTCAGCCCTTCCGAACGATAGTTAATTTCTTCTGCAACTGAAATAAAGGCAACGGTACTGTCCTTAGCCAGGGGCGAGTTACCGAAGCTAGTTAACGCGATCACTGGCACACTTTGTGAAGTCAGGGTAGCCAGCACTTGTAGTGTTTGCTGATTACGCCCGGTATGTGAGATAACCACTGCCACGTCGCTGGCATTCATCTGAGCCGCTTGCATCAGTTGCATATCATAGTCACTATTATGGGCACACGGAATACCGGTGCGCACAAACTTATGATACCCATCTAAGGCAGCGACTGCGGAGCCCCCGAGACCATAAAAGCCAATCGAGCGAGCATTCAGCAATAATTCCACCGCCCGCTTGAGATCTGCTTCCGTCATTACCTGACTTGTCTGATCTAGCGAACTACGAATACTATTGAATGTTGATTCCGCAATTCCTTTGAAAGTCGTTTGTTTTTCGACATCTTGAAAAGCTTCCGCATTAGTTTGTTCAATCGGTTCGGCCGCCGTTAGTTCACGTGAGAAGTCACGGAAGCTACTAAAACTAATCCGTTTGACAAACCGTGAAACCGTGGCCGTTGAAACGCCAACCGCGGCAGCCAAGTCTGAAATCGACTGAGCCGCCGTTTTAATTGGGTCGGCAATAATATAGTCAGCAATCTTGCGGTCCGTCACACTTAAATTCGGATAATAAGACCGAATTAAAGTCAGGACCCGATTGCGATGTACTGGTGATTGTGTGGACATTTCGGCCACCTCCATGACCAAATTTTACCACAATTCTTAATAACACCCTAAACTTCCTCACAGGTGCCACCGTCACAAACTCTTGAACACTGTCCAGTCCACAACGACTGAACCTCGTTGCCGCTCATTCGACAGTCCCCGTCGATACTAAGCCCTTACGAGTCTGTTTCGGCTTATCCAACATGTAAGTTCTAATCAACGTGACAATTTGCGCATTTTGAGGTAAATCGGAGTGCTGGGCATTCGTACCAGTAACCGTAATCTCTGTAAAATGCTTGACTTGCCCTTGATAGATATACTTGCCAGCCTCGACACTCCGCGCTGGAACAAGACCGTCTGAATCATAGTTTTCGGTACCTGCGACCGAATACATTGTCGCTGACTTAGGCAATCGATCGCGGTACTTAATAAAGTCAGCTAACATTTGTGTCTTATGATTCAAATTAGCTTCTGAGAAATTGTAAGGTGAGCCAATGGTCATAATTCGTTTGACCTTAATATCGTCGCGATTAAAATAGTGTTCAAAGTAGTACGTATAAATCAGACCACCATTCGAGTGACCAATTGCTTTGAAATTATTGAATTGATACTTGGCAGCCAACTTCTTAAAGGCCAGTGAGAACCAACGGGCCTGATGCTTAATATTATCATAGCCGTCACGATTATTTTGAAAGCCAACGACGATGATTGGCTCGTTATCACGGGCACGCAACGACCCCGTCATTTTAATCGTATCATCCGTCATCACGGTCAGCTTAATTAAACTATGCCGACGATGATCAGCCTTATTAAGTTGCTTGACTAAGGTGTCAAACCGATTCTGAGTCGCACTACTGCCGGGAATCATAATAATTGGTGACATCTGCGAATCATGGCGTCCTGCCATCGCAGCCACGTTGGTTTTCGTCCACTGGTATGAGGGCTGAATCAAAAAGCCCAGAAATAGTAAGCCTAATACAAGCACTAACAGACTTCGCCGCCGTCGCTGCCAATTAGGTCGATTATACATGCTTAGCACCCCCCACCTGTGCTTGCGCCGCCTGCACAATGGTTTCCGCCAACCGCATGAACGGCAAATAGATCACCACTGATAGTGCCAAATCAACGATACCAAGTAAAAGTGCCACCACGTTACCGTTAGTGCCGATAAAGGCAATCAACGGTCCCGGCGTACCCACGGGAACCGGATAAACCACGGGTGGAATCCAATGAAACCCAATTGCCAGCGCCGCCAGTCCCATATTTACGACAGGCGCAAGCACAAATGGTATTAGATAGATTGGATTATATAGAACTGGTAAGCCTGTCAGTAGCGGTCCATTACTATTAAAGAGCGCAGGTAATAGACTCCACCGCGCGACTACGTGGTAGTTATGATTGTTGCTACCGATATAAATGGCAATCACTAAGGCCAGCAACATCCCCGTTCCGCCAAACGTCCCAAATGCGTGATACAACGTGTTGGCCGTATACGGATACGGCACGTGATACGCCGAGTGATGTGTGAGTGCATAATTCAAATTGGCCGTCATTGTCGCACTGTTGGTCACCAAGCGTTCTTGGTACGGACCAGCTAGTCCAAGAATTTCTAACAACAGCGTCACAACTGCCATGCCAAAGGTCAGCCACAGACTGTGACTAGTCGTTGCGTACTTTTGAAATGCCGACCAACTTTCAGCAGAGTACGTAATAATCATCAGCCAGTTCAAAGCGAGGCTCACTAGCACGGCCAATACTAGTATTAAGGCCATTGGAAGTAGTGAACTGAAAGTCCGTGTCAAGATATCGGCCGTATGCGGACTACTTTGTGCCGGAACCGGCTTGCTGAACCATTTGAAGAGCAGGCCGGTCAAACCACCCACAATCAATGCGCCCGTTAGACCGTTAGTCCCGATCAATAAAGTGTTAAAAACACCAATTTGATTTTGATTCGTATACTGATAAGCCACGATCAATAGCGCAATCGCGGCGGTCAATCCCGCTAGTTGGTCATCGCGCTGATTGAGTTTGGCATGGTATTTTGCCGCACCAAATGCTGCTACTACGGCCACACCGTTGAGCGTCAAGGTTGTTAAACTATCAAACGGATAGTGTAAGTAACGATAGTATGGGACCCATTTTGACAGGTGAAAGATACTGGCAATAAACCCCGTTTTCGTCAACACGGTCAGTTGAATGATTTGACTGAACGTCCCAATCAAAATGAATGGGAACGTCAACATCAAGGTCCGTTGAATAATCCGATAGAAGTTAGTTTGCCGAAAACGCAACAAGCGCGGCACTAACCGTTGAATTAACCGTTGTTCATCAAGCCACACAATACCGCCCCCATTCCGGTAATCTACTGAACTTCATTATAAGCCGTTTTAGACGCTGCTGCCTATTAAAATCTGTTATAAATTTACATGCTATGCTGGTATCAACCATACTTATATCGGATTGTTAATTTAATCTGACTGGTCAACAACGGTGTGGCTTACGCTGAGACAGCAATCTGATTACACCAAAAAAGGCCACGCCGTAATTGCAGCGTGGCCCCGTCACCTAAATTTGATCGATTATCGCCAATTGATCTTGCTGAGAACGCGTTTTCCTAAGCCATTTTGCAGAACAATGAACACCGGATACGCACTGATCATCAGTGGTAGGTAAATCACAGCTAACGACCAATCTAATAGATTAACCAATGAGAAAATTCGGCCGGCAAACAAAAAGACTAGGACGAACAGTGTTGCCATTAACACGACTAACCCAATTTTGAACCGGTTCAACGGCCGGGCTGCAATCAATAACGCATTTAAACTAAAGATCCCGGTCATCAACACACTCAATGTCGCGGTCGTTTCGAAATTCAGCTGGAACTTATTACCTAACACCATGATGACCATGATATAGCCGACCACGCAGATCGCCGCGGGAACGGCAATCTCCATCACCTGTTTCATAAAGCGCCCGGTAATTCGCGTATAATCAGGCTGTAACGCCAAGAAAAAGGTTGGAATACCAACCATCAACGATGAAATCGGTGTTAATTGGATGGGCTCAAACGGGTAGCTGTGGCTCATGAAGATAAAAATCAACGTCAGAGCGACCGAATACATCGTCTTAATCAAGTAGAGCGCGGCGACCCGTTCAATATTATTGATAACGCGGCGACCCTCGTTCAGCACTTGCACCATCGCATCAAAGTTCGAATCGATTAAGACAAAATCAGCCAAACTCTTCGTGGCTTCACTCCCACTCGCCATCGCGATACTACAATCCGCCTGTTTCAGCGCCAACAAATCATTAACGCCGTCACCAGTCATCGCTACGGTATGGCCGTTGCGCTGATAGGCTTTAATTAGTTGCTCTTTTTGTTGCGGCGTCACTCGACCGAACACCGTATAATTTGTCACTAGCTGATCATAGTCGGGGGTAGTCCCCACTTGACTCATATCAACCAGCCGATCAGCGTCCTTGATCTCAGCCCGTTGTGCAATACTGGCGACCGTCACCGGATTATCACCAGAAATAACTTTTAGGGCGACGTCTTGATTAGCAAAAAAACCAAACGTCGTCTTAGCGTGTGGCCGCAACTCATCCGTAATCAGAATTAATCCCAAAGTCATCGGTCGAGTCGGTTTGGGCGTCGTTAAGGCGGCCACTTCGGCTAACACTAATACCCGGTAACCTTGTTGCGCGAGCGTTTTGATGCGAGACTGTAACTCGCTGGGTACCGTGGTAAAAATAAATTCCGGTGCGCCCATAACGTAAGCGTGACCATCAAACGCGGCCCCACTCCACTTACGACTTGAAGAAAAGGGAAGAACTTCTGTCGCTTGCACTGGTGGCTGACCAAAAGCAGTCTTGATGGCCCGGGCCGTTTCATTATCATCATCAATAGCAGTGACTAACGCAGCTAACCGGTGCTCCACTGCTGTCAAATCATGCTGGTTCCACGGCTCAACGCGTTCAAAAACTAACTTGCCACTAGTAATCGTTCCAGTCTTGTCGAGGCACAACGTATCGACCCGGGCCAGTGCTTCAATGGCGGGTAGCTCCCGCACCAATACCTGGTGCCGGCCTAAAGTGAACGCCCCAGCAGCTAAAGCGACTGACGTTAACAGCACCAGTCCTTCCGGAATCATCCCGACCATCGCGGCCACCGTCCCGAGGATTGCCCGGTTCTGACTTTCACCCCGCATCATAGTGGAAATGAACAGTCCAGCACCTAGTGGAATAATCGTAAAAGTCAAAATTTTGATAATTCGATTGATAATCGTTAACAGTTGACTTGGCGTCCGCCGTTTTTGCTTAGCTGCTCGCGCCATCTGCTTGATAAAACTGCCGTGACCAACCTGCGTTGCCTGCACGATTCCGTGACCACCAAGGATGACACTCCCAGAAACCAGCTCATCACCCGGCCCCTTAATAACCGGATCAGCCTCACCAGTAATCTGGGACTCATCGACCTCTAATCCAGCGGTCGCCCGCACGAGCCCATCCACAGGAATCTGCTCGCCACGGGTCACTAATAGTAAATCATCCTGAACGATTTCGTCCTGACCAATCGCCACCGTTTGACCGTCACGGCGGACTTGAACCTTAGTGGCCGATAATAATGCCAGCTTATCGACCTGACGCTTGGCACGAATCTCCTGAAAAATACCGATGGCCGTGTTGACGATGACCACGAATAAGAACAGCATGTTCTTATAGCTTCCCGTCAAAAAGACTAATCCGGCTAACAAAACATTGATACAGTTAAAAAGTGTTAGCAAATTATCACGAAAAATCTGTTTAACAGACCGCGTTAAGGGCGGTAACGGCTCATTCTTTAGACCCGCTGTCAGGCGCTGGTCAACTTGCTTAGTCGTTAACCCGTGTTCAATTGCTGATAAATAACGTTCCGACATGGTGGGCCCCCTTAAAATTAACTTTAACCTTATTGTAAACGATTTTTTAAGCCTGGGGCCAAAATAACGCCCTAATTTAGCGTTTACCATGCAGAATTAAGATTTTCATTACGATTGATCATAAAACTACTTCAATAAATCATTATTGATTTTGATTTCAGCCTTAACAAAGATTATTGTATTACGCCCCATTTACTGCTAAATATTGGCGAATTTAACCTATAAAAAAACGGCTATCTGCTAAGATAGCCGCACTGAATCTTAAATTATTTTTTCGTCTTATCAGCAGGTAAGTGTGTCTGGTCAATCGCTAACTGCATAACCTTCGTGAACCGTTCATCAAGTTCAGTCCCCTGCATCTTAAAGAAGCCGCCAATCTCTTGGATAATGAATCCGAACAACGTGGAACGGTACAAGGTATTCTCCACCCGCGCCGAATCATCCAGTTGTAATGGTTTAAACATATCCTGGTATAACTGCACAATTGCTTTACGAGACCGTGGGATTCTTAGGTTATCATTTAAGTCAAGTAATAACGGTGCCAACCCCCGATGCTGGTTGCAGGCCGCCCGGAATTCTTGAGCAAATGCCATCAAAGCCTCATCACCGTCAACGTCTGAGATTGTTTCAGTTAAACGATCCGCAACATTTTGAACAAATTGGAGGCCAACCTGATCTAATAAATCACTCAAGCTATCAACATAATTATAAATCGATTGCGGCCGCACATCCAAAACTAACGCTAAATCCCGAATTGTTAATCCGTTAATTCCCTTGCTTTCAATTAACTGATTAGCTGTTGCTAATACTTTTGCCTGTGTCAGTGTTCTTCTCTTTACCATCATGCTCCCCCATTTATCGGTTTATTTCGTTTATCATTATAACCCAAACTGGTCAAAAACCGAGATGAAATACATACTTTTATCAAAAGTAATACAATTGATGGTTTTTGTGGGTGTTTTTTGACCAATAAATACAATTATTTAATTTAATACGCTAAATTTGACTCAAACAGCTCCAGTGAACTAGTTTACAGCAATTACAGCGCATTATTTATTAAATTATTTAAAGCAATAATTATAATTATCAATAAACTGTTTTATTAGCCGATTCTAAATGATCTGTCTATTAAAATCGGACGAATTCAAATCAATATCAGCGCTTAAAAACGGTTATTTTGTGCTTCTAATTCAAAGTTAGCCCTCAAGCTGAGTAAAAAAGTGTGTTGGTTACCCGACAAATAATCAGGCACCCAACACACTTTTCATAATTTCATTAATAATCCAGTTTTAAAATGCTTATTGTTCGCGTTCTAACACCGTTACCGATTCAATATGTGGTGTTTGTGGGAACTGGTCCACGGGTTGGACCGGGGCACTAATATGGTAGCCGTATTCTGCAAACCGTTGGGCGTCTCGAACTAAGGTTGATGGGTTACAACTAATATAAACCACCCGTTTAGGCGCCATTTCACCGGCACTCTTGATAAAGTCGGCGTCCAAGCCCTTACGTGGCGGATCAACGACGATCACGTCCGGCTTAACGCCATCTGCTTGCCATTTAGCCATGGCTTTTTCAGCGCTATCCAAAACAAAGGTCGCGTTCGTAATACCATTCTTATCCGCATTCTGCCGTGCGTTATCGATGGCTGCTGGCACGATTTCAACACCATACACTTGCTTGGCATGTTGGGCCATCGTTAACGAAATCGTTCCGATACCGGAATAAGCATCGATCACCGTCTCATTACCCGTCAAACCAGCTTGATCAATGGCTAACTGATAAAGCTTTTCGGTCTGTTGTGGGTTCACTTGATAGAAGGACTGGGCTGAAATGGCGAATGTCAGGCCCAGTAACTGATCATCGATAGTGGCCTTACCAGCTAACACGTTGTTAACTGGCCCTAAGATCACGTTAGTCTTCTTAGAATTAACGTTTTGAATCACACTGACAACTTCAGGTAACGCTGCTTGAATCTCTTGTGTGACCACGTCAGCCATTGGTAAGTGTTTCGTTCGCGTCACAATAACAACCATCATCTCATGACTGTAATACCCACGCCGTACCATGATCGTCCGAATCGTCCCACTATGATGGAATTCATCGTAGGCTGCCTCGTGATATTTCCGTAAAATATCGCGAACTACCACGATAGCCTTATCAATTGCAGGATCTTGAATATAATAATCTTCAATTGGCATCAATTGATGACTGTTCTTCTTGTAAAAACCAGTCGTTAGTTGTCCTTGGACTTGTCGTACGGGTACTTGGGCCTTGTTCCGATACTGCGTCGGGTTGGCCATACCAATCGTTGGTAAAACTTCGACATCATCCATGTGGACCTTTGCAAATAATTCGGCCACCTGGTGCTGTTTAAACTTCAATTGTTCACTGTATTCCAAGTGTTGTAGTGGTGCAATCCCGGTTTGACGATAAACGCGCCCTTTAGGATTAACCCGATGAGGACTCACTTGGTTAATCTTTTCCACATCACCAAACGCAAAGTTCTTCGTCGTCTTCGTGACCTTGACCGTAATTTTTTCTTCTGGCAATGCATTTTCGATAAAGATTGGGTAATTATCGACTTTAGCAACACCCATACCCTGATAGGTTAAATCCATGATAGTGACGTCTAAAACTTCACCCTTGTGCACTGGTAAATTAACTTTCATTTGTTTCCTCTTGCTTTCTTTGTTAGTGACTTATTATTTTTTAGTTACTGCCTGGTAGCCACTGCTCCGGGCAGCGAGTGATATGGCCATTAATACTGCCACACTTGGCAGTGTCGTTAACATTTACTGATTAAACATGCTATTCAAATTGCTTACTGTGAGTGTCAAAACGCGCGAATTTGAGCTGTCTCATGCTTTGCACCACTGACAAATCATTGCTAAACCGACAAACGATTAAATCGTTAGGCAATGCTCAATCATGTCCCTGTGACGGTAACACTTTTAAAAAAATTACCGTCCACCATTGTATCGGTAAACGGTAATTTAAGCAAGTTATTCTGTTTTTTCGTCGTCCTCAGTTGCAGCTGGCAACTGATCAACGGCTGAGACAAAGTGTCGCTCAGCGTCTTCCAACTCTGGATCTGTATCCGTGATTGCCTCATCGGGGATCCGATCCGTATCGGCAAACATTTCGATATGTTGCTTCAAATTCCGGAACGTCATCGGTGCATCACCACCGTACTCCCCATCCAAGTTGATCATTAAGCGATCCTTGTCAGCTGGTTTGGCGACGACCTTGCTCGTCTTCACATAAATAATGCTTGGATCATTGATATGCTTGCCACCATTGAGCACTAATGTCATTAAGTGAAGCATTTTGGCAAGGTTGCTCGTCTTCACAATAATCATGGTAAATTTACCATCATCTAATGACGCGTCCGGCACTAACTGCTCAAAGCCACCAACTGAATTAGTCAGCGCTAAGAAAAACATCGAAGCCTTGCCCTGATAATGACCACCATCATATTTCAAATCCATCTCAACTGGTTTTACTCGTGGTAATAACTCAGCACCCTTGGCTAAGTATGCCGCGTACCCAAAAATCGACTTCAATTGTGATGGTACGTCATAGGTCAGCTCCGTTAACATGCCCCCAGCCGCAATGTTAATGAAATACTGTTCACCAGCCTGACCGATATCCATCTTAACCGTCTGGTTCTTTAGGACTACCTTGGCCGCCGCAACCGGATCATTGCGCGGAATCCGCAGTGCCCGGGCATAATCGTTGGTCGTACCCGCCGGAATAATAGCCATCTTAGGTCGCCGCTTTAACCCGGCTAACCCGTTTACTACTTGATTGATGGTCCCATCACCACCAGCTGCTACAATCAGTTCAAACCCGTCCTTGGCACAACGTCGCGCTTCATCAGCCGCCGAATTAGGGGCGGGCGTCGTTGCGAACGCACTGGTCTCATAACCAGCTTGTTCAAAGATACCAAGAATTTCAACTAAATCGTGGGCCAATGCCTCACGTCCAGAAGTCGGGTTATAAATAAGTCGTGCCCGTTTACGCATGTTTCCTATTCCTCCGCTCACACGGTCAAGCGTTCAGCGTCTCATCTCTACCCCAATGCTGGACATGCATCAATCGAGGCTCAACACCTTATCGACCAACGCTTCTACCGTGCTTTTAATGATGTCATTAATAGTTGGTTGACGACTTTCGGGTTAGCTTGACCACGTGTCTTCTTCATGATTTGACCCACGAGGAACCCAACGGCCCGGTCTTTCCCGTTCTTAAAGTCATCAATTGATTGTTGATTATTATCCAATACGTCGTCAACGATTGGTTGTAACTTCGCCGGATCAGACAATTGGACTAAGCCCTTGTCGTTGACCCATTGGACAGGCTCTGAGCCCGCCATAATGGCCTTAAAGACCTTCTTAGCAATTTTACTTGAGATGGTTTCATCTGAAATCATCTTGATCATCCCAGCTAAGTTAGTTGGCGTTAAGTCAGTCGCTAACAAATCAACTTTATGCTCGTTCAAGTACGCGTTAACGTCCCCTTGCAAGTAGTTTGAAGCTAATTTAGGATCCGCACCTTCAGCAACGGTTGCATCAAAGAAGTCAGACATTTCCTTAGTTTGGGTCAACACACCCGCATCATAAGCAGTTAAACCAAATTCATTGATGTAACGTTCACGCCGCGAACCAGGCATTTCTGGAATGGTCTTCTTAACGGATGCAATCCAGTCATCATCGATATCGACTGCTGGAATATCAGGTTCTGGGAAGTAACGGTAATCATCGCTACCTTCCTTGACCCGCATCAAGATCGTTTGGCCCGTTGTTTCATCAAAACGCCGCGTTTCTTGTTGGATCTTGCCACCCGCCATGAGAACTTGTTGTTGGCGTTGTTCTTCATATTCTAACGACTTGCGCACGTAGTTGAAGGAGTTCAAGTTCTTCATTTCGGTCTTCACACCATACTTGTCGGAACCGGCCGGCCGAATTGAAATGTTAACATCGACCCGCATTGAACCTTCTTCCATCTTAACGTCCGAAACGCCCGTAAATTGGATCCGTTGCCGCAACGCTTCACAGTAAGCATAAGCTTCTTCTGGGGAGGCAATGTCAGGCTTAGAAACAATTTCAATTAGCGGCGTCCCTTGCCGGTTCAAATCGACATAGGAATAGTCGTTTTCATGGGTGTTTTTCCCGGCATCTTCTTCAATATGCATCTCTTCGATACCGATTTTTTTCTTTTTACCATCAACTTCGATTTCAATCCAACCATCATGCGCAATTGGTTTTTCATGTTGCGTAATTTGGTAGGCCTTCGGGTTATCCGGGTAAAAATAGTTCTTCCGGTCAAAGTACGTGTGATGTTCGATTTCAGCATGTAAAGCCGTTGCTGCTTTAATCCCAGCTTCGACCACGCCCTTGTTAGGCGTTGGCAATACCCCCGGATACCCCCAGTCGATCACGTTCGTGTTGGCATTTGGTTCGGAACCAAATTGCACGGGTGAAGGACTAAAGATTTTTGAGTTCGTTTTTAATTCAACGTGGACTTCCAAACCAATCGTGGTTACAAAATTCATTAGTTAGCACCTCCGACTTTCGGGGTTTGCTTGTAAACTTGCGTTGCTTGTTCAAAGGCATAGCCCGCTCGATACATTGTGCTTTCATCAAACGCCTTACCAATTAATTGCAAGCCAACTGGTAACCCGTCTGCAAACCCAGCTGGTACTGACATTCCTGGTAACCCAGCCAAGTTGACTGGAATCGTCAAGACATCGTTCATATACATCGTAATTGGATCAGATAATTCGTCACCCAACTTAAAGGCTGGCGTTGGTGCAACTGGTCCCATAATCAAATCGTAGTCTTCAAAGACCTTATTAAAGTCATTGATAATCATCGTCCGAACTTGACCAGCTTTGTGGAAGTACGCATCGTAATAACCAGCTGACAAGGAGAAGGTCCCTAACATAATCCGGCGCTTAACTTCATCACCAAAGCCCTCGGAACGACTACGGACATAGACATCTTCCAAATTCTTAACATCGTCAGCCCGGAAACCGTAACGAATCCCGTCAAACCGTTGTAAGTTTGAAGAAGCTTCTGAAGATGCAATGATGTAGTAAGCAGCCACACCATAGCGACTGTTTGGTAAGGAGACTTCTTCAACCGTAGCACCTAAGTCTTCAAACTGCTTGACTGCTTGTTGAATGACTTCACGAACTTTAGGGTCGATCCCCTCGCCCATGTATTCTTTTGGTAACCCGATCTTCATACCCTTGATATCACCCGTCAAACCGGCCGTAAAGTCTGGTACAGTTTGTTTGGATGACGTAGTATCATGCACATCGTTACCTGCAATCATATTCAAAGCGGCCGCGTTATCCTTGACCGTCCGTGTCATTGGGCCAATTTGATCTAATGAAGATCCAAAGGCAATCAGCCCCCAGCGCGAGACCCGACCGTACGTTGGTTTCATGCCGACAATTCCGTTAAATGATGATGGTTGCCGAATCGAACCACCCGTATCAGAACCGAGTGCCACTGGCACTTGTCCAGAAGCCACTGCGACAGCTGAGCCACCTGAAGACCCACCGGGCACTCGACTGATGTCCCAAGGATTACGAGTGACATGGAACGCCGACGTTTCAGTTGACCCTCCCATGGCAAATTCATCCATGTTGGTCTTACCAACGATCAAAGCGTTGCTTGCTAATAGTTTGTCAACCACCGTGGCATTATAGACCGGCACGAAGTTTTCCAACATTTTGGAAGCCGCCGTCGTCGTTAGGCCCTTCGTCACAATATTATCCTTGACTGCCATCGGAATCCCAGCAAAAACGTTGTTCGCGTCGATGCCATCCTGATCCAAAGCAGCCGCCTGTTGTAAGGCCTGTTCTTCATTTAAATTCAAGAACGCCCCTAGCTTAGGGTCAACCTGATTCATATTCGCAAAAGTGGCCTTCGCTAGTTCCGTAGCACTGATCTTCTTGGCTACCAAGTCAGCGTGCAGACTAGTTAGATCTTGGTCGAAATAAGTCATTATTCACCGTCCCCACTTTCATCAATAATTGCTGGCACTTTGATCAAGCCATTGGCCGTTTCTGGAGCATTCTTCAGCAATGCTTCCCGGAGTGCTTCATCACTCTTAACTGCCACGTCTTCACGTAGCGTATTCGTATGATCACTCATCCGTGACGTAACGGGTACACCCGTGGTATCAACTGTGCTTAATTCTTCGAACATGCCGATAATTTTTTCTAGTTGCGGTGTGAACATCGCTAATTGGTCTGGTGTAAACTCCAATTTGGCTAAGCTCGCCACGTGTTGCACTTGTTCGGCATTAATTCGTTCTTCAGCCATCAGATTTCCTTCTTTCTCAAATCTTACTCAATATTATTGTTTAATCGTCGCCCTGGTCACTAAAGACATGGGTGTAATACGAACTACCCTTCGCCGTTCTGGCTAAGAAGCTTTGAATGTCACCATTGGCACTCTTAACCGTAATTTCAACCGGTACACCAGATGGCAAGTACCGTTTAGCAGCCGTTGCTAAGTACTGCGTGAAACTGATAATTTCCGTTTCGCTGTAGAACTTAGTCGTGATGTTGACACTTAATTTACTCAACGATTTGTCCTTGTAATGAGCATTCGCCGTTACGCCAGACAAGTTCGGGAAGAAATTCTGCACGTGGGACTTAAACTGACTAAAGTCCGACTCATCATTACTATTCGCACCTGAGTTCTTTGACTCAGAGGTCGCTGGGAAGACATAATTCTTCCAATTCAACGACGTCCAGTTTGAGATCGAAGTGGAGCCGTTCTTAGAAACCGCGTAGGCAATCATGTCGCCCCCAACTAAACTATCATTCGAAGACTGCTTATAGAGTGCCAAGACAATCGGCACATTCTTCAAAGCTGAGCGTTGCCGCAACCGCTGTAAGACAGTATTCGCCATCTTCTTACCTTGCGCCGTTAACTCAGTCGTTGAGATGTCCGTTTCGTATGTTGCCCCATATTCGACCTTAGTATAATAATCGACCGAGTTCATTCCCAAGCCAATCGTGACCCCGCCAAGCGATAACTTACTACCATTTTGAACCATATAATCTTGTTCTTCAAGCTGTTGTAAGTAAATCGGATTCCGAGTATTCGGATCCTTCTTACCGTTATTCTCTGGGTTCAAGCCCTCCGAATTGCTGCTTGATTTCCGTCCGAGCCAATTTTCAACTGTCGATGAGCTCAAATACTGCCCTTCTTGAAAGACATACTTACTCGTTAGAAAGACCTTTTTAGACACGTCCAATAAGCCACTTTCGAAGCTCTTCAAATTCATGACGTTATCATTTTGCGAAACGACCACGCCTCGCGACTTACTCGTCCGATAACGGCCATTTTTGATGACGCCTTGATAGAACTCACTATCAGCAGTTCCAGTGGTGGTCGTTGTTTTCGTTCCGGTCGTTGTGGTGCTACTACTAGTCGACCCAAAGGACGAATTCTTTAAATTACCGCAGGCGGCTAGAACAATGGCAGCTACTGCCACTAAGCCAATCGTGCGTATGCGTTTAACATTCACGCTTGTGCATCCTCCCTCATTGTTTCGCTGAACCGGGCTTCATCCCATACAGTAATGTCCAGCTGCTGTGCTTTTTGCAACTTGCTTCCGGCATCGCTACCTGCAATCACGAGATCCGTCTTTTTAGAGACGCTTCCCGTAACCGTGGCGCCGTGAGCTTGTAGCCATTGAGTCGCATCTGGCCTTGTAAAGCTTTCCAGCTTACCAGTTAACACGACCCGCTTGCCTGCAAACCAACTGTTACTATCTTCTGCCACGGTGGCACTAGGGCCTTGATAAGTGGTATTCACGTTGACTGCTTGCAATTCGCGGATGAGTGTATGAACTTCGTCGCTCTCAAAATATTGAACCACTGCGTTCGCAATCACATCGCCCATCGAATCGATCGCCGCAATCTCTTCTTGGCTAGCTGCCATCAACGCCTCAATCGTCCCAAAATGCTGCGCGATTAACCGCGCCACTTTAGCACCAACGTGCCGAATACCAAGACCGAACAATAACCGTTCAAGTGAATTATCACGGCTACGGTCAATTGCTGTCAAGAGCTTTTCAGCAGATTTATCTTTTATTTTATCTAATGTTAACAGTTGTGCCTTAGTTAATCGGTACAAACCAGCAACGTCACTAACCAGCCGATTTGCATAGAGTTGCGCAATGATTCGTGGTCCCAAGCCATCGATATTCATGGCATTGCGAGAGGCAAAATGAACCAGCCCTTCTTGGACTTGTGCTGGACATTTCGGGTTAATACACCGTAAAGCCACTTCGTCTTCCAAATGAACCAGCGGCGCCCCACAAGACGGACACGTGGTTGGAATAACTAATGGTTGCGCATCCTTGGGTCGTTTGGCTAAATCAACCGATGAAATTTCCGGAATAATATCGCCAGCCTTGTGTAGCAAGACCGTATCACCGATGCGGACATCTTTGGCCGCCACGTAATCGGGATTGTGTAACGAAGCCCGCGCAACCGTCGTCCCAGCTAGTTGAACGGGTTCCATAACCGCAGTTGGCGTAACGACTCCTGTACGGCCAACGGTCCATTCAACATCCTTTAAAAGGGTCGGCTGCTCATCAGGTGGAAACTTAAAGGCAATCGCCCATCGTGGCACCTTGACTGTCGCTCCTAGTGAGCGTTGCAGCGGTAACGGGTTAGCTTTGATCACGATGCCATCAATGCCATATGCTAATTCTGGCCGTTCATTTTGATAATGGTCAATGTAACTAAAGACATCGGCCATCGAATGGGCCACCTTAAAGTCAGGATTGATGGCAAAACCAAGATCTGCGAACTCCGTTAACATGTCACTCTGCGTACGGGCGGTTAACGGTTCATAGTCGGCAATGTTATACATAAACGTGCTGAGCTGTCGTTCCGCCACGACTCGTGAATCTAGCTGCCGTAACGTACCGGCCGCAGCATTGCGTGGATTCGCAAAGACTGGTTCTCCCGCTGCTTCTCGGCGTTCATTCAAGGCAGCAAACGCTGCCTTAGGCATATAACATTCCCCACGTACATCGATCGTCAGTGGTCGGGTCAACCGTTGTGGAATCGACTTGATTGTCTTAATATTAGCCGTAATATCTTCGCCAACCGTACCGTTACCCCGCGTGGACCCTTGAACGAGCACCCCATCTTCGTAACGTAACGACAGCGCTAAACCATCAATTTTCAACTCACAATTATAATCGACTGGATGACCAACGTTTTGTTCCAAGCGATCAACAAACTCTTGTAACTCAGCTTGTGAAAAGACGTCGCCCAATGACAACATCGGAATCTCATGGGTCACTTTATCAAAGCCTGCTTTAACCGTTCCACCAACTAATTGCGTCGGTGAATCCGGTGTAACGAGCTGTGGAAAAGTTTGTTCGAGTTCGACCAACCGTTCATACTTTTGATCATACACACTATCTTCAACGTTCGGCGCATCTTCGTCATAGTACTGCCGACGCCATTCATTTAACGTTTGCCGTAAAGCAGCCGCTTCATCAGCCGCCTGCTCAACCGTCATTGTGTTGGGTTTGTCCGCCATCAGCCAGTCCTCCTAACTAGTCCTGTACTTTTTGGATCGGTGCAAATGCGGCTAATAACCGCTTGATTCCTTCAGATTTGAAAGCAATGTCTAGTTCAGCATCTTCACCAGCACCGGAGACCTTCACGACCGTTCCGGTTCCCCACTTACGATGCTTGACTTTATCACCGATCGACCAACTATTCTTGTCAGCACCCGTGCCACTAGCCTTCTTGACCGTGGCCCGCGTCCCCACTGGATTCTTTTTATATGAAGGTGTAAAAGCACGCCGTTCACGATCCGCACCAAATGGGACTTTAGGACCAGTGCTACTTGCACCATCCAACGTATTTTCATTTTTGAGTAATTCTGGTTCGATTTCTTCAACGAAACGGGAAGCCGGATTATTCTGCCGCCGACCGTAAAGCATCCGTGAGTATGCATTGGTCAAGTACAGCTTCTTCTCAGCCCGCGTAATCCCAACGTATGCTAACCGCCGTTCTTCTTCCAGCTCGTCTTCATCCATCATTGCCCGGGACAGTGGGAAGATACCTTCTTCCATCCCAATCAAGAAAACAACCGGAAATTCTAGCCCCTTCGCTGCATGTAACGTCATCAGCGTCACGGCTTGGGGTTCTTCCTCAACGTTATCCACATCCGAAACCAGTGCTAAATCCGCTAAGAAGTCCACGAATTTGTCACTATCTTCATCTTCAGGTTGATAACTATCATCGAATTGTTTGGTGACAGACAAGAATTCTTCAATGTTTTCGATACGGGCTTGTGCCTCTAACGATTTCGTTGCCTTAGCATCTTTCAACGCCTTCATGTAACCCGTTCGGTCAAGAATCTCTTGTGTTAAATCCGTCACGGATAAGTATTCCCGCATAGCGCGCAATTCATTCATCGTCGCTGCAAACTTCGCTAAAGCACCCTTCGCTCGTGCTGAAATGCCATTAGCCATGTCAACATTGCTAGCTGCTTCCAACATGGAATAACCCGCTTCATCCGCGAACAACCGCAATTTTTCAACACTCGTTTGACCAATGCCGCGCTTAGGTTCATTAACGACCCGTTCAAAGTTCATTGAATCTTGATCGTTCACTGCCAAAGTCAAGTAGGATAAGACGTCCCGAATTTCTTTACGGTCATAGAACTTATTACCACCGACCATTGTATAAGGGATGTTCGCCTTAACGAGTGACTCTTCCATTACCCGGGATTGTGCGTTCGTCCGATAAAGGATCGCAAAATCGCCGTAGTCCATTTTGTCCTGCTGCATGCTTTCTTGAATCTTGGCAATGACAAAGTGAGTTTCATCACTTTCACTCTGACCACGATAATAAGAAATCTTGTCACCCGGTTCATTCTCAGTCCATAATTTCTTCGGCCGCCGCGTTGAATTATTGTTAATAACTGCATTAGCCGCCGACAAAATTGTCTTGGTCGAACGATAGTTTTGCTCCAACATCACCGTGTCAGCTTGCGGATAATCCTTTTCGAAATCGAGAATATTTTCCATGTTGGCCCCCCGCCAACCATAGATAGATTGATCCGCATCCCCAACTACACATAAATTTTTATATTTGTCAGCTAACAAGTTGACTAACGTATACTGTGCATTATTAGTATCTTGATATTCATCCACGTGAATATAATGGAATTTGTTTTGGTACCACGCCAGCGTTTCAGGATTCTGCTTGAATAATTGAATCGTCAGCATAATCAGATCATCAAAGTCAACGGCTTGATCAGCCGCTAATTCACGTTGGTATTGCAAATAAACGTCTGCCACGACACTCTCAAAGGGACTGGCAGCCGATTCTTTATACATCTCCGGCGTTTGTAAGTCATTTTTCGCATTTGAAATTGCGGATAAGATTGACCGCGGATCAAATTTTTTCGAATCGATATTTTGTTCCGTCAAGATTCGTTTGACTAAGGTCCGTTGCTCGCTAGTGCCGGCGATTGTGAACGCTCGGTTATACCCGATTTGTTCAATGTCACGTCGTAAAATTCGGACACACAGGGCATGGAACGTTGAGACCCAGACCTCCTGCGCCGATTCACCTAACAGCTTACCAACCCGTTCACGCATTTCGCGTGCGGCCTTGTTCGTAAACGTAATCGCTAAAACATTCCAGGGGTTGACCCCTTGCTCTTCAATTAAATAAGCTACCCGGTGCGTCAATACACGGGTCTTCCCCGAGCCCGCACCGGCCATAATTAGTAGCGGTCCTTCTGTGTCTAAAACGGCTTCTTGCTGCTTGTCATTCATTCCTGCCAATAGGCTTTCTTTCGACACGCTGTTCGCCACCCTTTCTAAAAATCAGTCACCAAACATTATAGCAAATTTTGGCCGTGATTGCTGTACTTTAAGGTCAGCATCTCATACAAAAATCGCGGTTTTTCCATTGTCAGTGACACCTATGTTAATTTTACAACTTCTACTATTCACGGGAAACGAATTGACGGCAATATTGCGTAACTTTAAGTAATTTTGAGACTCCCTCAATTTCTAACCAAAATACCCGCCACGCCAATCTCAACGATTCCCCCTCAGATAACCGTATCTCGCCATTTGGCTGGCTTCTCCCCAACCGCTAAAAAAATCCAATTCACAAAATGAATTGGATTTCGAACTTTATTTATTCACGACGGTTACCCATAATAGCTGGTCACCCGGTGCGAACAGTACGATTAGTTTAACCGTAATAATCCGTAAAACTAGGTTCTGATCATACACTACTCAGCTTCAGGTTCATTATCAGCCGGCGTCGTTTGCCCAAACTGCCAAATACTTGTGTCTTCGATCTGTTCGAGTGCTTCTTTAACACTTGGTGCTTCGACTAGCACGTGGCCAGCGACTGGTGCCCGGTGCGCTTGTAACAACGTTCGGTGATAGAAATTAAAGAACCAGTTCGTCTTAATCTGCCACTGCGTGCGAATGCCACTCTCCTGAGCCGGTGTAAAGTAAGCAGCAACCACGGGCATCAACTGCTTGACTGGCATTAACGGCAGTCCCGCAATTGCTCGCAAGTGTTGTTCTGCCATACTAATATTCGTAGCACGTTCGAAGACATAACCCGCCTGATGCATCGCAGGGACAATCCGCTTCACGTATAAATTACCACTCTTCGTTAAGAAGAAGGCAACTTCAAAGACACCCGTATAACTCAAGTTATCACTAATTTCCTTTGTGATCCGCAGCATTTCGTCATTCACAGCTGAATCAATTTGAGCTGGCACAATCGAGGCAACTAGCTCATGATTACGATACCGGTTTTCAACGGTTGGGAAGAAAGCTGTCGTATCACCACTCTTAGCGCCAAAAACGGAGAGTTCCTTATCATATGGAATCAATGACTCTAACAAGTATGTGCCCCAATCCAACAGATCAGCCGCCTTGACAATATCCGTCTGCGTCTTAATGACCAGTTGCCGATTTTGACCCAAGCCCTTTTGAATCGGCTTCAAAATACTAGGATATCCAATTGACCCGATCGATTGATAGACATCATCCAAACTGACAATTGTCGCTGACGGTGCTACATTCAAGTTAAGTTGGCTGAAAAACGCCCGTTCCAAAGAGCGGTCCTGTGTAATCTCAAGCGCATCGGCGCCTTGTGGAACCCGGGTATGGGCCGCCAAAAAATTAATGACCGACGCATCAATGGTTTCCGACTCGTAAGTCACCATATCACAACGTTCTGCGAAGTTCTGTAACTGTTGTTGATCATTGAGGGCCCCGACAACGCGAAAATCTGCCAGTTCCATGGTCTCAGTATTTTCGTTATCGCCGTATACCCCGACATTGATGCCAGCATTACGCGCGGCAATTACTAATCCAACACCATTAGTACTACTTCCAATAATGCCAAGCGTACCACCTGGGTTTAAAATCGAGTTGTCCACTTCAGTCCCTACTTTCCTATGCTTTAAATAATTATAATCTGATTATTGAATTATTTTAACGCTCATTATCCTGTAACAATCATACTTGCTGACACGCACAGTTGCAAGTTTATCACTGCTTTTTTCGGCGAGCATTGCGTCGCTTAACTCGCTTGAGCCAAAAGCCACCGGAGATGTAGCGTGGTTCATACGCGATCACAAACGCATTGGGCGCCGCGTCTTTAATCAGGCCATACAGCCGCCGTTCGTTCTTCCGTGGGGCCAAAATTTCTAGTTCTAGCCGCTCACCTTCTAGACCATAAGCAGCGTGTTGTGTGACCCCAAAGCCATTTTCACGGAGCACTCCCGGTAACGACGACTTGGGATCAGGTAAAATGACTGAAATCATTGTATACCCTAACGCTAATCGATCTTCAATTACCATCCCAACATACACCCCGACACCGTAACCTAACGCGTATACGACTAAATTGATCGGATTATTGAGACGATTTAAGACCAATGATAATCCTAGCACATAAATCGTAATCTCAATGACACTTGCAAAAGCTGCAAAATACCGATAACCCCGCATTACAAGCAAAAAACGTACGGTGTTTAACGTAATGTAAGCAAAGTTGATGATGAAAATAAGGACTAGCATCCCCATGTCAATGTGCATCACAATCCCCCGCTTTCTTAACTTAAGCCTGGGTGTCCTCCGATGCAAAGTGCACCCGGTCACCATCAAATGACGTAATCTGTGCTAGTGATTCTAAACGGACACCCCGATCAGCAATCAGTTGATGACCCGTTTGGAAGACTTTTTCAATCACAATACCGACACCCGCAATTTTTACGTGCGCTTTATCACAGATTTCAAACATCCCTTGAACCGCCTGACCATTGGCCAAAAAGTCGTCAATTAACAAGACTTGGTCATCCGCCTGTAAGAACTTCTTGGCAATCGAGATGTGGTTAGACGTCTTCTTCGTGTAAGAATAAACTTCGGCTGTATATAAATCATCAATTAACGTGACAGATTTGTGCTTACGTGCGAACACAACGGGCACGTGCATTGCTAACCCCGCCATGACTGCCGGCGCAATTCCTGATGATTCAACCGTCAAGATTTTCGTTACACCCGCATCTTGAAACAAGTGGGCAAATTCCGTTCCCATGGCAAACATCAGGTCGGGATCAACTTGGTGATTCAAAAAGCCGTCCACTTTCAATACTTCACCGGGAAGTACCCGGCCATCTTTCAAAATGCGTTCTTCAAGTTCTCGCATAGTACCCTCCTAGAATTATAAGCGACATTGAAATACTGCTATTAATTTCATTACTTTCTATCATACCGTTGTAAGT
>SKET01000844.1_pt1 | contig 23182 bp, 28 predicted proteins | sample 4841461 | NCBI WGS metagenome assembly SKET01 (sample SAMN11008802, study PRJNA524170) | human gut metagenome | biome: Human fecal sample; material: Feces; isolation source: fecal sample from pouch patient p5 | host: Homo sapiens | place: Israel: Tel-Aviv | collected 2014-02-13
ATACAACAGCCTGGCTTATCGTTGAATGAATCACCGGTTATCACCCAACCGACCAGCAATGCCTTCGCCGTAAACCAGACTCAACCACAACCGGCACAAGTGGCTGTTCCGCATCAGGTCACACCGACTGCACCACTGGCAACGCCTGCCGGTAATGAGATTCAACAACCTGTGTCACCATTGAATGAATCACAGGTCCGTTCATATTCTGGAAACATGAACGGACATCAGCAGGATTATATGGCAATGCAGCGTCAGCTATCGCGGGATAAGCCAACGGGTAATGAAGGCTCTCAAGTCAGTTCGCAGCCAAAAGAGGAGGATGAAACAATATCCACGTCACATCCGCCAGTTAACAGCGAAAGTTCGCAGCAAGGAATACCCGTTGTGACAGATACCGGAGCTAAACAAGGAAATATTCCGCGTTAATCCCTTCCCGCACTTGCACGGAAAGCACGAACATGTTAATGAGTAAGTGCGGGATTTTAAATTATTAATAACAACCCGACAAATACCAGGAGGACGTAGCATGAAAGAGTGGTTTGCGACACTGATTGATGACCTGAAATTTTTAGGATCTGAAGTAAAAAGAGAATTTGGCAGCCTTGAAACTATCCCGGATACGGAAGTGAAGAACAATGCGCAACCTCCTGTACCGGTTTATATTCCATTCGATTTGAAATGCCCAGGTACAAATATAAAGTTTTATCGACACTAAATTGCGCATGCGCAAAAATGCAGGACACCAGTCTGCATTTTTTTTGTCATGCTATGATACAAATTTATATCATGGTAATGTATGCTTAAACACGTTTCTAGAATGGCGTTGCTGTGTTTGCCGATGACTGCGATGGCAGTACAACTGACCGCAGCAGACAATGAAGCCTCACAAAAAATACAGTTTATGCAGCAACGAGCCGGAACTGATCATGCCCGGATGGCCGCATATGTTCATGCTGACCAGGTATTTACACAGTGGTGTGGCAAACCCGCCACGATAAAGGATTTAAAACGCATTACAACACAAGAAGGGTTTGCTGTTCTGTACAGTCGTCTTTCAAAAGGTCAGGCACTTGGAATGACGCAAACTAAAGCTTTATTAATTAACGATAATCCAGCAATTTGTAAGGAGAATAAATGAACGACGACATGATTAATATTATCGGTATCGGATTACTGGCTATTTTATTCTGGTACATTCAAATACATCGTCCCAAGAAAAAACTTAAATCACCGGGTGAATTAGAACTGAAGTCTATAATGACATCTGATGAACGGGAAATGCACGAGACGCTTAAAGCTTTATTTGGTTCATCCTGCATTATTAAAAACAATGTCACGCTCGATGATCTTGTTTTCTCTCCCTCACTCAATAAAAAACCTTTTTTTCATAAAGCGATGCGTGAACAGAAAATTGGTTGGTTAATTCTTAATGAAAACTACACGCCTGTTCTTGCTGTAGACTTTGCCACTGCTGACGATGAAATTAAACTGAATTGCCTTGCCAGCGCGGGAATCCCCTGCTGCATTATCGATTCCGGTACGCCTGCAACGCAGATCAACGATGAACTGACACAGGCAGCTAATGAATTGTCTCTGCCACTGACAGGCAGGCTCACTGAATCTGTACTGCCGGAAGTTGCCTGACTCCAAAACGCCCTGCGGGGCGTTTTGGATTGCTCAATAAGCTGAATACATCACCGCAGACAAAGCATCTTAACTTCGAGCATTTATAACAGACAACCAATGAACATTTTGTAACTCGCAGATGAGTGCATCCTGAAACGCATGGAGAATGAAAGATAGTGATTTTTTCCTGAGAGACGTAGCCCGGTATCCTGCATAAAATAAGCCCCGTGAACGTCTTCACGGGGCTGAAAAGAAAAAAATAACGTGACGCGTAACGCTATTTCTTTGGCTTAGCGACGCAATTGTAAATAATACTGATAACCAGTGCTGAAAGTACGATAACTGCCTGCCAGAACATAATTGGATCGTCAGTCATAACCTATCTCCTTTTTAATGTCTGTAAAACAGTATAAGTTCATGCGCCTAAATAGTCTTACTACCAAAGCATGATTAAGAACAATCCAGGTTGCATCCCTGCAAACCAATCTGGCATTCAGCGAACCAGACTCCAGACATAAGGTGGTACTTTGTCAAACAGCTTCCCGGTTTTGATTTCAGCATAACGGTGATCGGCTGCCGAATAAAAAACTATGAGTTCCGTTAACGGCAATGAATTTTCCTTACGCTCAATAATCTTATCGAGCGTATCAATCTCTCTGACCCTTCTTAACTTAAATAACCAGTCCGCCTTATTCAAGACATCACCTCAATAGTCATCATCATATATTTTAGTACCCGCATAGTTATCAAAACGTGACCATTGCCCGTTGAAGGTCAGTCTCAATGTGCCTATCGGCCCATTACGCTGTTTCCCAATAATAATTTCAGCAACACCTTTATCCTCCGACCGTTCATTATAGACTTCATCACGGTAAATGAACATTATCAAGTCTGCGTCCTGTTCAATAGAACCAGACTCACGCAGATCGGAATTCACTGGCCGCTTGTCCTGGCGGTTTTCCAGTGAACGATTTAATTGCGACAGTGCCACAACAGGAATTTGTAATTCTTTTGCCAGGTTCTTTAAAGAGCGTGTTATTTCCGCAATTTCCAGTGTTCGGTTTCCATTCAGTTCAGGCACTCGCATTAGCTGAAGATAATCAACCATGATCATAGCCAGTCCATTAGTTTCTCTGTGAATTCGTCGGGCGCGAGAACGTAACGTTTGGGGAGTTAAACCAGATTCATCATCTATATAAATATTTTTCTTTTCCAGCAAAATACCCGTTGTGCCGGTAATTCGTTGCCAGTCATCATCATTCAGCATTCCGGTACGAATTCGGGTCTGGTCAATACGGCCAAGAGAGGAAAACATACGCATCATGAGTTGATCTTTAGGCATTTCAAGACTAAAAATCAACACCGTTTTATCCTGTGATAACGCCACATTTTCGCAGAGGTTCATTGCAAATGTGGTTTTTCCCATCGATGGTCTTGCCGCAATAATAATTAAATCGCTTTTCTGTAAACCTGCCGTTTTCTTGTTTAAATCGATATACCCGGTATCCAGTCCGGTAACACCATCATGGGGAGTATCATAAAGGGTTTGCAGACGTGCTATGGTGCTGTCCAATACGTCTGCAATTGGGGATGGCCCTGCCTGCCCATCATCTCGTGAAGCTGAAATCTGCATCACTTTCCGCTCTGCAAGATCCATTAACTCTGCCGCTTCCAGACCTCGGGGCTGAAGCGTCTGCGTTGCAATTTCATTGACCGCAGTAAGCAACTCACGTTTAACAGCCGCCTCACGAACAATCTTTGCATAGGCATGAATGTTAGCCGCGCTGGGCGTGTTTTTCGATAATGTAGCCAGATATCCAAATCCCCCACACTGTTCTTCAAGCCCTTTGCTTTTAAGCACATCGGACAACGTGATCAGGTCAAGGGGACTGTTGCGCTGGATAAGTACGTGCATTTCACTGAAAATCACACGATGAATACGCAGATAAAAATCGTTTTCACACAGGATCTCACAGATACTGTCCCATTCCTCATTTGCCAGCATCAGCCCTCCTAACACCGCCTGCTCTGCTTCTAAAGAATAAGGAACGCTGATTTCGGGATTTACATTATCGACTTGTGTGTACATATCGTTATCCAATACCTTTTATATCTGGCTAGTTTACCGCAGTCATGTCTGACTCACGAAACAAACCGTCGGGGTTAACGTAACATCGAGAACAGTTGATGTCCTTTCAGTTGTTCCGTGGAGTCGAGGCGAAAGAGCGGTAGTTTTGCAGCAGCAAATACTGAATTAAAAATAGCATCCCGGCGCTGCCTTTTTAACTGTGCGTGGGAAGGATCGTCCAGTTCAATACAACACATTACCTGACAATCAGTTTTACGGATTATGACAAAATCACAATGCCATTGAGAAATCTGACGGAACAATGAATTAAATTCCGGGCTATTCCTCTTATACTTCCGGGTCGGTTCGACGAGATCCGTTAAGCGTACACAACATAGTACCCGAAAGGAATCAGGAATTATCGCATCCAGGGCAAGATAAAACTCCACTTCACTCTTACTTAGTAATTTCTTTTTCTGATAAGCTTCCTTATCCGTTAATAAAGGACTCGCCTTTTTCTTTTTCTCTTTATTTTTTGGTGCCAACATGAACGCTGAAAATAAAATAACTGCAAGAATAAACCACACTGCATTGGGTACGGAATTCAATAACATTTGCATTTTAGAGCCTTAATAGTTGATATTTGTATAAACAGGTGTGATTTACAACATTTCATATCATAAATTGACATAATCATTGCGCCCCTCTGTCATTTCACATTATGACTAAAGTAACAACGCTGAAGTCTTTCATGGTAACTGGCAGTCCGTCTGATATTTATTATCAGCCGGACTGCCAGTTGGACAAACCATGCGCGTCAGTTCCCTCATAAATTATTACGTCTGGCATCCGATTTATTTTCTTGCTCCGTATTATCCAACAAAGCCTGCCCCAGGACTTTCAGCAAGAAAAAACTTTTACCACTGGCAACATGCCCCTGTATCACGACATGACCATATTTACATTCTTTCTCGTCCTGCATAAAAATACACTGTCTCGTATACACGCTACTCCCCTATTCCATGCTGTCGTTCGAGAATATTTATATACAGATCTTTCTTTATCCCTCTGTAATCCCGGACAAAGACATCTTTCAGATTATATTTCGTATATCCCCGTCATTATGAAAGGATGAGCGACACTATCGGTAGATGAAGCAGCAGCACTTGTCTGCCTGTATCGTTTTATGGTTTTCTCCTGTGCCAAGTGGATATCCTCTCCCTCTCCCTTCCACCATGATATTAATTTGTATCATGACACAGTATAACAGATAACTGTTTCACGCAATGACTCGCTGACCTTCTTTTCCATGACATGCGGAAAAACTTACAAAGATCCGCAAATGCCGCATTCAGGCAAAATGCGCATATGTTGTGCCTTGTCTCAATGGTTATGCGCAAGATATGGTTTTTTCTCGCCCCGGTAAGTTTCATTCACTGAAAATAATATGCGGTAAAACAGCAAAAAAAGAGTAAACTTCCGCATAAGCTGTTTTACGCTTGGGTATTTTTTTTAATTCAGTCCACTGCACGGAAATCGTACAATTCCTGTCTGAGAACAACCAGGCGTTGTACCTTACCTTTACCTCAAAACAGGAGTTGAATAATGGAAGTGAAAGCTGACCAGTTTGTAACCAGCACCGGACGACGTGTTCTCACTGACGATGGTCAGCCAGGTATGGGGGGAATCCCCGGAATTGGATCTTCTACAGAGAAAATGCAGGGGCAGGTTGCGGCAGCGATTTTTGCGAATTGTCCGGCCCTGAACAATGACCAGTTAGATCAGATCATCAACTGGGTTCAGCAATATAAGAACTGATTTAAGTGAAGTCAGCGACTGGCAGAATACATGACGGACAGGGCGGGTAGAATACATGATAGATCTACAGTATCGGGGCAAGGCAGTCAGTAGTATTCCAAAGGACGCATTCGCTTGCGGCTTTACAGTCACGGATTCATACCCGACTCTGGTACTGGCATCAGTCTCAATTGTGCCAGACACCACAGACGAACAGTGGCGTCTGGCCTATGAACATACTTCCGGCCACTACTGCAATACCGTCTACTGTGCTGTGCGCGAACTCTCTATCAGATCAGAAGTTCTGGCTGCGGTACGTGGTATTGCAGATGACTGTTTCACGCATGAGAACATGAGCTATTTTGAAACACTCCCGACAGAAAGCAGGGAAACGGCTCGCCTTGATTACCTTCAAACCCTTATCGGATTTGGCTTAACCTGCTCTCCAGTGAACCTGAATCGGCTAACCCAGACGCTTTATCCGCTTGATGCCACACCGGAAAATCTGCGAAAGCTGACCGGCGACATCATTGACCTTCATGTTTGCCCGACCGGTGATCTGGTGCTGTTCATCACCGGCCCCTGGATTTAAAAGGACTTATCCCTTTGAATGAACATACTGTCTATCTTGATACTGAAGGAACTGGCCTCGATCCTGACAAAGATGCCATGCTGGAAATCGCCATTGTCGATGACACTGGCACAATCCTGCTCAATTCCCTGATTGCGCCCCCTCCCGGATTGAATGCATGGCCGCTGGCGCAGACCATTCATGGGATCACACCCGCGATGGTGTCCACTGCGCCATCTCTCGATACGCTGCGCCCTCAAATTGAAGCTGCTGTGCGCAACCGCGACGTAGTTATTTACAACGCGGCCTTTGATGCCGGTTTTCTCGGTACACTGCTCGACGGTGCTCGCTCGGTCAGATGCTGCATGGAAGCCTGGTCGGAGCATGTCAATGAATGGGATGCTCGTTTTCAGCGGCTGCGCTGGCATAAACTGGTTTCTGCCGCTGCTGCTGTGGGTTTTGAATGGCCGGGCAATGCACACCGGGCGCTGGCAGATACGTTGGCCTGCCGCGCTGTCTGGCAGTATCTGCATAATCCGACGGAACGTGAACGCGTGGATGCACTGATACACAACCACAGACTGGAAGCCGAAGCGACGTCTGCCCTGCGTTCTGCCGAACACAAGACCAGAATGCGTGATAACCGCTGGCGTGATTATATAAGCGAGTTTTTATTGACCTGGTGGCTTCGACGCTTTGGCGCAGTGTCCCACTGGTCACGTCATCAGTCGGCAGCACAGACCCGAGAAGATTTTGCCATACTGTTTTTCGGCAAACCACTGGCGCTTCTGGCACTTGAGGATAGCGTTGATCGCATATTCACATCCCGTAAAAGCATTCCCGATACCCTGCGCCCAGCAAACCACTTTCCAAAAGATAGCTGGTTTCAGGCTGAACTGAATCCGTGCGCTGCTTATATCGGGAGAAAGACGGGCTGGCGCTTGTACGATATAGCTGAAGATGCACGAATCCGGGCATTGTTTCCGCTTCGTTTTCAGGAGCCTGTGCGCTTTCCCGGCGATGCCCTGCTGACACGAACCGCGCTGCTTAAGGCCGGAATGACCGTGAAACAGGTAGCGTCACTGGTTCCTGTTACTGAAAGACAGAACAGATTCAGTGGCGACTGGTACTACCTGTATCAGGTCAGGAAGAACATCCTTCCGGCCCCTGACACTGTACCGCTCAATTGTTGCACCCCCGACCTCACGGTAACTGCCCCCCTGCCACTGGATACGATTTTACCACCGCTGAAGACACAATAAGGAGAGCATTTATGACCGGAACCATTACTCCGCAAACCAGCCGCGACAGATTTCACCTGATGCTGCAAAAATACCCGTTGCTGTCTCATTACTGGAATACGCAGGAAAACAGCCTTCGCTACCAGGAGATGAAGAAAAATCTTGGCGTTCTTAGCCGTGGTGAGCAAATTATGGCCCGCTTTTTTATGTCCGTGTGGAGTGGTGAAAATCATGATTTTGACTTTCTTGATGCCGCCGCGTTGCTCGATACAGATGGGAAAAAAATTGTGATGACATGGTTTGCCGATCCTTTCTGGCCGTAAACTTAACCCGTCCCAACACCTGAAGCATTTGGCATCATCCCCATCTGATATAAGGAATAAATCAATGAAAATCACTGTCAACGGCCTGTTTTTTGGAGAAAATCATCCACAGTGCAAATGTATTCTGAGTCAGACACAGGGCGAACTGTATGCCTTTATACAGTGTCTCGATACCGGACTGAATGGGCAGGAAAGTGCAATCATCAAACGCTACCGGGGGCGGTACAGTCATGATGACCGCGCGGAATCGATTAAAAATATTATGAGCAATGGCGGTAAATGGCCGGTGCTCCCCGACTGATTTGCGCATGCGCAAATTCCCTTACTTTGAGGACTCATGATGTCTAAACCAGCCCCTGTTTTCGTTTACTCCGATAAGCTTGTGAATAAACTTTCCAGATATGTGCTTGAGAATTTTCTGGAATATGACGATGAGAAACTATTCAATTCTACGGACAGGGCGCTGCACACCCTGCTGCTCGTTCATCCGCAACCTGTAAAATTTGCAGAGCAACTGACAAAGCGTATCCGCTTAACCAAACCGGATACGCCTGCCTTCAGAAACCTTATTCAGGATATTCAGGAAACAGCACTAACCCTGCCAACCAGCAACTGGGAGTTCGATGCTCCCCATGCTAAAGAGTTTTATGACTTTATCCAACGCCGTAATTTTATATGGTTACTGTTACGTTACGCTCCACGCCTGCCTCTTGAAACAGTGGCTTCTCAACTTGCCAGAATCATTCACGAAGCAGGTAAGGAGGCCGGAGTTCGTGCCATTGAAGTCATGAATCATGTTCAACGTAAGCTTCCCCCCATGCAGCAATTTCCGGCCCATTATGTTGTATTGCCTTGTTATAATCTCAACAATGATTTGAGGTGTGTCCCAGCCGATAACATTGAGCAGGCTTTTACCCAGGGGCTGATGAATCATGTCAGTTCACACCTTCAAATGATGGTTGAAGATGTACAAAACTAAATGCAGGTTCGGCTCTCACTATGTCTGACGAACGCACTCTGTATCCGGCAACCATGCTGATGCCGGTATCTGATATTGACTGGGCGCGGGTGTTTACCATGCGCCAGCTTGCGGTGTCATCCTCGGATGCGCCGCCATACCTCCTTGCTCCAGAAGTCGCACTCCTGCTTAGCTACATGCACGATTTGCGCGAACGCTGTTACTTTGAAACATTATGGAATTGTGGGGCCAGACCTAATGAAGCACTGGCACTCACCCCGCAGGATTTTGCCTTCGATGCTGCGATGCCTTACGTCACGCTGAAAACCCTGAAGCAGCGTAACCGGGGCCGGGGACGCCCCAAGAAAGACGAGTTGCCTGTGCGTAACGTTGCGCTATGGGATGCAGACTACCGCGCCCGGATGCAGTCACTTATTGCCACCTTCGGCATCCGTAAGACGGATTTACTCTGGCCGGGTCGCAGACGAGACAGTGACAAATCGGCTGTTCCCGTTTCCCCTGACACGGTGGCACGGTGGCTGAACCGGGCTTTACAGGAAGCTTCGCGTGACGGTGTAACTTTTAGTGTGTCACCGATAGTACCGAAAACCTTCCGGCACAGTTTTGCCATGCATATATTGTTTAATCGGATACACCCTAAAGTGCTTCAGGCGCTGATGGGTCATAAATCGTTTAAAAGTACGGAAGTGTATACCCGGTTGTTTCTGTTCGACGTGGCCGGACAACACCAGGTCAGTTTTGGGTTCGATGTGGAGCAGGCACGACAAGCTCTGGGACTTGCCCTGCCCAGGAACATTTCATAATACAGGGCGTACTCTGCAAGATGTGAAGCAACTAATATGATGGTTCCTCCTGTAACAGGAAGTGAACCATCTGCATCCGATCTAAGAACCATCCAGCAAGACTGTGATATGTGATAGGTTTCCCGGAGTCTGTTAAATCATGAATGGCCCGTGATTTAAACGCCTTTTTCCCGGTGCTGATCCTGCCGCCAGACACCGATGTTCTCATGCAAATTCCGTTTCAGTTTATCAATCTGCGAATATAAATCCCTGTACCCTGGATTCTTTTGACCAATAATCAGTTCCCACTGTTCATCGAGTGTATCCAGCTTGTTCGCCAGTGTTTCCAGTTGCTTGAGATGCTTTCGGGCAAGAAGGGTTTCTTCTTTGAAGGTATTTCTGTGATTCAAAACACGCCTTTATATCTAAAAAAAAACACATAAATCTTAACAGTAATTTGAGATAAGTCACATTTAATTAATCAGATTGCCAGGATTAATCAGATTAATCACATTGCTATATCATCACTCCTTCAATTCTCGGTGTGTCGAATTTGCGCATGCGCAAATTGCTGACTTAGCCCATAAGACACAACGGGGAATGTTCGAGTCCCGAGATCAGCGATTTATCTGAACGACACGGCTGTATGCTTGAAAACTATTTTGTGGGTATTATACTGTATATAAAAACAGTATAAGGTGTAGATTATGAGTCAGATGATCGCTGTTATGCCTGCTAATGAAAGAGTTCCAAAATACCAAAATCTTTATAATGAACTGATTCCTTGTGGGTTTCCGTCCCCGTCAGAAGGCTGGGAAGATGCCCCTCTGGATCTCCATGACTACTGTGTAAAACGTCCAGCCAGTACGTTCTTTATTCGCTGCGACGGACTTTCCATGATTGACGCCGGGATAGCCCCACGTGATTTACTTGTGGTGGATTGCTCTGTCACCCCAACACACGGAGCAATTGTTGTCGCCAGAGTGGACGGTGAATTTACGGTAAAACGCCTGCAATTGCGTCCTGTCCCGGCGCTGATTCCGATGAACCCGGATTTTCCGGTGATCAATCTGGCCCCGGACATGCTGGAAATATTTGGTGTGGTAACGTTCAGTATCCGGGATCATCTTCATGTATCTTCATAGTGATGTAAACGCGTTTTATTGCAGCGTGGAACAGGTCTTCAGACCAGATCTTGAGGGAAAACCCGTCATTGTTGCCACGAACAACGATGGTGCCATAGCTGCACTCAACGTCGCAGCTAAATCCCTCGGATTAAAACGAGGACAACCCTTGTTTGAAGTTCACTCTTTGATCCACCAACATAAAGTGAAGGTATTTTCGTCAAATTACACTCTCTACGCGGATTTTTCTTCACGTTTTCATAGTATTGTTGGTGAAAGTGTTTCTCAAAGTGAAGTCTACAGTATTGATGAAATATTCGGTTCACTGGCAGGATTCGGTCGTCACTACGATTATGATCGCTTTGGGCGGGAACTGCGGCAAAGGGTTTATCAACAAACTTCGCTGACCTGCGGTATCGGTATCGCACCGACAAAAACACTCTGCAAAGCAGCTACCGCAGCAGCAAAAAAATACCCTCAAACACAGGGTGTCGTGGTACTGAATGATCCGCAGCGACGTGACCGGTTGCTCGCCCTTATGGATGTCAGCGAAATATGGGGGATTGGCAAACGTCTGGCGTCCCGGTTACAGGCTGTTGGCATAACATCAGCCCTAGATCTTGCGCGGGCAGATACGCGTTTAATCCGTCGTATGATGGGTGTCGTTGTCGAGCGTACCGTGCGCGAATTACGCGGCGAACCTTGCTTTGCTCTTGAGGATAACCCTCCTTCACGACAGCAAATTGTTGTTTCTCGCTCTTTTGGTGAGCGCATCACCAGAATAGAGGATATGCAGCAGGCCATCTGCGCCTTCAGTTGTCGCGCCGGTGAAAAGTTGCGTCGGAACAAAACCTATGCCAGCACTATCACCGTTTTTATCCAGAGCAGTCGCCATGAGCGATATACACCATATTTTTACGCACTAAGGACGGTTCCACTTCCGACAACCCAGGACTCAAGGGTACTAACCTGTGCAGCCAGAGAAGCGTTACAGTTAATCTGGAAGCCCGGTGTTCAGTATGCAAAGGCCGGTATCATGCTTGACGATTTAGGTGATGGTCGTGAACAACTGGATTTATTCAGTAATCATCAGCCAGATAAGAACAGCACAGCGTTAATGCATTTAATGGATACCCTGAATCAAAGGCAACGCGGCACGTTATTTCTGGCTGGAGAAGGAATACAGCGGCGATACAAAATGAAGCAGCAATGGCTTTCTCCTTGCTACACAACGCAATGGAAGGATTTACCGGTAGCCTGGCTGAAATGATGGAGCCAACCATTTCACCTTTTGCGCATGCGCAAAATCGCGCTCGGGTGCTGCCGGGTCCAGAAAGAAAAACCCCGTCAGAGATGGCGGGGTGAGGGAAAGCTAAATCACGCTACATTATCCTTCAAATCTGTCTTCTTAGTTGTCGCTTACCGCGTATTTTTGCAGACCATCTTTACCTTCACGATCAATAATCTCCTTGAGTACCCGTGGATATTTTCCTACACCTTTGTAATGGATCAGTTGTCCGTTAACCCTGTAGCTTTGTACCGGACCTACCGAAGGCCGTTTTTTTGCTCTGATAAGTTCGTCGGGAGCAATGCCATCTTCCTTCAGCAAGGACAGATGCTGCTGTATTTTTGATAACCGTTCCTTTTCTTCTATTTCATGCCGCGCCTGTTCCTCGATTCTGGCTTCCAGGACAGATGTCAGATCGGCGCGAATGATACTGAGTTCTCGCAACCCCATTTTTTTAAACAACAATGTGCGGCGGGGAACACTTCTGAGAAACTGAATAACTTCAGCCACGGTAGGTAGATTTTTCTTCATTTACGTGTCCGTTTGGTTCTGTTACCGATGTGGGTATAAGGGGTGAATCCCGTCTCTGTAAGCACAAAGTAATCAAGATCATCAATCTGATATGACCGCTTGTCGGTGGGACTGTACCAGACATAACCGTTCTTCAACTCGCCATCATCGACATTGACGATCAAGCCAAAAGGTTCCTGTTTCGGGTGTTTTTTTTCGCGGCCATATAGCGGGGAATACAGACCGGAAAGCGTGATCACTTTTTCACGGCTTTCCATGTAAGCGTTTTTAGCACGGTAAATTGCCGGGCGTTTGAATTCAGTGATTAGCTTAGGTTTTATTTTGTATACAACATACTTAATTACCCCCTCAATTAAGGGTTCACTTGTCCTGCTTAAAAGCGACATCGTATACGCTATTGCCTTAGCTTTCCTATTGTTAAGTAAGCCGATATCAGCCCCCATGCACAGTCACCCCTTAATTAAATTAATTAATGATTGCACAAATTATTGAATTTCACAATCAGCCTTTATTTAAATTACAATAACAACGTGATACATTTTTGTATCATGTTAATTAAATGAGGACGGCTGATTGAAATCACTAAAACTACTGTCATTACTTGTGCTGACGCTGGCAGGTACGCCGGTCTTAGCATCAGAAAACACGGCATCTCTGGCTGTGGGAAACATCTCCAGTTTCCCGACTGATTTAAAGACTGGCAGCAGTATGCCTGTATTAACCCGAGAAGCCTTGTTTGCGAGGCTGACGCATCAGGAAAGCCGGGGAAATCAGTTTGGACGCAATGGACAGCCACTCACTTCTCCAAAAGGCGCTGTTGGCATAGCACAGATTATGCCTGAAACCGCACCTGAAGCATCCAGACTTGCAGGACTTACATGGGATCACTGGCGGTACAGAAATGATGCCTCTTATAACATGGCATTAGGAAAGGCATATCTGGACTCCCAACTGGATCGATATGATGGTAATCACATTCTGGCACTGGCGGCTTACAATGCCGGGCCAGGTCGGGTTGACCAGTGGTTAAAGCGTTTTGGTGATCCCCGCAGTGGTGAAATATCAAACGATGATTTTATTCGCTTGATCCCCTTCAGGGAAACTCAAGTCTATGTAGCGACCATCCTTAATGGTGCTCCCGCCCAGTTTTCAGCCTCTCCGTCACGAAATAAGTCCAGAACAACCGCAGGTCAAAAGTTTGAATTTAAAGATACACATCCGGGCTTTACTTTCGCAGTCGCCGTAAGCCGGAGTTTTGACACCCAATCAAAACTGGTCGGGGGGTTATGACACGGTACATTCTCACTTTGCTGATAGCGGCACTGGGGCTTGCTTATTATATGTGCCTGTTGCCCTCTCTCCATCTTATGCCGGATAGCCTGCTACTGGCTATATTACCGACGGTCGGCCTGCATATCACGCTGCAACGCCTTGATGTCACAAAAGCCTATCACATTTGCGTGCTGATCATCAGCGCCATCTTTTCGGCCTTCTATCGCCTACTCGATAGCGATACGCTCATTTTATGCTGGTTAATTATTCTGCATGCACAGGCACTGGCAGCCACCTGCTGCACGTTACCGGTACGGCAGATAAAGGGCGAAACGCCTGGCTCCACTACATCAGCCAGACAGGATATAGGCCGAAATGACAGATAAGTTAATGGGCGCATTGCTGCTGGGACTGGGCCTGATAGCTATTATCCTGCTTGCAGGTATATGTAAACGTCAGCCACATTCATCTGCGAATACACCGGTACGTAAATATCGCCTTTCACATGAATACAACAACAAAGGTTTTTCAGAAAAGAATCAAAGCGAGGGAATGCTGAATGTTCCCACATCTTCCGACATAGAAAATGGTCATCATAGCGACCTGCACTCTGATCTATTCCTGACATCTTCTGCTGATACCGATACTTCCTCCCCCGGAGATAATTTTTAATGAGTAATACTTCTCTGCTCGTTGCCGCTCTGTTCATCTTTTTGGTGTTGTACCCCCTGCTTTTCAGAAAAAAGAACCGACACCAGAAAAAACGTGAATCCGCCGACCACATCATTCGAAAGATTGACGAACTGAAGCATCCCGGCCAAAAAATTGCTTATCTACGAAAGGTCGATCCTTATGCATTTGAAGAACTGATTCTAACCCTGCTTCAGCGCAAAGGTTTTGTGATTGCACGAAATGAACGCTACAGCGGTGATGGCGGGATTGATGGTCGTTTTCAGCACGAAAACGAACAGTGGCTGATTCAGGCTAAACGCTATTCAGGGCGTATCCGCGCGGAACACGTCCACGCTTTCGCTGAAGTTCTTCACCAGACACAGTGCAACGGCATTTTTGTTCATACCGGTAATACCCCCCTCTCTGTAAAGAAAATCATAAACAGGGGGTCATCCCAGAGAATCGAAATCATTTCAGGTGATCGACTACTCGCCCTCTTTAACTCAAATCAGAAACTCATTTTCTGACCCAATCAATAAGGCTCACAATATGCTTTTTGGTAAACAACAAAACCAGGAAATCTTTCACGAACTGCAACAACACATCTGCGCACTAGATACCAAACTCAACCGGCTGGACTTTTCATTTGACGGGAATGGGGGGCCATATAAACGTATTCTGGAATGCCGTGAAATAGCCCGTGCCGTTTCCTGTTTACCCCAAGAGGAACGACAGGTGATACTTTCTCGACTGGCGTTTATCGATAGCTGGCTGACAAATCTCATACCACTGCTGACTGAAAACATGTTTCCGTGGAGACGGGAACAATGGGAGCTGGCACTGAAAGACTTTCCCGTTGATCAAGTGTACGACAATGCCTGGCATTATTTCCAACCGGCAAAAAAGATCTCCCCTGATCGCCCGGTGACATAATGCCATTCATCGGTGCGATACCATTAATCAGTTCAACACCACCAAAACACAGAGTGTCTGGAACTCTCCCTTTTGCGCATGCGCAAATACTTAATCAGTGCCAGAGCCACACATTTCTGAAAATGCCGTTTACCCAAAGTTTCCTGGGTAAACGGCGTTTCCCTTTGGTTAGCCTGCTTAAAAAAATACCGTCACAATGATTTTTGTCGGGTTTTCTGCATAACTTCCTGCGTTTTTTCTACGACGCGGCTTAATGTTGTAGTGACCGCTTTATCGACAGCCGCTTCCAGTTTCATCATGGTTCTGGAACCAAAACTCAACCCTGTACCAAATTGTTTATCAAAATTATCCATGTCCCTTTTGGTCATCGAAACTTTTCGGTCCTGAAGCGCAGTTTGCCGGAATCCGGGCGTAATACGCAGGTTATCAAAGAGTTTGGCCTTATCATCGGTAATAATTCGAAGATTAACAGCCGTTTTGGTTAATGCATTATGCAAGGATTCCTGGGTGGCGAAGTTTTTTTTCCATGACTCCATTAGTGTGATCACGTTGTCGAACTGCTTGTCTTTGACATTAAACATGTTATGGGTATATCCCCACTCCATGTGCCGCCATTTATCCGCATCAACGGAAATAACCCGATTGTTAGCCAGCCGAACATTTAACACAGAACCACTGATTGACTCGACCACCCCCTGCGACTTTGAGGGTACTGATTTTCCGTCTCCACTCACAAGCTTATCGGCCGGGATCGAGCGGGTAAATCGCAGTTTCTCACCTTGTTGAATCTGCTTTTTATCCACATGGAAGACCTGAACAGAATTATTACGGCTACCGGCAATATCACTGGCATTTATGTTCACCCTGCTTCCATCTGCAACCGAACGAAGGCGCAGAATGTTGCCTCCTTTATCAATTGCTTCAACGGAATAATAGCCTCCCTTTTCTATACCGGGTTTTTGACTTTCAAACATCAGTACCTGACCAACCGTATAGTTTACCGCCGATTTTTTTTCAAACGGGTCAAGGTTTGCGTTGCGATAAAAATCCGTGTTCATCACTGAACCAGATAACGTCCCTTCCTTCTGGAGTCCCTTTCGTATTTCAACATCCACTTTATTACGGGAAAAATAGTCGGGAATGATGACTGCTGTTTTCTCTCGGTCCTGTGAAGAAAGATTCAACCAGGCATCGGCCAGCACATTAAGGCGAACTTTACGGTCGTTACTGGCATTATGCGGATCGCTGACCTCACTAACCATCGGGCTGATATGATTCAAGGCTTCATCCAGCTTACCCTGTAACATTTTTTCAGATACCTGGTTAATCACTGGATTCAAAGAACGGTTAGCAAAGTCAAAATCAATGTTTGTGATCCCCTGCTCTGTCAATAAGGAGGGCATATTCCCCCAGGCAAGTGAATTCTCCTGTCGATCAGCAACCAGAACCAGCCTGGCTCCTGCATAACGCGCAGCCTGTTGCAGGCGTATAACATTCTCTGCCCCCATCTGCGACACGTTTTCAACGACCCAGAGTTCCTTACCGCTTTTTAGCGTCTGGCGCTCTGCAATACGCTGTTCCATCGTATCAAGATGCTGATAGATATTTCCCGAAAACTTGATATGTTCCCGTAGCTGCCTGACCCCTTCAGCCGTGGTTGAAAATCCCTTAACGCGATATCCACGCTCTTTGGCTATGTCCTTCCCTAATTCACGCATAACATCTCTGTGACCACTTAAATCACTGCCGGTGATCAGCACTGCTTCATCACGGCTGGTCATTACAGTAGCCAACGCTGATTTCGCTGCTGCCGATACGGGTTCTGCCAAACCACTTCTGACCTTATCATCCCGCGCTGCCATATAACGCTGAATCAGCGATTTACCAGCAATAGCTGGATAACGGTCTTTTCCCTGTAACATATGGCGTACTATCTGGGATTCATGCCGGATATTCTGCGGTAAGGTGTAAAAATTCTCCCGATGTGGTTTGTCATGATTAACATACGACAAACCTATCTCTCCACGTTGCCGAAGGCTGTACACAGCCGTTTCAACATCACGAATATCATACGTACCCAGTGTATTTTTGAGGGTTTCCGTCACCAGAGCGGTATGACTGAAGACACCATATTTCAGAGCCAGCTTTTCGGTAGCCAGTGTCAGATCCGCAAAAAGTTGACGTGTATCAGTGCGTTCTGTATTCAGTTGCGCCGCCGCCCTTTTGAGTGCTCCTACAGAAACACCTTCCAGTGAAGTTGTCTTATTGGCGTCGTGCTTAGCCAGTGCGCCTTTAACTTTACTCACGTCATCTACGTACAATCTTGCACCGTGCCTCGCACGACTCAACGCAACATAGAAACTACGTTCGTTAACCAAATTTCGTCGCCATGACTCGATCTGCACCATAATGTTATCAACGGTTTTCCCCTGAGCCTTATACGCCGTCAATGCATAATTATGGGAAAGGTTGTGAAACGTCATTGAATCCAACGTAATACTCTTGCCGCTTCCATTCTCCAGAGTAAAGGTGTGCGCTACGCGATCAATGTTCGTCAACGTAAATTCATCACCATTTTTCACTCCGAGATCTTTTCTGGATTTGGTGAAAACAAGCCTCTCATTCTGTGAAAATAACTGCTTTTGTTCCTTAAAAACATCCACCGCAAATTTGGCATTACCAGTAATTCCTGACGGGTCAAATTCCATTTTCTTCCCGTCACGCATTAAATGCACTTTTCCCCCCTCACGGGAAACCACATTCCAAAACTCGCCTTTTTTGAATCCACCATGATCCTGTTGAAACTCAACAATATGACCTTCTGAGTAATATCGGGAATCACTGCGTTCGGCCTCATTCAGGTTCGCGCTGGTCAGACCACGAACTGCAATTTCATTTGAGGGTAATTCCCCCCGCTGGACACGGGCATCATGGACTTCCTGGTTAAAAGTATGGCGTCCCTTATTGTCCGGGATAATCACCAGTGTCTCATTGCGTTCGTGAACAGGAAGCTCCAGGTAATCGTTCAGAATACTGTGTTTTTCCATATCAAAAACCGATCCCTTCAGACGCTGAAATGCTCCTGTAAAATGCCCCTGAATAGAGTCGTATACGGCCTGCCGCAGATTTTCATTTTTCTGACGAATTATCGTAGTGACCTTGGATGTTGGCATTTTAAACCCCTGAAGCACAGCAAATGGCCTCCCCCAGTCAACTGCCTCCATCTGCTTATCATCCCCCAGAAGTATCAATTTAGCGCCGCTCCGCTCTGCCTCTTTGACCAGATCGTGCATATTATTTGCCCCCACAAGACTGGCTTCATCAACCAGCCAGACTTCACGATTGCTTACTGTTCCCTGCATTCGCCTGAACAGGAAAGAATCGACGGTGCTTGCCGCAAGCCCCGTTTCTTTTGCAAGCGTATCGGTAGCCGAACCTGTTGGCGCAAGTCCGAGGAAGGTGTATCCCTTTGATTCGCCATACCCAATCAAGCACTGAAGGAGGGTTGTTTTACCTGTACCGGCGTAACCCTGAATTGCCGAAACCAGATCCTGACTGCTGGCGGCATCGATGATCGCCTGACGCTGATCCGCAGAAAAAACAAAAGGCGCACCTGTTTGCTGAGATTTTTGATTCTCAAATTGAGATATCCATGCGGTGATATCTTCTTTACCCCCAACGGCTGGGCGAGTCTGCTGACCATTGAGCATTGAAAAAACCATCGAGCGTTCTTTCTCAAAAGCAGCCGGAGTGGTAAATGCCGGGCCACTATCACCACTTCTGGACACGCGCGGTAGAAGCTCACCGCTGTTCAGCATTGCCCTGAGTACCTGTCCAATATCGTCAGGGGATGCCTGCCCGATCGTTAAGCGCATTGCCTCCTTTAAAACCTCGCTGCCAGAAAAAACGGCTTCATCTGCCGCTTTTACGAGATAAGCGAGACGTACATCTTTAACCAGATTATTTACCTCCCGGTCGTTAAATTCGTAACCATCAAGGTATTCACGCGCCAGTTTATCGGTTGCTGCAATCAATGGCTCTGAAGAAGGAGAAACTGGCAGCGAAGATTGAGTGGTATTTACCGTTTTGTTTTCTGTCCTGGCAGCAGTGGCCGATTGGTTATGATATGAATTTATATCATTTGAAGGCGATGAAAGATTATCATCTGCCGTCAACTCGGCTACTGGTCGAGGGGAAACAATAGAATGGCCATCAGAGCCTCCTGAAAGCGGCTGTGACGCGTTTTTCTGCTCGGGCGTCATGCTATCTAGGGATCTCTCTTTAGGGGTGAGCTGACGTTCCCTGGAGCGTTCAATCACAGCTTCAAGATCGACGCCATGTTCTGCTACCGTGGTATTCCAGATCTCTTTCAGTTCATCAAGGGGAATTTCAGTTTTAGCATCACGGCTGAACAGCGCCGCTTTTTCCATAGATTTTGCATCGAATAAGCCAAACTGATTAGCATTCTCCATCACCTGTGTCCGACGCTTTGATAAAGCCCCTAACAATGATTCTGGAATACCTTTTATATCCCAGAAACCATGTTTATTATCTGCATCCTTTTCATCACGTATATCAATATCATAACCAAGTCCTACTACTTTCTTTGCAAAGATTGACCTGTAAGCCATACCGATTGCTAACTGAGCCTCAAACATTTTTTTTGTTTCGAGGCTACGCCACTGCCCGGTTGAATCCATTACAGCATTCATTACGACATTATGAGAATGTAATTGGGGGTCGTGCTTTCTTGATTCAGTATGTACATAACTGGCATATACTAAATTATCAACTTTGGCATACTCTGCCTTGCCATTATTTGCTATCCGCGTCAGAGCATACTCTTTTTCTACAAATGCCATTGCTTCTTTGCAGGATTGAATATGTGCTGCAACCAGACGTTTATCACCGCCAATGAGTGCCAGTACAGAAACACTTTTCGGAGCTGATAATGTAAAATCCCAACCAGGAACATGTTCTATTTCACCACCGCTCCCAACTTTACCTAAATGAGTTTCTGAATTTACTCGACCTTCTAATAATCTGACAAAATCATCGGTATTAACAGCACCGTTTAAACCTAATGCTTCAGCCCCCTTTCCGCCCCAGGAAGAACCGATATCCCCGGAATCTTTATCATAATATTTATCAGGCGAGTTATAATACCCCGCAGCTTTTTTAGTGTTTCCCACTTTAGCAAGGCTAAGCATTAAAACCCTCCACTGATATCTGGTTGATTAAGGGACTTCTCGATATTTTTTGTTGCTGTGCTGTTATTACCCGAATCTTTCTGTTCTGAGCGTTGATTAAAGTCATCCATTAACTGCTGAAAATGAGGATCTTCAGCATACATTTGATTGAAGTCTGATTCATCACTGTCTTCAGTGTCGCTATCCGCATTAGAGCGCAACGTTTGCATCGCCAGAGCGACCGGATTAACAATGCCTGATTCTTCCTCCGCGTTTTTACTTTCTGGCGGGACAGATTCTGTCGCTGGCTTAGCGTCTGAAGCAACATTGACACCAGATTTAAGCGTATTAATCTTGTTATTTTTCTGAAGTTTTTCTTCATTATCGAAAGTAAAACTATTAATAACTTCATCCAGAACCTGTTCCTGAGTTTTTCCTGCATCATCATCAGGTGGCGCATTACCTACAGGCTTCTGAGGCTTCAGTTCAGCACTGTCCATATCTTTAAATACAGCCTCTAAAACAGCTTCTGGTTCAATTTCATTCTCTTGCTTATATAACGTTAAAAAGCTTTCATCTTTCAGCGCCTTTGTTTCGATAATGCCGGGGTGAAGCAGCTTCATTTTATCTTTGGGCATTCTGATTTTAGCGACGGGCAAGCCGCGACCTAACCGTAAATAACATACGTTGTCAGGTAATGAAGAAATCTGACTTTTCAGAACAAGATTTTGTTCTTTACTGGCCCGATTAATCGTTGTGGCATCCCGAACCTCATTTGCCCCGTAACTTGTGTTTTCATTAGGCTTTTCGACTTCCTGATCACCTAACTGCTCGGCAAGCCATCCTGCGCCTTTAATACCATTGATACGAAATGCGGCAAGCGAACCGATGGAATCCATCAATACCTGCGCCTTCTTATCTCCGTAAGTTGATTCAATTTGTGCATTCGACTGAAACCCCAAGAATGGGAAGCCACCAAACTTACGGCACGTTGAAATATAATCACAAAGCGAGGGGATCTCATGAAGGGTTCCAGCCTCGTCAATAGCGGTAACGATAAGACGGTCTTCTGAAGGTTCAAGGGTCAGAATTGCGGACATGGCCGACTCAAGCATCATGGTCATCATCGGCTTAAGAGTTTCTTTCATATCATCGCGCACGGTAATAAAAACCCATGCATCTGAATCCTCATTATGTGCCCAGTCGCGAAACGAAAAGCGGGGTCCGGTTGGTAATGCCAAGTGCTTGAAGTTACGGGTATAAGCTGTGATCACTGCACGAACCGAACCAGCTAACTTATCTAGTTCGAGATTCATGACATTACGTGCATCCGTGGTAGCAACTACCTTTGCTATTTTATCGTTCGACATCCGCAAAATGATGTTCATCAAATGTTCAACCTGCGGAGTTTGAAACCGACGCCCTAACTGTTCCAGCAGAGAAGAAAAAAGCAATCGTGGTGCTTCTGTCCAGAATGGATCTCCCCCTGAGTTATGATCAGGTATTGCTGCCTTTGCCAGACGGTCATACATAGCCGGATTCTTACCTTCAGCCCAGAAATCCCATGAATGTGATCGGGTATCGAATACATTTAGGATTACATCTTTTCCGGGGCGATAAAATCGCTTGGTAAATTCCCCCGATATGTCATACAGAACAGCCTTTTGCTTCATGCTACGAGCCTGCCGAAGGATATCTCTTGCTGTCGTGGATTTACCTGTGCCGGGGGAACCAATGACAGCGATGCCTGAGTTCTCCTGATAACGAATTAAAGGAATGCCAGCTATTGATATTCGTGAAGGACGCCCGTCTTCTATAACCCGCTCTTTCGCTGCGGCCATCAGATCATTAATTCCGACAACTTCTGCACCACGTACATGTTCTTCTTTACTTTCTTCCTTGCCTTTTTTTAACACGAAGCGAAAAAGATACCAGGCAGCAATCAAAGCTATCAGCGTTGAAAATAAGAGACTCCGTATCAGATTGTTATAAAGAACAGCAGCATGATTCTGCATAGCAACTGACGAAACAATTTGGCTATCGGTAACATTTACCAGACGCCCATCCGGCAGATGCAATGACGTATTACCTTTTTCCATCCCTAACTGATGAACAAAGATGGATGAATAGAAATATTTAAGCCCCATATACCAGTCGGTGCTGTCCGTAAAACGGTAAGTCATGAGTCCAGTGGAGAGAGCGAAAACGATGAATACAATTTTGAAGTAACGCATTAAAGTCTGATGCAACATTCGTATGAAATGCATCAAGACCTGACCGCCACGGTTTAGCTCCGAGACAGTGCTACTTTCCTGCTTCTTATCCGTCATGATTAGTCCTCAATTCCAAATTGGTTTTCGAGGATTTGATGAACACGCTCATTGGCCTTTTTAAAGATATGTTCGTTAACTAAAGCGGTAGCACTATCGAATGACATAGAGGGGTTTTGGGCCATTACATCAAAGATGCTTTTAAACATCATGATGTATGTTGGCATGAGTATATGTTTGATTTTGGTTACATCGCGAAATACGCCACCTTCTTCAGAAAGAAGCTGATAAGCGACCATCCTTTTCGCCAGTTCATTTGGGCTTAAATGCTGTTTGGCTGCTTCTCTTTTTAAGAGTTCCTCAACATTTTGAGTCAGGCGAAACTGCACATTAAGGCGATTTTTCGTTTTGGACATAATTACACGACCTATTGCTGTATATCATGATATGAATTTGTATCATAGCAAAAGTCATGCACCCATTGCTTAAATCAATTTATATAAATATCAATAG
>SKET01000848.1_pt1 | contig 23065 bp, 16 predicted proteins | sample 4841461 | NCBI WGS metagenome assembly SKET01 (sample SAMN11008802, study PRJNA524170) | human gut metagenome | biome: Human fecal sample; material: Feces; isolation source: fecal sample from pouch patient p5 | host: Homo sapiens | place: Israel: Tel-Aviv | collected 2014-02-13
CACATTTAACGGCAGTCTTAAGCATACCCACCAGCATGACCTCGGGGCCGCCGTCATTCGCGAAGCGATCGCCCGCGCCGGGATTGCGCCGCAGGATATCGACGAAACGATCGTCGGCAACGTTGGGCAAATCGCCGAAAGCGGTTTTATCGCCCGCATCTGTCAGCTGCGCGCGGGGATCCCGCAGGAGAGCACCGCCTATTCCGTTAACCGCCAGTGCGGCTCCGGACTTCAGGCCCTGGCGGACGGCATGATGCAGCTGCAAAGCGGCCAGGCCGAGGTGGTCGTCGCCTGCGGCACTGAAAATATGACCCAGCTGCCCTACTACCTGCGTAAAGCGCGCGATGGCTATCGCATGGGCCATGGCGAGCTGGAAGATGGCCTGATCTCCATTCTCACCTGGCCGGAAGGCCCTTATCACAACGGCATCACCGCGGAAAACGTCGCGCAACGCTTCGGTATTACCCGCGAAGCGATGGACGATTTCGCCTGGTCGAGCCAGCAGAAGGCGCTGAAGGCGATCGCGGAGGGTCGCTTTCGCGAGCAGATCCTGGCCCTTGAGGTGCCGGACGGCAAAAAAGCGACCCGCCTGTTCGGCAGCCTCACTATGGGCAGGGCGGATGCCATGGCGCCGGTGATGGCGTTCACGCAGTCGCTTGAGCTGTTGTCTATCGAGTTCCATGTTCACCTCGTTCTGGCACGGGCCGCATATCTCGCCCGTCGCCCATACTCTACACCGCGGCGGGCGGGGTGCCTGCTCGATGCGGAATCCGATAGGGAGGATGACGCGGGAGCAAATGCAAATCACAGGCTCAATTCCATCCCGCGAGAATATGATGCACCAGCTCCTTCAAATGTGACGAAACTGTGAAGCACGAGAGCGTGAATTTCAAAAAATACGCTGGTCGCCAATGTTGCGCAACAGAATTCAAAAATCAGCTCCTACATTTTGAAGCGTATGGATACATCCGTGTCAAAGGGAGAAAGCCATGGCAAACTACAGTCCACAACACTTTGAGCCTCGGGCCAAGACTGTCAACGTCAAGGGCGTTGCTAACCGCGCCGTCGCAACCGTTTTGACGGCGGGCCTCATCGCTCAGCCGCTCATGTCGCCGCTGGCGGCAATCGCCGCACCGTCAACCGATAACGGCGATTCTGTTCAGGGGGGGGGTAGTTCTGTAGAGAACACCGTTGCCGCCGGTAACCAAGCGGTCGTAAAGACGGCTGCCCAGCTGGCCGAGGAGTCGGCAAAGCAGCTCAAGGACGCTCAGGCCGCCTACGATGCCGCCCAGCAGAAGGCCGACGCGGCGGGCCAGTCTCAAAAGCAGGCGCAGCAGCAAAAGAATCAGGCCTCGCAGGCCGTGACCGATAACGCCATCGAGCAGAACGAGGCCGAGGTAGCCGCGCTTCAGGAGAAGATCGACGAGTTTAAGGCAGCCGTCGAAAAGACCGAGCGGCAGCAGAAGAAGCTGGGCGACCTGAACGATCAGCTCGATCAAGCCAACAAGAGTGTCGAGGATAAGACCCAGGCGCTCAAGGACGCCAAGGCAAAGCAGGATGAGGCCAAGAAGGCCCTCGACGATGCCCAGGCCAAGCTCGAGGCCATGGGTATGGACGAGTACGAGGCCGCCAAGAAGGCCGTCGAGGACGCGCAGACAAAGCTCGATGACGCCAATAAGGCCGTTACTGCTGCACAGGCCAATCTGGACCAGGCCAAGGCTGCCGAGGCCAGCGCCCAGCAGGAAAAGCAGAATATCGAGGCAGCTTTGACGACTGCCCAGGCCAAGAAGCAGGAGACTGCCGCTGCTCTCGCAGCCGCAACCACCGCGCGCGATAACGCCCAGCAGAAGTTCAACCAGGCGCAGGCCGCGCTCGATGCTGCCGTCTCGGGTACGGGTGTTGACCTGAGTGCGCTTGAGGCCGCCCAGATCGCTGCTGCTGGTGAGCTCAAGACCGCGCAGGCGGAGCTCAATGCCGCGACGGATGCCGACGCTACCGCCCAGGCGAACCTGCAGGCGGCCCAGAATACCGCCACCGCCGCGCAGGAGAAGGCCAACGCCGCCAACGCTGCTGTGGCATCTGCCCAGTCTGCATACGATGCGGCAAACAAGGAGTACAGCGCCGCCGCCAGCAAGCGCGACGCCGCCAAGGCCGCATACGAGAAGGCGCAGCAGACCGAGGCCGACAAGAAGGCTGAGTACGACCGACTCGTCGAGATTCGTCAGCAGAAGAGCAACGAGTTCGATCAGGCTCGTGCTGAAGTAACCGACGCGCACAATGCATACGACGCCGCAAACGCCGAGGTCGAGAAGCTTAACCAGCAGATTACAGACCTAAAGTCCAACATGACCGTTGACCAGGAAGTCATCAGTCAGGGTATGTTCGGCTTCATGAACTACATCATCGGCGGCAGCCAGTTCACAGCCACGCAGAAAAAGAACGCCCAGGACGCCGTATCGATGCTGACCGGCGCCGCTGACAAGGCCGAATGGTATGACAAGTACGTCGATCAGGACATGTCCCGCGACACCAACCCGCTCTCCTTGGAGCAGATGCGCAACGCCCTGACATATCTCGACACCCAGAACAACCTCCGCAAGGCGAACGGCCAGTCGGCGCTCAGCGTCAGCCTCCGCATGACTGTGGCGGCAGCCCTTAATACATCATATTCATCGAACATCTGGGGACACTCGAACTGCTATTTCGACAACGGGGAGAATCTTGCCGGCGGAGGCGGCGCATATACCGGCGGCGAGACCGAGGATACACTCGGTTGGCCCTACACCGGCCTCTACACACAGGAGAAGGAGGCATTCGATAAGTACGTCGCGCAGTATGGCGACGAACTCGGCAGCCACCGATATGATTCCTATTACATCTACCAGAACTACAACAGCATCTATCACGAGTGCGGGCACTATCTCAACATCATCGATTCAGCCACGGAAGCCATCGGTATCGCGACCGGTAGCGGTAAGAACACCGATTCCGAGGTAACCATCTTCGATTACAGCGCTGATAGCACTCAGGCTGATTTCACTGTCCCCGAGTTCAAGAAGCTCCTCAACGACTACATCGATTCCGCCTACAATGCAGGCGGCACGCAGGAGCAGAAGGAGCAGCTGAAGCAGCTTCAGAGCAAGCTGGCAGATGCGCAGAAGAACTTCGGGACTGCTGGAACGGCTTATTCTAACGCATTGGATAAGCAAGAAAGCGCGCGCGACGCCTATACCGCGGCCGACACGAACGTGAACACCGCCAAGGGTGAGTACGAGAAGGCCAAGTCCGGCACCGCCGCCGCTAAGACGGCATACGACGCAGCGAAGGATGCGCTCGGCGGAATCGACATCGAGTCCCTCAAGCAGAACCTCGATGCCGCCAAGGCCGAGGCCGCTACTGCCCAGGCGGCTCTCGATAAGGCAACCGCCACGCTTGCTGACAGCAAGACGAAGGCAGCCGAGGCCGCTGCTCACAAGGCGCAGGCTCGCAGCGCCCACGATGCCGCCAAGGCAAAGTCCGAACAGGCCAATGAGGCGTATGACAACGCCACGGCTTCGGTCAAGGACCTTGCTGCCAAGCGCGATGCCGCCCAGGCGGACCTTGCGAATAAGCAGGGCTCGCTTGACGAGGCAAAGAAGGCCGACGATGCCGCCCAGGCTGGTGTAGACAAGGCCCAGGCCGCAGATGTCCAGGCCGCGACTGCTCTTTTGGACGCCAAGCAGGCGGTTGCCGCCAAGGCGCAGGCTGTGTCCGATGCGCAGGCCAAGGCCAAGGCTGCTGAGGGTGAGCTGGCTACCGCGAACAAGGCCTTCGAGCGCTTTGCCGGCGCCCAGAAGGCGGTCGACGACGCCAAGGCCGCCTATGACGCTGCCGTGGCCAGTGTCGCCGATGCCCAGAAGCAGCTCGAGGCCGCCAACGAAGCCGTCGTCGATGCGAACCTCGATATCTTCAAGGCCAAGGCAGAGCTTGCCAACGACGAGGCACTCAAGGCCGATCTTGAGGCTGTCGATCACAAGGCATCCCTTGCCGCGGGCACGACGGGCAACGAGAAGCTGGTCAAGCTGAACGCTGCCTACGCTCGCTATAAGGCTGCCGTCGATGCCGCCGCTGGTCTCAAGGCTGCCCTGAGCGATGCCGATGCCAAGCTGTCCGACGCCAACGACGCCTATGCCGCCGCGCTTGCCGAGCTTGACGATGCCAAGGATGCCCTGGCTGCCGCGCAGGCCGAGTACGACAAGTATCATCCCAAGGCCGAGCCGCAGGCCAAGCCTCAGGTTGCGCAGGCTGCTGCAAAGGCTCCTGTCGCCAAGAAGAAGGCTGCGAACGCTGCGCTCGCCCAGACTGGCGACAATTCCGCTCTTGCGGGCGAGGTGTTCGTCATCGGCGGTATCACCCTCGTGGCCGCTGGTGTGACGCTGAGCGATCGTCGTCGCAAGCAGATGTAGCGTTTCGAGCGTAGATTCTGCAACGAACTTCAATTCATAGCGGGACCGTCTCGTTAGCCAAACGATAAGGCCGGCGCGCTGTCATACGCAGCGCGCCGGCCTTTCTTTGTTTCGGTATCAAAAAGCCCGGTCGGCAGCCGCGAAAGCTACCGACCGGGCAAGCCGTAGGCAATATGGTTGCTGTCGAGCAGCTGCTCGACTTAGCCCAGCAGGCTCAAGCCCACGGAGACAAACGCCAGGATAACGCCGACGATGGACTCGCCGCCGAGCAGGCCGCTGGCGACAACCAGGCCCTGCTCTTGGAAGGCGGCGTCCTTGGCAGCCCTCTCCTCGTCAGAAAGACCAGCGGTGGCGTCGCGGTGGGCGGACCACTTGTCGTAGGCGAGCTTGACGCAGGAGCCCAGGAATGCCGTGAGTGACATGTAGAACGGCAGGTACACGCCCAGGCCGATCATCATGGCCGGAATGCCAAGCCAGTACATGACGATGCCGGCGATAAAGCCACCTGCGAACCACGGCACGCTCGGGATGCCCGAGACCATGGTGGCGACCACGCTTGCCTGCGCGGCCACAAAGCTCTTGTCGGGGCCGAAGGCGTCCGGACCATAGGCGGTGACGAGCGCGACCATGACAGCGGCAGCGACCAGGGCACCCACGATGCCGCCAATGGCTTGGCCGATCCACTGCGCACGCGGGTTGGTGCCCAGCACGGCGCCGGCCTTAAAGTCGTTCATGACGTCGCCCGCAAGGCCGCACGCCACGGCTACGATGCCGGCGATAAAGAACAGCTTGACCTGAGCGATCTGCGCGAAGGCGGCCACGATGAGCATAACGATGAGGCCAAAGATCTCCATGGGGTCGATGCCCGTCTGGCCGCAGCTCTGTGCGCTCATGATGGTGGTGACAAAGGTGAATAGCGTCACGATGACGGCCGGAACGGGGCCAAGGTTAAGCACGATGGCGATGATCACGGCGATGGCGGCAGCGCCCAGGCCGATGATGCCGGCGTCGAGCTTAAGCGATCCCGAGATGAGCGACTGCTCGTCGGTGTCGGTGGAGCTGTCGGCGGCAAGACCGCGGACGATACCGGCGACCTGCGGCAGGATGTCCTTGAGGACGACGGCGACGCCAAAGCCCATCATGAGGCCCATGCCCAGGGACTTGACGATGCCTTGCGCAGTCATAACGTCGAACAGACCGGCAGCGGTGCCGCCCACGATGATGCCAAAGTTGCCCAGCAGGGCGCCGGCAAACCAGAAGGCGACCGGGGCGAAGCCCACGAGGAAGCCGACGGAGAGCAGCATGGGCGAGTTGTAGATACCAAAGGTCACGCCGGGGATGTTGAGCGTGCATAGCATGCTGGGCACCACGCCCAGGGCGTCGCGCAGCACGCTATAGATGCCGGCGATGGCCATGGAGCCAAAGAGCTGCTTGCCGGTTTTGCCGCCGGCCTCGGTGGCGCGCAGGGTCTGAGCTGCGGCGTTGCCGGTGGGGAACTCAAGCGCGGCGTCCACGATAAAGTGACGGTGGATGAGCGCGGTGGCCAGCAGGCCCAGGATGGTGCCGGCGAGTGCCACGATAAACATGTCGAGCCAGCTGATCTGGTCGGCATAGCCCAGCATCCAGGCACCCGGGATGGTAAACGCCAGGCCGCCGGCGACCATGGCGCCGGCGGACATGATGGTGTGGGTGACGTTGGCCTCGTTGAGACTGGCGTTGCCCATGAGCTTAAGGAAGAACAGCGAGATGACGGCAGCGAAGACGATCGGCCAGGGGAGTGCGCCCATCTTGAGGGCGGTGTAGGCCGAGCTTGCCGTGATGATCACGCAGCCAAGGACGCCGATGACGACGCCGCGCAGCGTGAGTTGACCGCGCATCGAGGTGCGGTTCGAGGGATTGCTCATATAGAACTCCTTTGCGTATATCCGCTTCCCCCGCAAGCGCCGCTACGGATACGGCGCGGGAAGTCGGGTTACCAAGGGCCGCCGCGTGAGCTCGCGCACGACCGCGCACCAGTATAGCCGCAAGGTAGTCATTTTGGGATGGCTGGTTCGGGTAGGCGATATACTGCTGGGCAGACGAAAGGAGCGCCGACGATGCTTAATGGGTGCGCATATATATTGACGGTCGACGTGGGCAACACGTTCATTCGCTTTGGCCTGTTTGCAGAGGATTCGGCCGCGGCGCAGGAATGTCCGCTTGCGACGTGCGAGATCACCACGCCGTCGAGCATCACAGCAGACGAGGCGCGCATGCGTCTCGTGCAGGTCATGGCCGCACTGGCGGCCGATGCGGGCATGCCGGGTGCGCTTGTGCCCGCGGCTGCTGTGCTGAGCTGCGTGGTCCCGGCGCTCGAGCGCCCGTGGAAGGCAGCGCTTTCCCGTACCTGCACGGGGCGCGTGCTCACCGTGGGGCCGGGACTTAAGACCGGCATACCCGTGCATTACGATGACCCGGCCGAGATCGGCCCCGACCGCATCGCCGATGCCGTGGCGGCCCGCGCCGTCTACGGCTCGCCGTGCATTGTGATCGACCTGGGCACGACGACCAATATCGAGGTCATCGACGCGCACGGTACCTTTGTCGGCGGCGTTATCGCGCCAGGCCTGGCCCTCGGCGCCCGTTCGCTTTCGGCGGCAGCAGCGCGCCTGCCTCAGGTTGAGCCCTCGGCGCCGACACACGTCATCGGCCGCAACACGCGTGAGGCCATGCGCTCGGGCGTGGTTCTGGGCGAGGTGGCCCGCATCGACGGCATGCTCGACATGGTGCTTGCCGAGATGCGCGCGACCAAGGCCGCGGGGGAGGGCGATGTGCCCATCGTCATTACCGGCGACGATGCCGAGGCGCTTGCGGCGCTGGTCGGCCATAGCCTGACGGTCGACGATGCGCTGACGCTGCGGGGTCTCGCCGAGCTCTACCACATCAACCAAAAGCCCCGCCGCGCGTAGCGATGGGGGCGATGGGACAAAAACGTCTCCGCCTTCCACCTGCTACAATGGGTCAAACTATTGCGATTTCGGAGGTGTCTGCCATGTCGGACGATCTTCATCAAACCGCGTCGGGCAAGCGCCGCGACGTCATTAGCTGGGATGAGTTCTTTATGAGCGTGGCCATTGCCGCGCAGCGCCGCAGTAAGGACCCCAACACGCAGGTGGGCGCGTGCATCGCCAACACCAACCACCGCATCCTTTCGGTGGGCTACAACGGTACGCCCTCGGCGCTCAACGACGACTTTTTTCCGTGGGGCACGAGCGACGACCCGTTGCAGGATAAGCACAACTACGTGGTGCATGCCGAGGCAAACGCCGTGCTCAACTACCGCGGCTCGCTCAAAGACCTTGAGGGTTCCACGGTCTACGTCACGCTGTTCCCGTGCCACGACTGCGCCAAGATCCTGGCGCAGGTGGGCGTGGGCGAGGTCGTCTACCTGGACAACAAGTATGCCGACACCGATGACGGCCGTATCAGCCGCCGCATTCTCGACTCCTGCGGCATCAGCTACCGCCAGGTCATCGTCGATGTCCAGATCGGTACCGGGGGACAGGCTCAGCAGTAATATGCGTTGTCGCTATCTGACGACGAACGCAGCTCAAAGAGCCCCGTCCCAAATTGACTACTCGTGAAAGTCGCGTCTGCGCGCATGGACGGCTCGTGAGCGGGTACATGGCTGTAGTAACATAGCTTCTGTCCGCGGGCGTGCCCGCGTTATTGTGAGAAAGGAGCCCCTGTGGCTGTTAACGAAGAGCTGCTTAAGAAGGTTCTTGAAGAGATTCGCCCCAACCTGCAGGCCGACGGCGGCGATATGGAGTATGTGGGCGTCGACGACGAGGGTGTCGTCAAGCTGGAACTGCAGGGCGCCTGCGCCGGCTGCCCCATGAGCTCGCTGACTCTTTCCATGGGTATCGAGCGCATCCTGAAGGAGCACGTGCCCGGCGTTACCCGCGTCGAGCAGGTCAATGCTTCCGGCGAGGCCGAGGACCTGTACGACGAGTACGCGCCGTTCTAAGATGCGAAAGCTGCGGACGGTACGCTCCGCATAGACGTTACGCCCAGATATGCGGCTGCGAGCGCAAGGCCCGCGGCCGGATTTGTATGTAGGGAGCAGGGGGATCGATATGCTCAACGACCTCTACCATATGCTTGACCCCGTTGCGATCTCGGCGGGCCCCATCACGATCTACTGGTACGGTCTGGCCTATGTGGTCGGCGCCCTGCTCACGGCGGTCGTTATGTACCGCACGCAGCGTCGTTGGGGCTTCGACATCACGATCGATGACCTGACGAGCGTCGTGGTCGGCGCGGTCTTTGGCCTCATCATCGGCGCGCGCCTGTTTTACGTCGTCTTTTACGGCGATGGCTACTATTGGACTCACCCGCTCGAGATCTTTGCCACCAACGAGGGCGGCATGAGCTTCCACGGCGGCCTGGTGGGCGGCATCTTGGGCGGCATCATCGTGTGCCGCATGTACAAGCTTGATGCATGGACCGTCGCCGACCTTGCCGTGATCGGCGCCCCGCTGGCCCTGTGCCTGGGCCGTTGTGCCAATTTCGTCAACGGTGAGCTGTGGGGTAAGCCGACCGATCTGCCTTGGGGTGTGGTCTTTGGCGGCACCGCGGGCGATATGCCGCGCCATCCCTCCCAGCTCTACGAGGCGTTTATTGAGGGCGTCGTGCTCTTCTGTATTTTGCAGGTACTCAGCCGCAAAAAGCCGCTACTGCCCCAGGGTACGTTTATGGGCGTGTTCGTGATGGGGTACGGCATCGTCCGCTTTCTCGTTGAGTTCGTGCGCGTGCCCGATGCCCAGCTGGGTTATCTGCTGGGAGGCGTCATCACCATGGGTCAGCTGCTGAGCCTGCCGCTCGTAATCGCGGGCCTGGCACTCATCATCTTCGCCCGTCGCCGCAACCAGCCCCAGCGCGTCTACCTGGACGCCTAACCAAAACCACCACAAAGGGGACAGGCACCTTTGTGGTGGTCTTGCCGAGTTTGATAGGTTTCTAGAAAGGCTTTCGGACTGTGAAGGATTCCGATCTCTCCACAACGGCTGCGCGCGACGCTGCCCGCATCGTCTGGTTTAAGCGCTACCCCGCCAAGCAGACGCTCATCGCATTTTTGCTCGCGCTGTTGGCGACCACGGCGTTTTCCATCGATCCCGCCCCGGTGTCGAGCAACGCAGTCTTGGCGATTGACCCCAAAGCCTCGGGCATGCTGTACGTGTGCTACGAGGTGCTCCTCTCGTTTGCCGGCCATACCGACGCGGTCATGCTGCTTGCGCTTGCCTGCCTGCTCACGCTGCCGTTTCGCTACGTGTTCTTTGGCCGTGGCGACACCTGGCGCCCATCGATCATTCTGCCGTCGCTGTTCTTTGCCATCTGCATGGTGTTCGGCCGCAGCTACGATCTCACCGACTCGGCCGAGATTGTCCTTGGCGACAAAGCCCGCATCATCTGCGCCTGGATTGGCGGCGCGGGCTGGATGCTCCTAGCGATCGTTGCCTTCTACCTTGCCTTTGAGTGTCTAGATTGGCTGAGCTCTCGGCGCATTCCGTTTTCGGAAGCGCACTTTGGCCGCGTATGGCGTGTGGCTCACGCCGTGCTCTCGGTCCATCCCTTTGCCGGGCCCTTCCTGGTGCTTATGATCGCCTGGGCGCCCACGCTCATCGCTTCGCTGCCCGGCCTTTTTATGGGAGATACGGGTGCGCAGATTCGCCAGTGGTTCAACTATCCCAACGGCACGAGCGACTATCTGCGCCTACTCAACCCCAACGTGCTGCTCAACGGGCATCATCCCGTAGTGCACACGGCCATTATCGGCTCGTGCGTTCAGCTGGGGCTTTCGCTGTTCAACAGCGCTAACGCGGGCCTCATCATCTATACCTGCGCTCAATTTGTCATCACGGCTGCCTGCATGGCGTATTCCATTTCGTCGCTGCGCAAACTGGGCGTGAGTCTGCCGGTTCGCGGTGCGATCCTGCTGTTCTTTGCGTTTATGCCGATGTTCTCTAACTACGCGGCGTTGCTCACCAAAGATGTGCTCTTTGCCGACGCGTTCTTGGTGCTGCTGGTACAGACCGTCAAGCTCGTGGCATGTGGCCTGCCCCGTCGCGATGCCAATGCCGAGCGTGCGGGCGAACAGAGGCCCGTGCTCTTTGCGCGCCACGACTGGCTGCTTCTCGCTCTGGGCGCCATGGGTTCCACGTTTCTGCGCAACGGCGGCCTGGTGTTTCCGCTGGCGGCATGCGTAATCGCGGCGACGTTTTGCGCATGGGACGTGCATGTGGCTCGTCGTGCAGCCAAGCAGGCTGGTGCTGCGCCTTCGGGCGCCATCTCGCGTTTCCGCTGGGTTGGCGTTCTCGCGGTGCTCGCGCTCTGCCTTGCCTCTAATATGTACTTCACCAAGGTCTTTATGCCGGCGCACGATATCACGCCTGGTTCCAAGCGCGAAATCCTCTCGATTCCGTTCCAGCAGACGGCTCGTTTCGTCCAAAAGCACGATGGCCTCAACTCGGGCGTCAACCCCACGGTTAAGGAGGACGGCACCATCGTGGAGGCTCCTTGCGACGGCTTGGTGACCGACGAAGAGCGCGCCGTGATCGACCGGGTGCTCAAGTACGAGAATCTGGGCCGCCGCTACAACCCCGACAAGTCCGATGCCGTCAAGAACTGCTTTAATGAGTACGCCTCACAGGAGGACATCAAGGCCTATTTTGAGGTGTGGGCCCAGATGTTTAAGAAGGATCCCGAGTGCTATATTTCGGCGCTTATCAATAACTACTATGGTTATTTTTATCCGAGCGCGCGCGATGCCTGGGTCTACAGCACGGCGCGCAGTACCGAGATCATGGCGCGTCCCGACAACCTCAAGTACTTCGACTTCCATCCGGTTGACAGCAACGTGGTGCGCTGGTGTGACCACCTGATCAATCTGTATCGCGTGGCGGTGCAGCGCATCCCGTTTATTTCGCTCACCATGAGCTCGGCCACCTATGTGTGGATCATGATCGCCGTGGTGGTCTACCTACTGCGTCGTCATTCATGGCGTGCGCTGGCGATCTGGGTGCCGCTGTTGGGCGTGCTTGCCGTGTGCCTGATTGGTCCGTGCAACGGCTCGACCTACATGCGCTACCTGTATCCGGTCATCGCTTGCATGCCCTTCGCCATCGGCGCCACCGTCACCCGCAGCGACTTCCTCTGGTCCTAACTTGGTGCATTGGGGGTCAGGTTTCTTTGCACCAAAGGGGTCATCATCACGACGCTTTCATTTTGGGGTTTATCTCGCAGGCCAGTAGGTATATCATAACGACGTTTGTTTATATTGCCCGAGCATCTGCGCTGGGCTTTAGGTCGAAACCGATAGGAGACACGTATGTCCGGACACTCTAAGTGGGCCACAACCAAGCATCGTAAGGGCGCGCAGGACGCCAAGCGTTCCGCCCTCTTCTCCAAGCTCAGCCGCAACATCACCGTTGCTGCCCGTCTCGGCGGTGACCCGCTGCCCGAGAACAACGCCAGCCTCGCCGCTGCTGTTGCCAAGGCCAAGGCTCAGTCCATGCCTAAGGACAAGATCAAGTCCGCTATCGACAAAGCTTTTGGTTCGGGTGCTGACGCCGCCGTCTACGAGAACATCGTGTACGAGGGCTACGGTCCTGCCGGTGTCGCCGTCTACGTCGACTGCCTGACCGACAACCGCAACCGCACCGCCGCTGATGTCCGTTCCGCCTTCTCCCACGCTGGTGGCAACCTGGGCACCTCCGGCTCCGTCGCCTTCCAGTTTGAGCGTAAGGGCCAGATCGTCGTCGCCAAGGAGATCCTGGACGAGAACGCCAAGAAGGAGACCATGATCGCCAACGGTGCTGCCGGTGACGAGGATGAGTTCATGATGGCCATCGCCGAGGCCGGTGGCGAGGACTACGAGGATGCCGGCGAGGAGTGGATCGTCTGGACTACTGCTAACGAGGTCATGGCTGTCTCCAAGGCGCTCGAGGAGCAGGGCGTCCAGGTCAAGGGCTCCGAGACCACCATGGTCCCGACCACCCCGACCGAGGTCTCCGGCGCCGACGCCAAGAAGGTTCAGCGCCTCATCGACCGTCTTGAGGAGCTCGACGACGTCCAGGATGTTTACAGCACCATGGACATGACCGACGAGGTCATCGCTGCCCTCGAGGAGGAGTAGCGCTCGCACGGGTTAAGCCGTGCATATCTGGGCATAATGAAGCGAGCATGCAAGCCTCGTGGAATAGATGAGCCGGATCCGCGTGCGTAGAGCACCGGACCCGGCTCTTTTATAATGATGCGAACCGTTTTGTATTTCGAGTGCCGAGATTTGAAGGGAGCGCCACGTGCGCGTACTCAAACGAGCCCTAGCGATTGTGTATCTTGCCGCCGCCATCGTGGCGCTGGGTACGCTTGTCTGCCAGTTTTGGGGGCCGTATACGTATCGCTTTATGCTGCTGATGCGCGACCCCATGCCGCGCATTGTCGTGACGGCATGCGGCGGAGTTGTGGCGATCGGCGTGCTGGTAAGCTTCTTCCGCCTGATGTTTGCTCGTCGCGAGCCGTCCTGTGTGCATCCGGCGGGGGAGCGCAATATCGAGGTCACCCTTGCGGCGCTTTCTTCGTGTGCTAGGGCTGCTGCCGAGCGCGACGACCGCGTGATGGTCGAGCATGTCGAGGCCCGCGTCCAAGGCTCCGACGATTCGCACGTCCGATTTAAGGTCGAGGCTATCGCGCTTGACGATAAGGACGTGGCATCTCTGGCTACTGCGATGCAGCGGCGCATCGAGGAAGCTTGCGACACCATGCTTGGCACGCCGGGCACGACCGCACGCGTTCGTTTTTTGCCGTCCAAGACTACCGTCCAGACCGTGGAGGTTTCCGGTGAGTGATACCAATCAAGACAAGACCGCTCGTACGCCGCGCCTGACGATTGACCAGAGCGCCACGCCGGCGAACGAACCTGTTGATTCCAAAGCAGAGGCAACCGAGTTACAAGACGCGGCAGCCGCGGATTTTGACGAGGCTATGGGTCTCATCAAGGGTACGGGCGCTGCCATCTGGAGCTATGCCGTGCGTCATCCCAACACCACGCTTGGCGCCGTCGCTGGCTTTATCCTCGCCGTGTTGGTGCTCACGCTCGGCCTGTGGGACACGCTCGTCATTGCATTCTTCGTGCTGATCGGCGCTGTGATCGGCCAAATTCGCGACGGCGAGAACGGGATCGTCAACTTCTTCGGCCGTCTGTTTAGCGGCCGCTAATATGTATTCGACTGTCGCATCTGCGGCAGGCATAAGGAGGAACCATGGCTTTTAATACGAAGGTCGATGTAGCCGATACCGAGCTCGAGGCAGACGAGACCGTCGCTGCCGAGGCCGAGGATGTGACGCTCGAGGACGAGGCGCTCGTCGAGGCCGAGTCCGATGCTGATGAGGACGACGAGGAGGCGGACGAGGAAGCGGACGAGTCCGAGGACTCGCTGACCTATTCCAACGGTGTGATCGAGAAGATCGTCGCCATGGCCACCCGCGAGGTGCCGCACGTCCTGGGCATGAAGGGTAACCTTATGCACTTTGTGCAGGAGCAGTTTGGTGCCGAGAATCTGACCAAGGGCGTGACGGTTGAGGTCACCGATGACAATCGCGTGGTCGTCAACATCTCCGTCATCATCGAGTACGGCGCCTATGCGCCCGCGATCTTCGACGATGTCAAGGCACGTGTCACCGAGCGCCTTGCCGCGATGACCGGCCTTGAGGTGGCGGGCGTCAACCTGCGCATCGAGGACGTCATCACCCCCGAGGAGTACGAGCACCGCACCAGCCAGCACGAGTAACCTTCCAAAAAGGGACAGGTTTGTTTTGGCAGGCTTTATCTGCGAAAACGTTAAACGGCCGACCGCGCAAGCAAAAGCGTGGCCGGCCGTTATTTGTATGCCCCCCGATGTGGGCATACCGCTCGTCTAACTAGGGGTTGCAATCGTCGCGTTCCGCGTTACCCTAATGGGCGCATTGTTTCCAAATTGTTAACGAGGGGTTGCCGTAATGGCCGACGAGCACGAAACAGAAAGCAAGGCATGGGCGATTGAGGCCGCCGCGGCAGAGGCGGCATCGCGTGCTGCCGAGGAGGTGCATCGTCCTCCCGTGGTGCCGATGGAGCGCGTGGTTGATCGCACCGATATCGAGCGCGGCGAGCGTGTCGGTCAAAAGCGCAGCCAGGAGCCGGGCTTCCCGCGCTTTTTTGCCGAGCTCAATCTGGGCCTGATTCTTACGGCCTTCGCCATCGTTGCGTTTAAAACCCCTAATCACTTTGCTTTTGGCGGCACCTCGGGCGTGTCGGTCATTCTGTCCACGCTGTTCCCGACCCTGCCCGTCGGCGTTTTTATGTGGATTATCAACGCGGTTCTCGTCGTCTTGGGCTTTATCTTTTTGGAGCGCAAGGCAATCCTGTGGAGCGTCTTCGCCTCGTTTGCGCTTTCGGCCTATGTTTCGCTGTTTGAGCTCTTTATTCCGACCGATGTCTCTCTGACGGGCGATATGTGGCTCGATCTGTGCTTTGCTGTGATTCTGCCGGCGCTCGGCAGTGCCATCGTCTTTGATATTGGCGCCTCGACAGGTGGCACGGACATTCTTGCCATGATCCTCAAGCGCCGCACCACGCTCGAGATTGGCCGCGCCCTGCTCCTGGTCGATATCGGCATCGTGACCATCGCGGCCTTCTTGTATGGCCCGCGTGTCGGTCTGTATTGCGTGCTCGGCCTGTTTGCCAAGACGCTTGTGGTCGACAAAGCCATCGAGAGCATCCATCTTCGTAAGGTCTGCACGGTCATTTGCTCCGAACCCCTTAAGGTCGAGGAGTTTATCGTCAAGCATCTCAACCGCACGGCGACCATCAGCCGCGGCTACGGTGCCTTCTCGGGCAAGTGCGTGACGGTGATCATGAGCGTGCTGAGCCGTCGCGAGGCCGTGCAGCTGCGCCGTTATGCGCGCGAGGTCGATCCAGGTGCCTTTATCACGATCGTCGACAGCTCCGAGATTGTCGGCAAGGGCTTCCGCGGAACGAACTAGCACAGACGTATCCAACGAACCGCCTGCTGGCGCCGTGTATCTTGCAAATCGGTCATCTTTGAGTATTTGACCCCACATTGGGCAATAATGATGCTAAAGACATCGTTTGCGATCCAAGTGATTTGTTCAAGATACGAAGGGATGATTCTATGTTCTGCTCGCAGTGTGGCGCCCCCATGGGCGATAACGACAAGTTCTGCGGCGTGTGTGGTGCTCCTAATGCCGGTGCCGCTGGCCCCGCTCCCCAGGGACAGCCTCAGCCCCAGCAGTTTGTTCCGCAACCGCCCGTGGCGAATGCGCCAAAGGGCTGTGTGGCTCAGGCGTTCCAAGATATGACTAAGACTCCGGGCGTGCTTCAGCGTGTATGCCAAATCGCGTTTTTGCCGGCGCTGATTTGCGTTGTGTCGGTGCTCGTGTTGTTTATTCCCGTTATTGGCGGCATTGCGGCTGCCATCGGCTTTTTGGCAGCTTGCATTGCGAGTGTGTGCGGTTCCGGCTTCGGTATCGAGTGGGGCCGCGATCTGTCGCTCAAGGTCGATGACGGCATGGACCGTCCACTCATGCGTTCCACGTCGTTTGGTCTCGGAGTCTTTTCGAGCGTTATCTCGGTCGCGCTCGAGGTTATCGCTGCCATTCCCGTTATCGGTGTAGTGCTTTCGCTGGTGGAGGGCGTGGTAATTGGCGCCGCGGGCTCGTATTCTTATTACGGCTCTTATGCGCTCGAGGCTGCGCTGTTCGGTTCGCTCGGCCTGCTTGTCCTGGCGCTAATTGCCTCGGCGATTCTGGGTGTCTTCTTTAAGATGTTCGCCGACATTGCCGTGATGCACTTTGCGGTGACCGGGCGCGTCGAGAGCGCGTTTTCGCTCGATAAGGTCTGGGCGGCCTTTAAGCACAACAAGACCAAGCTGTTCTGTGCTTCGTTCCTTCCCGAGTTTTTGACCGGCTTGGTCGCCAACGTTGTCACATGGATCTTGACGGTCGTCTTTGGCGCCATTGCCTCTGTCGGTATGTATGGCTACTACTATCGTCCTACGGGTATTGAGGCAATCGTTACCGGCGGTGGCGTCACGCTCGCGCTGTTCTTGGTGCTGGTCGCTTTCGTCACCGTATTTCTTACGGTCTTTGGCAAGATACTCAAGCACCGTGCCGTTGGCTATTGGGCCGCACGCTATGCAAGCGAGTGGGCCGATGAGGATAAGGACGACGTCCTGACTTTTGTGTTGCCCTTCGAGAAGAAGTCCGCTCCTTCGGGTTACGGTGCTCCGGATGCTTCGCCGGCACCTGCACCCGCTCCCGCGACCGAGCCTGAGCCGGCGCCCGAGTCTGAACCGGCGCCCGAGCCTGAGACGGCATCTGAGCCCGAGCCTGCGCCTGAGCCTGAGCCGGCACCTGCACCTGAGCCGGCACCTGCACCTGAGTCGGCGTCCGAGCCAAGCTCCGACGAGGAACCTCAGGACGAGTAGCCATGCCGTCTGCCATTTGGGGACGGGGTAGAAATAGTAGAAATAGCGCTTGAAGAATGAGCGGGGGCGGACGTGTCGAAACGTCCGCCCCCGCTTTGACATCGCGATGTGGCTATGACTGCGAGATGCCAGCGAATCGACTACTCGTCGTGCTTCTCCTCGCGGCGTGCAGCGGCGCGTGCGTCGTGGATGCCCTTGATCGCGGCATGGCGAGCCGTTCGGGCATCATGGATGGCGTCGCGAGCCTCGGCGGTCGTCGCCTTGGCAGAGCGCAACTTGGCGGCCAGATCGGGGTTGGTTTCGGCGACCGCGGTAATCGCGGGGCCGTCGAGCTCCTCTTGCGTGGGCTCGGCCAAAAAGTCGATAGCATACTGGGCGGCCACCATGGAGCCCTTTGCCAGCACGGTCTCGTCGATCTTGTAGAAGCAGGAATGTTGGGCGTACGTGGCGCCAATCTTGGGGTTGCGCGTGCCTACAAAGGCGAGCACGCCCGGTACGCGACGCAGGTACTCCGAAAAATCCTCGCCCGAAAGCGTGCCGCGATAATGGCCTTGGCCGGTGGGGCCCAGGCACTTGATTACAGCCTGACGGCAGCGCTCGCTCGAGGCGGCGTCGTTTTCGACCTTGTAGTTGGCGATGGTGTAGTCGGTGAGCTCTGCCTCGGCGCCCAAGGCGGCCGCGGTATGCTCCACGATGCGGCGCATAAGCTCCGGCATTTCCTCGTGGGTCGAATCGCCGTAGGTGCGCACCGTGCCGGCGAGGTAGGCCGTGCCGGCGATAACGTTGCGCGCGGTGCCGCCGTGCAGCTCGCCGACGGTGATGACAGCCGGCTCGTAGGGGCTGATCTCGCGCGAAACGATGGTCTGCAGGGCGTTGACGATCTCGGCGGCCACCATAACGGCGTCGTGACCGCGCTGGGGCATGGCGCCGTGGCACGAGGTGCCGCGTACGTCGATGCGGAACCAGTCGGTATTGGCCATGCGCGGACCGGGCTCGCAGCTCACGGTGCCGGCGTCGACCTCACTCCAGATGTGCGCGGCGTAGGCGCCATCGACGCCGTCGAGCACACCCGTGCCGATCATGAGCTTAGCGCCCTGGCCGTTTTCCTCGCTGGGCTGGAATACGATGCGGACTTCGCCGTGGATGTCGTCGGTCATATGGCGCAGGATTTGCAGCGTTCCGAGCATCATGGCGATATGGCAGTCGTGGCCGCAGGCGTGCATGCAGCCCTCGTTGACGCTGGCGAACTCCTCGCCGGTCTGCTCGGTGACGGGCAGGGCGTCGATGTCGGCGCGCAGCAGGATGCGGCGGCGTGGCGTGCCGTCCTCGCGGTAGGCATCCGCCGCGGTACCGCGAAGCGTTGCCACCAAGCCGGTCTTGAGCGGACGCTCGTAGGGGATATTCATGGCGTCGAGCTGGTTGGCGATGTCGGAGGTCGTGCGCTCCTCGGCAAGGCTCAGCTCCGGGTGCTTATGGAAGTGCCGGCGCTGCTTGATGATATATGGTTCAAACTCGGTAGCGATATCTTGGATGGCCGCGGTGACGTCGTCAGCCGCGCGAGCCTCGGTCGCCGCCATAATCTGCTGTGCCTTGGTCTTCGTCATGGTCGATTTGCTCCTTGCTGGGTTGATCGCAAAATCGTACAGGCTCTCTCCAGTATGCCACCTGCCGCTAGGGCTGGTAAAGTTGCCGTTTGCCGCTTGGGGTTTTGTTACAAGGGCGGGGGAGTACACTCGGGGGGGTTGAATTTCCTGCCAGAGATGGGGATGCCCATGCAACATATCGATCGGATTATCCGCTCCAAGAACGTCTTTACCGCGCAAGACGGCATCGATACCACCCGCGAGCTGGCGATTGCCATCGCAGGCGACCGTATCGTCGCAGTCGGTGCGCCCGATGACGTGATCGCCGCCGCTCCTGCCGCTACGTCGGTTATCGACTACGGCGAGCAGTTTGTCTGCCCCGGTTTCCATGACGCTCATCTGCACTTCTTCCATACCTCGGTCGGTTCCTCGCCGTACATGCTCATGGATATGGGCACGTCCGAGGCAGCGCTGGTGCAACATGCGCTCGAGTTTTCCCAGGACCTGCCCGACGACGCTTGGGTTGTGACGCAGGGCTGGCGCGACTACCGGTGGGACCCGCCCGAGCATCCTACCAAGGCGTCGCTCGATGTGGCATTCCCCGATCGTCCCTGTGTTATGTATTCGGGCGACGGGCACACGCTGTGGCTCAACAGCCGCGCACTCGATGCACTCGGCGTCACGCGCGACAGCGAGCCACCAGCGGGCGGTAGCTACGACAAGGACGCAAACGGCGAGCTCACGGGTATTGCTCACGAGGCGGCTGCCATGCAGCTGCTACCGCGCTGCCTTGAGTGGCTGGGCGAGGATCGCATCGCAAGCGCTTACGCCGATCAAATGAGGCGGATGGCCGAGCAGGGCATCACCTCGATATGCGATATGTCGCTCATGCCCATGCCGGGCTGCGATTTTATCCGCGACGACGTCTACGACAAACTGCAGGCAGCCGGCAAGTTGGGCATCCGAGCCCATTTGTTTCCCACGCTGCTGGATGACCAATCGCGCTTGGAAGAGCTGCAGGTACGTTACGCGAACAACGCGCTGCTTTCGGCGCCAGGCTTTAAGCAGTTCTTCGACGGCGTGTCGAGCGAACACACGGCCTATCTCACCGAGCCCTATACCAACCCGCGCTTCCCGGGCGATCAAGGTCGCCTGACGGTTCCTGCCGAGCGCATGCGCAAGCTGGTTCTGGCGGCCGCGGAGCGCGGCCATACCGTGCGCATCCACGTCATCGGCGACGGTGCGATTCATGCCGCGCTGGATATCTTCGAGGAGGCCGCCGACCTGTACGGCCTGCCCCAGCACGGCCATAACACGCTCGAGCACCTGGAGAACCTCTTGCCCGAGGACATCGATCGTCTACGCAAGCTTAACGTCGTTGCCTCGAGCCAGCCCTGTCACATTACACTCGACCCGGGTGGACCGGAGCGCGATCTGGGCCTGGAGCGCAGCCGCATCATGTGGCCGTTTGCGACCTATAAGCAGCGCGGCATTCGCCAAGCCTTCGGTACCGACAGCCCTATCACAGCTGTTACCAGCATGAACGTGCTCTACACGGCTATCACGCGCCAGGACCCCAAAAGCCACTGGCCCGAGGGCGGCTGGCTACCGAGCGAGCGTATCGATGCGGCCACAGCTCTGCGCAACTATACCCTGGGCAGCGCGTACGCAGCGGGCGACGAGCAAAACCTCGGCAGCTTGGAGCCCGGCAAGTATGCCGACCTGGTAGTCCTGGACCAAAACCCGCTCACCGTTGACCCCCAAGAACTGCAAGCCACCAAGGTTCAGGCCACCTACCTGGCAGGTAACGTAATCTACGAGCGCTAGCCTCATACCCCACTCATAGGGGGCACGTTTCAGCAACGTGCCCCTTTCTTGTTCGCAACATCTGCATCGCCATTTTGCTGCACTGACTTTTCTGAATGCCGGGCCCGAATTAGTTAACCTGCCTCCCGTGTGGCTCCGGCGGGGCGGGGCATAAGGTTTATCGCGAGTTCCGCACGAGCCGAAAGCCGCTTAATGTGGCCTTCGTGCGAGCAGGACTGCCCGAGCAGGAAACCTTATGCCCCGCCCCTCCGGAGCCACACGGGAGCCACCGCTAAGTTATCCCCCGGCATTCAGAAAATCTAAGTGCCAAAAAATAAGATTTTTTGACTCCGTGTTGTATAACCCGCCATTCGTGGGTACCATTCAACGCGTACGCAAACAAAAAGGGTTAATTCGCGTGGTATAACCGCGCGGCCCAAAAAGGAGGAGACAAGCATGTCGTCTTTGAAGCCGCTTGCAGATCGTGTTCTGGTCAAGCCCGACGAGGCCGAGCAGAAGACCGCTTCTGGTCTGTATATCGCCAGCAACGCTCAGGAGAAGCCGCAGCGCGGCACCATCGTTGCCGTGGGCGCCGGCAAGGTCAACGACAAGGGTGAGCGCATCCCCATGGACGTCAAGGTCGGCGACGTTGTCATCTACGGTAAGTTCGGTGGCAACGAGGTCAAGGTCGACGGCGAGAAGTATCTGCTGATGCGCGCCGACGACATCTACGCTGTCGTCGAGGCCTAGTCTCGTCAGAATCTCTGATTCGTCTTTGAACGCGTCCGCCGCATAGGACTCGGAAGCGGCGACGCGAGTCACATTTCTTTTGGAGGATTACCTACCATGGCAAAGAACATTACGTTCAACACCGATGCCCGCGCTAAGCTTGCCAAGGGCGTCAACACTCTGGCCGACGCCGTTACCGTCACCATGGGCCCCAAGGGTCGCTACGTTGCGCTGCAGCGCACGTTCGGTGCTCCGACCATCACCAACGACGGCGTTTCTGTCGCCAAGGAGATCGAGCTCGAGGACAACATCGAGAACATGGGCGCTCAGCTGGTGAAGGAGGTCGCCACCAAGACCAACGACACCGTGGGTGACGGCACCACCACCGCAACCCTGCTCGCCCAGGCTATCGTCAACGACGGTCTGCGCAACGTCGCCGCTGGCGCCAACCCGCTGGCCATTCGTCGCGGCATCGACAAGGCCGTTAACGCCGCCGTCGCCGAGATGAAGAAGCAGGCCAAGCCGGTCGAGACCAAGGAACAGATCGCTTCCGTCGGTACCATCTCCGCCGGTGACCCCGAGGTCGGCGAGAAGATCGCCGAGGCCATGGAGGTCGTGGGCAAGGACGGCGTCATCACCGTCGAGGATTCCCAGACGTTCGACATCACCATCGACACCGTCGAGGGCATGCAGTTCGACAAGGGCTATGTCTCCGCTTACTTCGTCACGGACAACGACCGCATGGAGGCCGTGATGAAGGATCCGTACATCCTCATCACCGACCAGAAGATCTCCAGCGTCCAGGACATCATGCCCGTTCTCGAGGCTGTCCAGCGCGCTGGCCGTGGCCTGCTCATCATCGCTGAGGACATCGACGGCGAGGCCCTGCCCACCCTCGTCCTCAACAAGATCCGTGGCGCCCTCAACGTCTGCGCCGTCAAGGCCCCGGGCTATGGCGATCGCCGCAAGCGCATCCTCGAGGACATCGCCGTCCTCACCGGTGGCCAGGCCGCTCTGGACGAGCTGGGCGTGAAGGTCGCTGACATCACCGCCGATATGCTCGGTACCGCTAAGTCCGTCACCATCTCCAAGGACAACACCGTCGTCGTCGGCGGCGCTGGCTCCAAGGAGGCCATCGACGCCCGCATCGCTCAGATCAAGGGTGAGATGGAGAACACCACCTCTGACTTCGACCGTGAGAAGCTCCAGGAGCGCCTGGCCAAGCTCTCCGGTGGCGTTGCCGTCATCAAGGTTGGCGCTGCTACCGAGTCCGAGCTCAAGGAGATCAAGCATCGCGTCGAGGACGCCCTGCAGGCGACCCGCGCTGCTGTCGAGGAGGGCATTGTCGCTGGCGGCGGCGTCGCCTTCATGGACGCTGCTCCTGCGCTCGACGCTGTCGAGATCGACGACCCCGAGGAGAAGATCGGCGTCGACATCGTCAAGAAGGCTCTGACCGCTCCGGTCGCCACCATCGCCAAGAACGCTGGCTTTGAGGGCGCTGTCGTGGTCGACAAGGTTGCCGAGCTGCCCGCCGGCCAGGGTCTCAACTCTGCCAACGGCGAGTGGGGCGACATGATCGAGATGGGCGTCCTCGACCCCGTCAAGGTCAGCCGCGTCACCCTGCAGAACGCTGCTTCTGTCGCCAGCCTGATCCTCATCACCGAGGCCACCGTCTCCGATGTGCCCAAGAACACTCAGCTTGAGGACGCAATCGCTGCTGCTACCGCTGGTCAGCAGGGCGGCGGTATGTACTAAGGCCGACAAGGTCTAGAACTCCCACCGGGAATCCGGGGGCGGGACGGGGACTTCTCTCCGGAACGTCCTCGGACATGCAAAGAGGCTCCGCATCGCGCTTCGCGCTGCGGAGCCTCTTTGCGTCCTGACGCTCCTATTTGGCAAGGTGTTTTTTAGAATCCATTTTGCGCTCGGCCTCGAAGGCTTGCCTGTCCCAATCGAGCGGAAGTCCGGCCTCGACCCATGC
>SKET01000850.1_pt1 | contig 23016 bp, 23 predicted proteins | sample 4841461 | NCBI WGS metagenome assembly SKET01 (sample SAMN11008802, study PRJNA524170) | human gut metagenome | biome: Human fecal sample; material: Feces; isolation source: fecal sample from pouch patient p5 | host: Homo sapiens | place: Israel: Tel-Aviv | collected 2014-02-13
CAAGAACGCTGAAGTGGGAAGCTTCCGCTGACTTCTTAAGTAACAATCTTTTAGATGGACGAGAAATTCAGCTGATATTTACAGCTAAAACTCCATTACAATCAGAAAAAAATATTGATAACCAAGCTGTAGCGGCAGTAGATAATGTTTCTAATAAAACGAATGTAGTGACAATTGGGGTTGATCCTAACTTGCCACAAGTTATTGTTCCTAAAACAGGTTCTACACATTTAGTAACGATTTTAGCGGTCAGCTTACTATTACTTGTGTTAGCAACTTTTAGCTACGCAGTTCTGAAGTTCAATTAAACAAAAAAACAAGGCTGAAAATCAGCCTTGTTTTTCTATTTGAAAATTGGATTGGCACTAATAAATACGTTGTCTGAAGAAAGTGATCCGTCTGCAGAAACTTCATAAGCATGGGATAAACCAACGATGCTTTGATTGTTGTAAAGCAAGTTTGCGTTATGAGCAGCGCTATCTTTCCACATAACCATAGCATTTACTGCTCCTGTATCTGAAAGGATCTCGTCAACGTAAAGGTAGAAACTATTGATATTTTCTCCTTTAGCACCGTAGCAGCCTAAACTTTCTAAGAGATCTTGGAAAGTACCGCCACCAGGTCGATAATGACTGAAGCTTACTTGTAATTCTTTTGCACGAATATCTGCAGCGTGTTGAACGATATCATTGAATTGCATTGGGGCAACGCCATTTTGTTGACGGTAGCTATTTAACCAAGCAAGTTCTTTTTGACGCACATAGTTGTTTAAATCACTTAGTGAGATATTTTTGTATTTGAAAGTGATCGTTCGATTTTGGTCAACATTATTGATTACACGTTGTCCATTTTTATCAACGGTAACAGATGAATCGTCATTTCTACACAAGAAGTAGTTTTGATCGGTCATATTTTTCCAAGAAGTAGAGAAACTATCTCCCTCGTAAACCGTTTGTGTTTCAGTAGATAAAACAGCGTTTGTGTCAACGTTTATATGGTTCACAGTGACGTTGTATTGATGAGTATAGGCAAAATTGATTCCTTGATTACTTGTAACGTTGTTTAAAGTCACAGTGTTGCTAGAGCTTTCTCTAGGATCAAGAACAAAATTAGTGAACGTAGGTGCTTCAATTGTGATGCTTTGTCCATAAACGACGGGATAACTCTTACTGTAATTATAGAGTTCTTGGATATTTGGATCAGTATCCGAGACTTTATTTGGACGAGCTTTCACTTCAACTAGAAAGACTTCATCATAGTAAAAAGTAAATGTGGTATTTGTGTTAATCGTTTGTGTTTGTGTTTCATTCCCATTTACTTGATACTGTGGTGCTTCAAAGTTAGTCAAGTCGGTTCTAGCTTTTGCAGTGTAACTTGTACCAGCTTTTACTGAGACATGTTCTTCTTTTAGCAGCGTTCCAGTTTGTCGATTCATATGACGGACAGTTACCGCATATTCTGAAGGTTTAGGTTTGTGTTGTAACCCTTTAAATGCAGAATCAAGACTATTTTTAGCATTATTTACTTGGGTTTGAGAAGCTTTAGAATCGTCTAGTACTTTTTTAGCATTGGATAAAGCAGTCTGAAAATTATTCCAAGATCCTTCTGTAAAATCTCCTTTAGCAGTTGATTTTACTCGGTTGTATAAAGCTTGTAATTCAGCTTTATTCACATTAGGAACTGGTTTTTTCTTTAATCCTTTGTAAGCAGAATCTAATTTATTTTTGGCACTATCCACTTGTTTTTGAGTCGCTTTTGAGTCATTTAACACTTTCTTAGCATTGTTTAAAGCGGTTTGGAATGCGTTCCAGGTATTGTCGGTATAGTCACCTTTTTTCGTTCCCTTAACGCTCGTATAAAGAGCTTCTAGAGCCGATTTATTCACTTTGGGTTTAGAGGTGTCAGCGCCATACCAACCGATACCTTCGTATTTCCAGCCATAGTCTTTGGTTAACCATTGTACTTCTTTCCAACTTGCAGTGTAGTGATGTGAGCCAGATTTTACACCAGGAAGGAAAAGGCGGTAGATCGGTTTATTATTTTTTTCGGCAGAACGCCAGGCAGGCCCTTCATAAGTCCAGCCGTAATTTTTAGTCAACCATTTCACCTCATCCCAACTAGCTGTGTAATGGTGATCACGAAGACCTTTATTGTATAAACGATAGACAAGATGACCACCGCTAGTCGGTGCTTCCCAAGCGGGGCCTTCATAATTACCCCACTTAATCTTCACTAGGTGATCACGTTCTTTTGTGCTAGAGGTGTAAAAATGTTCATGGTTATTTGGATTATAAAGGCGATACATGACGTTAGTTGAAGCAGCGTCAGCAGATCCAGCAAGAGCAAGTGTGGCAGCAAATGTTCCAATAGCTATAACAGTTTTTGGGTTTAATAATTTCATGTTTTCAACTCCTATTAAATGATTAAATATTTTGTTTACATTCATAATATACCACGGTGTACCGAGGTAGTCAACGGTATACCGTGGAAATTTTGAAATAAAAAAGCCGTCCTATGAAAAGTGTAAGGATGGCTGTTTATATGCTATGAAGAAATGGATTCGGCGTATTTGGTTAGTTTGGCAGCATTATCAAATCGCATTTTTTCAATCGCACTTTTTTTCTTTATTAAATCCGCAATTGTTGATTCTGCGACTGAAGAATGTTTGCTAATTTCATATGCTGTCTTGCCAGTTTCAAATAGTAACCATTCGATTTTCTCTTTATCAGCGTACATTGCAATGCTCCCTCTTGATTTTTTCTTTATTATAGCTCTTTTTTGTAATAAATCACAATATCAAGAGGAAAAGTTTCTATAGAAAGGTGGGAAATTATGAGTATCCGTTCCCCGTGTATCAAAATGAGGTTTGTTGCTACTTTCGTTATTTGATATACTAAAAATAAACAACGAAAGAAGGAATAAAATGAAGAAAAAGCAACTATGGTTTGTCTCTATGTTTGCAATATTTTTTATTATTTTAAGTGGATGTTCAAGTAATAAGAAATCGGAAGCTAAAGAAGATAATAGTTTATTGCAACCAGGAACTGTTTGGAAAGAAGAAGTAGGTGGTCTTGTTAATAATTTGAAAATTATAGACGATACTACATGGGAATATTCTGAAAGTGTATGGCATCCAGATCCTGTACAAATATCAGTTAAGAGACAAAAAGACTATAAAGGTTTAGAAAGATACAAAATAGTAGATTCTGCAGGTATTAGCGACTTTATCAATAAACCAGATTCTTTATTTATCGTTGTTCCTTACGAGAAAGATGGCGTAAAAAAAATGGTTTTTCTTGGATCTAGTAAGGATGAAAAACGAACGAAAGAGAAATTAATTCATGATGGATCACAATCAAATAAATACAAATTACAAAAGACTAGCGAGTGATTGCTAGTCTTTTTATTTGTCCTGAAGGAGGAATCACAGTGGCAAAAGCTAAAACGCCATTTGAAAAAGCCGCGTCTAAAATCTTAGAACGCCGCGGTGTATCTGAAACACAGTGGAAACAAGAAGTCCTTGAAAAAGCACAATTTGACCTATTACGGGGAAAAGACAAGGACTTAGAAGGATATATCTATCAACGTGAACGTGAAAAGCTTGTTTTCGATGAAATTATTAAACACTAAAAGGAGCGAACAATTTTATGTTTGAATCAATTACAATGAATTTTTTAACACAACCGAAAGTAGTAGCTGCGGTTGATATTTTTAGAGCATTACAAACTGCCGCAACTAGTTTAAAAAATAATCTGATGATTTTTGCTGCTGCTGCGGCCGTTGCTTCCATTGTTATTGGGGGTCTTTTCTTCCTATTTGGACGAAGAGGAGCTGAAAATGGGAAGATGCACGTAGGCTATGTATTGATGGGGGTAGGAGTTATTTTAGCAGCAGCTTCTATTGTGGTTTCGTTATTTGGATTGTTTGGACAAACACCTCAAGGATTATAAGAAAGTAAAAAAGTAGGAGTAAGAAGTAGTCGATACTTTTTACTCCTTTTTTATGAAAGGAGAATACTCATGTACTTTACGATTGCAGGCAATACCAAAACAGATAAAGAGTTAATAAAAAAAGCAACGAAGGGAGTAGGAAAGCGTACTTCTTTTTTACCGAAAACAATTAAATATTCTGTCATTGAAACGGAAGAACAGCTACATGTGTTAGGGAAAGTACTGGAACACGAAAGTCGATCTTCTGTTAAGTTGACTCTCACGTTACATGACACAGAAGGAAAAATAGAGAAAGCTGGTACAGAATACGTTTTTGGCCCACTGGATTATCAAATTTCAGAAGGTTTCTATCCTACATTGATGGATTTAATCCGCCTTGATGTGTTTAAAGAAACGGATGAAACTATGAGTGTGGAAGAGTCTTATCGAAACGAAAAACTTTTACAAGTTTTAGAAGAAGAGTTAGAGAGCGACCAAAGAAAAGTGAATCAAGGGAGTGAAGTCGAAGTAAATGAAGAAGTACCATGGGAACGACCAATATTTCCAAAGAAGGAGTCAAAAGAAAAAGAGACAGTCTATGTTGACGAACAAGCTGATATTCCGACTCAGAAATCGATATTTGAGGAAGAGAACGATGTGATGGGTCAATTGGAGGTAGATCCCTTTGAAGAAACAATGGAGGATGAAGAGACGGCCGAAGTAGAAGTTGATCCAGTTGAAGCTAATGAAGAGTCAACATGGACTGAAGGGGATTCTCAGGAATATATTGAACCACTTATCAGTGAAGAAGTAGAAAAAAACGAAATAGAGATACAAAAGGCAACTATATTTGATTATATTTTGGATCAATATCCGCCAGAGCATGAATGGATGAAAGAAAAAAACAAATTATTTTTAAATGAGCTTTATTCGAAATATCAATTACCCCAAACCTATCAAGCATTTTTAGAGAGTAAAGAAGAATTAATCTCACAGGGTAAAGGCACACTTTTAGAACAGTTAGAGTCTGTCCAATCAACAAATTGGCATGAGCTTGCACAAGAAGATTTATTAGCCACCTTTGAAGAACGTCAACAAGAAACAGATCAAGAAATTAATGAGTATGCGACGGAACAGTCGTCTAATTGGGAGAAAGCAAAAGAGGAACTAAATAAAGAAGAACAGCGAGTGATTGAAGAAGAAGTACAAAAAATTAAAGAGCGATACGAAAAGAAACGCGACAATGCGTATTCCTTGTGTGTAGCAAAGATCAATAATTTTACTCAGACGAATCAAGAAGCGTTATCGAAAGAAAAAGAAAACTTGTTAAAAGAACGTATTAAAGAACGAAAAGAAGAATTTTACCGAGGTTTGCGTACAGATAAGCTAAAGATTAGCAAAGAATTAAATGAACAACTGAATAAGTTATATCAAACAACGACTGAAGTTCTTATGGAAAAACACGAACATATCCAGCAAGAATTACAAGTACAAATTCCAAAATGGAAAAAAGAGTATGAAATTCAACAACAAGAATTGAAAGAACAAGAAGAAAAACAACGGCAAAAAGAAAAAGAGCGCGAACAATTAGAACTAAAAAAACGTGAACAGGATCTTGCGGAACAAAAAATGGCGATAGAAAAACAACGGTTAGAGCAAGAAAAGGAAAAAGAAGCAGCTGCTCGTAAGGAACGTCAAGAACAAATGGATACATTGCGACAAGCACAGTTAAATTATCTAGCACAACCTCAACCAACGTCTTCAGTAGCTGCTGTTCAAACGCCAGTGAACAATCAAACAAATCTAACTCCTTCACCACAGCGTTCCTTTAACGGATGGATGGTGGGATGTATTGCAAGTTTAAGCTTGCTTCTAGGTGGAGGAACAGTATTTGCTTTTAATCATATCAATCAATCTTCACAGGCAGATTCTGTAGCCACAACGGCGTCAATCAAGGAAGAAGCCCAGGAACAAGCAAGAAAAGAGTATGAACAACAATTAGAAGAATTATTGAACCGTACCAATCAGTCAACAGCAGAGTCAAGTATGGAAAATAGCAAAGAGAGTGATCCTAGTAAGGCTAAAGAAGGATCAAGCGATTCAACTGTACAATCAAACACTTCCGAAAGTTCAGAATCAAATGAGGTGAAATAATGCGTGTTAGAGAAACAACGAAACGGAAAAACAAACCTTTTAACCTAGAAAAAAAGAAATATCTATCACATTTTTATCGCTATGCACCAGCAGGTGAAAGATTACCAGGTAAGCATGATAAGCGAGTCAAACAAAAACTAATGTATTGTGGCTTAGTCTATCTTCCTTTAGATTATTTAGTGACAAGAATACCTGAAGCTTTAAGTCGATTTGAAATCATTCAAGGAAGCTTACAAGGAATGAATCTTTTTCAGTTACAGGAAATGCCGCAGATTTTTCATTTTGATTCAGCTGGTTTTTGGAATCCTTTGACCCCAACAACAAGTTTAGGTACACGATTAGTTGTTTCCACCATTTGCGTTGTTCCAGCTGTACTTATGGGCTTGAAAATGGATATGTGGTTTCGTCCGTTAGCCGATGGACAAAAAGGGGATAATCGGTTAATGACGCTAAAAGAAATCCAACAGATCTATCCTCAGATACCGGATACGAAAGGTTCTTTTCCTGGATATGGTGGAATTCCTATCACTCACTATAAAAAGTACTGGTATATCCAAACGGATACCGTCAATACCTGTATTATTGGTACTTCTCGATCAGGGAAAGGGCAGATTGAAGTATTAGCGACTATTGATAATTTATCTCGTGCAGAAAAACAAAGTTCATTGGTCGTCAATGATCCTAAAAATGAGTTGTATGTAGCCAGCAAAGACGAATTAGAAGCCAGAGTCTATGATGTTTATGCTTATAATCTAACTGAACCATTACAGTCCATGAGTGATAATCCTTTGGCTTTAATTGTGAAATATTGGCAACGAGGAGACGTGGATACCGCTACGCAACTAGCAAATACATTTACAAATACGATTTATTATGACGCGAATGCTTCTGACAATAAATATTTCAACGAAAATGCGCAAAAAGCTGTCAATGCGCTTATTTTTGCGTTGTTAGAACAAGCGGAACAAACAGGGGATTACACCAAATTAACACCAAATAATCTCGTTGAACTACTTTCAGAAATTGGTGGATTCAATTATCAAGATCCTACTAATGAATTTAAGCAACTCAATGCTTTAGATGAGTTTATGAATCAATTGCCACCTGGAAATCTAGCAAAAAAACAATATGGAGCAACGAAAATTGGATCTGATAAAGCAAAAGGGAATATTTTATCGACGGCAATTACAGGATTGAACCCATTTACCCTAACGAAAATTGCGAAAATGACTTCTCAATCAACCATTGATTATAAATCGGTTGGTTTTCCCAAATATTTAGATTTGAAATTACACGAAAGTCTATTAAATCAACGTATTGGTGTAGAGTTCTATCATGATGGAAAAAAATTTCATGAAGAACGTGTCAAAGTAGGTTATAAAGGATTTTGTGAAATTAATTTTGACTGTCATTTAGAGCAAGGGGATCAAGTTTGCTTAAAATATGATCACCAGGGAAAAGAATATGTGGCCTGGTATGAGTTCTCTCAAAAAGTATTGAAAGATGAAAAGGGAAAAATCGTCTATCGAAAAAAACGAGGAGAAACTCATTTGCCAGAATGGGAAAAAGAAGCGATTCTCAAACTGGATGAAAGTAAAAGTAACTTACTAGTAGAGTCTATTCGGATGCATTATACCGATAAACCAATGGCTATTTTTATGTTAACACCTGATTATGATCCATCTAATCATATCATTGTTAGCATTTTTCTTAGTCAGTTGTATAAAGAATTATCCACACAATGTGTTAAGACTAAAGGTGATAAATGTCACCGTAGAATTCATTTCATTTTAGATGAATTTGGAAATATGCCACCGATGGACAACATGGAAGGAATCATGACGGTTACGGCAGGTCGTAATATGTTATGGGATCTGTTTATTCAATCATATAAACAACTACGTGCGAAATATGGTGAAGATAATGCAGATATCATCAAAGAAAACTGTCAAACACATATTTATATCATGTCTTCAAATACAGATACGATCGAAGAATTTTCTCAGAACGTCGGTAACAAAACAGTGGAACAAGAAAATAGTACGATCAATGCTTTGGGAATGAACACACATATCAATCGTAATGTTGATTCAGATCGTATTTTGCCTCCCGAACGAATTAGGAGTCTTTTAAAAGGAGAGACCATTGTCCTTGCACCGTTAAAGCGTGAAGATCTTAAAGGAAACAAGATAAGACCCTATCCTATTTTTAATTCTGAAAAAACAAATAGTCCTTATGCTTATCAGTATCTTGAAGATTTCGACACCTTAGGACGAACCATTCATGATATCGATATTTATTGTACTCACGCGGATCTCGATTTAAAGGCATTACAGATTGATTATGATTATTTCTTACCAGATGAAGATGCTAGAGATCTCTATCATGGACTGCATGAACAATTGGAAGAAAAAATCGAAGAAAATATGTTTTATAAAATCGTTCAATCTCTTGAAAATGAGACGGCCAAAAAATTGTTAATTCAATTTTACGAAGAACAAGCAACGGATCGTCTTCAAGAATATGTTGAAAAGTTGATCAAGAATCAAGAAATTTCAGAAATGATTGGAAAACGGTTGTTATTGGAAGCTGAAAAGGCGGTGAAAGAATGATTATAGGAGGAATATTTTCCGGCATTGCCGACTGGTGGTCAGGCTTATTTGGGGATGGGGATGCAGATCCCAAAACCGTAACGAAAGTCTTACAAGATTATGGTAATTATCTGCAGTACCAAGATGTATTCAGTTGGATTTGTAATACTTTTTTATGGGGATTGATCAAAGGGTTATATAATCTCAATACTTTATTAGAAAAAACAATTTATCAAAGCTTTGATTTAAAAGACTTATTGAACGCCGCTGGTGTTAATGAACTGTTTCAAAGTTTGATTAGTAAGGTATTGGCTCTTTTTTGTGTCGTCACATTAATTTATTTAGGCTTGAAATTTTTTATGAGTAAACACCCACCAAAAGTCAAAAATATCTTGGTTAATCTATTTATGGCCATGATCTTGATTTTTGGTGGTAGTTCTTTAATCGATGAAGGGTTAAATATCAGTAAAAACTTTTACGGAGACGTCACTGCAGCAAATAAAGCAGATAAAACTGGTTCACCTGCTTTTCAAATTATTCAAAATAATGTGATCGATGTAAGTACATTACTAGCGACTGACCCGAATAATGTAGAATCCTTACCAACAGATAAAAGAAATGCTTTAACAGCGAAAAATTTTAAAACTGCTAATATTAATTCAGTGATTATTCCTAAGGAAGCCGCTAAGATGGCGGGGAATGATAAAAGTGGATTATCAGATATAGAAAAAGATCGACTAAAGGCATTACAATACCGATTGGAACTGGATGATAATGGGAAAGAAATCCCTGTGGAGATTAGTGATGAAGGATTAGCCAAATATGTATATACTTCAGGCTATCGTCGATACATTAGTAGTCCAGGTATTATTTTAGCTGGTGAATCTTCTTTGGCGGTGGCCTATTTATTTATCCTATTTACGATCGTTACTTGCATTATTGAGCTGGTATTTAAAAAATTCTATTTAGTGATTGCCGCGTCAACGGACTTTGAGACAGGACAACGGATGAAAAGTGCTATAGAAGATATTTCTCAGTCTTTCTTGTTATTGGCGTTTACGATTTTAGAATTACGAATCTATACATTAATGCTTTCGGGTATCGGTGATTTGCATGCGTCAGGAAAGATCAATGGATTCTTGTATGTTGTCGCTTTAATTGTACTAACCATTGCGCTATTCAAAGGCTCTCAATCAGTTACGAAAATTTTCGGCGTTGATACGAGTCTGAAAAACGGCAGCAATTCTCTTCTTAGCATGTTTGCCTTAGGAAATATTGCGAAAAATGTGGGTAGTGGGGCTAAAAACCTTGCAAGTGCTGGTAAGAGTGGTTTAAGCAATTTAAATGATATTCGTAAAAATGGATTTGGCAATCGAAAAGATGTTACCCCTGATAACGGGGAAGAACAACCAGACGATAAAGTGCCAACTGTGCCAAATAGTAAGAAAACAGTTTCGGAAATGTTTGGGAAAGCGAAGAATGGTGTTTCTAAAGCCGCAGAAGGTCTTGGTTACGTCAATGAACGTGGGTTAAAAGGAACAGCTGAAGATCTTACAGAAAAAGCCAAAGACACCTTAGAAGAGAAATTAGACGGCACGAGAGCTAAAGAATTGGCTGAAGCTGTGAAGAATCCATCCGAAGCACTAGAAAAACAAAAAGAAAAAGCTTCAGAAGTCAAAGAAGGGCTAAAAGATGCGTATGGTGAAGGACAAGTCAATGCAGCAGTAAAAGCTAATACAACAACCGAAAAAGAAAATCAAGAAGGTGCAGCGATTCCTTCAGCCAAAGATCACCAAGATGAGTTGGATTCTAACGAAAATTCGATCGAGAAAAAGATTCAGAAGAAGGACAAAATGGTCAATTACCAAAAACAGATCCAGAACAATATCGTTATAAATCTAACATTAATTCTGAAAATGAAAAGCGCATTTCAGATTTACCAAAACGAAATCAAGAAGTACAAACGGATGATGATTCCATCGATCTGCCAAATGATAATGGAGTCGAAGTTGGAACTGAAAAATCAACGAAAATTGGTTTACCTAAGGCACAAAATTTACCAATGAAAGATAGTCGTTTGAATCAATTCAAGGAGAATGATCAAAGTTTTGTTCATCAATCAACTGCAGGTAATGTTCAAATGAAACCAAGTCGTTTGCCTGAAAATGGAAATCTGACAACTGTTTCTTACAATTTATCTGAAAGTGGGGAGACAGGGAATGCGTCCGTTCAAAATGTTGTGACAAGAGAAGCTGCACCAGAACCTATTCAAAAAGTTCACACAGGTTACAAACCAGCAAATGTGGGATTTACTGCACCAACAAAAATAAATGTGACAAGAGAAACTAAAAACAGGAACAATGAATTGAAAGAACAACTATTGAGGGATATCAAACAGGATATCAAACCATAAAAGGCCTACAAGTTAGGCCTTTTTTCTATGTATGAAAAGGAGAAATCATTTATGGATAAATATATTAACATGAAAAATCCTCCAAGATTTAGTGGGGAATGGAAGTTTTTTGCCTTTTTCTTTTTGGATCTATTAACGCTTGGTGGTTGCTTTTTTTGGGCGAAAATAGTCAATAACCTTGTCCATTTACCACTCTTTTTTGCACTCTTGAATTATGGCTTATGGATTGCGATAGCTCTAGTGATTGTTTGGCGACCCTATAATAACCCAGGTCAACGACAAATTTTTGCGATTATCGAGTCTATTTTTTTTACGGACCAGAACCATTATCATGCGTTAGATCCTAACCGAAATTATCATGGTACGTATAAGGAGGATGAATAAATGCGAGTCAAAGGACAAAATTCAGTTGATAAGAAATCCATTTTTCAGTTTGGAAAACCAGAAGAACGATCTATCTTGGATTTATTTCCTTATAAATCCTGTACAGAAGAGGGAGTCTTAGTTACTAAAGAAGATCATTTTCAACGTTATTATCGTGTAGTTTCTACAGACGTGGAAGGATTAAATGAACAAGAGAAACTAGAACGAATGAATCAGTTGACCACCGTCATGCGTACGTATGTGCCAACAATTAAGTTAGTTAGTTTGACCACAGAGACGGATTTAACGGAACAAATTGTACAAAAGCGGCAGTTATTAGATAAGAATCGTATGGAACAATCCTTAGGAAGAAATCTACAGCGATTAAGAAAATATGAAAAGAAATTAGTAGAGGAAATCCAGGAATTGAAACGAGCAGAACAAGAACGTCCTGACTTAAGCTTCTTTTTCATCATTGAAGGAAAGACAATCAAGGATTTACAAACTAGAAACCGTCAGTTAATGCGATCTAGTGGCATTTTAGGGTTAAAACCACTCTACAAAAAAGAATTGATCAAGATTCTGTATCGAATGAACAATATGAATGACGAATAGAATATTTAAAGAGGGATTAAATCTATGATTCAAGATTATAAACGAATACAAAAAGTATTATCTGACATTGATGTAAATGTTACAGTACAACAAGCTAAAGATATTTGCGAATACTATTCTAAATGTTATATGTCAACCGAACTCCCTACGGAAGATAGGACTCTTTATTTAAAAGTCGTTCACATTATTAAAAATCTGAAACCAATCGGTTACGTAGACAAACGTCCAGCTTATTTTAATAGGATTGCAGATCAAATAGATATTCACACCTCTAAAATAGCGCTGGAAAAAATACTATTTTTGCAAAATCTAATCTACTATGAAATTCCTAATAATGAACCATCGTACAAAAGAAAGGTCTATTTTGAATACGCAAATACCTATATTTTAGGACTGAGTATTCAACCAGAAGAGCGGAGAATTATTTTTTATCCTTGGTATAAAGGAAAAGAAATGTTGTCTGAGGGAATGATTGAAAATATCTTGATTTTACTAGAACGTCTTTGGTTAGGACTGAAGGCATATGTAGATATAGATTATGGAGAATTCCAAGAATATAAAATTGAAAGATACTATCCTTTATCTAATGAACAATATGAATGATGAGTAGGAATGGAGAAGAGAGAATGAAATATCCGTTGATATGGTTAGAAAAAGATGTTCCGAAGGAAGAGACTACTAGAAAATTTCCTCACACTTTAAGCCTGGGTAAGTTGGGAAAAGGGCAATCTTTTCACCAAGTAAAGAATCAAACAAGAAGAGGTGACTGTACATGTTAGAAGCGATTAAAACAGCTTTTTCACCACAAAATGATCAAAAAGTACTTGATCCATTAAAGCAACTAGGAAATCGGGAAATAGAAATTTTAAAATCCAAAGGGTATGATTTAGATTTTTTAAAACAAGTGATGCCACAAGGTGGATTAAATTTCGATGAAGAGTATGTGACCTATGGAAATGGTTATTCACGGTGTGTGACAGTTTATCACTACACAAAAAATCCTACTCTTTTTTGGTTGGCCAATCTCATGAACAATCCTCATACAGTGGCCACACTAGATGTTAGCACAGATGAAAAGCAAAAAGTGATTGATCAAATCAATCGCGCATTAGATGAATTAAATGATCGATCAGATAATGAACGAAAAGCGACTGACCGAAATAAAAGCGCGGAAGAATACCTGGAACTAGCGGAATATGCCCGAAAATTGACTTCTAATGGGGAAATTTCTAAACAAGTCAAAGTGAGAGTACATGTTTACGGAAACACGATTCAAGAAGTAGATGAACGAGCGCAGGAACTGATCGAAAATCTCAAAGGGATGGATTATCGTGCGGTGACTTATCTGCATAAAACCAAACGAGATTGGCAATCGATGTTTACCATGTTCGATGAACAAGCTGAATGGTTCGGAAATATCAAAGGGCAATCACTACCATCGTTAAACATTGGCGGAGGTTTCCCGTTCCACCACCAAACGCTAAAAGATCCAGGAGGGACACAATATGGGGAAACCATGACAGGCGGCCCATTTGTCTGGAATGCGACGTATAAAAATAGTGTACGGTTGTCTACTAATACCTTGCTTCTAGGAATGATGGGAGCTGGTAAATCGACCGTTCTTAAAATGATCGCGGAAGCCCATTTAGCTGCAGGAGACTTTATTTGGGGCTTTGAAAAGGGAAAAGACTTTATTCCTTTCTTAAAGGAATATAACGGTATTATGGTGCGTTTAGACGGATCTGACGGAATGATCAATCCTTTAGAGATATTTGCCACACGGACGTATGATGAAGCATCCAGTTTATATGACGATGGATCAGTCAAAGATTTGAAGATCAATGAAGCAGCGTCCTATCAAACGCACTTAGACAAAGTGGTCTATCAGGTACAGTTAGTGAGTCCTCAGCTAAAAGGAACGATGAAAGCAGAATTTAAGACCTACTTAAATCGTTTTTATGAAGAGTATGGAACAGTACCACGCGGCTTTACTTCCTCAAATTCGCGTTCAAATACTGATACGCAAGTCACAGGTAAAGATCCAGAAGCTTATCCGACGTTCAAAGAATTTTTAGACTTTTTAGGACAACTGGAATTACCAGGTGCTTCCCAAGAGAAAAAGAATCGAAAAGAAGAAATGGAATCCATCGTAGAATCCTTATGTGAGACGTATGGCATGATTTTTGATGGTCATAGTACGATTCGACACCTTGACCAACAACAGTTGGTCTTTTTTGACATTGACTCTATTACAGGCTTAGATCGAGGGGTACAACAATGTCAAATGTACATGGCTATGACGTTGATTTGGAATCAGGCATTGATTCAAGGAAGAAGACAACGACGTTTAATTAAAGAAAAACAAATGGAAGAACAAGACTTCAAACGCTTCTTGGCGATGATTGATGAGTGCCATAATGCGATTAATCCAGATTTTATTGAAACGGTAAATTATGTCACAAACTTTCAACGAGAAATGCGTAAAGTAGAAGCAATGACTGTTTTAGCTACACAATCCCCACAAGAAATGGTGCCAGAAAATATGTCTTCTGATAACTTCTCGAAACTGAAGAAAGTCTTTGAATTTTCTTCTACGAAGATCTTTATGCGTATGGATGAATCTATTTTACGTCATATAGAAGGATTAGTTGGTAAATCAATGACAAACTCAGAATTAGAATCCATTCCTCAACAAAATCAAGGAGACGCTGTGATCAATTTTGGCTCAAAAGAAACTATTCGTGTTCATTTTAGTCCGAACAAACGTCAATTAAAATTGTTTGATGGAGGAAAATAATGGAAAACCAAAATGAAAGTTTAATCAAGCAGTATGTTAAGCATCGTGCAAAGCGACGCTTATTTTTGTGGTTGTTTGGTACTTCTGCAGGTTTGATTACTATTTTGATTACTGTGTTCGTGACCCTTTTTCTAATACTTGCGGCGGGTTCGATTGATAATTCTGATTCAGATTCAAGTAGTGGTGGCGAAGCTTTTACAGGAGAATATTCGGAAGGATTACCCATTTATAAAGAAATCAAAGGAAGAGGCCCTTTTTCTGATGAGATTGCGCAATATGCTGTAGGTGCAGCAGTGAAATATAAATTATTACCAAGTGTGATCCTTTCGCAATACGGTTATGAATCAGCGTTTGGTACATCGGCGTCCGCAAGAAATGATCTCAACTATTTTGGGATTACTTGGTTTGATGGTTGTCTGTTTCCAAAAGGAACTGCGCGTGGAATTGGTGGCATTGAAGGTGGCTGGTACATGAAGTTTCCCAACTCAAAAGCTGCATTCTCCTATTACGGCTTTATGGTAGCCACACAATCCAATTTTAATGCTTGTGTCGGAAATAAAAGCCCTGGCGCAAGCTTATTGATCTTAGGACGAGGCGGTTATGCCGCTGCAGGAATTACGGAAGATAGTCCGTATTATACAGGTTGTATGTCAATTATCACTTCTAATAAATTAACCGAATATGATGAATTCGCCATCAAACATTGGGGTGAAGGTGGCAATAACAACGGCACGATCACTGGTGAATGGACGAATCCATTCCCTGGCAGCAGTTTAGATAAAAATTCCTTTAGCGGTGGTCAATTATTTGGAACGAATCCAGGGGGAGAGTTCCGACCAAATGGTTTCCATGACGGATTAGATTTTGGTTCAGTCGATCATCCAGGAAGTGAAATTCACGCGGTGCATGGAGGAAAAGTCGTGTACGTTGGAAATCCTGGTATTTCAGGTTTAGGTGCATGTGTGATCGTGATTAATTACGACGGTTTGAATATGGTGTATCAAGAATTTGCGAATAGTACAGGAAATTCTCGTGTGAAGGTAGGCGATCAAGTAAAAGTTGGTCAAGTAATCGGGATACGAGATACAGCACACTTGCATTTAGGTTTCACTCGAATGGATTGGCGTCAAGCACAAGGACACGCATTCACAGATGATGGTACATGGATCGATCCATTACCATTTTTGAATAGCAGCAAAAAATAGATCAGGAGAAAAAATATGGAAAATAAAACTTTAAAAATCGTCTTAACAGCTGCAATTAGCGTTAGTTTAATCGGCAATATCGCGTTGTTTTGGCAGCTGAAAGAAGAACAAGAGACAAATACCTTTAAAATTGAAGAAGTGGCTAAAAACGCGTCTGAGAAGCTCAAAAAAAATTCCTCTGAGGCACAGGCGAAGATCGACAAGTTAAATCAAACCATCAATGAGAAAAACCAAGAAATCGATCAGCTGAAGCAACAAGATGGCACAAAAGCAAAAGAGGAAGTCACTGAAGCACAAAGAAAGACGGCAGAAGAGTTCGGTCAATTGGCCATTGATAAATCATTAAGCAGAAATGAATTAACGGAAAAACTAAAAGATGTTGCAACCCAAGAAGTGATCGACAAATTAAGTCCTGCAGACGATGATCACCAACATGATGATTACGGAAGTTACTCCTTTACATTAGGTGACGTACAAACTTACGCTCAAACAAGCAGTGTAAAAGAGGAACAAAACTTTGTGGTATTTGTTGACTATACAATCGGCAATCCTCAATTCAAAGATGTCAAACCACAAAAAATAAAAGGTGGATTAACTGTCACTGAAAAACAGGTAGATGGTCAATGGAAAGTCACTGACTTTAGTTATTTCACTCGTTAGGAGGAAGAAAATGAGTAAGAAAAAAGGAGCAAGACAACGTTTCAAAAAACGAAAAAGTTATCTTAGATGGCTGGGGATCTTTATGATTCTCGGCTTTTTGATTCTTGCTAGTCCGATTTATACGCATAAGAAGGTAGACATACCAGATGAGGTAAGCACGAACGCATTTTTAAACACGAAGGAACTGACGATGGTTTCAAAAGAAAAAGGAGCGAACCAGCAATTAGTTTTTGAATTTGCGATCGACGATGAAGATCAAAGCTTATTAAAAGAACTGGCTAATCTTAATTATCGCGTAGAAGTAAAGACAGCTAAAGGGGATTATCAAGCAATAAAAGCCGAAGTGATCAAAGTTTCTGATGATTATTTTGCAGTGAAGCTATCGCATGTACCAGAAGAATATATTGCTATGCGATTAACTATTATTCCTGAAAAAATTGATCCAAAGGTGGATATGCAAGAACCGCAAGATCTGATTTTTTATGTTCACGAAGATAAGGTCAAAGATCACGTGAAAGACGAAGATTATGAACAACATGCGATCAATTACAAAGTGAAAGGATACAAGAAAGAACAAAAAGCAGCACAAAAACAAATTGAATCCTTCCAAGCAACCATTGATTTGAATGAAGAATTAGTGAAGAAACTAAAAGATCAATTGCCTTATCAAGTCGCAGAAGATCAGGAAAATACTGAAAATAAGATTAATAGTTACCAGCAAGAAATTGAAACATCGAAAACGCAAATGAAAGATCAAGAAGAGATCATTCAAAAACTTCAAGAAAAAATTGATCGTATGACAAAAGAAAATATTTAGAAGAATAGGTGGAGTAAAAGAAATGAAGCGAGCGAACTTGGTCGGCAAAGATACTTTCGCTGAGCAGAAAGTATTGATTAAAGCCTATCTCAAAGTTGTAAAAGCTAAAGAAATATGTCAAGAAGTGAATTTATCTAACACAACAATATCTGAGTTGAAGAATGGTAGAAAGAGTTTAGATACCTTAAAATTCAGATCATTTGAAGCTCTATATATAGCTGCTAAAAAATATTTTACGGCTGAAAGAAAATAAAAACAGGAGGATTTTATGTGAAAAAAGTATATCAAAAATGTTTATGGATCAGCTATATCACCATAGGTATAGCTGTTTTTTTCTTTAGCTTAGCCGTTATCGTCGGTACAATTTTTCTTTGGTTTATCAATAAAGATTTATCATTTAATTGGTTCATGAGTCTATTGTCGTTCATTATGTTGATCTTTTTATGTTTAGAAATCCGCGAATTCATACCTTCTCATTGGCAAGATAAGAGGAAAGAGTTTAGAGAAGAAATTGAAATGATATCGGACGACTGGATGGAACACACATGGCTTCCCCTGAAAAGAAATAGCAAGCGAAAAGAATTCTGGATTCTACAATTATGGCCATTAGGTAAACTTTGTAGTTATTTGGCTCGTTATATACTTGATTTAATCATATACTCGATCGTAGTATTTGGAATAGCTTATTACTTGTTAAGTGAACCAAATCAGATCACACCCTCAAATATTTTTACAATATTGATGACGGTGATATGGGTCATGAACTTTTCTATTTTTAGTTATTTACTCGTGCAAGTTGTCAGACAAAAGTTAATAATGAGCAAACTTTTCAAAAGTTTATTTGACTTAATGATCTTAGGCAGTATGTTAATGACTTTAACAGTCCAGTTCGAACAATCAGGAAGAACAGTAGAGGGGGTGAAAAACTTCTCATTGACAATCAATCAATTTATAAATGGACATATGTATTTGATTGAAGTGGGTATTATTCTCTTTTTGGTCGGGTATGTATCCACGAAACTTATTAAACGTTCAATTGAAAAAGAAATTGAGATTGATCTGATTCCGACACTTTTTGGTTATGAGTATTATATTGATTTTGGAAGATATGACGAATTGATCAATACAGGTATTGTTCACACGAGTATCTATGAAGCGACCGTTAAGGGCGTCAGAACTACGTTAAAAGATGGCCAGGAGTCGAAAGCAATTGACCGAAGAAAAGAGGTCTACAATTTTTATGAAGTCGAAGCAAGTCTAAGATATGGCATTGGAAAATTGTCGTTAGATGGAAAAAATATTCCACAAAACAAACCATACATTGGCTGGAAAAGTGATGCTTTAGAAGTATCTAAAAAGCTTTCTATGGAAGAAGATGAGCTTCAATGAGTTCGATCAATTTGAACCATTTATTTGAAGATATCAGTAATCATTTTCAACAATTTTCAATTGAAGATAATGATGAATTGATGGGATTATTCCAAATAGAAAAAGAATATGACTATTTGACATTTATTTGTCGTGAAGGAAGAATCATTGATCCCAAAGAATCAAAAATCATTTCCCATTTAAGACGATTCAAAAATTATATCAGTAAAAATAAAGAAACTATTTCAGAAATAAAATTTGATGGAACAACAAACTTAGAATATTTAGTAAGAGTCACCTATCAAAGAAACCGCCGACTGATTGAAGATGATCAGGGAGTTTTAATATGTGCTGGTGAAGAATACGATAGTCTCAAATTTACTCAGTTAAAATTTGAAAGTATTGGTCGTTCTATTTATTTTGAGTCACGACCATTTTATATCCGATATAATGATTTTCAACATTTGTTTTTACAAGATGATCTAAATGGATTCACCATTCTAGAACGAAGAGGGAATAAACAAATTGCATTATCCTACGAGAGACCCCTCACATTCATAGATGGTTCATGTGAATCTATTTTTCAAAAAATCAATCCGTTTATTAAAGAAATGATGAAAGAAAAAGATTCATTACCTTTCACTTGGGCTGAGATTATAGAAGCAAAAAATAAATACGAATTATTGTGTAAGAAGTATCCGTCAAAAAAATTTACAAAGAAGGTAAATAAATATCCTCTACGTCATACTTATGCGCTAATTAAGTTAAAACCAAGAGTAACCAGAAAACAGTTTAGAAGAATAGAAGCTGCGATCGAACAGGAAGACATTGATGTTTTTCCTTCAGAAAGATTTGATTTTATAAGGAAGAACAGCCGTGAATTCGTAAAAACTTTATTAATTAGTTATGTTCAAAACTGTATTTTACCAAGTTTTGCAACAATTATTCTATCTGATTTAATGGACATGAGTTTTTATTTAAATCAGAAACTCGAATTTAATTTTAAAACAGAACGAGGATTATTAAGACAGCATAATCAAATTGTTGAAGAATATAATTTGAAACAAGCTAAAAGATTAAAGACGTTCAAATTGAAACAACATGGTAAATACAGATTGCTTGTCAAACATTTACAAAATCATCCTCACTTTAATTTGATTAAAACAAATAAAGAACTCTTTATGGAAGGATCAACTATGCACCATTGTGTATATAATTACTTAGAAAAAATACAAAGAGGTGGTTCAACTATTTGGAAATATGAACGACAGAAGCATCGTTATACAGTTGAAATAGAGAAAAGAAAGTATGGCAATTATGAAGTGGTACAGTGCTATGGAAAATACGATTCATTGCCAGATAAACAAGAACTTGATGAGATCATAAAGGTTGTTAGAGCTATTCCGTACAAATGATCTCACCTCAAGTTCTTCTTAATTTTTAAAGAGCATAAGGAAACGTGACCCCACTTTTAAAAAAAGTGGTTGGATAGGCTGTGCCTATCACGTTTCTGAAAAAAATAAATGACCCCAAAATACCAATATATAGGATAGTACAAGGATAGCAAAGGATAGTAAAAGGATAGAGGTAGGATAGCGAAAAGGATAGGCTCCTTTTCACTATCCTATATTATATTGGAGGATATTTATGAATGTTAAAATTAGAGATTTAGATCCAAAATTCATTTCTGAAATTGATCGAAGATGCGTTGAGCTAAGTAATCGTACAGGAAATAAATGGAGTCGTAATGATTATTTAAAGCTACTCGTTGAAAATGATTTTGATCGTCCTTTGATGGAATACAAACAAGAAAAGTTTGACCAGTTATTAGAAAAGTTTTCAGAAATTCAAAGTTATAACACAAAGATATTAGAAGAATATGTTAGCCAAAATAATCGTATTATAGAAATCTTGATTGAGCAAAATAGAGGAAGTGAACTTTGATATGGCAAAGGTTATAGACAAACACATTTACTTTCACCAAACACATATCGATGTATTGGATGAAATTATTTCTACTCATGCAGAGGTTAAAAACTATAGTGAAGCTGTTCGTTTTTTATGTATGAACTATGATCCAGAAGTGGAGAAAAAAGTAAATTCCAATCAAGCAAAGTTGAATGGAATGAGTAAAGAAATTTCTATTTTAACCGAAATGGTTTCAGAGTTTGCGGATCTACATTTGAAAGATACAGGAATATTAATTGGTAAAAATTCAACTGTTTATCAAGAAGCAAAAGAACGAGTGGAAGGAAAAATTAAATCCAATCAAACAAAAAAATATTCCCCTCAGTTGAAGAAACCTGTGAATGAATCTGTTCATGCCAGAGTAGATCCATTTGATCCAACGAAGATTCTAAAAAGATAAAAATGAAGGAGGATAATAATGACTCAATCGCCTTCAGTTATTCTCACTTGTCAATTTACTTTGCCGAATAAAAAGTCATTTTCTACTTATATTGACTATATTACAAGGGAACAGGCTCTTGAAGAAAAGGAACGACGTACGCCCGAAGAAGAACAGGAACTTCAAAGAATCAAGAATGCTTTAGAGGATTTTTATATTCCTGAAGGAGAAACTTTTTCGGAGAGTAAGACGGGTAAAGAATTCAGTGAAACGTCGAATGAAGCTCAATCGTTGATGGAACATGGAATCAATTTTGACAAGTTAGAGGAACAAGATTTTACCAATTATCTTTCTTATATGACACGTCACTATGCGCTAGAACAAAAGAAAGAACTGACGCAAAGTGAACAAAAAGAATACCAACGCTTGAACCAAGCAATGAAAAAATATCAAACAGAACCCCATAAAAAAGCTTCAGGAAATCTTCCTGGAGTTTTTTCTATAGCTTCAGACGAAGTAAAAGGAAGTGATCTGAAGGAGATTAAACAAATCTTCCAAAGAGGACAACAAAAAGGCTCAATCATTTATCAAGATGTTGTTTCTCATGATAATTCGTATCTTGAAAAAATAGGATTGTACGATCCCAAAACAGATACTTTAGATGAAGAAGGGTTAAAAGCAGCTGGAAGAAAAATGATGGAGACATTATTCGAGAAAGAGCAACTGAACGAAACAGGCTACTGGATGGCAACGATTCACCGTAACACTAAACATATCCATATTCATTTTGCTGTTGTTGAAAAAGAAAATACGCGTAAACCTTACACTGAGGTTGAAAATGGTGTGAGTTATGTTGTACCGAAAGGAAAGAGAAGGCAAGCAACATTAGACGCAATGAAGACCAATTATGTGCATGAATTAGAACGTTTTTCTTATGAAAAGGATCGAATGATAGGCATGGAGAAACGAAATTTATTAACGCGGAAAAGTGATTTGCGTAACAGCTTAACAAAAGTGGTAAAAGAGCCAGTACGTTATGATCGACACGCAATGAACTTATTAAATGAAGTATATAAAACCTTACCTGACAAACGTTCGGAATGGCATTATGGGGATGAAAAACGAACCAAACTTTCACCATACACAAGAGAGAAACTCGATGAGTTAACCCAATATGTGTTAACAAAAGAACCTGAATACCAAGAATATATACAGATTTCAAAAGCATTGAAAGAAGAAGCAAAAAGTCTTTATGGGGAAAGCAAGAGAGAATCAAAGGATGCAGAAAAAAATGCTCTCTTTGATTTGAAGAAGCGCACAGGAAATGCCATTCTAACAGAACTGAAGAAACAGGATAGTCAAATAAAACCTTTAATAGAAAGTATGGATCAGATGCAATCTATTTACAATGAACGATCCTTTCGAACACTTAAACAGTTGCCAACGAATGAATACAAATATAGTTACGAAGAATTCATGAAGCGCAGGAAACAATTCCAACAAAGAGTTGTCACGCAGCGGAGTTTGCGTCAATTAAATCGAACGATTAATGCCCATGAAGAAAAATACCACGCAAGTAAAGCATACGAAGAGCAACAACGAAGAATTCAAATGGAACAAGAAAGACAGTAAAGACAGTAGGAGGAATAGCAATGAAACAATATTTAGATCAATGGAAAGTTATAGAAGGATCATTAAGAGAAGAACGAATCGAACAACTTCCCGATTGTTTAGAAAAAGAGCATTTGTTTCAGATA
>SKET01000853.1_pt1 | contig 22979 bp, 28 predicted proteins | sample 4841461 | NCBI WGS metagenome assembly SKET01 (sample SAMN11008802, study PRJNA524170) | human gut metagenome | biome: Human fecal sample; material: Feces; isolation source: fecal sample from pouch patient p5 | host: Homo sapiens | place: Israel: Tel-Aviv | collected 2014-02-13
TAGATATTGAATTTGAGGTGGAAACATCTATAATATTCAAAGAATAAAGTGTTGAAGAAAGTAAACTGATTGAAATAACCCCTCCGTAAAAAATAGTCTGTGAATATACCCACTTTTTTCAGAAGACGTACTTCGTTTGGTTCTAAAACCTATCCCTGCATTTCTACTCTTATCAAAAAACCAAATATTTAGAAGTAATAATATTGCTATTATTAAGATAAAATTACTGTAAAAATCCAAAAGCTATCCTCCTAGCAACTATTTAAATACCCAAAAAAATTACCTCTAGATAATATCATACCTACGTTTTCACTTATAAATTTTTTCATAAAAAAAGCGTTTAGAGGCATAATCGTTAATACAGATGGTAACCAATGTATCTGGTTTGAACTGGGATATCAGCCTCTCCATATATGTATTACTAAGACTAATAGATACTATAAAAGACTGGATAGTTTTGCATTGATTTTGCCTAATACTGAGCATAGGTGTATGCTAAACGATACTATAAGGAGTGTGTACATAATGAAAAGAATTCTGTTTATCAGTTTATCAAATTTATTGTTACTTACTGCTTGTGGGACTTCTGCATCAAAGAACATACCTTCAGATACGCAAATTTCGAATAGTATCGATTCAACAATTTCTACAAATGAGAAAAATTCTCCGGTAGAAACTTCCGATATAAAAGTTTCTACCTCTGCAAAAAACAGGGTAAAGAAACTGTCAGCACGTCTCCTTTATTTCAAACAAACTCTGAATTAGCTTCTTCATCTTCTTCAGCAAATAATGATGATAGTTTCGCGTTTACTCCTAACTAAATGCAACCTTTACAAATGCTTTACGATAACAAGCCTGAGCTAAATGATCCTGATATCAGTTTTGCATTTTTTGAAATGATTGGATCGGATGATCTTTTTAAAACTACTAGTTTGTCTATCCGAAAATAGGACAGTTCTGGCAGTATAGGTTTTTATCGAGTTTCTCCACCAGGCCTCGTTACAGAGACAGATTCTCTAGGCGAACCTTTTGAATAAATCAAAAATCATGAACAATCACTGCCAACTAAATAAAGTGCCTTCAAAAGCTTGGTCTTCTCGCTTTTGAAGGCACTTTATTTAAATCTTTATGAAACTAAAGTATGTTCATATTTGTTGCTATAGTTATATAGATATTCTGTTGTTTCCAACTCATAAACGTGAGTATATTTTGCCACTACTTTTCCGCATTTTTCTAATATTTCATTGCGATCGACGTCATGATATTCGTCTACGCAGATCACAACACAATTTTCTAATTTACTGATTACTTCTCCAACCACTTTTTGTTTCAAGCCAATAGGTTGGCAAATATATTTTTTTCCTAAAATGATAGTTTCGTTATTCATATTTCATCCATCCTTAATGTTTTTTCATTATTTAAAATGATAATACCATTAAAATATGATTATGAAAATCAATAACACTTGTGATTTTATAAAAAAATAAAAAAACCGAAAAACAGAAATGCCCACTGTCTTTCCGGCTCTTTTTATTCTTGATTTCTCTTCTTTTTTGTTTCAATAGACGATTTTAGTTATTAATAAATGAAAAAGCATTTATATTAAAATTTGCTAATAAAAGATCTACATATTTTTCTAGAAATGCTTGATCGATTTCATCATACCCTTTCGTTACTCCGCAATCGATATCTAAAACACCGATTAAATTACCTTCTTTTACCATTGGCACTACGATTTCTGATTGTGCGGCTGAATCGCAGGAAATGTAATTTGCATGGGTTTTGACATCATCAACGATCAATGTTTCTTGTTTTTCAGCTGATTCTCCACAAACTCCTTTTCCCATCTTGATACGTGTGCAAGAAACTCGCCCTTGGAACGGTCCTAAAATCAATTCATTACCATCGAATAAATAATATCCTGCAAAGACAGTCTCAGGCAAAGTCTCATTCAACAATGCAGATGAATTTACTAAATTTGCTAACCAGTTATCTTCTGCTTCTAATAATCCTTGTTGCTGTAATAATAAAATTTCGTATGCATCTTTTTTCTGTTTTTCTGTCCACATGATAAAAACCGCTCCTTTTTGATCTATGGAGAAGATTATAGCTCAGTTTTTTTGTAAACGCTAGGTTTCCTCCTCAAAAAAACGAGATACGTCAGGTTAATCACCTTGAACGCATCTCGCTGTCTTTTTCTATTCTGCTTGTTGGATTTCTGCTGCTAAATCAGCATAATCAATCGTTTCGTGAACAAAAGTCGGATCATCAACTGGAAAATGCTGTACAAGGGACGAGATACGGCTAATCTCAACTTTTCCTTCAGCCACTTCAAAATCCATTACATGTCCGCCAAATGTATGTGTATCATCGATAAAATGCAGGTGAAATCCCGCTGCAGCAACTCCTTGGAATAATTCAGGCGTAAAGAACCCGACTAATGTTCCTTGGACATTGCTTTGTTGGAATTCTGGTTGAGACTCTGAAATTTTTGCTAGTCTTCTGTAAGGTTTTTCTTGCTTCGGCATGATACGGATGTACATATTTTTGAATAATCCAGTTATCTTCACTGCCAAAAATAGGTTTTCCCCGGCTTCTCTTACTAATATGTCTTTTTTCAATTGTTCTCCATCTGCAGTTTTTGAGACAGAAAAACTAGTATCTGGCGTAAAATCTGTAATTGCTGCATAGGGGGTAAGTTCACTTCCATCTAATTGGGCAACTGAGCCATCTGATCTTCCTTGATAAGCTACGCCATCTAAAAAGATGACTTCACCATCAAGCCCATGCAATGTTCCCAATCCCAGAGTTCCTTTTTCTAATATATGAGCAATCGTTTCTGTTCCATCCATCAAGCCGGCCATCAAAGCTCCTAATGTCCCGTGCTGGTATAAGATTTTTTCAGTCATGTCGACACTTCCTTAATAGAATTGATCTGGTAAGATTGTTTCTCCCAATTTCTCATTATCACGGTAATCAATCGGAATATCAATAATTACGGGTCCTTCTGTCGCAAATCCTTCTTCTAAAGCTTTTTCTAATTCCTCTACACTTGTAGCTCGGATTCCTTTAGCGCCAAAAGCTTCTGCATATTTCACAAAATCAACTGGACCAAAGTCTACACCTGACGCCCGCTGATATTTCATTTTTTCTTGGAACTCTACCATATTGTAGTGTCCATCATTCCAAATCAAATGAACGATATTCAATTTTTTACGTACCGCCGTTTCTAAATCCTGGGCAGAGAATAAAAATCCCCCATCGCCGGAAACTGATACGATTTGTGTATTTGGACGCACCAATGCAGCAGAAATCGCCCATGGCAATGCAACACCAAGCGTTTGCATACCATTACTGAATAACAAATGACGAGGTTCATAACTTCTAAAGTGGCGTGCCATCCAAATATAATGACTACCTACATCTACGGTAACAGTCATATCATCTGTTACTTTTGACTGAAGCGTGTTAATAACTTCTAAAGGATGCAAGATACCTGCTTCTCCTTTTGATTGAACAATGTCCCGCTCCGTTAATTTTGCTTGAAGAGATGCTAAATATTCTTTTGCATCTTCTGACACTTGTTGAGGCTCTAATGAACCTGTCAATAAATCAAGAGTGGCTGAGATATCACCGATCAATTCTCTTTCAGGCTGCATAAAAGGATCGATTTCAGCTGGCGCTTCATCGATCACAATGATCCGCGCATCTTTTTCCGCATTCCAGTTTCTTGCTTCATATTCGATTGGATCATAGCCAATTGCAATAACTAGATCACTTCGTTTCAAAAGCATATCTCCTGGTTGGTTTCTAAATAAACCCACACGACCAAAGAAATGCGCTTCTAATTCACGTGAGATCACTCCAGCTGCTTGGAATGTCTCTACAACAGGCAATGCTGTCTTTTCAACTAATTGCCTGATGGCTAACGTTTCTTTTTCACTTGATCCTCGCATACCTACTAATAGTACCGGTAGTTTTGCTTCTCTAATGCGTTCAGCTAGGTAACGGATATCATCTGCAGAAGCAGAACCTAATTTAGGATCGCTCAATGGCTTGATGACATTACCTTGGACAGGTGCATCCACTACATCTTGCGGGATACTGATAAAGCTCGCGCCTTTTTTTGAACTCTTAGCCATACGATAAGCATTGGCAATCACTTCTGAAATTGTTTCTGGATCTTGGATTTCTGCACTGTATTTTGTGATTGGCTGGAACAGTGCTGCATTATCCATGCTTTGATGGGTCAACTTCAATAGATCGCTTCGTTTTACTTGTCCGGCAATTGCTAAAACTGGGTCACCTTCTGCTGTCGCTGTTACCAAACCTGTAGCTAAGTTACTAGCACCAGGACCACTTGTTGCGATAACTACTCCTGGCTCTCCTGTAATACGTCCGATTGCTTGTGCCATAAATGCAGCATTTTGTTCGTGACGAGTCACGATTAATTCAGGACCTTGATCCTCTAATTCATTAAATACACCATCGATTTTTGCACCTGGTATACCGAATACATAATCAACATGATGATTAATCAAACTTTCTACTACAGATTTCGAACCTTGTTTCATTTTTTCAGCCATTGAACATCGTCCTTTTTATGCTTTATTTTTAATTATTAGTTAGAAATAATCACAAATAAGTGATACAGTTTCTAAACCTGTTTCATTCAAAAGTATAGCACGTTTTATTTCATTTGTTTAGCCATATGTTTCAAAAAATGAAAAAGAATGACAGTTTTTACATAAAAAACTGTCATTCTTAATTGAAAGTTTCAATTTATAAAGTCTACAGATCCATAGTTCTCATCAATTTACGATTGTTGAAGTAAATCAAACCAAATACGATAGAAGGACCTAGTAGAATACACCATTGGGGCTTTACGAAAAAGAAGAGAAACAAACTTGTCAATAGTAAAAAATCTAGTAAACTCACATACCATTTTTTCAACGTATAGTAGAACGCTATCCGTAGAACTTGATTTGGTTTCGACGCTGGATTTCTCACCTGAAAATACCAGCAGTTGATGCTAAAGGAAACTGATAAACAAGCAAGTAAAACAAACAACGGAATCAACCATTTTCCATAAGAAAAACGTATAAAAAAGAAACAATCAAAAATCATTATCACACTAACTATCCAAGCAAATAGCCAATAAAAAAATCCCTTTAGCCAAAATTGGCGAAACGTCTTTATGAACAAACGTACTGGTGAAAAACTTTTTTCTTTTGCTAATTCTTCTGTCATACCTATCATCACGATGCAACCTGGACCAATAAAAAGTAAAGAAAAAATAAAGGAAAAGACATTCCTTCCATCTATCGACAAAAGGAACGCAGCTGCTATATACAAGATATTGACACACCAAAAACAAAGGCTACTTGCCAATGATTGATACAACCAATAAAAGAATTCCATATAAACATTTTTGTCAAAACGCTGCTCTTTCATAATCACCTCCTATTCCTTCATTCCTGATGAAGCGATCCCTTCTACAAAATATTTTTGCATCGCTAAAAATATAAAAGCAACAGGAAGAACAGAAACAACTGAGGCAGCCATGATTAATGCGTACTCTGCATCAAATAGCCCAATAAACATTTTCAACCCTAACTGGATTGTTTTATTTTCCGTAGAAGACAAATAAATGAATGGCCCCATATAATCGTTCCATGTATTAACGAATGTGATGATCGTCAAACTGGCAATCGCCGGTTTTGTAAGAGGTAAAATGATCTTGCGATAGATTTCCCACTCTGATAAGCCATCGATCCGCGCACTCTCACATAAAGAATCTGGGATACTACTGTAATATTGCTTCAACAAGAACACACCAAAAGCATTGAACGCTTGTAATAGCACCAACGACCACAACGTATCTGTTAAACCCACTTTTCTCATCATAATGAACTGCGGGATCATATAAGACTGCCAAGGGACAGCAATCGTGCCGATATATGCTAAAAATAAAATATCGCGCCCTTTAAAATTTAGTTCAGAAAACCCGTAAACAGCAAAACTAGAAGTAAACAACTGAATCAACGTGATCACAACGCTTAAAAAAGCTGTATTCTTAAAAAATGTCACTAAAGGAATACGAGACCAAATAACCAGATAATTCTCTAAATGCCAAGTTTTAGGGATCCATTGAATCGGAATCGTGAACACTTCATTATTTGCTTTGAATGAAGCAGAAACCATCCATAAAAAAGGAATGATCGTCAATAAAGCTAATACAATCAGCAGAATCATACCCAACCATTGAATAAAGGGCATGTTTTTTGAACGAATTTTTGCTTTTTTTCTTTCATTTCGAACACTCTCTTCCATATCACACCTCCTAAGTACGACGCTTATTCCAAGAAAATTGAACAACCGTAACGCCCAAAACAATTACGAACAAAACAAGTGAAATAGCTGAAGCATAACCAAAATCAAATTTTTTGAATGCTTCATTGTAGATTTGGTAAACCAGCACATTTGTCGCTCGACCAGGGCCGCCATCCGTCATCACTTGCACAAGGTCAAACACCTTGAAACAATTGATGACAAGCATGATCGTTACAAAGAAGGTTGTTGGTCTCAACGAAGGTAATGTCACATTCAAAAATTGTTTCCAACGGTTTGCTCCATCTAGCGAAGACGCTTCATATAGTTCTTTTTGGATACTTTGTAGTCCTGCAAGGTATAGAATCATGTAATAACCCATCCCTCGCCAAATACTGACAATTACAATTGCCCAAAGCGCCCAATTTGAACTTGAAGTCCAACCTGGAGGATGTTCAATAAATCGTCTTAAAAAGATATTAATAGGTCCCACTGTTGGATGAAACAACATATTCCAAACAACAGCAATTGCTACTAAAGAAGTAACATACGGAAAGAAAAATATCGTACGAAAAAGCTTCATCCCTCTAATTTTCTGATTTAGTAGTAAAGCTAGCCCTAACGAACAAACAAGTGTGCCAGGCACTACAGCAGCGGTATATAAAAAAGTATTTTTCAAAGAAATCCAAAATGTCTCATCGTTGGCCATTTTACGAAAGTTATCTAGTCCAGCAAATTCTGGCGTTGAAAAAGAATCCCATTTCATAAATGCTAGTACAAGCGAAAACAGGATTGGTATTAATGTAAAAACGAAAAAACCAATGAAATTCGGGGCGATAAACGAATAAGCGATCCACGTTCGTTTTCTACGCAAATGATTTGTAGCTTTCTTATTTATACTATTCTCCATTTCGATGACGAAACCAAGAGTGTTTGATCTCTTGGCTTCTCTCCTTTCATGATTATTCTTTTTCCGCAGCTACACGTTTCTCCATATTTACCGTTCCTTTTTCCGGCGTTTCATCTCCAACCAAAACTAAGTCATATTCTTCTTGTAAAATCTTATCGATTGCAGGCCCATACGTATCAATCGGAAATTCAAGTTTGATTTCATCAGGAGAAAAAGCTTTTTTAGAAATTTCATCCGTTGGCATTCCAGCGAGATTAAAATAAAGCTGATCAATCTCATCCGTACGATATGAAGGAACTACTCCTACTCCTGCTAATACTTTTGCTCCTTCTTCACTGGCTGCAAATTCAATAAATTCTTGCGCTGCTTTTTGTTTCTTTGAGTTTTTATTGACAGCAAATGCTGTTGGCGATCCAAACGTCGTGACCGATTCTCCTTTTTTCTTCTGAGGAATAGCTGTAATTCCCCATTCTACTTCTGTCTTATTTGCTTCTTTGTTCGCAAGTATGCCAGCCATATACCAAGTTCCCATGTACATCATTGCTGCTTTTTGTTCTTCAAATTGAGACTGATAGGTTACTTTCGTTGATTTAGCCGTGCCAAAATCCATCTGCGCGCCTTCTTTTTGCATCCTCAATGCTCGATCATAATAATCAGTCATATATTGATAATCTGGTTCAACAAGATTCGCCTCGTTTTGAGCAGCTGCAATAGCTTGGATTGTCGAACGCCAGATATGTTGATATGCTCCGTAAACTTGTCCGTCATTTTTACTAAGTTTTTTTGCTAAATCTTCATATTCGTCCCAAGTTAGATTTTTTGGATATTCGATTCCTGCATCATCAAACATTTTCTTATTGTAATATAGTACCCAAAAGTCCGCTCGATATGGCAATGCATATGTTTTTCCATCGATATCATACATTTCATATGTTTCTTCAGCAGCATCAGTGTCTAATTCTCTAATTCGTTCTGTTTGATCGACTAACTGATCTCGTAAAGCATAATTTGAATACGACAAAAGATTTTTCATCGTCAATACATCTGTCGTGTCTCCAGAAGAAAGCATCGTGGTGAGTTTCGTATCATAATCATCTGAAGCAATATCTACTGCTTTCACTTTGATTCCCGTTTTCTTTTCGAATGCTTCAAAGAGCGCTTTGAATTCAGGTGTTGTTTCATAATTCCATGTCGAAACGGTAATTTCATTTGCTGATTCTTCACTACTGTCTTCTTGATTACCACAAGCACCAAATACGAGTGACATTCCTAAAACTATTGATCCAATCATCATTTTTTTCCATCGCTTCATTATATGAATCCTCCTCTTCTCTTATACATCACCAGTAACAGTACCATGTTTTAGCTAGACGAGTGATCCCTTCTACATAAAAGTAATCGCCCCAGATCACACATTCATCTACACCTTTTAAGCTGTTTTTATCATAAACGGCATGGAGAGGCAGCCCGTTTGATCCATCTACTTGTTTCGTTGTATAGTTTTTTTGTAATTCTCCCAAGATTTTGACTGCCATCTCTTCGTAATCGAAATGACGATGATCTGAAACAGGCAGTTGTTTGGAAAGTTCTAACAATCCGCATGCAGCTATTGCTGCCGCAGAGCTATCTTTTTCCTCTTGACTACCTTCTTTGAATATTAGATCCCAATAACAAATCAAATCTTCAGGAAGCTCTTGTAGAAAATAATCAGCAAGTTGCGTGGCGGTCTCTAAAAAAGAACCGTCTCCCGTATACAAGTAACTTAATGTGAATCCATAGATCCCCCACGCTTGCCCGCGCGCCCAACAGGATTCATCTGAATAACCTTGTTGCGTACGACCATATTTAGGCACTCCAGTAACATCATCAAAGTAATACGTATGGTAAGTAGTAGCATTGTCTCTCACAATATACTTTTGAGTTTGTTTCGCATGGTTGTAGGCAGCTGTTTTATAACTCTCATCTCCGGTAGCCTCAGTAGCAAAGTAAAGTAATGGCAGATTCATCAAACAGTCAATGATCATACGTCCACGCTGCTTTGGATCATCTAAGTCTCCCCAAGCTTGGATAATTTGAGATTTGGGAGAATACCGCTCCATCAATCGATCATGGCTATCCATATTTTGAATAACGTTCTTGGTTTTGTATTATAGATACAGATGACAAAAAAATTCAAGTATGCGACATTGGTTCTACGCCGCATACTTGAATTTTTTTCAATTAGTATACATCAAAACTTCTAATTTTCATTTCCCATCAACTGATACGCTCGACCATCCGAACTTCTTTTGAAAAAACCGAATGTGATTAGGTAACGCCTTTGTTCGACATAATCAGCACTAGAAAATACGTCCATCAATATCGAATTGACTTCTGTTTCTGTATAGATTACTCCATGTTCGAATCGTTTCAAGACTTCTTTCAGCAGGATGTATTTCTTTTTTGTTGCGCTTGGTACTTGTTTTACTTTTCCATCCTTCGTAAATGTCTCCAAAACTTTCATTTTCTCTTGCTCCGTATAAGTGTAAATCATCTTCTTTCTCCTTTTGATTCTAAGAATACTCCATTTATGTTAGAATATTCTGTATTTTTTGTTAAAGCGGTTACTCTCAAGAAAGATATTATCATATGGCTCTTTTTTTTACTAATATTTGTCGATAGACTCATCCTAATAAGTTATTCGCCCAGTCGAGTAATTAAAAAATACTGAATCAAGAATATTGCATTACATGATAAGAACAAAAAAAGAACCCTTGAATACCAAGAGTTCTTTCTCAGTCTGATAACGATGATTAACGACGGATTTCTTTGATACTTGTGAAAAGTCGTTAAAGTATTGATATAAAAAGATTTTTATTACCTCTGACTACACTTTGACTAGTTTATGAAAAATTGGCTCTTTAAGAATCCTATAATACCAGCGTTTTCACCGTATTTTAGTCTTCCAAAGAACGAAATGCAAGTAATGGTTTTACCTTTTCATTATTAGTCAAATGACGGTAGATTTTTGAAGTCGTTTTGTCCGTATGACCTAATCGATCCTTCAAGACATCCCAACTACAATACTCGGCTACTAGACTAGCCATTGTGTGGCGAGCTAAGTGAGTATGGAATGACTTTCCAATCCCTGACCGCTCCACGCACCGCTTAACGTGATCATTTACATATTCCCTGCGATAAGGCACCCCACGTTTACTAGCATCGAGATAAACAAATAAATAAGTCTCATCCACAATAAAGCGATGATGCCCTCTCATCTCAGCTAAAGCACGAATCAATTGCTTTAGCTTTTCCATCGCCAATGGTGTTACCGGCACTCGTCTAGCAGAACTAACTGTCTTAGTAGTTTCAATATGAAAATCTTTACTCTTTCCTTTAACCGCTGTCTGTTTATAGAAGAGAATTTCATTTCTTTGAAAATCAATATCTTCTGGTTGTAAAGCAAGTGCCTCACTAACACGGCAGCCTGTATAGAATAGAACATGAAAGAGAACTGACATAGGTAATTCTTCATGGACAATCCCATAGTTCAAGAACGTCCTCAACTCATCTACCGTCAAAAACTTATCTTCCACATTATTGACAGCTTCTTTCAAATCCCGAACGGTTACTTGATACTTAGGTATTCTGACTGTCTTCATTGGATTTTCACTTACTAACTGCTTTTTGAGACAGTACTTGAAAACCATGTTTAGGACTTGAATCAGAGATTGTAGACTATTTTTAGCATAGCCTAGGTCTGTACCGTTGAGGCCTCGTTCCTTCAAGTTGAAAACCAACTCTTGTAGTTCATCTGATGATAAATCACAGAGTCGTTTATTGCCAATCCAACGATTGATGATAGTCAGTTGTTCTGCTCGCTTATCATAGGTCGATTCTTTTTGTTCATTTAAGGACCGGTAATATTGAAACCATTTTTCACCTACAACGCTAAACTTGTCGTTGCTTGCAACAATCCTTTTCTTGTGTCGTTGCTCCTTTTCCATTTCCAGATAAGCAAGTTGTGCTTCCTGTTTTGAATTGAAACCACGTCTTGTTGTTCGAAATGCTTGAAAATACCAAGTGACTCTGCCAGTAGAACTAATTTGTTTTTTAAAACGATCTTTTGTTTTCATTTATTGATTCCTCCTATTTCGAAGGAACCCAACAAGCGAAAAATCTTTGGAAATCTTTCTATCTATGCTTCCATTGTACCGCATCTTAATAAAAAGATGTAACCTATAAAGATCGAAGTAGTCGCATTTGTTCACGAAAGCCATCTGCATCACTCTTCCTCATCCATTCTAAAACATCGTCTCGCAGGTAGTGTCCTCGAATTCCATACCAACAAGACGGAAAATCGCCAAGTTTGACCAAGCGATTTAACGTACTATCACTGATTTGAAAAAGACGTTTCAAATCAGTATTAGTAAGTACTAGTGGTAGTTGCGCCATAGCAAGTAGCCTATCTGTGTATTCTTCTAGTTTCTTTTGCAAGTACGGATAAAAATCAGTTTCAAGAACTCTTTGATTAGTAGGATATTCCAATTGCTTCACCTCTTCTCTATCGTAAAAAATCTTCCCAGTATTTCTAAACAAAAATTAGGTATCATAAAGCAATGACGTAGATAAGAAAAATCAAGTCTTAAAAATAGTAGTTTTTCATCTATCAGCTGCTCTGCCAAAGCACATAGGAATCTCACCTCCCCCCAGTAATGGCGGGCCAATTTGGTTACGGAAGTATCATTATCTAGTTTTCATCTTTACATTTCACTATTTCTGTCGCTCCGATCATTCGATCCTCCTGGCGTAATAAAATGTAAGATTAAAAAACTAACGTACTGATAGATTCATATTTAATTTTCAATGGACATGGCTTTTCAGCCTATGATAATCTTCTAGAAATGAATCTAAAAAACTTCCATAGAATGAAAATTGGAAAGAGGAAGGCACTACTAGCGACTGACATCAAAGGTCAGGATTTTTTCAATTAGTTTGGTTTCCAAGTTTCTACGCAAAAACTCATCAATATAAACAGACGATGTAGAACCAACTTCATAGTTATTTCGCAATGAAAGTCTGATAATATACTTCTGATAGTGATGAAGAACCTCTGTGATTGCCACTGGCTCCCCAGAAACTGCCGAAACAATTGTCTCTACTTTTAATGAAGAAATAGCCTTGTTAGTGTCATTATTCATGGCTATTTTCCTCCAAATACTTCCTTAACTCTTCTTCAGCTTTCCTTCGTTGGTACCACACACCGCCAACACTCATCCCAATTATTTCCCCTATTTCACGATCGTTGAATCCAGCAAAATAATAAAGTAAGATAATTTTTCGTTTAGGTTCGCAGAGTTGGTGAATTGCTTCTGCTACATCGAGATTTGCGACTAATAGTTCCATACCTAGAGCTAGAAAAACCTCACTATTCTCCATGGAAGTATCGTTGATTTGAAAAGATGCTAGAGCTGATTCTGGTAATTCAGTTAATGAAATTTGCCGTTCTCGGAGTCTGGCATATTGCTTTTTGATATTCCGTGCTTCATTGCGAATGACTGTTTTACAAAAGCTATCAAAGATTTGTACAACGCGGAAATCCAATAAATCTTTCATATTCTTTCCTCCTCATGTTCAAACAAAGATTTTGTAACTCATTGCTTTCCCCTTTCCACTATTAATACAATTTGGGCAGGTCTATTTTTCGAAGAATCGGAATTTTTTTCAAAAAAATAACGCACAGACAAATTTGTCTATACGCTTCAAAAAAAATCATAATGAACATTAGTTTAGTTAGCAACAATAAATAGATTTTTTAAAAATTATCTAGTTATTGTTTTGTAGAACGTGTTCGAGTATTGCCGCTGCTTTTCCTTCAAACACGCATTCTTGGTAATTATCCGTTAGATTATCTTGATTCAATAGAATCGTAACAATCGAATCATTGTCACTGATTTCCTCGTCTTCTTCCTTGAAGGCCGCAACCTGCTCCTCGGACAAACCTAAGTCGCCAAACTTCGTCCCCGACCACGTGCCATCATCGCTTTTCCCATAGGCCGCTTCCAGCTTCGTCAAAGTCTCCGCAGCTTCCTCCTCTGTCGGCATATAGCGCAACGTCACGCCAATCAAGCCAAAGCCCGGCTCAAAGACCAAGTCCGGAGCAGCCATCCCCACTTCCGTCTCCATGGCACTGGTAAAAGAGAATACCTGATATTTTTCGGGAGTGACATCCAGCGCCGCCTCTTCCACATCCAAGTCTAAGGCCTCCATAGCCTCATCTTCTCCCATCCCCCAACTAACATCTTCAAAAGGTGGCGTCCAGTCATAGGTCACGTCCTCGGGCTCCTCCTGGGTAGAGCAGCCACCTAAGAAACACACTGCCAACAAGCCTAACAAAAGTTTTTTCACATTCACTCCTCCAGTCAAAATAAACTCAAAATAAATTGAAAGAACACACAATAAGCAACTACTAACATGAAATTAACCAAAATAAGTGTCAACGGCAACATTAAAATGTAGGAACCTACAATTTTAAGTTGCCCTTGACATAACTCCCTACTCCTGAAAATGCTCATGCAATGGTTGATAAAGATGATATCCTAGCAGGCAACCGATAAAGTTTAAGAAGATATCACTTATCGCAAATGTGCCAAGGTAAAACACAAACTGTATCATCTCAATCCCCACAATCGTCAGGAGAGCTACGATGACAAACTCCCGATAACGAGCCTTCATCCCATACAAAAGTCCCAGTGGTATGAAGTAGCAAACATTTAGTAGTGCCTCAAGCCAGCTTAGCCTCCCACCCATCAAAAAGTCGATAGGATTCAGAATCAAGGCCTGATAACGGGGAGCCTTGGTGAATAAAACGACGAACAATAAGAACAAATACACACTAAAAAATAGATAAAGATAAACTACGGATAATTTTCCTAAAGACCACTGTAGGTAAAACAACCAAATCACCAATGCAAGAAAACTGATTAACACCAATTCAGTATAGACAAAACGCTCCATCGTTTGGGCAATCCGAGGATACCCCGCTAGAACCGGCAGAGCAATAAAGTGGATCAACAGACCACTGATGCCCACCGCGATTAGCAACGCCACCACGCTCTTGATTACTCTCACGTCAGCCACTTCCTTTCACAAAAATGGCGCCCCACATCAGGACGCCATTCATCACTATTGGTACTTAAAAGTCCAACTCACCTTTCAAGATGTCTTGCACCCGTTTCAACTCATCTTCGGAAACCCGTTGGTAACTGATATTGTCTTGCATGAAGCCTTCTCCTTGCATCTGTTCTGTCTTCACATTGGTAAAGGCATCCCGATAATTCAAGGCAATCTTCTTCATGTCAGCAAAATGCATATCCGTGGTCACATTGGACTCCATCGCCTCTAAGACTTCTTGATACTTAGTAATCCCATCCATCGACAACAGCTTCTTCACGACACCGACGACGATGGCTCGCTGCCGTTCTTGCCGACCATAGTCTCCTCGAGGATCTTCCTTACGCATCCGGGAAAAGGCAAGTGCCCTATCGCCATCCAACGTGTTTAACCCATGCTTGAAGGTATAGCCACTTTGAGTGAACTCACCACTATTGGAAACCTCCACGCCACCTACCGCATCCACCAGTTCCTTGAGGCCTTTCATGTTAATAGCTACATAATGATCAATCGGAATATCCAGATAACTTTCCACCGTATCCATCGACATCGCCGCTCCACCAAAGGCATAGGCGTGGTTAATCTTATCATCTGTCCCATGACCCACGATCGGCACATAGGTATCTCTGGCAATGCTGACAATCGTAGTCTTCTTATCTTTCGGATTAACCGTCGCCACCATCATGGTATCCGAACGCCCTTGTTCCGTCCGCCCCAAGTCCCCGGTATCGATCCCAAGTAACAAGACTGAAAAAGAATCTTGCTCTCCCAAGTCTACTGCCTGTTCCCGCTTGGCTGGGTTTTTACGTTTAACAGATTCATACGTCTGATCCGCTGACCCTCGGACATCGAAGTAAACCTTGGCACCAAGTCCGACTACTACCAATGTGATTGCAAGAATTAGTCCCACGATTCCTAAAATGATTTTTTTCCCTATTGACAATGAATGATCCCTCGTTTCCCTGACTAAGTTAAACAAAAGTACTGCCTATTTACTCAATAACACCCTATTCTTAATGATAATTAAGTTAGTGGGGAATGTCAAAGCAAATTTGATCTGTGGTGAAATAATAGTGGTTTCCCTAGAAAAAGGTAATCAATAACTTGTCTGTACTTAATTGAGTGAGTTAGCAATTATGTTTTTTTGAAAATCGCTAACTACTCTATCCATAATCTGAGTAATTGAAATTTCCGGAGTCCAAGTTAAATAAATTGCCTCAGCCGAATCATTTCTCATATCAAATTTGTCAATAGGAAAAATTACTTATTCATTTATACTTCTCAACATTCCCGCCAAAGCTTCTTCCCAAGTCGGAATCCCAAAGCCCAATGCTTCTGCTTTACTCAAATCCATCACCGCATATTGGGGACGAGTAGCTTTTTGGGGATATTCTTCAGAAGTTACTGGCAAAACTTCTACTGTTTCGTCTTTCAAAATCTCTTTAGCAAATTCATACCAAGAACAGCTATTTTGATTAGATAATTGATAAATGCCAAAAGGCGCTTTATTATCCGCAAATTTCTAAAGAATATTTGGTAGAATTAGCACAGCCTTTAAAGAAAGATCAATATGGTCAAATATTTGTTGTGCTTAGCAGAAAATTAGAAAAAGAGGCTTTAGTAGATGAAAGTCAAAGAAACAAAGTTAAAAGATGTCAAAATTATTGAGATGGATGTCTTCGGAGATCATAGGGGATTCTTTACAGAAAGTTACTCTAAGGAAAAATTTGTAGCGGCGGGAATTGATTTTGATTTTGTCCAAGATAATCATTCCTTGTCCAGTAAAGCTGGCATTTTTCGGGGGCTACATTTCCAAAAAGGAGAAGCTGCGCAAACAAAATTAATTCGAGTAGTAACTGGTGCGGTTTTAGATGTAATCGTGGATATTCGCAAAGGCAGTCCTACTTATGGTCAACGGGAAGGCTATTTGCTGACTGAGCACAATCATCGCCAACTTTTGGTACCTCGTGGTTATGCTCATGGATTTGTGACTTTGACACCAAATGTTAACTTTATGTATAAATGTGACAACTATTATAATGCAGAAGCTGATGGTGGAATTGCTTTTGATGATCCTGATTTAGCGATTGATTGGCCGATTGATATTAGCCGGGCGATTCTATCAGAAAAGGATCAACATCATCCAACATTAAAAGAGTTTTCTGCTGAAAATCCTTTTGTATATGATGAAATCTAAGAATTAGGAGAAACAGAGTTGAAAAAAATTATTGTAACTGGTGGCGCAGGTTTTATTGGCTCAAATTTTGTTCATTACGTGGTAAAGAATCATCCAGAAGTTCAAGTGATTGTGTTAGATAAACTGACTTATGCCGGTAATCGTCATAATTTGGATGGACTGCCAGAAGACCGAGTAAAATTAGTGGTTGGAGATATTGCAGACGCTACTTTAGTGGATTCCTTAGTCAAAAATGCGAATGCAGTGGTGCATTATGCGGCAGAATCTCATAATGATAATTCTTTAGAAGATCCTTCCCCTTTTATTCAAACCAACTTAATTGGGACCTTTACCTTATTGGAATCTTGTCGGAAATACGATGTGCGTTTCCATCATGTGTCCACTGATGAAGTATATAGGGATTTACCTTTGCGGGAAGATTTGCCAGGACATGGAGAAGGTGCGGGAGAAAAATTTACTGCTGAATCTCCTTATAATCCTTCAAGTGTCAAGGGCAACTTAAAATTGTAGGTTTTGGGCAGGATAAAAATGTCGGTTTTCGGCAATAACATATGTCGGTCATTGCCAGTTTAAATTTTGTTCCTCATGCGATAAGATTTGCCAGTAATTTTGAATACCTTCACATGATGCACCAAACGATCAAGGATGGCTGCCGCTATTTCTGGACTTTGAAATAGCTCACCCCAACGCGATAAAACAATGTTTGTCGTGATAATCGTCGAGCGGTGCTCATAGCGCAGGGCAAGAAGCTGGAAGAGTAAATCAGCTTCTTGTTTTTGAATCGGCAAGTAACCAATCTCGTCAATAATCAAGATGTCATAGCGAGCATAACGATTTAGGACACGTTCTAAAGTTCCCTTTTCATAGGAAGTCCGGAGACGTAGAAGAAGCTCATGACAGGTGATAAACAAGGTGCGGTAGCCTTGGTGACAAGCTTCGATGCCCAAAGCAATGGCTAGATGCGTCTTCCCAACACCAGGGTTGCCAATGAAGACCAAATTTTCGTGCTTTTCTACAAAGCCCATATGCTTTAAGTCAAACAGCTCACGTTTATTGATACTAGGCTGAAAGGCAAAATCAAAATCTTCCAAGCTCGTTCGCTTGGGAACGCGGGCACGGTCTACTACACGATTCATCCTTTGATTGTTCTGATGCTTGACTTCACGGCGGGTCAACTCAAGAAGGGCTTCCGTTAAAGAAAGCGCCTCTCGATTGGCTACCTCAATGTAGTTCGGGACATATTCACGCATATGAGTTAAGCCTAGCTTTTCAAGGTTGGTCATGAGCTCTTGATAGTGACTATTCTTCATCAGATACCTCCACCAAGTCATATTGTTTAAGGCTTTCACGTGTGTAGGCTCGAATCTCATCATCTTCTTTGTGGCTCAAGACATCAGATTTCAATATCTGAAAATAATCCTCTTCATGGTAGTTCAATTGTTTCGTCGTTAATGGATGCGACCGAATCATTTCTCCGCTATAATAAATGTGTACTTGGTCTTCCTTATCGGAGAGTTCGATTTCGACCTCTTTACCGATATAGCGAGGATCCACAGAGTACCTGCATTTACGGAAAATAACCATTGCTTCCTTCGTGACTTTACGGCGAATAGAGTCTTCGAAATAAGGATTCAAGAGATTTTTCGGTAAGTCATGCAGGTGCTCTTTTTCGTCTCCTTGCCAAAGTTCATCTGGTGCTTGTTCAGTCGCTTGCGACGCTTCAGTGTTTAGTTCATCACAAAGGGTATTGACAAGGTGGCACAGTTCTACAGCGTCATAAAACTCATGGTTGTAGACCCGCAAACGGTCAACGGTCCGAGCCAAGGCTTCCACACAACCTTTTGTCTGTGGTCGAAACGGTCGACAAGCAATTGGCTTAAACCCAGCATCTTTACTAAAGGCGTAAAACCGTTCATTGAAATGGGCTTTTGAGAACTGACTGCGAGACTGATCCACTACCGTCTTCATATTGTCAAACCAGATTTCTTTTGGCACGCCACCTGTGTGATAAAAAGCATCGTCTAAGCATTCAAAAAGGGTGTCCTGTTTGCGATCAAAGGTCAAGGTAATGAACTTTTTCTTCGAGTAGGGCAAGACGTACAAGAAGATATTAAAGTTAAAAATTTCTCCCTGATTACTAATCAAGCGCATATCCTCCTTCCAGTCCACTTGAGCAGAGAGTCCGGGAGTATATTCCACGCGAACAGTGGCCTTTTGTACTTTTTCTTGCTTGAACTCCCGGCAATAGGTTTTTACCAAGCTGTAGCTCCCGTCAAATCCTTTACGCGCAATAAACTTGAAGATACTGTAGGCACTGCATTGATCTTTTAACTTGTCTTGGATGATGTCTTTGTATGAGTCCAGCTTACTTGGGCGCTTCTTGCGTTCTGTAGGTTTTGCCTCTTTTTCTTTGGCCTCCTTGTAGGCACTCTTTACTGTTCGATAGTCACATTCGTACTGTTTTGCCAGAGCGGCATAGTTTGGTTTGATTTCGTTGATCACGTAGATCATCACTCCTTCGCGTATGTCTTTTCTCATCCCTGAGCCTCCGTTTCGTTTGGGATAAGAAGAGCATACAAAAATGTAGGAAAACCAACAATTTTAAATTGCCGTTTTCCTACATTTTAATGTTGCCGTTGACACGACACGCCTCCAATAAGGTATACGTCCCCACCAAATTGGTTTGGATAAAGGGCGCCGGATCTTCTAAAGAATTATCATTATGAGATTCCGCCGCAAAATGCACCACCGCCGCCACTTCTTTGACTAAAGAATCCACCAAAGCCCCATCGATTATATCTCCCACCACCAGCTTCACCTGCTCTTGTGGCAAACCCGCCAAATTATGAAGATTTCCCGCATAAGTCAATTTATCTAACACAATAATCGCCACTTCTGGATGATGCTCCACTACATAATGGACAAAATTTGACCCGATAAAACCAGCCCCACCTGTCACCAAAATTTTTTTCATGAGATTTGCTCCTTTGCCATTTTATATGATACCCACTAAAGAAAAAAAGCGGCCGACTAAATTAGCCAGCCTGCCTGCTTAAAAAGATCGGATACAATTTGCGACAAATTCCATAACATATAAGCGTTCCTAAAAAATTCAGCCAAATATCACTTACCGCAAACGTCCCAATATAAAAAACATACTGCATCGTCTCCACCCCTAAAATCGTCGTTAGAGACACGATACAAAACTCCCACTTATTTGCCTTAAACCCATACAAACACCCCAAAGGAATGAAATAAACGAGATTTAACCCCGCCTCCATGATCCCCCTTTGACCCCATTGCAAAAAATCAAAAGGCGCCAAATTCAAAGCATGATACCGAGGTGCCTTGGTAAATAACACGACAAACAAGAAAAAGAAATACACACTATAAACCAAATAAAAATAAATCGTCGATAACCGCCCCAAAGCCAACTGCAGGATCAATAAAAATAACCCCAAGCCAATAAACGCCACCAAAACCTCCTGCGTATAAGCAAAACGATCCATCATCTGGGACAAGCGCGGATACGTCGCCAAAACCGGCACCATCACAAAATCAACCAACAAATACCCCACAAGAAAAGAGCCAACAAAAGTAACCAAGAAAAATACAATACGCTTCATGAGAACTCCTTTCTGGAAAGAAAAAGCCTGGATCAAAAGATACCAAGCTTTTTTACTAATATTATTATACCAACAAAAGCAAAAATTATTTGTTTTTTGCTTCCAAATCCTTCTTAATTTGGGTAGTGGAGATTTCCGGTGTCCGAGGCAAATAAATCACCTCAGCCTCAGTTTGATCTTCAATGAAATCAAACTTGCCAGCCCAATCATCACCCATGACAAATTTGTCAATGTGATACAATTCAATATCTGTTGTTTTTTGTTCCCAATTATTTTCTGGAATAACCAAATCCACATAGCGAATTGCTTCTAATAATTGTTTACGTTTTTCATAGGAGAAATAGCATTTCTTTTGTTTTTCATCCCAGTTAAACTCATCAGTAGATAAAGCAACAACAAGATAATCACCTTGTTCCTTCGCTCTTTTGAGTAAATTAATATGACCATAATGTAACAAGTCAAATGTTCCATAGGTGATGATTCTTTTCATTTTAGTTGCTCCTTTTTTAACCCTTTAGTGTTTTCGTTACATTAAAGAAAAAGCTTGGATAGTAAAACACCAGGCTTATCTCTTCTAAATTATAATGTCGCCGCAAGACGCTTAATATAAGCCTTCAATTCTTCACCAATTTCAGGATGTTTCAGACCCATTTCCACATTAGCTTCAACCATGCCTAGTTTATCCCCAACATCATAACGCTTGCCTGTAAATTCATGGGCAAAAACCCGTTGAATCTTATTCAAACTATCAATGGCATCCGTCAACTGAATTTCATTTCCAGCACCAGGAGTTTGATTTTCTAAAATTTCAAAGATTTCAGGTTTCAATAAGTAGCGACCAATAATAGCTAAATCGCTAGGTGCATCTTCAGGTTTTGGTTTTTCCACAAAAGAATTCACATCATACAAGCTTTTAGAAACTTCCTTATTTGGATTGATGATCCCGTACTTAGAAGTTTCGTTATGGGGAACCTTCATAACAGCCAAAGTCGATGCTTGAGTTTGTTCATAATCATCAATCAGCTGTTTCGTTAAAGGTACCTTATCTTCCATGATGTCATCTCCCAACATCACGATAAAAGGTTCATCCCCCACAAAAGCCTTCGCCTGCAAGACCGCATGTCCCAAACCTAGCGGATGTTTTTGACGAATAAAATGCAAGTTAATGGCAGTCGTCGCTTCAACCAATGCCAACAACTCAGTCTTATTCTTTTCTGCAAGATTTTGTTCCAACACCAAATTCGCATCAAAATGATCTTCAATCGGCCGCTTGCCTTTACCAGTTACCACCAAAATATCTTCAATGCCAGAAGCAATCGCCTCTTCAACGATAAATTGAATCGTTGGCTTATCAACAATTGGCAACATTTCTTTGGCAATCGCTTTTGTCGCTGGTAAAAACCGTGTACCTAAACCCGCTGCGGGGATGATTGCTTTACGGACTTTTTTCATTTCTTTACTCTCCTTACAATGATTTGATGGTAAGCTAACTTTCATTCTCAAACCCCAAATTATTTTTTTATCATATTTTTTAATAAGCCTATTATAGGAGCTCTAAAAATGAATAAAAGGAATAAATAAACAGCTATTCCCAATACTACTTCAATTCCAAAATAAACAATACTCCCTGGTAATATATTATGTAGCCCTCGAACAAGGACAAACATCAATAAAGCTGATATCATATATTTCCATTTACCGCTAAATAAAACTGATATTTGCAAAGTTTTCCTTGCTAAGAAAATTTGAACTGCCATAACAGTAAACTCAGAAATTACAGTAGAAACTACCGCACCATATACCCCATATTTTGTTATTAACGGGAAATTTAAAATTAAATTTATTAACGCACCTGATACCACTGATATAGTGTAATATTTTGTTTGATTAGTTGGAAGTAAATATTGAGTGCCTAAAACATTACTCCAACCTATAAAAATAATCACTAAACTTAGTATTGAAATTAGTCCTCCAGTGATTTTAAATTCCGAACCTAAAAACCACACCGAAAATTTAGGAGCGATTGCTGACAGCCCTAATGCCATCGGAAAACAAATAGCTGTAACAAAGTCAAAGGACTGATAGAGATATTTTGCTACTTTATCTTTTTGTCCTTTTGCAAAAGTATTCGCAACCCTAGGAAGCATTACTGTCCCTGTTGCAGTCACAATTGCTAATATTACTTTTACTATCTTATCAGAATTTTCATAGTAGCCAGTACTCTTCACTCCTACTAGAATTCCTAACATAGTTTTATTTAATACTAAGTAAACTTGAGTGGCTACTTGAGGTATAAATAATGCAAGCGAAGGTAAGAAGTGTCTCCAAAGATTCAATTGTTTAATATTGGGCAAATTTACCATTTTTCGTAAATAAGGCCATAATGTTAAATTTCCAAACAAAATCGAGAGACTTAGAATAAGAATATACAGACCAATATCACTCTTAGATTTTATAAATACAAAAATAGCAATTAAAGAGACTATCTTGACTAAAGTATTCCTCAACACTGTCTTCTTAAAATCCTCATTCCCCATAAAAAACCAAGAAATATCTAATCCAGCAGCGATGATTAAAAAGGACTGATAAAAATAGAATATCTGATATTCAGAAACAACTGATAAAAAGATTATAAAAATAAGATAGCTAATTGCAATACAAATCATTCTTAACAAAGCTATTTCCCAAAAAATTTGACTCATTTTCTTTTTATTATCTCTGTTGTAGGCGATAGTCCTATTTCCATATAAATTAATACCAATAC
>SKET01000859.1_pt1 | contig 22904 bp, 17 predicted proteins | sample 4841461 | NCBI WGS metagenome assembly SKET01 (sample SAMN11008802, study PRJNA524170) | human gut metagenome | biome: Human fecal sample; material: Feces; isolation source: fecal sample from pouch patient p5 | host: Homo sapiens | place: Israel: Tel-Aviv | collected 2014-02-13
AAGCCCTGACATCACGGTACTCATAAAATCAGTCACACATTGTGCGCTTTGTGGATGCCGCCTGGCGATATAGTCATAAATGGTCGTTTCTGCGGCGTGATAATATTGAACGGCAATATCACGCGCTAGTGGATCATGACTATGAATACCTTCAAGAACCATACAGCCAGCGCAGCCGCCGTTTTGGCTATATCTGCGCGCCGCTTCTTTTAATACCTCAACCAGGCACTCGCCTACTGGACGATCATCACGAAGAATATCGGCAAGCGGAATAGCCTCCGTACCGACGTATTCATTGAGTACACGGCTAAATAACCCAGCTTTACTGCCAAAAGCCGCGTAGAGGCTCGGGGGGTTAATACCAAGATAATCAGTAACTTCAGCAACACTGACAGCATCGAAACCTTTTTGGTGAAAAAGCACTTTTGCCGCAGAGATTGCCTGCTCAGGAGCGAAACGTCTGGGACGACCTGGAACGCGAGATTGTTTTTTAGTGACCATTACAAAACCTGTTGACAGAAAGTTAAAACAGTTTTGTAATGCATGTTACATAATAAATCAAGGAGTCCTTATGGGCGCTTTTACAGGTAAGACAGTTCTCATCCTCGGTGGCAGTCGTGGTATCGGTGCCGCTATCGTACGTCGTTTCGTCATCGATGGGGCCAATGTACGATTCACCTATGCGGGGTCGAAAGATGCCGCTAAACGCCTGGCACAAGAGACTGGAGCGACAGCAGTATTCACAGATAGTGCTGACAGAGACGCTATCATTGATGTCGTTCGTAAGAGCGGCGCATTGGATATCCTGGTGGTAAATGCAGGTATTGGCGTCTTTGGCGATGCCCTGGAATTAAATGCCGACGATATTGATCGCCTTTTCAAAATCAATATTCATGCTCCTTATCATGCCTCTGTTGAAGCCGCCCGGCAGATGCCCGAAGGCGGGCGCATCTTAATCATCGGCTCCGTGAATGGCGATCGTATGCCTGTTGCAGGCATGGCTGCTTATGCCGCCAGCAAATCTGCCCTGCAAGGCATGGCGCGCGGGCTGGCCCGTGATTTTGGACCGCGTGGGATCACCATTAACGTCGTCCAGCCAGGGCCAATTGATACCGACGCTAATCCCGCCAACGGGCCAATGCGCGATATGTTGCATAGTTTGATGGCTATCAAAAGACATGGGCAACCGGAAGAGGTCGCTGGTATGGTCGCATGGTTAGCAGGGCCAGAAGCCAGTTTTGTTACCGGCGCGATGCATACCATTGATGGCGCGTTTGGCGCATAACCGACTACGCTCAATTAAGCCCAGCCATTATCCATGATGTCTGGGTTTTGTTTACTCACGTCGTCCGCTAAAAGCGGCTCCCGGTAAAGAGAAATCTTCTGTTCATGTCGTAAATCTTGAGGATAACCAAATGGTAGAAAGAACCGCTGTTTTCCCTGCTGGCCGACATTCACTATATGCTGAGCATCGTTATTCTGCGGCTATTCGTTCCGGCGATTTGCTGTTTGTTTCCGGGCAAGTAGGAAGTCGAGAGGACGGAACACCAGAACCCGATTTTCAGCAACAAGTCAGACTGGCATTTGATAATTTGCATGCGACCCTGGCAGCTGCGGGATGCACTTTTGACGATATCATTGATGTTACGAGCTTCCATACCGATCCAGAAAACCAATTTGAAGACATCATGACGGTGAAAAATGAAATATTTAGCGCCCCACCTTATCCAAACTGGACGGCGGTGGGTGTTACATGGCTGGCAGGCTTTGATTTTGAAATTAAAGTGATAGCGCGCATCCCTGAGCAGTAAGCAATAGTGTTAGCCGTTCGCTTTCACACTCCGCCCTATAAGTCGGATGAATGGAATAAAATGCATATCTGATTGCGTGAAAGTGAAAAAGAAAAAAGCAGGGAATGTCTGCAATTATTGATACCGAACGACAGTTCCTCTGCAGAATCACATCAAATAAAAATGCATATACCTTGACTTTTAATTCAAATAAACCGTTTGCGCTGACAAAATATTGCATCAAATGCTTGCGCCGCTTCTGACGATGAGTATAATGCCGGACAATTTGCCGGGAGGATGTATGGTTCAGTGTGTTCGACATTTTGTCTTACCGCGTCTGAAAAAAGACGCTGGCCTGCCGTTTTTCTTCCCGTTGATCACCCATTCCCAGCCCCTCAATCGAGGGGCTTTTTTTTGCCCAGGCGTCAGGAGATAAAAGATGGCTAATCCGCTATATCAGAAACATATCATTTCCATAAACGACCTTAGTCGCGATGACCTTAATCTGGTGCTGGCGACAGCGGCGAAACTGAAAGCAAACCCGCAACCAGAGCTGTTGAAGCACAAAGTCATTGCCAGCTGTTTCTTCGAAGCCTCTACCCGTACCCGCCTCTCTTTCGAAACATCTATGCACCGCCTGGGTGCCAGCGTGGTGGGCTTCTCCGACAGCGCCAATACATCACTGGGTAAAAAGGGCGAAACGCTGGCCGATACCATTTCGGTTATCAGCACTTACGTCGATGCGATAGTGATGCGTCATCCGCAGGAAGGTGCGGCGCGCCTGGCCACCGAGTTTTCCGGCAATGTACCGGTACTGAATGCCGGTGATGGCTCCAACCAACATCCGACGCAAACCTTGCTGGACTTATTCACTATTCAGGAAACCCAGGGGCGTCTGGACAATCTCCACGTCGCAATGGTTGGTGACCTGAAATATGGCCGCACCGTTCACTCCCTGACTCAGGCGTTAGCGAAGTTCGACGGCAACCGTTTTTACTTCATCGCGCCGGACGCGCTGGCAATGCCGCAATACATTCTGGATATGCTCGATGAAAAAGGGATCGCATGGAGTCTGCACAGCTCTATTGAAGAAGTGATGGCGGAAGTAGACATCCTGTACATGACCCGCGTGCAAAAAGAGCGTCTGGACCCGTCCGAGTACGCCAACGTGAAAGCGCAGTTTGTTCTTCGCGCCAGCGATCTCCACAACGCCAAAGCCAATATGAAAGTGCTGCATCCGCTGCCGCGTGTTGATGAGATTGCGACGGATGTTGATAAAACGCCACACGCCTGGTACTTCCAGCAGGCAGGCAACGGGATTTTCGCTCGCCAGGCGTTACTGGCACTGGTTCTGAATCGCGATCTGGTACTGTAAGGGGAAATAGAGATGACACACGATAATAAATTGCAGGTTGAAGCTATTAAACGCGGCACGGTAATTGACCATATCCCCGCCCAGATCGGTTTTAAGCTGTTGAGTCTGTTCAAGCTGACCGAAACGGATCAGCGGATCACCATTGGTCTGAACCTGCCTTCTGGCGAGATGGGCCGCAAAGATCTGATCAAAATCGAAAATACCTTTTTGAGTGAAGATCAGGTAGATCAACTGGCATTGTATGCACCGCAAGCCACGGTTAACCGTATCGACAACTATGAAGTGGTGGGTAAATCGCGCCCCAGTCTGCCGGAGCGCATCGACAACGTGCTGGTCTGCCCGAACAGCAACTGTATCAGCCATGCCGAACCGGTTTCTTCCAGCTTTGCCGTGCGAAAACGCGCCAATGACATCGCGCTCAAATGCAAATACTGTGAAAAAGAGTTTTCCCATAATGTGGTGCTGGCCAATTAATTGCGGTTGGTAATAAAAGTCTGGCTCCCTATAATGAGCCAGACTTTTTACCGCTGTAATAAAGGAGAAATCATGAGCAAAACTATCGCGACGGAAAATGCACCGGCAGCTATCGGTCCTTACGTACAGGGCGTTGATCTGGGCAATATGATCATCACCTCCGGTCAGATCCCGGTAAATCCGAAAACGGGCGAAGTACCGGCAGACGTCGCTGCACAGGCACGTCAGTCGCTGGATAACGTAAAAGCGATTGTCGAAGCCGCTGGCCTGAAAGTGGGCGATATCGTTAAAACCACCGTGTTTGTGAAAGATCTGAACGACTTCGCAACCGTAAACGCCACTTACGAAGCCTTCTTCACCGAACACAACGCCACCTTCCCGGCACGTTCTTGCGTTGAAGTTGCCCGTCTGCCGAAAGACGTAAAAATTGAGATCGAAGCGATCGCTGTTCGTCGCTAATCTTGATGGAAATCCGGGCTATCATGCCCGGATTAAGTCTGATGACAAACGCAAAATCGCCTGATGCGCTACGCTTATCAGGCCTACGTGATTCCTGCAATTTATTGAATTTGTTGGCCGGATAAGGCATTTACGCCGCATCCGGCATGAACAAAGCTTACTTTGTCTACAATCTGAATCGGGGCTATCGTGCCCAGTTTATTCTTTATTGCCAGCCGTAACGACGGCTATAAAATCCTTTCACCAACTGGGTTAACGTCATATACCCTGCCAGAATCGCAACCAGCCACGGGAAATAGCTTAACGGCAGCGCCTGCAGCTGCAGATAACTGGCCAGCGGTGAAAACGGCAATGCGATCCCGACAATCATCACGATCACGGTCATGATCATTAACGGCCACGATGCACAGCTCTGAATAAACGGCACACGGCGGGTACGGATCATATGCACAATCAGCGTTTGCGACAGTAAGCCCACCACAAACCATCCCGACTGGAACAGCGTTTGCGTTTCCGGCGTGTTGGCATGGAATACCCACCACATCAGGCAAAACGTCAGAATATCGAAGATCGAGCTGATCGGTCCGAAGAAGATCATAAAGCGCCCCAGATCCGCCGGATTCCAACGTTGCGGCTTTTGAATTTGCTCGTCGTCGACGTTATCAAACGGGATCGCCACCTGTGACACATCGTACAGCAGGTTCTGAATAAGCAAGTGTAACGGCAACATCGGCAGGAAGGGCAAGAAAGCACTCGCTACCAGCACGCTGAACACATTACCGAAGTTAGAGCTCGCCGTCATTTTGATGTATTTCAGCATGTTGGCGAAAGTGCGACGTCCCTCAATAACCCCCTCTTCCAGCACCATCAGGCTTTTTTCCAGCAGGATGATATCAGCCGCTTCACGGGCTATATCTACCGCGCCATCCACAGAAATGCCGATATCCGCAGCGCGTAAGGCGGGCGCATCATTAATACCATCGCCCATAAAGCCAACCACATGCCCTTCGCGCTTCAGTAAGGTCACAATGCGTTCTTTATGCATCGGAGTCAGACGAGCAAACAGCGTGGTGCGCTGTGCGAGATTTGCCAGTTCGTCGTCAGATAGCGTTTCAATATCACTACCAATGACCACCTCTCCCGCGTCCAGCCCCACTTCATGGCACACTTTCGCTGCAACTAACTCACTGTCGCCAGTAAGGATTTTTACGGTGATGCCACTCGCTTTTAATGCCTTCAGTGCCGGAGCGGTTGTCTCTTTTGGCGGATCAAGGAAAGCAATATATCCTTCGAGGATCAGGTCGGATTCATCCGCCCGCTGGTAATCTCCTTCACGCGCTGGCAGGTATTTCGTCGCCACCGCAACCACGCGCAGCCCCTGACGATTAAGCGTATCAGTAACCCGCTTAATCTTACGCAGCATGATGTCATCGAGCGGCACAATCTCGCCATTGTGACGCACCTGCGAACACACATTGAGGATTTCCTGCAATGCACCTTTGCAAACCAGCTGATGGTGCTCGGTATTTTCTGCCACTACCACCGACATCCGGCGACGCTCGAAATCAAACGGAATCTCATCAATTTTTTGCCAACGACTGGCCAGCGAGCGCGCTGACTCTTCATCCGTACCTTCGAGCACCGCTGTATCGAGCAGGTTTTTAAGTCCGGTCTGATAATGACTGTTCAACCACGCGCTATGCAGCACGCGTTCGCTGGTTTTACCGGAGATATCGGTATGATTCTCCAGCACAATTTTGTCCTGTGTCAGGGTGCCAGTTTTATCAGTGCACAGAATATCCATTGCGCCAAAGTTCTGAATAGCATCCAGATGTTTGACGATCACTTTCTGTTTCGACAGCTTTACTGCGCCGCGCGCCAGCGTCGAGGTAACAATCATCGGCAACATTTCCGGCGTTAAGCCTACCGCGACCGAAAGCGCAAACAGTGCCGCTTCCCACCAGTCGCCTTTGGTGTAACCATTGATTAACAGCACCACCGGAGCCATCACCAGCATAAAGCGAATCAGCAGCATACTGACGCGGCTGATCCCTTGCTGAAAGGCATTCGGCTCGCTTTCCTGCTCACTAACACGCCCCGCCAGTTGACCAAACCAGGTATTGGCACCTGTAGCAATCACCATTGCTTGTGCCGTGCCGCTCACCACGGTGGTGCCCATAAAACACAGGGTGTCACACTCCAGCGGATTGCTGTGCTCCGGCTGGCGAGTGGTAGCTGCTTTTTCTACGGGCAGAGACTCACCGGTTAACGACGCCTGAGCGACGAACAGATCCCGCGCCTGCAAGATACGTAAATCTGCCGGGATCATATCCCCCGCCGCCAGTTTTATTATATCGCCGGGCACCAGCTGGTCGATCGGGATCTCCAGCCAGCCATTTTCGCCTTTGTCGTTAATTACGCGCAGAACCGTCGCTGTATTGCTGACCATCGCTTTCAGGGCATCTGCCGCTTTAGTGGAACGTGCTTCCTGAATAAAGTTCAGCAACGTAGAAATAGCGACCATTAGCGCGATAACGCCCGCGGCAAATAAATCTTCCGTGGCGTAAGAAATAGCGCCGAGAATGGTGAGTAAAATATTAAAGGGGTTGCGATAGCAGACCCATAAATGTACCCACCACGGCGACGGTTGTTGTGCGGGTAATTTATTTTCACCATGTTGTTCGCGGGCAGATTCCACTTCCGCCTGATTTAACCCTTCCGGATGGGTGTCGAACGTTTTCCATAATTCTTCTTCGGGCATCACCGCCATTTTCAGGCAATGCGCACTTAAGGACGGCGGGACCGCCGTATTCACTGTCTGCTGCGCGCCAGGCAATGGATCGCGATGAACCAGACGGGAAGGTAAATGGCGAATGAGCCGGGTAAAAATTTCTTTAAACATAAGGAGTCCCTCCGCACTGTCTGAAACAGTACAGAAATGTCTTCAGGCGTGGCGAAGCCTTACCTGAAGGTAATAAAGCTGAGCAGGGACGTTAAAACGTCACGGCCTTACGCATCCGGTAACGCCGTGAAAAGACGGGCTTACCGGAAAAGTTTTAATCTCCGTCGAGGGAGAGGCGTGGGATCAGGTTCCATATAACCTCCGGTAAGTGAAAAAAGCGCCGCAAATAATAAGGAGAATCCAATAATATTCGTAGCATCTATGGCGATATAATACCTGCTGGCAACTAAACCAACGATAAACCAGACTTTACCCATTGCTGAATGCACGGGTAAAGTTAGGCTCAAATAATTAAACAACACGTTACAGGACAACAGGATGCAAAATCGGCTGACCATCAAAGACATCGCGCGCTTAAGCGGCGTGGGGAAATCTACGGTTTCCCGGGTGCTGAATAACGAAAGCGGCGTGAGCCAGCGCACCCGCGAGCGTGTTGAAGCAGTGATGAATCAGCATGGATTTTCCCCTTCCCGCTCTGCGCGCGCTATGCGTGGGCAAAGCGATAAAGTGGTCGCCATCATTGTTACCCGTCTGGATTCGTTGTCAGAAAATCTCGCCGTTCAAACCATGCTGCCAGCGTTCTATGAACAAGGTTACGACCCAATCATGATGGAAAGTCAGTTTTCCCCACAATTAGTTGCCGAACATTTGGGGGTGCTGAAACGGCGTAATATCGACGGCGTAGTGCTGTTCGGTTTTACTGGCATAACAGAAGAAATGTTAGCCCACTGGCAGTCATCGCTGGTTCTGCTGGCGCGTGACGCAAAAGGCTTTGCTTCGGTCTGTTATGACGACGAAGGGGCAATCAAGATCCTGATGCAACGGCTGTATGACCAGGGGCATCGTAATATCAGTTATCTCGGCGTGCCGCATAGTGACGTGACAACCGGTAAGCGACGTCACGAAGCCTACCTGGCGTTCTGCAAAGCGCATAAACTGCATCCCGTTGCCGCTCTGCCAGGGCTTGCTATGAAGCAAGGCTATGAGAACGTGGCAAAAGTGATTACGCCTGAAACTACTGCGTTACTGTGCGCAACCGACACGCTGGCACTTGGCGCAAGTAAATACCTGCAAGAGCAACGCATCGACACCTTGCAACTGGCGAGCGTCGGTAATACACCGTTAATGAAATTCCTCCATCCGGAGATCGTCACCGTAGATCCCGGTTACGCCGAAGCTGGACGCCAGGCGGCCTGCCAATTGATCGCACAGGTAACCGGGCGCAGCGAACCGCAACAAATCATCATCCCCGCCACCCTGTCCTGATCGTTTCCTGAACGATAAATTGTGATCTTCGCTGCGTTTCGGGAACGTTCCCGTTTTTAAATTTTTCCGCGCAATATATTCTGCAGCCAACCAAAAATGTCATCTGCCATGGGGCTTTATGATGAGCAAAATAAACCAAACGGATATCGATCGGTTGATTGAACTGGTCGGCGGGCGCGGCAATATTGCGACAGTGAGCCACTGTATTACTCGCCTGCGCTTTGTCCTCAACCAACCGGCCAATGCCAGACCGAAAGAAATTGAGCAACTCCCCATGGTGAAAGGCTGTTTCACCAATGCCGGGCAATTTCAGGTGGTGATTGGCACCAATGTGGGTGATTACTATCAAGCACTAATAGCGTCAACCGGACAGGCGCAGGTTGATAAAGAGCAGGTAAAAAAAGCCGCCCGGCAGAATATGAAATGGCATGAGCAGTTGATCTCTCATTTCGCGGAGATCTTCTTCCCGTTGCTGCCCGCGTTGATTAGCGGCGGTTTGATCCTCGGTTTTCGTAATGTGATCGGCGATTTGCCCATGAGCAACGGTCAAACGCTGGCGCAAATGTACCCTTCCCTGCAAACGATCTACGATTTTCTGTGGTTGATCGGTGAAGCGATCTTCTTCTACCTGCCGGTCGGGATTTGCTGGTCAGCGGTGAAAAAAATGGGCGGCACGCCGATCCTTGGTATCGTGCTTGGCGTGACACTGGTTTCCCCCCAGCTGATGAACGCTTATCTGCTCGGGCAGCAGCTGCCGGAAGTGTGGGACTTTGGCATGTTCAGCATCGCCAAAGTGGGCTATCAGGCGCAGGTGATCCCGGCACTGTTAGCCGGGCTGGCGCTGGGCGTTATTGAAACTCGCCTTAAACGCATCGTACCGGATTACCTCTATCTGGTGGTGGTGCCCGTCTGTTCGCTGATCCTCGCGGTGTTCCTCGCCCATGCGCTGATTGGTCCGTTTGGTCGCATGATTGGCGATGGCGTTGCCTTTGCGGTACGTCACCTGATGACCGGCAGCTTTGCTCCGATTGGTGCGGCATTGTTTGGCTTCCTGTACGCGCCGCTGGTGATCACCGGCGTACACCAGACCACCCTTGCTATTGATTTGCAGATGATTCAAAGCATGGGTGGCACGCCAGTGTGGCCGCTGATTGCGCTGTCGAATATCGCTCAGGGCTCCGCCGTGATAGGCATTATCATTTCCAGCCGCAAGCACAATGAACGCGAGATCTCCGTGCCTGCCGCTATCTCCGCCTGGCTTGGGGTCACTGAGCCTGCAATGTACGGCATCAACCTGAAATATCGCTTCCCGATGCTGTGCGCGATGATTGGTTCTGGTCTGGCAGGATTACTATGCGGCCTGAACGGCGTTATGGCGAATGGTATCGGCGTAGGCGGCCTGCCGGGAATTCTCTCGATTCAACCGAGCTACTGGCAGGTATTTGCGCTGGCAATGGTTATCGCCATCATCATCCCGATTGTACTCACCTCGTTTATCTATCAGCGGAAATACCGCCTGGGCACGCTGGATATTGTTTAATTTTCTTCGGGGCGCAATTGCGCCCCCTCGCATTTGCAGGAATAACGTAATGACTAATCTTCCCCACTGGTGGCAAAACGGCGTTATCTACCAGATTTATCCAAAGAGTTTTCAGGACACCACGGGTAGCGGCACCGGCGATTTACGTGGCGTTATCCAACGCCTGGACTATCTGCATAAACTGGGCGTTGATGCCATCTGGCTAACCCCCTTTTATGTCTCTCCCCAGGTCGATAACGGTTACGACGTAGCGAACTATACGGCGATTGATCCCACCTACGGCACGCTGGACGATTTTGACGAACTGGTGACGCAGGCAAAATCGCGCGGGATTCGTATCATTCTTGATATGGTGTTTAACCATACCTCTACCCAACATGCCTGGTTTCGCGAGGCGCTGAACAAAGAAAGCCCTTACCGCCAGTTTTATATCTGGCGCGATGGCGAACCAGAAACGCCACCGAACAACTGGCGTTCAAAATTTGGCGGTAGTGCGTGGCGCTGGCATGCGGAAAGCGAACAGTACTATTTGCATCTCTTTGCACCAGAACAGGCGGATCTCAACTGGGAGAATCCAGCGGTACGCGCAGAGCTGAAAAAAGTCTGTGAATTCTGGGCCGATCGTGGGGTCGACGGGTTGCGCCTGGATGTGGTGAATCTGATCTCCAAAGACCCGCGTTTCCCTGAAGACCTGGATGGCGACGGGCGTCGCTTTTACACCGACGGGCCACGAGCACACGAGTTTTTGCACGAGATGAACCGCGATGTGTTTACGCCACGCGGGTTAATGACCGTAGGTGAAATGTCCTCCACCAGCCTTGAGCATTGCCAGCGATACGCGGCACTGACAGGCAGTGAATTGTCGATGACCTTTAATTTTCATCACCTGAAGGTCGATTATCCCGGTGGTGAAAAATGGACGCTGGCTAAACCTGACTTTGTGGCGTTGAAAACATTGTTCCGCCACTGGCAACAAGGAATGCACAACGTGGCATGGAATGCCTTGTTCTGGTGTAACCACGATCAGCCGCGCATTATTTCTCGCTTTGGTGATGAAGGTGAATACCGCGTGCCTGCGGCAAAAATGCTGGCGATGGTGCTGCATGGCATGCAGGGAACGCCGTATATCTACCAGGGCGAAGAGATTGGCATGACCAACCCGCATTTCACGCGCATTACTGACTATCGCGACGTGGAGAGCCTCAATATGTTTGCCGAGCTGCGCAACGATGGTCGTGATGCCGACGAGTTATTGGCAATCCTCGCCAGTAAATCCCGTGACAACAGCCGCACGCCCATGCAATGGAGCAACGGCGATAATGCCGGGTTTACGGCTGGCGAACCGTGGATTGGTCTGGGCGATAACTATCAACAAATCAACGTAGAAGCCGCGCTGGCCGATGAGTCCTCGGTGTTTTACACCTACCAAAAGTTAATCGCACTGCGTAAGCAAGAAGCCATCCTGACATGGGGCAATTACCAGGATCTGCTGCCAAACAGCCCTGTATTGTGGTGCTATCGCCGTGAATGGAAGGGGCAAACCTTGCTGGTCATTGCCAACCTTAGCCGTGAGATCCAACCCTGGCAGCCAGGGCAAATGCGCGGCAACTGGCAGCTTGTGATGCATAACTACGAAGAAGCCTCACCACAACCCTGTGCCATGAATTTACGGCCTTTTGAGGCTGTCTGGTGGTTACAGAAGTAAATCTTCCCTAAGCCCCGGTAATGCCGGTCATTCCGGGGTTTTGTCTGTCAGCATGTTGTTTTTGTTGATTTTTCAACCAGCAAATTCATTAAAAAATTTACATAACGCTGTAGCGCCCGTCATCCGTACGCTCTGCTTTTTACTTTGAGCTACATCAAAAAAAGTTCAAACATCCTTGATGCAAAGCACTATATATAGACTTTAAAATGCGCCCCAACCCAATATGTTGTATTAATCGACTATAATTGCTACTACAGCTCCCCACGAAAAAGGTGCGGCGTTGTGGATAAGTGGATGGCGATTGCGGAAAGCACCGGAAAACGAAACGAAAAAACCGGAAAACGCCTTTCCCAATTTCTGTGGATAACCTGTTCTTAAAAATATGGAGCGATCATGACACCGCATGTGATGAAACGAGACGGCTGCAAAGTGCCGTTTAAATCAGAGCGCATCAAAGAAGCGATTCTGCGTGCAGCTAAAGCAGCGGAAGTCGATGATGCCGATTATTGCGCCACTGTTGCTGCGGTTGTCAGCGAGCAGATGCAGGGCCGCAACCAGGTGGATATCAACGAGATCCAGACCGCAGTTGAAAACCAGCTGATGTCGGGTCCATACAAACAACTGGCTCGTGCTTACATCGAGTACCGTCACGATCGCGACATTGAACGTGAAAAACGCGGTCGCCTGAACCAGGAGATCCGTGGTCTGGTCGAGCAGACCAACGCCTCGTTACTCAACGAAAACGCCAACAAAGACAGCAAGGTGATTCCAACCCAGCGCGACCTGCTGGCCGGGATCGTGGCTAAACACTATGCACGCCAGCACCTGCTGCCGCGTGACGTGGTGCAGGCACATGAGCGTGGCGATATTCACTATCACGATCTCGATTACTCGCCGTTCTTCCCGATGTTCAACTGCATGTTGATCGACCTGAAAGGCATGCTGACCCAGGGCTTTAAAATGGGGAACGCCGAGATTGAACCGCCGAAGTCGATCTCTACGGCAACCGCGGTAACTGCGCAGATTATTGCTCAGGTCGCCAGCCATATTTATGGCGGCACCACCATTAACCGTATCGATGAAGTGCTGGCGCCGTTTGTTACCGCCAGCTACAACAAACATCGCAAGACCGCAGAAGAGTGGAACATCCCGGACGCCGAAGGCTACGCAAACTCTCGTACCATTAAAGAGTGCTACGATGCCTTCCAGTCGCTGGAGTACGAAGTAAACACCCTGCACACCGCCAACGGTCAGACGCCGTTTGTAACCTTTGGTTTTGGTCTGGGCACCAGCTGGGAATCGCGCCTGATTCAGGAATCTATCCTGCGTAACCGTATCGCAGGCCTTGGTAAAAACCGTAAAACTGCGGTGTTCCCGAAACTGGTGTTTGCGATTCGCGATGGTCTGAACCATAAAAAAGGCGATCCGAACTACGACATCAAACAGCTGGCGCTGGAGTGCGCAAGCAAGCGCATGTATCCGGATATCCTGAACTACGATCAGGTAGTGAAAGTCACCGGTTCGTTTAAAACCCCGATGGGCTGCCGCAGCTTCCTCGGCGTGTGGGAAAATGAAAACGGCGAGCAGATCCACGATGGTCGTAACAACCTCGGCGTGATCAGCCTGAACCTGCCGCGTATTGCTCTGGAAGCAAAAGGCGATGAAGCCACCTTCTGGAAGCTGCTGGATGAACGTCTGGTGCTGGCACGTAAGGCACTGATGACCCGTATCGCTCGTCTCGAAGGCGTGAAAGCGCGCGTCGCCCCGATCCTCTATATGGAAGGTGCTTGTGGCGTGCGTCTGAATGCTGACGATGATGTTTCTGAAATCTTCAAAAACGGTCGTGCGTCTATTTCGCTGGGTTACATCGGCATCCACGAAACCATTAACGCGCTGTTCGGCGGCGAGCATGTTTACGACAACGAGCAGCTTCGCGCGAAAGGTATCGCCATTGTTGAACGTCTGCGCCAGGCAGTGGATCAGTGGAAAGAAGAAACGGGTTATGGTTTCAGTCTCTACAGCACGCCGAGTGAAAACCTGTGCGACCGCTTCTGCCGTCTCGATACTGCTGAGTTTGGCGTGGTGCCGGGCGTGACCGATAAAGGTTACTACACCAACAGTTTCCACCTCGATGTGGAGAAGAAGGTGAACCCGTACGACAAGATCGACTTTGAAGCGCCTTACCCGCCGCTGGCGAACGGTGGTTTCATTTGCTACGGCGAGTATCCAAACATTCAGCACAACCTGAAGGCGCTGGAAGATGTCTGGGATTACAGCTATCAGCATGTACCGTATTACGGCACCAATACACCGATTGATGAGTGCTACGAGTGTGGCTTTACCGGTGAGTTCGAGTGCACCAGCAAAGGCTTCACTTGCCCGAAATGTGGTAACCATGACGCCTCCCGTGTGTCGGTGACTCGCCGCGTGTGCGGATATTTAGGTAGCCCGGATGCACGTCCATTTAACGCCGGTAAGCAGGAAGAAGTTAAGCGCCGCGTTAAACATTTGGGGAATGGGCAGATAGGTTAATCTTCACTCTACGTTAAGCAAATGCCGGATGCGGCGTAAACGCCTTATCCGGCCTACATTTGGCAACGATTGTAGGTCTGATAAGACGCGACAGCGTCGCATCAGGCGTTGATTACCGGATGCATCCTATACGCGGACTGATAAGCCAGGCGAAACAATGAATTATCATCAGTACTATCCTGTCGACATCGTCAACGGCCCCGGCACTCGCTGCACCCTGTTTGTCTCCGGGTGTGTTCATGAATGCCCCGGTTGCTATAACAAAAGCACATGGCGGGTAAATTCCGGTCAGACATTTACTAAAGCAATGGAAGACCAGATTATTAACGATCTGAATGACACTCGTATCAAACGCCAGGGTATTTCCCTCTCCGGCGGCGATCCGCTGCATCCGCAAAACGTGCCGGATATTCTGAAACTGGTAAAACGCATCCGCGCCGAGTGTCCGGGTAAAGACATCTGGGTGTGGACAGGCTATAAACTCGACGAACTCAACGCTGCGCAAATGCAGGTTGTTGATTTGATTAACGTACTGGTCGACGGCAAATTTGTGCAGGATTTAAAAGACCCTTCCCTGATCTGGCGCGGCAGCAGCAATCAGGTGGTGCATCATTTGCGATGATAAGTTCCCTGTTACCTGAGTGCAGGCAACAGGGAAATGAGGAATTAACGATACTTCTGGTGATAGGCGTTGCGGGTCGTTTTCAGTTGCTCTGCAGCAGCCTGCGCTTCTTTTACTTTACCTTCATTTGCCAGCTTCAGCGCGTCGTCAATCTGACCGACCAGAATGTCGAAACCGTGGCGGAAATCTTTCATTTCCGGGCTGTCCGGTGATTTATCTTCGAGCTTCGGCGGCGTTGCTTTTTGCGCATCCAGCGCTGCGGCGCGCATCTTCGTTAACGCGTCTTTGACTTGCGCCGCGTTATCGGCTTTTTCGACCACTTTTAAATTGTCGTTGAGGGTTTCCATATTGTCTTCAAGATCAGCGGCAAACGACGCAGAACTGAATACCAACGAGGAGACTGCAAGAATAGCTAACAGGCTTTTACGCATTGCTCACTTCCTTTTTTATTTACACTTCATCCTTCACACTGCCTCATCGACGGCTACGCTCATTCGCCCGGGTCACGTACTGCGAGTACGCTCCCCGGCCCTCATTCACTTTCCGTCTCGATGCAGTGCGAATGATTTTGTGTAATTTTTTAGTTTATAGCGCGGCAGGTCGCGCCAGTTTTTTACTGCCCGGCGATTTTCATCTCCGGCAACAGCACAGAACCACACTGTATATTACTGCGTGTTTCAATATCGTTACCGACGGTGACAATATTGCGCCACATATCTTTTAAATTACCTGCGATGGTGATTTCACTAACGGGATACTGAATTTCGCCATTCTCTACCCAGAAGCCCGCCGCACCACGGGAATAATCACCGGTAATTGCACTCACGCCCTGGCCCATCAATTCCGTCACCACCAGCCCGGTGCCCATCTCTTTGAGCATCTGCTCGAAGCTTAGACCTTGTCCGGCAATCCGCCAGTTGTGAATACCGCCCGCATGTCCGGTGCTTTTCAGCCCCAGTTTTCGCGCCGAATAGCTGGTCAGCAGCCACTGAGTCAGGGTGCCATCTTTAATAATATCGCGACGCTCGGTGCGCACACCTTCGCTGTCGAATGGCGTCGATGCCAGCCCTTTCAGCAGATGCGGATGCTCTTCAATGGTCAGCCAGTCCGGCAGAATTTGTTTACCCAGCGAATCCAGCAGGAAGGTGGATTTACGGTAAACCGAGCCACCCGCTATCGCCCCCACCAGATGGCCAAAAAGCCCGGTTGCCACTTCATTGGCAAAAATGACTGGCGCTTTCATGGTGGAGAGTTTACGCGGTGACAGGCGCGATAAAGTACGGCGAGCACAGTCGGCCCCAACCCACTCTGGCGTTTGCAGATCGCTCATCGCACGACCAATGGTGTAGGCGTAATCACGCTCCATATCGCCATTTTCTTCGGCAATTACACAGCTGGAGAGTGAATGACGCGTAGAGCAGTAACCCTGCAACATGCCGTGGCTGTTGCCAAAAACTTTGACACCGTAGTGGCTGTTAAAACTGCCGCCTTCGGTATTGGTAATGCGTTTGTCCGCCTGCAATGCCGCCTGTTCTGCGCGGGCCGCCAGTTCAATGGCTTCATCCGGGGAAACTTCCGCAGGGTGGAACAAGTCGAGATCTGGTGCGTCAAAGGCCAGCAGCTCTTTGTCTGCCACGCCGGCACAGGGATCTGGCGAGGTATAACGGGCAATATCCAGCGCCGCCTGTACGGTGCGGGCAATGGCCTGCGGGCTTAAATCGGTGGATGATGCGCTACCTTTGCGGTTCTGGTGATAAACAGTGATCCCCAGCGCGCCATCGCTATTGAATTCAACATTCTCCACTTCACCATAACGCGTGCTTACGCTAATGCCGGTGGTCTTGCTGACGGCAACTTCCGCACCGTCCGATTTGCCTGAGGCCAACTCCAGCGCAGTGGAAACTGCTTCTTCCAGAATCTTGCGCTGCGCTTCAACTTGAGAGATTACTTTCATTGCAAGTGCCATAATGTAGAGAGTTTCTCTGAAGTCTAACAGAGAACCGTTTTTCAGTGCGCATCTTAACTGGTAACATTAGCCTCTTTTTTTAAGGAGCCTGAGATGACTAAGCAGCCCGAAGACTGGCTCGACGACGTTCCCGGTGATGACATCGAAGACGAAGACGATGAAATTATCTGGGTCAGTAAAAGTGAAATTAAACGTGATGCCGAGGAGCTAAAACGCCTTGGCGCGGAAATTGTTGATCTGGGGAAAAACGCGCTGGATAAGATCCCGTTAGATGCGGATCTGCGCGCGGCTATTGAGCTCGCCCAGCGTATTAAGATGGAAGGTCGCCGCCGCCAGTTGCAGCTCATTGGTAAGATGCTGCGCCAGCGCGATGTTGAACCGATCCGTCAGGCGCTGGATAAGCTGAAAAACCGTCACAACCAGCAGGTGGTGCTGTTCCATAAACTGGAAAACCTGCGCGATCGTCTGATCGACCAGGGTGATGACGCCATCGCTGAAGTATTAAATCTGTGGCCCGATGCCGATCGTCAGCAGCTGCGTACTCTGATCCGTAACGCGAAGAAAGAGAAAGAAGGGAATAAGCCGCCGAAATCCGCACGCCAGATTTTCCAGTATCTGCGCGAACTGGCGGAGAATGAAGGGTAATTTTCGTTGTTGATGTGAGTATGGTTTGCCGGATGCGGTGCACCTGTAGGCCGGATAAGACGCATCAAGCGTCGCATCAGGCACTATGCTCAAATGCCGGATGCGGCGTAAACGCCTTATCCGGCCTACGAATGCTATCTCAGGCTGAAGCCGAATTACTGCGCAGCTTCCGCCTTCTTCGGCAGACCATCCAGCAGTTTCTGATGGATCCCACCAAAACCGCCGTTGCTCATCACCAGAATATGGTCGCCAGGCTGAGCGGTTTTCACCACCATATCTGCCAGCGTATCCACATCGCCACTCCAGTGTGCAGGCTGAACGCAGGCTTCTGCCACTTCTGCCACCTGCCACGGAATATGCGCCGGTTGCAGCAGGAAGACTTCATCGGCACGACCTAATGAAGGTGCCAGATCGTCTTTGCAGATCCCCATTTTCATGGTATTCGAGCGCGGCTCCAGCACAGCAATAATGCGCGCCGTACCACCAACTTTGCCACGCAGCGCCGCAAGCGTTGCCAGAATTGCCGTCGGGTGATGGGCAAAATCGTCATATACCGTCACGCCATTCGCTTCACCACGCAACTCCAGACGGCGACGAGCGTTAATAAACGAACCCAGCGCGTTAGCGGCATCTGCAGGCGCTACACCAACATGGCGAGCCGCCGCAATCGCCATCAGGCCATTGTGCATATTATGTTCGCCCACCAGCGACCATTTCACTTCGCCCACTTTTTCGCCATCCAGCAAGACTTCCCATTCAGAAGCGTCAATGGTCAGCTTTTTCGCCTGCCAGTGACCCTGCTCACCCACCAGCTCCTGCTCGCTCCAGCAGCCCATCGCCATGGTCTGTTTCAGGTTGATGTCATTTTCCGGCCAGATAATACGGCCCTGCCCCGGAACGATACGCACCAGATGGTGGAACTGTTTCTGGATCGCTTTCAGGTCGTCAAAGATATCGGCGTGATCGAACTCAAGGTTGTTGAGGATCAGCGTACGCGGGCAGTAATGGACAAATTTAGAGCGTTTGTCGAAGAAGGCGCAGTCATACTCATCCGCTTCGATAACAAAGAAGTCGCTTTCGCCCAGACGCGCCGAAACCTCAAAGTTCCCCGGCACACCGCCGATTACAAAGCCCGGTTTGTAACCACACTGTTCCAGAATCCAGGTCGCCATTCCCGCGGTGGTAGTTTTGCCGTGTGTACCGGCAACGGCCAGCACCCAGCGGTCGCGCAGCACAAAATCGTGCAGCCACTGTGGACCTGACATATAAGGGATGTTTTTTTCCAGTACCGCTTCCACACACGGATTTCCACGGGTCATGGCGTTGCCAATAATCACCAGATCCGGCTGCGGATCGAGCTGGCTGGCATCGTAACCCTGAATCAGCTCAATGCCTTGCTTCTCAAGTAAGGTGCTCATCGGCGGATACACATTGGCGTCCGAACCCGTTACTTCATGGCCTAACTGGCGCGCCAGCATCGCCAGACCGCCCATAAATGTGCCACAAATTCCTAAAATATGAATGCGCATACGTCACTATCCTTTTTTAATCTGCCGCTCATTTTACGCATATGTCGGGCAAGTGAGAAACGCATTTCAGGATAATCCGCAATTTGCTGGCGCGATTCACCTGAGCGCAACATTGAGATTATTTGTTAAGATTGTTGCGGTCGCTTTACTCCATAAACATTGCAGGGAAAGTTTTATGAAAACGTTAGGTGAATTTATTGTCGAAAAGCAGCACGAGTTTTCTCATGCTACCGGTGAGCTCACTGCTTTGCTGTCGGCAATAAAACTGGGCGCCAAGATTATCCATCGCGATATCAACAAAGCAGGACTGGTTGATATCCTGGGTGCCAGCGGTGCTGAGAACGTGCAGGGCGAGGTTCAGCAAAAACTCGACTTGTTCGCTAATGAAAAACTGAAAGCCGCACTGAAAGCACGCGATATCGTTGCGGGCATTGCCTCTGAAGAAGAAGATGAGATTGTCGTCTTTGAAGGCTGTGAACATGCAAAATACGTGGTGCTGATGGACCCACTGGATGGCTCGTCCAACATCGATGTTAACGTCTCTGTCGGTACCATTTTCTCCATCTACCGCCGCGTTACGCCCGTCGGCACGCCGGTAACGGAAGAAGATTTCCTCCAGCCTGGTAACAAACAGGTTGCGGCAGGTTACGTGGTATACGGCTCCTCTACCATGCTGGTTTACACCACCGGATGCGGTGTTCACGCCTTTACTTACGATCCTTCGCTCGGCGTTTTCTGTCTGTGCCAGGAACGGATGCGCTTCCCGGAGAAAGGCAAAACCTACTCCATCAACGAAGGAAACTACATTAAGTTTCCGAACGGGGTGAAGAAGTACATTAAATTCTGCCAGGAAGAAGATAAGTCCACCAACCGCCCTTATACCTCACGTTATATCGGTTCACTGGTCGCGGATTTCCACCGTAACCTGCTGAAAGGCGGTATTTATCTCTACCCAAGCACCGCCAGCCACCCGGACGGCAAACTGCGTTTGCTTTATGAGTGCAACCCGATGGCATTCCTGGCGGAACAAGCGGGCGGTAAAGCGAGCGATGGCAAAGAGCGTATTCTGGATATCATCCCGGAAACTCTGCACCAGCGCCGTTCGTTCTTTGTCGGCAACGACCATATGGTTGAAGATGTCGAACGCTTTATCCGTGAGTTCCCGGACGCGTAATCTCCTGCGCCTCTCCACACGGAGAGGCGTTTTTATTGCTGCGCAATGTTGACTCTTGTCACTGGCGAACTCTGACGATTCTCCCACAGCACCGTTAATCCACGCTGTAATGCTATAAAAATAAACAACAAAATACCGATGGCGATTTTCGTCCACCAGGAACTCAGCGTGCCATCAAAGTTTATGTAAGTCTGAATCAGTCCCTGAATCGCCACGCCAAAAAGCGTCCCTAATACCGTTCCAACGCCACCGCTCAAAAGCGTACCGCCAATCACCACTGAGGCGATAGCGTCCAGTTCCACACCTACGCCCGCCAGCGCATATCCGGCCTGGGTATAAATCGAGAAGACAATCCCCGCCAGCGTTGCCAGTCCGGTGGAGAGCATATAAATGCGAATAGTGGTGCTGCGAGTGGAAATCCCCATCAGGTTCGCCGACGTTGCGTTGCCGCCAATGGCGTATACCTGATTACCAAAACGGGTACGATGCGCGAGGAAAATACCGATAACCACCACCGCCAACATCAGCAGCCCCATCGCACTTAAGCGACCGCCGCCAGGGATTTTCCACGCAAGGCTTGAGAGCGTGTCATAAATGGGATGGTTTATCGGAATCGACTCTTCCGAAACGAGATAGCTGACACCGCGCAAAAAGAACATCCCCGCCAGGGTAATGATAAATGCCGGGATCTTCAGGGCGTCGATCAAAAGCCCCATAAATGCGCCGAAGGCACAGCCCATCACCAGCACTAGCGGAAACGCCAGTAGCGGCGAGAGGCCGAAATCGCCAATCACTTTTGCCAGAAACACGCCAGTAAAGGCGATCACCGAACCGACGGAGAGATCGATCCCACCGGAGAGGATCACAAAGGTCATGCCAACGGCAATGATCCCAAGAAAGGCGTTATCGGTCAGGATATTGCAGATCACTCTTGTGGAAGCAAAACCGGGAAACTGGGTCAGGCAGTAAAGATAACCCAACACAAAGACGCCGATGGTGATCATCAGTGGCAATTTACGTTTTATCACGGCTACGTACTCCTTTAATCAGACTGATAAAGCGTTGCGACTGGACAATCAGCACGCAAAGAACCACCACCGCTTTTACAACCTGGTTCATCTCTGGCGGAAAGCCCGAAAGCAAAATTCCGGTGTTCATCCCCTGAATAATCAGCGCCCCCACCACCGAAAGCAGTAGGTTAAAACGTCCGCCCATCAGCGATCCGCCGCCAATAACCACCGCGAGAATGGCGTCCAGCTCCAGCCATAACCCGGCGTTATTGGCATCGGCACCGCGAATATCCGCCGCCACGATAATGCCCGCAATCGCCGCACACAGCCCGCTCAACACGTAGGTAAGCATGACGATGATCCGCGTGTTTACCCCGGCATTTTTTGCCGCCCGAATGTTGATACCAACGGCTTCGATAAACATCCCCAGCGCCGTTTTGCGGGTCAACAGCCAGAACAGGAGAAGCGTCAGCACCGCGATAATGACCGGCGTTGGCAGGAACAACAGCGATCCACTGCCAAACCATGAGAGATCCGGCGAGTTAAACGTGACGATCTGTCCGGAGGTGATCAGTTGCGCCACGCCGCGCCCGGCGACCATCAGGATCAGGGTGGCGACAAACGGCTGAATTTTGAGGATCGCTACCAGTATGCCGTTCCACAATCCCGCCAGGATGCCAGTGCCCAGGGCGCTTAACAAAACAATCGGCAGGCTGAATCCCGCGACCGTCATCGCAGCCGTTGTGGCTCCGGCGATAGCCATCACCGCCCCCACGGAGAGATCAATCCCACCTGTTGCGATCACCAGCGTCATTCCGATAGCCAACAGCGCAACGGGGGCCGCACGGTTAAGAATGTCTATGGGGCTACCGAATAAACGCCCATCCTGGAGCACCACCTGCCAGAAATGCGGGGCCACCAGGCTATCGACCAGCAGCACCAGCAACAGTGCCGCCAGCTGCGGCATTCCCGTTGGCCAGCGAAAGCGCCTTTTCGGCGGCGTAGTGTCCGGGAGAGATTGAGGCATCACACTGTTCTCCTTACGCCGCAATGGCGTTCATGATCGCCGGAACGGAAAGCTCTGCCAGCGGGATCTCCGCCACCTGTTTGCGATCGCGCATGATGATCACCCGGTCGGCATAGCCCACCAGTTCTTCCAGTTCGGAGGAGATCACCAGCAGCGCCAGACCATCGGCGCATAGCGTTTCAATCAGGCGGATGATCTCGGCGTGGGCACCAACATCAATGCCGCGAGTTGGCTCATCAAGGATCAGAAATTGCGGTCGGGTCAGTAGCCAACGTGAAAGCAACACTTTTTGCTGATTGCCGCCAGAGAGAAATTCAATCGGTTGTTCAGTTGAAGGTGTGCGAATGCCAAGCTGGCGGATAAAGCGTTCGGCAATCTCTTGCTGCGCTTTGCGGGAAATGGGTCGTAGCCAGCCGCGCTGGGCCTGGAGAGCGAGGATGATATTTTCCCGTACCGAGGCGGCGGCGATGATGCCATCGGTTTTCCTGTCTTCCGGGCAGAAGCCGATGCCCAGTACCGAAGCCTGATGTGGCGATCGCAGGTTTTGCTGTTTGCCTTTGATCAACGCCGTGCCGCTGTCAGCAGGTTTGATACCGAAGATCACTTCGGCGGTTTCGGTACGTCCTGATCCCAGCAAGCCAGCCAGACCGACGATCTCGCCGGGGCGTACTTCGAGATCAAACGGTGCGATCGTTCCTTTTTTGCCGTAATTTTTGAACGCGGCAACGGGTTTGTCGCTCAACAATGTTCGCCCGGCACGCTGTAGCGCGTGGGTATCCAGCTCGCGCCCCAGCATCATTTTTACCAGTTCGATCTGCGGTAGCTCGC
>SKET01000860.1_pt1 | contig 22888 bp, 17 predicted proteins | sample 4841461 | NCBI WGS metagenome assembly SKET01 (sample SAMN11008802, study PRJNA524170) | human gut metagenome | biome: Human fecal sample; material: Feces; isolation source: fecal sample from pouch patient p5 | host: Homo sapiens | place: Israel: Tel-Aviv | collected 2014-02-13
TACTCGTTTGCCTGACTTGTTGCGTCAGATCTTGGGCGGTCGTGCCTACTGGATACTTCGGTCCGTCTGGATTGTCTGGATCCATTGGTTGGCCCGGCGTACCCGGATTCCCTGGTGTAACCGTAACTAACTTATGCTTCAGTGTCACGGTATAAGTTTTAGCAAAATCATCGACATCGAACAGCATCCCCGATACGGGATAATTATCACGTACCAGTTCATAACCGTTTTTAACATAACCTGCAATGGTTTCAGCGGTCCGATAATTGGATTGTGTCCGATAGTCACCAGTCAAATTGGCCGTAGCGAGCGTTTTCCCCGTCGTGACATCCACATAAGTGACCGTTGCTTTTTCAGGTTTTGCCGCATAGGTGACGACCACCTGTGTGTCTGAATCTGTATTAGCAACTGAATCACGACCAGCAACCTGTGTTTTATCAGCCGTATAGCCAGTAATGACGGGTGACATCACGGTGGTATAACGACCAGTAGCTGAAGTGCCATTCAACCAATCAGTATAAACTGCGGTAGGATCAACTTCATCAATCGTGGCATCCCGATTAAACGTTATTAGTTGAACGTTATCAGTGCCAGCCGAAGCCCCATTTTGATACCGATACTTAATCGTTTGACTAACTTGTTTCGTCAGATCTTGAGCGGTCGTTCCTACTGGATATTTCGGTCCGTCTGGATTGTCTGGATCAATTGGTTGGCCCGGTGTACCCGGATTCTCTGGTGTAACCGTGACTAACTTATGCTTCAGTGTCACGGTATAAGTTTTGGCAAAATTATCGACGTCGAACACCGCCCCTGAAGTGGGATAGTTATCACGTACCAGTTGATAGCCATTCTTGACATAGCTCGCAATCGTTTCAGCCGTCCGGTAACTGGACGTAGTCTGATAGTCACCAGTCAAGCTTTTTATAGCGAGCGTTTTACCCGTAGTGACGTCTACATACGTGACCGTGGCGTTCTCTGGCTTAGCCTGATACGTGACCACGATGTTCGTGTCAGCATCCGCATTGCGCACCTCGTCATTACCCGCAATACGCGTTGAATCAGCAACATAGCCCTTAATTTCCGGTGAATCGACTGGCATGTAATGACCAGTCGTTGCCGTACCAGTCAACCAATCGGTATAAGTTAGCTTATTGTTAACCTCATCGACCGTCACGCTGCGCTTGAAAGTGATTGTTTGCGTATTAGCGTCGGCAGCAGTACTTTTATCCTGATACTGATAGTGAATGGTTTGACCAACCTGCTTAATCAAGTCTTGCACAGCCGTACCCGCTGGATATGTGGGCCCGTTTGGATTATCGGGGTCAATCGGCTCGCCTGGCGTACCCGGATTCTCTGGGGTGAGCGGCAGGAGTTTATGTTGCAATTTGACAGTATAAGCCTGAGTACTTCCGTCTTTATCAAACACAGCACCGGATGTTGGATAATCATCACTGACCAGTTCATAGCCCATATTAAGGTACTGAGCGATTCGATCTGCTGTCCGATAATTCGAGACGGTCTGATAATCACCAGTTATCGGATCTGTTGTCAGCACCGCTCCCGTTGTCGTATCTTCATAGGTCACCGTGGCTTTTTCAGGATTAGCCTGATAATAAACTTGTACATCTGGACTGAGATCCGTCCCACTCACCGTATCACGACCCGCAACACTGGTTGGGTCAGCCGTATAACCAGTAATCGAAGGTGAATCAACAGCCTCAAAACGACCAGTCATGGTCCCATCATCAGTCAACCAATCCGTGTAGACGACTGTGCCATTAACTTCATCCACCGTGACGTTACGACTAAAATTAACCGCTTGAACATTGTTCGGTTTAGCAGTGCGACCATCCTTGTATAAATACTGAATGGTTTGACTGACTTGCTCAGTTAAATCCTCAAAGTCAGTCCCCACTGGATATGTGGGTCCGTTTGGATTATCGGGGTCGATCGGCTCGCCTGGCGTACCCGGATTATCTGGCGTGCGTGTTACAAATTTATGAACAAGTGTAACCTGGTACTTTTGGACAATGTCGTCTTGATCATAGACTACCCCGACTGTTGGATAGTCATCACTGACCAGGTCGTAGCCCGCATTCTCATATGCGGCAATCGTATCAGCCGTCCGATACGCATCCGTTGTCCCGTACGCTCCTTGTAAGGGTTCCGTCTTAATAACCTTGTTATCAGTTTGGTCAAAATACGTTACGATCGCCGTTTCAGTCTTGGCCAAATAACGATACGTCACGGTACCGCCCTGATCAGTTAACGTGCCATTATAGGCTAGTCCAGTATTGGGTGCTAACGCATAGCCCGTCTTGGGTTTGGCTGCCGTCGTGTAGGTCAAATAGTCCGTGGCCGTTGCGTCCGTAGCATGTGTCGCCGTACCAGTTTCCGAAGCATCTACCTGAGTCTCACCATTAGCATCTACATGTTCGTAGAGGTACTTAACCGCAATATCGCCAATTGTCAAGGTGCCAGGAATGACTGAAATGGTATAGTTTTTATTCACCGAATCATCAGCATCAGGAGTGGCCGTAATTGTCTTAGTTCCAACCGCACTCATGCCGTTGGTCACACGATACTTTAAGGTCTCACCATTAACTGTCCCAGTAACCACCGCCGCCAAATTCTTTTGCGTCCCATCCGACCAATAAATCTTGTTGGGAATCGTAATTGTTGCTTTGGCTGGATCAATTGTCAGCGTTCCATTGACATACGAAATTTTATAATTACTGGTATCGGCTGCCGTAGTCCCAGTCATTGCATAAGTGCCGACCGTAGTATAAGTCGTCGCACCACTGCCATCTGCTGCAACTGCGGTAAATGCTAACTGATCATAATTGGTCCCGCTAGTAACAGTTGCAGTCGTGCCATGTGCTCGGCCGTCATAAACTGCATTATCATCCTTGACCGTGACTGTCAGATCTGCTGGCGTGATCACCAACGTCCCATCCGTCGTGGTAACGGTATAGTTTTTAGCCAAAATCGCCGCTTGCGTGGGATCCGCTAACGCGTATGTCAGGTCGTCATAGGTACCGACGTTCGTGTCAGTCGTCGTGGTAAAGTCAAAATGATCATACACGGTTCCAGTCGTTACGGATGTCCCCTGAGGCTTGCCATTATAGGTCACTGTACCACTAGCTATCTTTAACTCGAGACCAGCAGCCTGCACCGCACCAGTCGTGGTGAAAACGGCCGCATCATCCAGAATATAATTCGACCCCAGCGCAGCTTGAACTGCCTTCCGACCAGCGTCATTAAGGGTGATTGCATATTTGCCAGTGTCCGCACCGGTCAAGTTAGTTTCGGTGCCTTGATACGTATAAGTAAAATCTGCCAACGTTAAAACACGTTGACCGACCTTGCCGGCTACGCCTGGTTTAGCATCGCCGATTTCGCCGTTACTAATTTGAAGGATATTTTGCTTTGTTGCATTTTTAACGGTGACTACCGGCAACATTGTCAATGATCCCGTATACAACTGTGAAGGCCGAAGTATAATTAGCCCATTCTTACCAGTGGTGGCTGTGATTTTTACAGGGACAATGTTAATTGTAAAGGTATAATCGGAGGCCCCAGTCGAAAAGGTTGGGACAAAGTCATCCAAATCACTGGTCGAGGTATCGTAAGCATTATAGTCTTGCATAACCCGGCTCATCCCAGCTTTACCCGCTGCATTGATCGTCACTGAGTAACTACCAATTTGGTCGAGCGTTGAAAAGTCCGTATCTCCGGAATATTTCGTGACCTGCCCATGTTCATCCGTATACACAACATCAACGTAATCATTGACATCAGCAGAGTCCAGAAAAAGTGCATATAGCAAATTGACCTTGTTGCCGTTTACATCTTCTAAGTAATTGCCCGCTGCATCTTGAATGTAGTAGGCGACGTCGTTAGCCGGCGTCTCATCTGGAGAACTAATATGAGATTCTAGATCCGCCAGCGACGCCTCGCCATAGTCCATCGACACGGTCCCCGTAGTGACTAACGATACGGTCGGCTTCGTTTCAGCTTCACTGGTGATAGCTGAAACCGCCTGTACTGTAGACTTAGTGACCGGCGTGTTTGCTGACCTGCTCGCTAGCGCACCCGTCAATGGGAGTGCCCGACTTGTCACTGCAGTCGTAATGGTCGGTGCTTCAGCAGTAGGTATGCTGGCTGTTTTCCCAGTTTCCGTACGCGTTTGGCTAGCTGTCGTAGCATCAGTGAGATCATTTGCCACTGATGAACTTGTCGTCTCAGTGTTTAGCACATCTGTGTCAGCACTCGTAGTAGCCGTTTTAGTTACGGATGCTGATGTGGCTTCCGTGTCAGTAGATTTACTGGTGACACTTGGTGCACTAGCACTTGCGCCATCAGTACTTGATATGCTAGCACTTGAGTCAGCGCGACTTGAAGCAGTACCGACTTCGGCAGCTGGCTTCGTAGCTGCTGTCGACTGACGATTACTGGAAGCTGATGTTGCCCCAGTTGAATCAGTAGTCGCTTTAGTATCCTGAGTCGCGGCCGTTACATCAGTAGCAGCTTTTGCATCCTGAGTCGCGGTCTTAGTAACTGTCGCCGTACTAGCTGATTTTAGTACGACGGCATTGCTCGGTTCTGCCATGTCGGAACTAACGCTAGCGCTATTGTCGGCCGTGTCAACCCCCGTACCCGTTGCGGCTTTCACTTGTTCAACTTGGCTAAAAGTCAAACCGATGCCAACTGAAAATACTGTGATACTAGCAGCCACCCAGCGCCGCCCCGATTTATAAAGCTTATAGTGAGACTTACTTTCCAATCCCAACTTATTTAAACGATTCCGCATAATTCTGCCTCCAAAGTTCAACCGTACCTGGAGCAATCAAGTTATTTAGCTGAGTAATATTTGGTGCGTTTCGTACCGTGCCGAAACGATTGTGTTAATCATCAAACTATCACCTAATTGACCCCTTCAATCATCAGTATACGTTCAAATAAGTTGAAATAACAAGTGCATAACAAAAAATAGACGAAATTATTTTTGAGATTATTTAATTGTAGTATCAGTTCACGCTATAACACTGCATTAAAATACTGATATAACCAACATATTGACACACTTATTTTGAATCTGGCTCATCCACATCCCAGTTCGGTACTTATCAAACAATGTATAGCATTTGTTCTACGGCCAAAATCGTTTACCAGCTATTTAGCAGCACCAAACAATTTTTATCGCCCGCCAACCATATCACCTAATATTGTTAAGACGCGCAGATCATGAACTGTTTTTCCACACCAAAAAGCCCCTCTGAATAGGTTTCATTCAAAGGGGCACGGACATGCGCACGATGTTCTCATTTAAGCTGTTACCAACACACTTCCGATGAACGCCAGCCTCTTACGTTCAAAAACCATCGTCAGCCGTCTGAAGACGGTCTGGTTTCGCTAGTAACTTCATCACTGACACACCCTAATCTAAATAGGTACTATGCATCCCAATATAGCCTAAATTCGTTCCCATTGGTTTGGCCGCGACTAATATTGGATAAATCTGATCATAAAAGTTTGAAGCAGCCTTCGAAAGGCCCTTGTTGCGTAGCGCCTCCATTTGAAAACTAACCACTAATTTATTTAACACAGCAATTGAATAGCGATGATGCTCCAAATCGGCTTTGGCCATCAACCCGATTTTACGTTCACGGTCGGTAAGACTAGTGTCGAGAACGAAGTCAACTAACTGACTCAATAACGCCTGTTCATCGACCTGATGTTTCCCCGTACATCCAAACATCGGCTTTCACCTAACTCTCTTTTATTTTATCGTGCTCGCTTTGAGCAATCTCCCGTTTAGTTAACCCGGCCGCCAGCTTAGCACTAGTTATACACGTCAGGTACGCGACAACCCTGTTCAAATAAATCAGTTTAGTCTGATATCAAGTGATTCATATTCAGCTAATTGACGCATCCCAAGAAGCATCGCGTACTCGTATTACTATCATAATACTTCAAATTAGGAATTACGAGCTATCTCGTAAGATTGTTAAATTATAAATCCAAGCACAGCATGCTCACATTGTGAACCGACCTAAATTGGTCGATGATTTGACGATTGAGCGTGTCACTAACTTCGCCAATAAAAAAAGCTAGTTAATCATTAAAAATGATTAACTAGCTTTCCATCATCAGCTCAGCCTAAGCTGCAACCGATGATTGTTGACGTTGTGATTTAGCCACGACGACGTTCTGGGATCCGAGCAGCCTTACCATGTAAGTTACGTAAGTAGTATAACTTGGCACGACGTACACGACCTTGACGAACGACATCAATTGCGGCAACGCGTGGTGTGTGTAATGGGAATGTCCGTTCCACACCAACACCGTTACTGATCTTACGAACAGTATAAGTTTCGCTGATACCGGAACCATGGCGCTTGATAACAACACCTTCAAATAATTGGATCCGTTCGCGAGTACCTTCAACAACTCGTGCATGAACACGAACTGTATCTCCAGCACGGAAATCAGGGATGTCCGTACGAAGTTGTTCATTGGTGATCTTTTCGATCAATTGGTTTTGACGCATAATGTATTTCTTCCTTTCGCCGACATTCGTGACAACCTGGTCAGCGGAACATCGTTAATGGGCACAATAGCCAATAAATAGAATACCATATTCGAGGGTGGGCACGCAAGTTTTTTTGAACTCTTCACGACTAACTTGTCCTAATTAACGGCATAGCCTACACTTCCGACTCATCCGCCTTGATATCTGCTAACATCTGTTTAGCTTTTCCTGACAATGATAGCCCCGTCAACATGTCCGGGCGCCGTTCATAGGTCCGTTTCAGCGCCTGTTCTAAGCGCCAATCATCAATTTTTCCATGATCACCACTCAGTAAGATATCTGGTACCTTCATACCACGAAAATCAGCAGGACGCGTATATTGTGGGTATTCCAGGAGACCGCTCGAAAAAGAATCCCCCGGAGCCGATTCCGAATTACCAAGCACACCTGGTAAGAGCCGCACCGTCGCATCAATCATGACCATTGCACCCAGTTCACCACCAGTTAAAACGTAATCACCGAGCGAGACTTCATCGGTGACTAATGACCGAATCCGCTCATCATAACCCTCATAGTGGCCGCAAATAAAGGTCAAGTGTTCTTCCTGAGCAAAGTCTTCAGCAACGTGTTGATTGAACTGGACTCCCGCCGGATCCAATAAGATCACGCGACCGGGTGCCGGGTGTTTTTCCTGAACGCTGGCCAAAGCATCAAAAATTGGTTGTGGTTGGAGTAACATGCCCGCACCACCACCATACGGATAATCATCCACATGGTTATGCTTGTCGGTCGTAAAATCCCGAAAATTAGTGACATCAACATTGATGACGTCATTTTCAATGGCATTGCCAATCATCGACTCATGAAGCGGCCCCGCAAACATCTCTGGAAACAGGCTTAAAATATCGATTTGCATTAATCAATCAACCCTTCCATTAGTTCAACAGTCACCACGCCCGCATCCAAGTCAACATCTTTAATGACCTGGGGAATCTTAGGTAGTAAGACGTCAGACTGACCATGATCCCGTTTGACCACCCAAACATCATTCGCACCAGGTGACAGAATCTCTTTAATAGTCCCTAAAGGCTCGTCAGCGGTCGTCACAACTTGTAGGCCGACAATCTGGTGATAGTAGTACTCACCCGCTGGTAAGGCATGTAATGCTTCAGCAGGAACTTTGATCGTCCACCCCTTATAGCGCTCCACATCATTGATGTTATCGAGCCCTTCAAAGGTAAGAAAGTACAGCCCCTTTTGCTCACGGGCCTTCGCGATTTTGACAGTAATCCCGCCAGTCGTTTCATCTGGGGTTTTAAATAAACTCAATTGTTGCCCTACTTTAAAGCGTTCTTCTGGAAAATCAGTCACGACAACGACTTTCACTTCACCACGAATGCCGTGGGTGTTAACTAGGGTGCCAACACGATAGTAATCCATTAGCTTCCTCCTCTTAATTAGCTTGATTGTTATTCGTTTTAAATGTCATCAACATGTTACAACTAATCTACTCAACGACGGTCATCGAGATACTTTGACTCGTCCTCAAAAACCGGAACAAGATATAAAAAAACTCTTAAACAAAACATCACTGCTTCGCTCAAGAGTTTTTTTGTTGTCCGTCTTCGATCGTAAGCCGGACACGTTTAGGTCCTGAAACTCGGACACTATACACAATTGTCCGAATTGCCGAAGCAACCCGTCCCTGCCGACCAATGACCCGGCCGATATCTTCGGGATTAACCGTTAAGTTGTATTCAAGATAACGCGTGGTTTCCTTAAAATCAACTTTAATATCGTCTGGATATTGAACTAACGGGGTGACAACCGTGGTGATTAAAGCTTTAATATCTGCCATGATCTATTACCGCTTTATTATTTAGTGAACTTAGCTTCGTGGTACTTCTTCATGATACCGGCCTTAGATAAGATATTCTTAACCGTATCTGAAGGTTGGGCACCATTGTTCAACCAACCGAGGATATCTTCCTCTTCAAGTTTAACTTGGGCTGGTTCTGTAAGTGGGTTGTATGTGCCGACTTGGGCGATAAAACGACCATCACGTGGTGAACGTGAATCTGCGACAACAATCCGGTAAAATGGATTTTTCTTAGAACCCATCCGCTTTAGACGAATCTTGACTGACATTTAAACACCTCCCGAATTCTTTAACAGGTAATAATATACCAGTAAATCAATAGCTTGTAAAGGACTTTTTCTTGACAGGCTAAAAAAACTTATAAATTAGCGTTTGCGACGCCGCATTGCTTTGGCTAAGCGCTTTTGTTTTTTCTTCTTAGTTTGACGAACCATTCGCTTCATGGCCATTTGTTGCATCTTACCACCGATACCGCCACCGCCATTGGCACCACCCATGAGACCTTCCATACCAGCAAAGTTCCCTTTGGACATTTGATTCATCATCTTTTTGGTCTGGTTGAATTGCTTGATCATCCGGTTGACTTCATGAATTGGCCGCCCGGAACCAGCCGCAATCCGTCGACGCCGAGATGGGTTCAACAAATCCGGATCTGCTTTTTCGGCATTGGTCATCGAATAAACGATTGCCCGGATATGGGCAATGTCTTTCGGGTCCATGTTGATATTTTTCATCGCTGGATTGTTAGCCATGCCGGGAATCATCTTCATGATATCTTCCATGTTCCCCATCTTGTCAACTTGGTCTAATTGGTCGATAAAGTCATTGAAGTCAAAAGTGTTTTCCTGAATCTTCAGGTTCATTTCTTCGGCTTGTTTTTCGTCATATTGCTGTTGCGCCTTTTCAATCAGCGTCAGCATATCACCCATGCCAAGAATCCGATCCGCCATCCGGTCTGGATGGAAGACATCAAGATCAGTCATCTTTTCGCCTTGACCGACAAACTTGATTGGCTTACCAGTGACGGCCCGAATTGATAGTGCAGCCCCACCACGAGTATCACCATCTAACTTCGTCAAGACGACCCCGGTCACATCCAGCTTATCGTTAAAGCCCTCCGCCGTATTAACGGCGTTTTGACCAGTCATCGCATCGATCACTAACAAAATTTCGTCAGGATGAACGAGATCTTTAATATTGGCCAACTCGTTCATCAACTGCTCATCGATTTGTAACCGACCAGCCGTATCAATAAACACGTAATCATTGTGGTTTTCTTTCGCCTGTGCCATCCCTTGACGCACAATCTCAACGGGATCGACATCGGTTCCTAGTTGGAAGACTGGAACGTCGATTTGGCGACCAACTTGTTGCAATTGTTCAATCGCGGCTGGCCGGTAAACGTCGGCCGCAATCATTAATGGTCGGGCATCCTGTTCGTTCTTTAATTTGAGGGCTAATTTTCCGACCGTCGTCGTTTTCCCGGCCCCTTGGAGCCCAGCCATCATGATGACCGTTGGAATCTTCGGCGATTTGTTCAGTGGAACTGCCTTTTCACCCATTGTTTTCGTTAATTCTTCATCAACGATTTTAACGATTTGTTGGGCTGGATTTAAACCTTCCAGCACCTTTGCGCCGAGCGCACGTTCGCGAACCGTTTTAACAAAATCCTTGACCACCGTAAAGTTAACGTCGGCTTCAAGTAATGCTAACCGAATTTCACGCATGGTTGCTCGAAGATCACTTTCCGAAATCTTCCCCTTGCGCCGTAAATTGGTCATTGCTTTTTGTAAACGTTCCGTTAGGCCTTCAAATGCCATTAGTGTCACCTAACCTTTATTATTATTCTGAGTCAGCTTCCAAGTTGACTAGTTGTTGAATCATCTTAATTAACTGGGTATCCCCATGGTAATTTTGCTTAATATAGTCAGAGATCGCGTCAACTTCGTGATTACGTTCCACAAAGTCGTGGTAGAGATGCAGCTTAGCCTCGTAACCTTCTAAAATCTTTTCGGTCCGCTTGATGTTATCATAGACGGCCTGGCGCGAAACTGAGAACTCCGCTGCAATCTCGCCTAAGGAATAGTCATCAGCGTAGTACAGTTGAATATAGGCTTTTTGCTTATTCGTTAATAACGGTTCATAAAACTCGAATAACGAATTGATTCGATAATTTTTTTCAATTTCCATGTGGGGACTCCTCACGCTTATCATACAGACTACACACTAAATAAGAGTACCGATTTTATCGCCATTCGTCAACTATCAGTCGCCATTTGTGGTAAAAATAAATGGTAATCGTCCTCGTGCTGAGAACAATTACCATTTCGTTAACTGGCTTTCAATTTAAGACCATCATCAACTGATTTAACCCGTGATAATATCTTTAAATAACCCGTAGACAAAGTCATTGGCATTGAATGGTCGTAAATCAGTCACCTTTTCACCTAAACCAACGTACTTTACAGCAAGATGCAATTCATTACGAATAGCTAAGACGATCCCACCACGTGCCGTACCATCAAGTTTAGTTAACACAATCCCACTGACATCCGTCGACTGTTTAAACAACTTGGCTTGGTTCAGCGCGTTTTGCCCAGTCGTGGCATCCAGCACCAGTAAGACCTCGTGTGGTGCATCAGGGATTTCACGGGTGATGACCCGCTTGATCTTTTCCAATTCATTCATCAAGTTGACTTTGTTTTGAAGCCGACCAGCAGTGTCCACAAAGAGCACGTCATAATCTTCGGCCTTAGCCTTCTTAACCGCGTCAAAGCAAACGGCCGCTGGATCACTTTTTTCGGCCTTAGCGACCACGTCAACCCCGTCTCGTTGCCCCCAGACTTGCAACTGCTGGATTGCACCAGCTCTAAACGTATCACAAGCCGCCAACAAGACCTTCTTGCCTTGCTGCTTGTACATGTTCGCCATCTTACCGATTGTAGTGGTCTTACCAGCACCATTGACCCCGACAAATAAAATAACGGTTGGACCACTCTTAGCCATGTGAATCGAGTTATCCTCGCCTTCACCAGCTTCACCGTACATATCAACGAGCTTTTCGACGATGACGCTTGAAATTTCTTTCTTGCTCTTCGCGTTCTTTAATTTAACTTCGTCACGTAGCTCGTCACTAATTCGCATCGCGGTCTCATAACCCACATCAGATTCGATCAGCGTATCTTCCAAATCATCGAAGAACGCTTCGTCGACATGGCGGAAATTAGCCAAGAAGGCATTGATACGATCACCAAACGTTTTCCGCGACTTTTTCAGTCCTTCATCATAACGTTCTGCCTCAGTTGGCTCCGGCTCAGCCGATTCCGAATCAGCCGCCGCATTAACAGTCGGTGCGGCGGATTCAGTCGCTGTTGGCGCTGATGACTTGACTGCTGGCGCCGTACTAGCTACTGATTCTGACATAGCGTTGTCTTCAACTACCGCATCAGACTTAGTCGCTAACGCCACGTCGCTCGCGGCCGCTTGACTAACTTGTGCCGCACTCGCACTTAATGCAGCTAGTGACTGGGCAACCATTGCACTGGCTGTGAGTGGCGCTTCCGACACCGTCGCCGATTGCATTGGTGCTTGTGAACCAGACTGTGCACTCACTGCCGCCGTGCTATCGGCCGGGGCTTCACTAGTAGCTGCCGATTTTACTGTCGCTGGTTCGTCCGCAGTGCTTGTCGCTTCGCTTACGGCTGTACTGGACACCGGTGTCGCAGTTGATTCAGTTGTTGCGCCCTCCGAGCGAGCTAACTGTTGTGACGAAGGGGCCCGGTCGTCACTGACCGGTGCGTTAGCTTGACTCGTCGTTGCAGGTGCTTCACTGGCAGCTGACGTTGTTTGAGCGTCATCTGATTCTGGTAAACTAAACGCTTTTTTTAACCGACTAAATAGTCCCATCTTCAACACTTCCTTTAATTATTTTTGTTCATCTTTTAAATCTGCCAAGGAGACTGAGACCATCTTGGAGACACCTGACTCTTCCATGGTTACCCCATAAAGTACGTCAGCGTGCATCATTGTTCCTTTTCGATGAGTAATGATCACAAACTGCGTTCCCGTTTGAAAATCATTCAAATACTGACTGAACCGATCCACATTGGCATCGTCTAACGCAGCTTCGGCTTCATCTAAGATACTGAATGGCACGGGGCGCACTGCTAAAATGGCAAATAATAACGTAATAGCCGTTAACGCCCGTTCCCCACCAGAAAGTAAACTTAATCGCTGAAATTTTTTGCCCGGTGGCTGGGCCATGATATCAACCCCACTGGTCAATAAATGTTCTGGGTCGGTCAAGATCAATTCAGCCTTACCGCCGCCAAACATCTGTTCAAAAATCGTACTAAATTCGCTAGCGACTTGATCAAATGCCGTTTTAAAGCGAGTGGCAACGGTCGTATCCAAATCAGCCATTGTTTGCAGTAAGTGTTCCTTGGCTTCAGTTAAATCGGAAGCTTGGTTATTGAGAAAGTCAAAGCGTTCCTTGACCCGCTCGAATTCGTCAATCGCGCCGAGGTTTACCGTTCCAATCTCATCCAAGCCCCGTTTAAGCAGTTTCAACTGTTCTGTAATCGCAGGTAACGCTAAGTCACTGACGTCAGCTTGTGCTGCGGCAACTGTCAACTGGTACTTTTCAGCCAGATCAGCCGTGGCGTGGTCGACTTCGCCAGTCAATTTTGTTTGGCTTAATTCCAAGCGACGGTAATCATCCGTTGCGGCCGCTGCGAGTTGTTGCAACCGAACTTGCTGGGTCGATAATTCTTCAACCTGATCATTAAGCGTTGCTAGCTGTTGTTCACACGTTTTCCGTTGTTCTTCAACCGCAGCCTGTTTAGCCTTAGCTGTTTTCAAGACCGTATCGCGTTCTGCGACCGACATTTGCTGGCTCGCTAACGTTGTTTTAATTGCTGTTAAATCCGCTTGAATTTGCTTTTTCGTCTCTTCATTTTGCGCCAAGGTCGCCTGACATTGTTCTAATTGTCGTTGCGTTTGTTTCACGTGTTCCTGCAACGTAATCAGTTGTTCACGCTGGGCTTGTAATTTCGTCGTTTGAGTCTGTTGATAACTTTCGTAATCCGTTTGCTGTTGTTGGACTGTTTTCATTTGGTCCTGATAGTCTTTAAGCTTAGCCGCATTAGCCGCTTGCGCTTGCTGATTACGAGCCACTAAGTCTTCATAGCTATCATCAGCTTGCGTCTGTTGCTGCTCATAAGTTAAAGCCTTAACTTGACGACTTAGCTGTGTTTGCTCGCTCTGTGCCGCCTGTAACTGGGCCTGTGTCTGACTAAGGCGATCCTTAAGTTCACTTAGTTGTTGGCGGGTCGTTTCAACCTGAACCGTCAAGTCTTGGTTAGCTTTTTTAAGGTCTGCTAGCCCTTGTTCATAGGTTACTAATTCAGACTGCATCTGGGCAACGTTAGCTGCAATTTTTTCCGCGGATTGTTGCTGTTGGAGTAGCCCATTATCATCATGGCGAGTCGCACCACCGGTGATGGCCCCACTGGCCGCAATCGTTTCACCATCAATGGTTACCAATTTGCACCGAAAACGTCTGCTCCGTGAAATTGCCATCGCGTGGTCTAGCGTGTCCACAATCGCCGTTGTTCCTAACAAGTAACGTTTGATTGCCGTCAATCGTGATTCACAATCGACCAACTCGCTAGCCACGCCCAACACACCAGGTTGTTGTGATAAATCGCGCTCAGTGTTAACGGGAAGTTGACGAGCCGTGATCCGCTCGATAGGCAAAAAGGTTGCCCGACCGGCGTGATTTTGTTTTAAGAAATTAACAACAGTTTTAGCCGTCTGTTGTGTGTCACAAACAATATTTTGCAACTGTCCGCCCAGTGCAACTTCGACCGCCTTAGTATACTGATCAGGAACGGTCAGGAGTTCTGAAACGGCCCCGGCAACGCCACTAAACTGTTGGCGATGTTGTAAGACCATTCGAACGCCCGCATAAAAGTTCGTATAGCGTTCCTGAACAGCTTGCAACGCCTCTAGCCGTGACTTTTCACGCTGCATCAAGCCAGCCGCGTCTAACCAACGTTGCTGTTGCTCGTCGATCCGCTCTGCATTCGTTTTTACTTGGGCTTGTTGGGCTGTTAGCGTGGCCTGCTGCTGACTGACTTGATTTTCTAAATCACGTTGCTCACGATTGTGCACGTCTACGGTCGTCTGCACCCGTTTCAAGTTAGCCTGAGCCTGTGCTAGCCGTTCTGCTAACGCTGTGCTCTGACTGCCAGACTGTTGATGTTGCTTAACGAGGTTCTTCGCTTCGTTATTCAGTTCAGCCTGAACTTGTTTTTCATCAATATAAGCATTGCGTAATTTTTCCAGCTCATCAGCCAACTGCTGACGGCCGGCCGCACTCGTTGCCGTCGTTAACTCGGCAACTTGCGCTTTGACTGCCTTAACTTGGGCTTGCTGCTCAGATAATGTTTGTTCTAATTGGGTTTGTTGCTCGGTTTGCGTCGCAATCTGTTGCTCAGTTGCAGTCAAACTGGCCGTCAGCCGTTCCTGCTCAGACTGTTGGTTTTGCCGCCGTTCAGCGTCAACCCCTTGTTGTCCTTGCGTGTTTTCGATGGTCTTAATCAGCTCAAGATTTTGTGCTACCAGCTCATCTTTTTGCTTTAATTGAGCTGTCTGCTGGGTTTTTAAATTAGCTAGCTTGGTTGCCCCAGCATCAACTTGTTGCTGATACTTAGCCACTAACGCCTTGGCACTAGCTAACTTTTCATTGACACCTTGCAGTTGATCACGAGCAATCGTCAACTTCTTAACGAGCCGCGAACGGTCCAAATAATCAAATTTTTGTTTTTGATCTTGATAATCCCGGGCAAGACTCGCTTGTTCTTCCAACGGCCCCTTTTGCTGATTCAATTCAGCAATGATATCGTTCACGCGGTCTAAATAATCCGTCGTTTCCGCTAATTTATTCTCCGTCGTGAACTTATCCTTTTTGTACTTTAAGACCCCAGCGACATCTTCGATAATGCTGCGGCGCTCTTCTGGTTTCGCATTAAAGACCGCCTCAACACGACCTTGAGAAATCACTGAAAATGAGTCTTTTCCCAGACCAGTATCAATCATCAAATTCGTAATATCTTTCAACCGGCAACTCTGATTATTAATTAAATAATCGCTGTCACCGTTACGAAAGAGTTTCCGCGTAATACTAACTTCTGCGTAATCCAAAGGTAAAAAGTGGTCACTGTTATCAAACGTGATCGTGACTTTAGCCATATTCAACGGTTTTCGATTAGCCGAGCCGGCAAAAATGACGTCGGTCATCTTAGTGCCGCGTAAACTTTTGACGGCCTGTTCTCCGAGGACCCAGCGAATAGCTTCAATAATGTTACTCTTACCACTACCGTTTGGGCCGACAATTCCCGTCATTCCGGCTTGAAAATCAATTTTGGTTTTATCAGCAAATGATTTAAATCCGCTGATTTCTAATGATTTAAGTTGCATTCGACACAAACTTCCTGTAATTATTAATGGTTACTTTTGCTGTAATTGTGAATAAGCTTGCCGAGCAGCGCTCTGTTCGGCTTCCTTCTTGGAATGCCCCCAGCCCTCACCGATTTTTTGACCATCGGCAAGTACGGCAATCTCATAAGACCGCTCATTGGCTGGACCATCTTGTTCAATTAATTGATAGTCGATTGCGACATCGCCATCCCGTTGCAAGTATTCTTGCAAGGTCGTCTTATAATCAAAAACGCCATCAAAACGACCCTCATCCAGCTTAGGAAAAATTACTTGATGAACGAACTTCAAAACAGGTTCCCGTCCTTGATCCAGGTACAGTGCCCCGACAAATGATTCAAAAATATCACATAAAAGTGAATCTCGTTCCCAAGCATGCGCTTTTTGTTCGCCCTTGCCTAACCGGATGTACTGAGGAAAGTCGCATTCACGGGCAAAGCTTGCAAAACTTTCTTCACAAACCATGGCGGCCCGTAAACGAGTCAACTTACCTTGGGGCATGTCTTTATAACGTTTGTATAAATATTCGGACACCACTAACTCCAAGACGGCATCCCCCAAAAATTCGACCCGTTCGTAATACTTCAACTGTTGGTCCTGATGTTCATTGACATACGAGGCTTGTGTAAACGCCTCCGCCAATAAATCGGGATCGTTAAACACAATGCCAAACCGTTCCTTCAACATTGCAGCTAATTCTGTAATCATTTGAAACTTCCTTTCGTTATCATTCTATCGACTAACCCCATTGGATCAGCCAGTTATCACAATCTGTTACTGGTGGTGCCTAACTTAGCATGAATCATTATTTAAGGTGGTCATTCATCTGCCGTTCGAGTGCTTCCGACATGTATTCAGTGCTACTCTTACACGCAATGTTCAGTTTCACCCAGCCGTGGCAATCGACCGTGGATGATCAGAAGCCAACAATATAGAAACACAAGTTAAAAGTCCGCTTAAGTAAGGATTCATCTGATAATCAGTCAGTCAACAGGTCACACATTGCATATCATAACATTATACTATGATTTAGTGGTCAATAACAATGATATCGGTACTTTCGTAGTCAGACAAGCAAAAACAGGTAACCATGTTGGCTACCTGTTTTTGCTTGGTCAATTAACTTATTTTGCTTGGTGCGCTGCCACGTAATCGACGACTTCGCCGACCGTTGACAATTTTTCGGCATCTTCGTCTGAGATTTCGCTACCAAAGGTGTCTTCTAATTCCAGTACAAACTCAACAAAATCGATGGAATCAGCATCCAAATCGGTTTGCAAGTTCATTTCGTTGGTAATCGTTGCTTTATCAACTTCGAACCGATCAGCAATGATATCCGCAATTTTATCGAAAATTTCTTCTTTCGTCATGTAAAGATCCCTCACTAACTTGAATTCACTAAAGTATTCTAATCGTTTTCAGCAGGAATGTCTACACTTGCTTGCTGATTAGCTTGTTGATTAGCAAAATATTCCGCAACTCCTGGGACGATATCCGTACTGACCATCTGGCGAATTTGACGGATAGTATTCACGATTGTTGGCGCTTTGCTGGAACCGTGCGTCTTAACGACCGGCGCCTTCAATCCTAGTAAGACCGCGCCACCGTACTGAGAATAGTCCATTTGAGACCGGATTTCATTAAACCCATTTTTAAGCAATAGGCCGCCTAACTTGCCACTGATACCGGTGTTATAGACGGCATCTTTCACTAAACCGAGCATGGAACGCGCCGTACCTTCAATGCTCTTCAAAACGGCATTACCCGTAAAACCATCCGTTACGACGACATCAGCAACCCCGTTCAACAAGTCCCGGGATTCAACATTACCGACAAAATTGATACCGTCAGTCTGTGACAAGAGTTCAAACGCTGCCTTATGGACCTTATTTCCCTTGTCGTCTTCCGTCCCGTTGTTGAGTAAGGCAACCCGTGGATGCTTAGCTTGCATCATCCGTTCTGCATAGTACGTCCCTAACACACCGTATTGTTGCAAGTTCAGTGGCTTACTATCAGCATTAGCACCAATATCCATCATCACAAAGTTCGATTGGTTAGCATTGCGTACCACTGGCAATACCGTCACTAATCCCGGTCGGTCGATGCCCTTGATCCGGCCCACGATAAATAACCCGGCTGCCAGAACGGCCCCCGAATTACCGGCAGAAAAGAAGGCGTCCACCTGACCATCCTTCACGGCCTGAGCCGCCATTACGATTGATGAATGCTTCTTACGGCGAACGGCACGTACGGGTTCATCCTCCATCGTAATAACTTCATCAGCATTGATGATTTGAATCCGATCACGGTTCTTCAGTTGCGCGTTAATCACGTCGCGTTGACCATATAATAAAAAGACCGTATCCTCAAACAAATCACGAGCCTGCTCGACCCCCTCGATCACAGCGTTAGGGGCGTAATCGCCACCCATGGCATCAATCGCAATTTTAATCATTGTGTCACCATTCCTCTCATCACAGTACTGTATTTAGGTTATTAATCGAGCGTCCCCACCGCAGCCAACTTCTGGCTCAAATAGGCGGCTAGTGCCCGATTATCCGGTTGACTTTGCCAATCCGGTTGCTGCACGATTGCGTGGGCATCTTGCTGGGCAACTTGTAGCACGGTCAAATCCGCAATCGGATCACCCACTTTAAATTCCGGCATTCCCGATTGCTTGACCCCCAGCACATCACCGGCTCCTCGTAATTCTAAGTCTTTTTGTGCCAAAACAAAACCATTTGTTGTCTGCGTCATGATCTGCATCCGCTCAATCCCTTGCTGGTTCTTGGGATCAGCCACCAAAATACAGTATGAAGCCTTGGTCCCACGACCGACGCGTCCGCGTAATTGATGTAGTTGCGCCAAGCCAAAACGGTCAGCATCATAAATCATCATGATTGTGGCATTCTTGACGTCAACACCCACTTCAATCACGGTCGTGGAAACAAGTAACTGAATGTCTCCCGCCTTAAAAGCCGCCATGACCGCGTCTTTTTCCTCAGGTTTCATTCGACCGTGCAACAGTCCAACTTTAACACTCGCCCCAAAATACTCTTGTAAATTAGCTGACAGAGCCTCGGCGTTTTTAACATCCAGCGTCTCGGATTCCTCAATCAATGGTGTCACCACATAGGCTTGCGATCCATTGTCAATCTGTTGATGAACAAAGCTTAGCGCCGAATTAGCTTGGTTGCTCCGTACCCAAGTGGTTTGAATCGGTTGCCGACCAGCCGGTAATTCATCAATTTCAGAAACGTCCATTTCACCATACGCCGTAATCGCCAATGTCCTTGGAATTGGTGTTGCCGTCATGGCTAGTGCATCAGGTTGCCCGCCTTTTTGACGAAAGGCGGCCCGTTGGTTAACCCCAAAGCGATGTTGCTCATCGGTAATAACTAATCCCAAATTAGCATAAGTCACCCCGTCCTGGATCAGGGCGTGCGTGCCAATCAATAAGTTGATCTCACCAGCAGCCAGCGCTGCTAACAATGTCTTGCGGGCAGCTGGCTTGGTCGCACCCGTTAACAGTGCGACGTTGACATCCGTGTCGGCAAAGACCTGGGCCAAGTTATTTGCGTGTTGTTCAGCCAAAATTTCGGTTGGCGCCATCAACGCGGCCTGATAACCAGCGGTAATCGCCGCATACATGACAATGGCAGCCACAATCGTTTTCCCGGACCCCACGTCACCTTGAAGCAACCGATTCATATGCTTCGGTGACTTCAAATCCAAACAAATTTCATTGACGACACGTTTTTGGGCGTGGGTCAATTCAAATGGCAGTGTTTTAATAAACGCCTTTAGTCGGTCATTGTCATAAGCGATCGCAATACCGTTCGTCGTCGCGTCCGTTTGCTTCAGAACTTGCATTTGCATTTGAAACAACAAGAACTCCTCGTAGGTCGCTGAGCGTCGAGCGGCCGTTGAATCGGCTTGACTAGCTGGGAAGTGCATATCATGAATCATTTGGCGCCGCGGTAACAGTCGGTATTTAGCACGTAAGTTAGCAGGCACAATGTCCGTAATGACCGGGGCATATAACTCATATGCTTGTTTGATCATCTTCTGAATCGTCCCTTGCTTGACCGTCTTGCTGGCCGGATAAATCGAACCAAACGCTGAATCCGCATTATTGGGATTGATGATCTTCATTCCCGTCAAGCTACTGCGCGTGGCGTCCCACTTGCCATAAACGGCTAAATCTTGGCCAGTCTCAATCTGTTTCATCAAGTATGGTTGATTAAAAAAAGTCACCATATAGACGTCATGGTCGATTAATAAGCGAAAATTCAGACGATTCTTCTTACGGCCAAACCGTGCTAGCACAGGTTCAGAAGCCACGGTACCCTTTAGTGTCACCTTTTCTTGATCGGCGATTTCATTGACGTCTTTGACCTGTAGATCTTCATAGCGAAAGGGATAATAGGTCAATAGATCTGCAATCGTATTAATCCCAAGCTCCGCTAAACCTTTTTGGCGGGCTGGGCCGACACCACTTAAAGTTGCAACCGCGTCACTCAACTGTTGTCCCATGCCTGACCACCGCCCTTTCTAAAATAATTGCCTTTACCAATATTAATTATACCAAAAAAACGTTTCAATCCCGTGGGAAGTATCCGTCCGTACAAAAACAGGCCCCAGCATCACTGCTAAGCCCTATTTTTAACGGTTAGTCCTATTCAACTGACACAAGGAATGGGTAAACTGGTTGGTCACCCTCATGAATTTCAATTTCTAATTCATCATCCAACTCTTGCACCTTAGCTGCCAAATGATCAGCGTCAGTTTTAGTTGCATCCTTGCCGTAAATAATCGTTACGAGTTCGCTATCTTCGTCGAGCATGGCTTTGACCATATCCAAAGCAGCGGTATCGCGATCTGGATTCGTAATTACGATTTTGCCATCAACTAAGCCCATGTAATCATCTTTCTTGATTTCAAGGCCATCAATCGTCGTGTCGCGAACAGCATGTGTGACTTGACCACTAACAACCGTACTCAAGGTTTCTTCCATCGCGGCCTGATTATCGTCTAAATCAGCTTCAGCATTGAATGCCAACATTGCAGTCATGCCTTGCGAAATCGTCTGACTGTGGATAATTTTAACTGGGACATCGGCAACTTCCGCAGCTTGTTCAGCTGCCAAAAAGATGTTTTTGTTGTTTGGCAATACTAATGCTTGTTGGGCACCACTGTCATTAACAGCTTTGACGATATCCGCGGTACTTGGATTCATTGTTTGACCACCAGCAATGATGTCGGTGACACCCAAGCCCTTAAATAGCTTGCCGATCCCATCACCCGATGACACAGAGATGATCGCATAACCATGCATGTCAACTTGTGGTTGTGAAGGTAAGGCGGGCTCAGCAGCGGCTTGCGCTTCGTCTTCCTTATCATGTTCCATGATGGTTTCTTGTTGTAGACGCATATTATCAACTTTAACTTTGATCAACGCCCCAAAACGTTGGCCCCACGTCATGACATCGCCAGGATGTTCCGTATGAACGTGCACCTTAACGATTTCATCGTCGTTGATGACAAGTAATGAATCGCCCAATTTTGCTAAGTACTCATAGAAAGTGTCATAGTCGAACTTGTGATCAACTAACTTACCATCGCCGATTCGCACCATAATTTCGGTACAGTAGCCATACTTGATATCATTCGGGTCTAATTGCCCCTGCACACTTTGATGGTGGGCAGCATCAATCATCGAATCCATTTCAGCATCGTCCGGAACATAGTCCTGTGATTCGTCGACCTTGCCGCTTAATGAGTCACTAAAGGCTTCCAGCACGAAGGTCAGCCCCTGACCACCGGAATCAACAACCCCAACTTGTTTTAAAACGGGTAACAAGTCCGGCGTGGACTTCAATGCAGCTTCAGCAGCCGTAACGACGGCATCCATAACTTCACAAATATCATCGGTCGTTTTAACAGCTTCCTTACCGGCACCAGCAGCTTTGCGGATGACAGTGAGGATAGTTCCTTCAGTCGGCTTCATAACGGCCTTGTAGGCGGTCTGAGCACCGGCTGCGAGGGCGGCTGCTAAATCGTTAGCGGTTAAGCTCTCCTTATCCGCTACGGCTTTAGAAAAGCCCCGAAAAATTTGTGATAGAATCACACCAGAATTACCACGGGCCCCCATCAAGAGTCCCTTGGCTAAGGCTGACGCTAGGTCGCCTACTTTTGTACTGGTTTCTTCACGTTCATATTTGGCACCGCTGGCCATCGATAAGCTCATATTAGTCCCGGTATCACCATCTGGTACCGGAAAGACGTTCAAAGAATTAATAAATTCAGCACGTTGGTTCAGCTTTTGTGAAGCAGCCTGCACCATTTTGCCAAATTCAAGATTAGTAATCGTGGTGATTTTCAATTTCAAAATTCCTCCTTGGCTTCCACCAACATCAATTTAGTCGTTCATTACCCGGACACCTTGGACAATGACGTTGACCGAATTGGCCGTAACGCCAAGCATGTTTTGTAAGTTATATTTGACCTTGGCTTGGACATTGCGTGAGACTTCTGAAATTTTGGTCCCATAACTGACGATAATGTTGACATCAATAGCCACCCCATTATCCTCTTGGCGAACAACCACACCGCGCGCATAGTTTTCGCGGCGTAAAATTTCATTAACATTATCACGAATCTGGTTCCGACTCGCCATACCGACAACCCCGTAGTTATCCGTTGCGGCGCCACCGACGACCGTCGCGATAACATCATTATCAATATCAATGGTTCCAAATTGCGTTTTGATTTTGACAGCCATGAAAATAGCCTCCTTGTTTTAACGCGTTCATTTACGATAGTTTATCATAGCACAACCACTCTTGAAAGAAAAATTAAGCGACTGCTTAACAGAAGCCCGGAAACTGGGAATTTAGCAGTAAAGTAAAATTACTTGATAGAAATGTATTGCAACCTTTATTAATCTATGATAAATTATTCTAGTGAATGAT
>SKET01000880.1_pt1 | contig 22734 bp, 26 predicted proteins | sample 4841461 | NCBI WGS metagenome assembly SKET01 (sample SAMN11008802, study PRJNA524170) | human gut metagenome | biome: Human fecal sample; material: Feces; isolation source: fecal sample from pouch patient p5 | host: Homo sapiens | place: Israel: Tel-Aviv | collected 2014-02-13
ACGTTGCATTCTATTGTAAATTTTATGTTTAAGATCATTCTGTTTATCTTCTAAATAATATTTACAATATTTATCCCTATTACACCAGTTAGCAAAATTTAAATAATAATACGCCCCCTTTTTTCCTAAGATGTAAGCAAGTTTAGTCTTTATAGAAACTTCAATATCTTCTATACTATGTAATAATGAAATTCTTAAGTCTTTATCAGCATAAAAACGATTCAAAATATCCTGAAAGGTTACTTCAGTGTATTTACGTTCTTTGTTTTCATTTACTCTTGACAGTGGTAAAGAAAAAGATTTGAGTTTGTAGTATCCAATATCTCTAATATGTCGAATTGCTATATCTCTTTTTCCAATAACTACCCCTCTAGACTCAAATAAATCAACTTGCTCTTCAAAACTAAGCGGTTTTGGCTCTTCCATAGTTTCCTCTCAAGATACAAAAAAATACTCTCACCTCGGAACGTATCCGCCACAAAGGGAGTGAGAGTGTTGTCATTTACATACATATTAAACTATATTTATAATTTTGTCAACAAAAATGTATAAGTTTTTTCTTATTTTAGAAAGTTTAGTAAAACCATTGAACTTTTGTTCATATTTATTACAAACAAAAAAACGCCCGCCGAAGCGGGGTTATACTTTAGTTTGTTTTTTAATAAAGTGTCTAATTAAAATAGAAGCTTCGAATAGTGTAGATAATATAAAAGAAATTCCCCCTATCAAAAGAATTTGATCAGACTGCTCAAATTCGCCGAAAGCTAAAACCTCAATACTTAGTATAATAACAACAAGCCACGTTCCTTCAAATTTCATATTACTACCACCATTTTTTAGTTTTATTAAAAAGTATATCATATTCTGAAAAATAAAAAAAGCCCTGACCGAAGTCAGGGTTAATTTTAATAATTTAGTGTTTGACCAGCATAAATCAAATTAGGATTTGAAATACCGTTCATTGAAGCTAAGCTTTGAACCGTTGTTCCTAAACGACTTGCAATTGATGAAAGATTATCTCCTGAGCGTACAGTGTAAACTCGTGAATTAGCCCCAGATTGACCGCCTGTGAAGCGAATAACCTGACCAGAGTAAATCATATTCGGATTAGATAACCTGTTCTGATGAGCCAATTCTTGCCAGTTAGTCCCCCAATTTGAAGCAATACCACTCAAAGTATCGCCTGATTGGACAATGTGAGTTTGAGTATTTCCAGTTGAATTACTTCCGCCTGTGTCGAGTGCTTGAACATCACTTGCTGCAACCCAGCTCATGATATTATCGAGCAAGACTTTATTGCCTGATTTTTGAAGCACTTTATAGGAATTTTCCTTAACCCATTTAGGGATTGCTTGTCCTGTTGAGTAATTCGTGGCACTGAACTTGATTGTGACAGTCATTCCCACTTGAATTTCATTTGGAGTCACTTCATTGGCATCTTTACCATCATCAGTGGCTGGTGTATCAGTATCCGGTTTAGTTGCGTTCCCGCCTTCATACCCTTTGTCAGTGATTCCAGTTAAATCGACATTCCCGTCAAGTCCGCCAGCAACATAAGTTGAGGTGAATTGGAATACTGAAATTCCATCCATGCTTGGGAAAAAACTATAATTTGGAACTGGTGTCACTTCGTAATTTGGATATGCCGCAATCCATAGTGAGTTAGGAAACTCTTTGATGATTTGCTTATAATTAACATTTGCCAAAGTGTAAGGCTTATAAGAATAATACATTGGAGTATATCCCGCAGCTTTTACACGTCGCATTCCATAAAGAATCGCATCAGTATTGGCCTGTTTATCTCCACTTGCTCCACTTTCATAGTCCAAAGCTACAATAGAATTCTTTGGCGTTTGAATTTTTGGTAAATAGCGGTCAAGTGCTGCTTTTGCTATTGCTTGGGAACCTCCAACTTGGTACCAAATGTAAGTATGTGCTCGTTTACCTTGAGCAATGGCAGAGGCAACTTGTGTTGGATAAGTGGCTTGGTCAACAAATAAACCGCCATAAGTTCCACCAATTTGAGCAATCGCAAACTTATCATGATCATAACCAAAATTCCCATAGTCGCCATTATATTTTGACCAGTCCACCCCTTGGTCACCGACTGCAGCAAATACAGGACCACTTGCTGCAACAACAAAGAAAGCTATCATAACAATGGCAGCTTTTTTAATTAATTTTTTCATTTGTTTTCCTCCGTTTCATTTGGCTGGTTATTATATTTAACAGCACTTACTCCAGCTAATGTTCCCAAGAATACCGTGAATGCATTCAAGGTGATAATGGCTAAGTCGGTTCCGTCCCAACCGTAGGCTTTACCAATTACTCCGATAAAAACACTGAGTGCTGGTAAGGCTGTTAAGACAGCCCATTTAATAATGTTATAAACTTTGTCATTTGAAATCATTTTCTTTTCCTTCCTTGTATCTTTCATAAATTTCGTGAGCATAATGATTGCCCCCTAACGCTGTATATTCATCAAAAATACCACTGACAATTTGTAAGCCATAATCGTGGTTGATTGCTTCTCCAAGCTCAACACGTTTAATTACTACTAAAAGTATTTTTAATTGCTCCTCCTGTTTCTTGGTCATTCTTCGATACATCCAACCAAAAATACCAGAAATTATAAGAAGAGCGGCCCAATTATCAATAACAAGTTTGAAAAAAAGCCACCCTTCATGCACTAATGCATCCATACCCCCTACTTTCTAATAATTGATACTCCAATTTATATTTTCCTTCCATATTAAAAACCTATCCATTGATAGGTCTGTTATTTTATTAATTATTTATAATTTATTCAAGAACTTCTTGCCATGCTTTTTCCTCCATTACTCCTTCTTTCTATTTTGTTGCGTAAACCGTGACAATAACTTTACGGCTTGCACCTTGACTTTTTTCCCCAGACACTATTCGGAAAGAAGTGTTGGTATCAGGAGCGCACCACATTAAACTACTAGTATTTGCCATTGAAGAAGTAAATGATTGTTCAATATATCCACTTGGTATTGCCGTGTGTGTTATTGGTGAACTTATAAACAATGAATTCCAAGCGTATGCGACTGCCTCGCTTACAGACATAACAGTTGTTAATCTGTATTCATTATCAAATAGTCTTTCAACCGTCCAAACTCCATCTTTTGTATTTGGGTATATTTTCGTTCCTTGGACTGTCAGTGTATTTGAATCCAATGTTCCAATGCTGACTTTTCCGGAGTCATCTGCCATCACAGCCTTTGATAACTTTGTATCTATTTCCTGTTTTGAGTAAGCCCCAACTTGGCTTGCGGTTACTGCATGGGGGTTAGCTTTATTATTGACATGAGAATCAACTTTATTTGTTAGCTCTGAATCTTTAACGGGAAACCAAGCATAATCGCTAGCAGACTTATTTGTTTTTATAGTGTTGCTGAAGCCTATGTACTTCGGCCGGTCAGCAGTTGTGACTTCGCTAGCTGAGGGCATGTATGGAGTGGCGGTTGAACCTAGTTCTAATTTCAACCTAGAATAACTTAGATTATGGTAGCTTGCTTGACTTTCCATAAATCCAATAGATGCTTCATATCTAGTAATATCAACAGAGACTGCAAATGATATGGAAGAAAAACCAGAGTCTCCCGCTTTAATGGTATTACCAAGATATGGAGTATATCCTGTTGAATTAAAAAGATAAATTACTGCACGTGTGTCAACATCACAATCTTGAATCCATACACTGTATGTATATGATTGTCCTATTCTAAAATCTATAGTATTAGTCGCTAATGAATTTGTAGTCCCCCAACCATTAGCAGATATAGTTTTTAAACCCGAAGAAGTTCCATCCAACAAATTCAAATTCGGATAAACAGTCGTGAAACCATCCGTTCCGTCTGCGCTGTTAGTGTAGGCGATTGAGTTAATATTAGCTGATAATACCGCTTGAGTAAGGCTAGGGGTCATGTATTTAGCATTGCTAATTCCCTGCTTAGCCTCATCTTCTGTAGCTAAACCAAAGTTTTGAACATTGCCAAGCCCGACTTGTGCAGCCGTGACTTTGTGAGGATTATTTGTATTCGCAAGATGCGAAGCAAGATTATTATCGTTATCACCAATACCAGATTCCATATGGTTCATACGATTATCAGTAACAACCGCACCATTTTCGATATTTTCTTCCTCAGTTTTTAAATCGTCATATTTATTCCAGGTTTGTTTTTCATAACTCATTATTTCCCAACCTCCTTAGAATTTTCTTGCTCATAAGTTTCAACTAATACCACTAGTTTGGCATTATCTAATTCTAATTGAGCAATTTTAGATAGTAGTTTACTAACTAATTTTTCTGCATCAATCTCTTTATTCATTCTTCCTCCTCCAATATATTTCGCTCTTCAAGCTTCTTTATTTCTTCAAATTTCATATCAGTTAAAATCAGTCGGTCATCTTCGTAGCCTCTTCTCTTACCTTTGATTTCCCATGCAAAAGGAAGATTAGGAACGGATGACTGTACAGTGAAACTAGTTTTGTCTCTCGATAAAACACATATAGAACCTTCTCCATAAATTTGTAAGAAGACCTGATACTCATAATCTGTATTGATAACATCAGAAAAATGTTCTTCAATAGGAATAACGACTGTGCAGTCTTCGCAAGTTTCTGCAGTCCCAATATCTCCTAGATAGGATTCTGCTGTCTCATAAGCTGGCGTCAACCTAAGGCCATCCCTCGTAACATGAGCCGCATTTTTTGAGCCAATAACACTTAAATCACCACCTACGGTTAATTTACCAAAGATTTCTGCTTGGTTTACCATTGTAGTTCGCCCAAACATTATTATTCTATTTGTCCCATATGTAGTGGTCCCAAGTTGTATACTAACAGTATCACCTTCCAAATTTAGATTTTTTGCACCTTTTAAATAAATACCAGGATTATCTTGATAGGCCCAAGGTTGCACGAAACCTATTTCTGTTTGATTAACATCATAAAAGGTAAATCTTCCGTATTGAACTTTAAATCCTGAACCTCCAGAACTAAATGACTGAAACAAGCTGTTATTTAAATCAAAGCGAATTAGATTATCTGCACCAGCAATATATCCCTTTTGAAATTGAACGGCACCAGTGTCAAGATTTATAGATAAATTTCTTCCACTAATAGTCCCTGCGCTCAAAGATTTAGCGTTCAAATTAATTACATCTATTGTTGCCGCATTCAAAGTTCCAGCGTTGATTTTCGAGGCGCTAAGACTTCCAATCATAGCGTCCTGAATGATGGCATCATCTATTTTTGTTTGATCTGTCAACCAGATTTTGGCACCAGTTATCTTTAACCATTCTTTACCATCCATCTCTTGTGATAAATTGATTGTTTTTACAATTTCATCAGAAGGAACGGAATTATCAATTTTTTCTTGTATATCATCTGGTAATCGAGTAGAGATTTGAAGCACCCAATCATAAGTTCCGTCCACGAGTTTCGTATAAACCCATATTTCATCATCTGGGCCATTCTTTTTGAACCAAATATCTCCTTCTTTGGGATAAGGAGGTTCTTCTGTTCCATCATAGACTGAATTTTTTCCCGCTGCATCAACACGAGAATTAATCTCTTTAATAATTTGGTTAAGCGGTGGAGAATAAGCTGAGACTGTTTGAGCTGAAGAGTTGGTATTAGCTGAACTAGTTGCTGTCAACCCTCCTTTAAAAGTTAGAATATAGCTTAAATTAGGAGTCTTAAATGGCGTCCCATCTCTATCAGTAAGCGTTAGCCAATCCCCTGTTTCTAAAGCTGGGTTGCCTCTCCAATTTAAAGTAAAAGGATAAAAATTGATATCTTTGATTTTCTGATAAATATTATCAAGTAAATCTTGGGTCATTACTTTATTTTCTAAAACAATCTGTGGCCCAGTATTACTCCCAGCCGTATAAGTGACTTGTTCACTGCTATTCTCGCTTTGAACAGGTACTGTACAAGAGATACCACCAATTTTGTACATTAATTCATTTTTTGTTAGCCCCTTTTGAAAATATTCTGCTGGTGAAACTGCAAACTTAGGGTCAATTAATTGCATGATTTCCAATTGATTTGTGCGGCTAAACCTTGCATAACCTGCTTGAAACTGAGCGATTAAACCTATTGCTTGTCTGAAAGTATAACCCTCAGGTTTTCTTATTTTTTGGGTGCTAATCATCGAAAAGTTGGTTTCATTAATGACTGAACCGCTTTTGTTAGCAATCTCTAACGCAACATCTCGAATAGAAGCAGGGTAGGTCAGTTCAGAAACATATTCACTTTCCAAAAAAACAAAACGATCACTTGCTTCAAGTGTCGTTTTATTTTCGTTTCTATCTGGGTCACACTTAGTAACATAAAAAGTTCCAATGGAGACATATTCATAAACTGTTGGTTTATAATGAATCAATTTAGCATAGCCCACTCTTGCACTTCCCACTTTTTCAGGGGAAATATTATCATAATGATAATCTGCATCATAAGTTGCTATTCCAACTTCCACAGTGACTTCTGTTAACTCTTTAATATTTTCAAGTATTGAACAAAATTCTATTTTTATAGAATTTGAAAATGTTGAGCCTATTTGAAATGTTTCACCAGATATAGAACCACCACTATATACCCAACTATTAATATCATTTTTAGTAAAAACTCTATCCCCAACTTTTATTCGAGTCTCAAACCTTCGCTTCTCCGCTTTCATAGCATTATTGAAATCATCTGAGACAGTAAGCATTTCTTATCCTCCTATTTTTCTATCAGGTTTACAGATAAGTTTTCCCACTTCATTGCTTTAAACTTATCATTCCATGAGTAAGAAGGCATTGTAGAATCTCCAGCATAAAAAGTTTTACTTCTTTGTCTTCCGATTTGTGGGTCTGGATAGATTACTACGAAGAATGGTTGATTAATTCTTTGCAAAATATCAGATACTTCGGAGTCACTTAACGGGCCCCACTTGATGTTTAATTTAGTTTTTTGAGCAATGACATCTCTTACCATTTCTCCATTTGCGTTTCTCCCTGAGGAGTCAGCGTCGATTGTTGAAATACTGACGCTGAATTCTTTAGGAGTTTTAACCGTTACTCCATTAAATTGTAATTCGGCAGACATAATCCCTCCTTCTAAATGTTAAGCTCAGTGTACCCGAGCTGTTGATGGTATTTATTGATTTCTGAAACTGCAATTCGTCCAAACTCTCTACCGCCGATATTTATCACAATATCTCCATTTGAAGTTTGGCTCGCTTGTGCGCCTAAAGATTGAACAAGCAACATGATGGCATTTGTTAATGAACCATTCATATTTGCCAAACCATAGCTTGAAACATCTTGACCCCCACCAAAGTTTCCAGAATTACTGTAATCAGTCGGTTTGTCTGTGAACATTTCAGGCAACTGCAAAGTTTCAAATGATTTGAAATCACTGATAGAATTATATGGATTATATTTAGCAGGAACAACCATTTCTCCTTCATGAATCATTGCTAACTGATCTTCAGGAACATATGGCGTACCTTTTGCATAACCGTGTCCATGCCCAATCACTTGGAGCATACCAGGGTCACCATAGCGGCCCAATGCATAATGAATTGCAGCGAGTGCATTATCATATCCGTTAAAGATATTTCCGTGACCTGGGAATTTATTTGCATTGAACGTGGCCGAGATGGTTTGTAACAATCCTTTGGCTAAGTCGCCACTCAAAGTATTCACATCTGTATATCCACCTTGGACAGCTTTCTCATTACCTCCTGATTCGCTTTGTACTTGTCTTAGCCAAGCATTGACATAGTTCTCAGAAGTTGATACACCGTTCATTGACAAAGCTTTTTTAATAACTGGTCGCCAACGTTCGACACCAGTACCTGATGGGCTTTCTGAGCCTTCTGAGAATGCCTTTTTAATCATTCCCATCGCTCCATTAGCCATAGTAGATATCCCACCAGTCGCAATAGATAACGCAGGTTCAACTGCTTGAGAAAGATTAGTAAACTTGCTTATTGCAATGTTTAAAATCTTTTCTGGATGAGTGGCATAGTCCCAAATATCGCCAACCATTTCTTTGGCTTGATTCCATTTCTCACCCATCCAATTACCGATACCATTTGCATAAGCAGGCATTCCTGACATTGCTTTTGCAGTTTTAGCACCACTCAAAACTTGGGTTCCTTTTGGCAAATCAACCATGAGGTTTCTCACTTTAGGGAATAGCCCAGTTTTACCATCGGGTGTTCGATACATTTCTTGCCATTGACTACCTGAACCATCATTTACTAATGCTGGTCCTCCTGGGTGACCTTCAGTACCGTTAGCATATCTTGGTACACTCCAGTGGCCTAATCTATTACCAGAACCAACTTTACCAAGTACCCAGTTAATACCGTCAATCACTCCATTAACTGCACTACCAATTACCCCAGCAATACCATTACCAATTGCCGCTGCACCTCTTTTGACTGCATTTACTCCATTTTCAAGACCCGAACCAATCTTTTTGCCCATATCAGAAGCCCACGAAGCAACATTGTCAAACGCACTTTTGGCAGTAGATTTAATAGAATTTGCATAACCTCCCATTCTATCTTTCATGTTCGACCATGCATTTGAAGCATTATCTCTTGCATTGTTGGCAGCATTTGAAACTGATGTTTTCACATTATCCCATGCATTACCAGTACCGCTTTTTATCTCGTTCCATTTTGTAGAAACTTTTGAACCAATAGAATCAGCAGTATCGCTTACTGATTTTTTGGCTTCATTCCATTTATCAGAAGTTGCCTTCTTTACATTGTCCCAAGCGTCGCCAGTTGCCTTCTTGATATCGTCCCACTTTTCTCCTATCCATTTTCCAAGGTTTGCGGCTGCTTCCTTAATTTCATCCCAGTTTTTATACAACAAAACACCAACCGCAATTGCGGCTGCAATAGCTATTGTTATTGGACCGCCAAGAATTGCTACAAGAGAACCAATAGCTCCTGTTACGCCACCTGCTCCTGTAATAATCGCAGCAAGTCCTCCAAGGAAGCCTACGAATGTTTCGATTGCAGTACCGACTGCGATGATTCCGCCAACTACCCCAGCAAAAGTTCCTAGAGTGATTACAAAATCAGAAAAACCTTTTCCGTGCTCAGATAGCCAATCCCCAATAGTTGAAAGGACATCGCCGAGACCTTTTAAGACGTCAACAATTACTCCGCCAGTCCATTCAGCGACCGGTTTCAAAAAGTTATCCCAGAAAAATTTGAAAGCTGGTTTAAGTGCCTCTATCACTCCGTTTACAAAATCTATTGCCCCACCTAAAGCTTGTAAGAAAGCGGGGATTAAGTCTTGAATAGTAAATCCAGCCAATGGTAAAAGTACATTTTTATAAAACCATTCTAGCCCAGCTCCAATATTATCCGAGAGAGGTTGAATACTTTCAAGCAACTTTTTAATTCCATTAAGCAATGCTGTAAAGTCTAATGTTTTAGCCCAGTCAGCTGTAGCTTTTGCCATATTATTAATATGTGTAAGCAAATCATTAATAATCCCTAAAATAATAGAGAAAATTTCTTTACCAGTTCCGCCTTGGTCCCATGCGTTTTTAAGTTGGTCAGCAATGTTACCTACCGCTCTAAAAATATTTGTAAATATTTCTAAAAGATTTGCAGCAATAGCTTCTCCTGTTCTATCATTCCAAGCATCACGAAAAGTACCTGCTATAGAATGTAATAGCTCAAGAATGCTATTAAACATATTAAAAATAGTTTGGATTAAGGCAGTTCCTCTACCATCTTCATTCCAGGCATCTTTAAATGCTTTGGCTATATCACCAATGATGTTAAGCACATCCGCAAGTAAAATTAATAGGTTTTCAATGAATTTTTGACCAGTACCATTTGTCCAGACCTCCATAAAGGATTTTCCGATAGCACTTGCTAAACCAATAACTTCTCCTAGTGCATATTTCCATGCATCAATAACTTTTTGTCCTTGGTTCTTCCATGCATCTTGGAAAGGTTTGAAGAAGTCTTTAAGTAAGGCTTGCATATCCTTCATCCATTTAGGAGTTGAATAATTACCAGTTGCAGCCCCGAAACCAATACCTGGAGCTTTTGTATCTTGGCCTTTGTCAGTATCATCATCAGTTTTGTCTTGCAAACCAATACGATTAATCTCATCAAAGCCCATAAGTGAACGTTGAAGTTTATCGACCTTGTCTTTCGCTTTAGTCGCTGATGAACCTGTATCATTCATTGCTTGGACGTTGTCATATAAACCACTCGCGCCTTGTTTGGCAGCTTGATAAGTAGTCCCAAATAATCCAGCAATAAACGAAGCTAATTGTCCAGTTAATGTGGCAATTGCGCTCATCATCGCATTAATGGCAGGAAGAATTGCATTATAAATCGGATAGAATGCAGTCATCAAGTTGACTTTAATCTGATTAAGTGAGTTAGAAAACTGATCGTTTGTCTTCAATGCACTCATCATTCCGCCGGCTAACTTACTTATTGCTCCACCAATTAATTGATAAACAATTAATGAAGGCAACAAATACTTCATAGATTGAAGAAAAGCATTATTACCCATAGACATGCTACGAGTACCTTGTGTGACTTTATTTGAATTTCTCGAAAAGAGATTTCCAAATTTATCCAATATCCCAAATGAATTTTTCAATCCATTTCCAATTCCTCCAGCACCGTGAGAAATGGAGTTTGACATGCGGTTGAACACTCCGCCATATTTAGAAACAGCACGTTCAGATTGTTTCAAACCTGAACCTGTCATACTAGCTCCAGCTGCTGCTGTTCCAGTTGCCATCGACGATTGGCTAAGAACTGAATTAATTCGTCCTATCGCCTTTCTTAATGATTCTGCACGCTCTTCTGTTCTTTGATATTCCTTTTGAAGAACATCGTTACTACTTGCTAACTTTTGCATTTTGTCAGACTGTGCTTGCATTTTTTGAGCAGTTTTCAATGAATCAGGAGTATCAACATTTTTAAAGCCTTTGTCAAAACTTCCGACTGGTTTTAGTTGATATTGATATTCCTTTTGTAAAGCTCGAACACTTTCACGCATTGTATAATACTTAGCTTCATTGGCATCCATTACTTTTGCAATTCGCTCTAAAGATGAAGGCACTGCATCAAACTCAGTCTTCATTGATCTAGCAAGACTTTTTGCTTGGTCTTGGTATTTAACCATTGATGCCTGAGCCCGTGCAATCTGGTCATCATATTTGACCGTTTGACCGCCATCTCCTTTTGCTGAAGAACTTTGACGCTGTGATTTAAGATAAGCCACTTTTTCTTGAGCGGCTTTAGCTTGACCCATTTTTGCATTAATTTCATTTAGCATGGCATCAATTTCTTTTGATACTTTAGGTCGTGCTTTCTTAAACCCAGTAGATAAATTATCTCCAATACTTTCTGATGATTTTTTAGAAGAACTTTCAAGATGGCCCATCATCTTTTCAAAAGTCTGATTCATTTTTTCCAACTGTTTGCCAAATTGCGTTGCACCTTTATCAATATTCATGTTATCTTCGGTCTTTTTCATAGACTTCCCAGTGATATTTTGAATTTTTGACATAGCAGATTCAATATTTGGCATTATTTTATCCAAAGACGCCTGAACTCTGGCTGTATTGACGTCTAATAAAACTTCCAAGGTTTCTAATTCCATATTTCTCACCTCCTTTTCTATTCAATATTTTTTAATTTGTCTTTTGACTTTTTCTTTTACGAGTTTCCTGAATTAACATTGCATTTTGTCGCATAATTTCTTGGTCAGTAAGCATCGCTTGTTTCTTTTCCTCTTCCTCAGATACGGCTTGCACTACTTCTTCCTTGAGTTGATTCAAGAAAGGGTAGACATCTTCATATTTAGGAAAATTCTTTGGATCATTAAAAGCATAGATAGCAAGCCTTTGTTGAGAATAGTCAAACATCGCTTTCTCTTTTAACTCGTTTTCATGCCTTTTTTTATTTGCTTCTACTTGGACCATGATTTCATCAAAAGTCATCGCCCAAAAATCTGTAGAAGAAATACCAGCTTCAACTGCCTGAGGGTATAAATCCTCAAGCATGCTGGATAAATTATTGTAAGTTTTTACAGAATGCTGTCTTCCTCTACTGGTTCGCTGTCCAGAGATACCCCATTTGTCGCCTCTTTCTCCGTTTTCTTGTTTCCGAAAAAACCTGATTCTTCAAGCAATTCATTAATTGTGGCAAATAAATCTAATGTTGAATGTCCTTCATCAACATAGCGTCCAAAAGCAGCAACTATATCACTTTCAGATACATTGCTTGTTTGATTAGCACCTTGTAATACAATTAGCAATTTGTTTGTGGCTGGGATTTTCGCTTCTCCTTGACCTTTCAAGAACAGACCAACAATTGATTCATCCAAGCGTTTTTCAATTGAAAGAATTGAGTTTCCGTCCAAGCGCAATTGAAGATTCAATCCACCAAATTCAAATTGTTTTGTGTTAGGCATTTTTACGATAGTTGCTTTTGTCATTTTTGTTTCTCCGATTTCTATGTTTATAAAAAATAAAAAGGCTAGCCACTCTGACTAACCTTTAATTGCTAAATTATTGACCACTGCCAGCTGGTGCTGGTGTAAAGTCAGGGCCTGCTGATACAACCACTACTAAGTTAAATCCAAGTGCTTGGTTGACTTCGACACCGTCAAATTTATAAGATGGTTGACCTGTAAAGTCGACTTTCATACCATCAGGATAAGTCACTGTCCAATCTACTGACTTACCAGATTTTACCAATGTATCAACATCTTTGAAGTTGTCTCCTTGATAAATGATTGCGAATTCCAAATTATCTGAATCCTGAATCCCGGCAATATATGCTTTCTTAGCTGAACCTAAGTGAGTAACATCTACTTTTTCAGGGTCAGCTCCCATTGCTGGGATAGATTTTACTGCTGCGACAGGTTTTGAAGTTGCGCCATCTTTATAAGAAAGGACTGTATCTTTTGAAAGTAATCCTGCTACTGTTGCCATGTTTATTTCCTCCTATTTCGAATAAACGTATTTTGTTTTATTATCCACGATTGCGGATAGTTCAATAATGACACGCTTTAAATCTGCTGTATTAGCATCTCTTTGCGTGCCTGTAAAACCAATATCACCAAATTGTTCGATGACATTATTAACGATAGTGGTCAAACTACTTTTAGAATATAATTCAATTGTGATTGACCATTTTGTTTGAAGTTCCTCTCCGCTTCCATCTACAAAATGTGGGTTGTTAACCGTTCTATAAATAGCTGTAGGAAAATCATTCCAAGTTGACGGATAATCAGTCGCTACTTTTTTTATCTCTGATATCCCACTTAAAACGGAAACAGTAGCAACTTTAATATTTACTCTTTCCATTATTTAATCTCTCTCAATTTCTTTTGGACATGCTCTTTGTATATCTCAGGCATTTGCGGAAGTATTTCTTTCAATGATGGATATAAGAAAGGTCTTGCTGGTTGACCGCTTGTGATGTAGAATTCTTTGCCTTGGATGGTAATCTTAGGCATGCCATAGATTTCATTCAAATCAATACCAACTTCCTCAGCTGGGATGAACCAACGAGTTTGAGTATAAACTGGGTTAACACCTTCTGGTAAATCTTTAGAACTTGCTTGCCCATTTGGACCAGTACCAAACTCACGATAAATGGCTTGAGCTTTATCCGACCAAACACGCCCAACTATTTTACCTTCCGCATTTTCTACAACCTCAGTCTTTAAACTTCCAATCAATTCTCCAGAACTGAATTTCATACTAGAAGCCAGTCTTAATTCTGCTGCAGAACGAACCAACTCTGTGATTTCGTAAGTCGCATCATTCACGGCGTCATTTATGATTTTAGGCATGGCATTAATTTTTCGTTTAAGCCTGTCCAAACCTTTTATTTCAACTCCCAATGTCATCGTTCCTTTCTAACATCACATTGATGTGTGTAGAATAAGGTTGAATCGACTTGATTTTATAATCAGGGTCACTGTCCTTATCAACATATAAGCAGATACCGCTGTTTTCATCTCTACCTTCTTTTAGTTCATCACCTTGATATTTACATGATTTCATGCTTGAAAGCTTTGAACCATAAATTGTGGCATTGACAGCACCACTTGCGGACTGAACATTCATTTCAAGAGCAACGGGAACAAGATAATTAACTTGATCGTTTCCCTCTTCATCTTGCGTGTTATTTGGGTTTATCCTTTTCAAATAAACCGTTCTTAAGTCACGTTTCATCAGGCGCATAAAAACTTACCACCTTTCCGAGTCGGTAACGATTCAAGCCACGCTGGATATTTAAAGGAATATCTTCAACAAAGGATTGAGAAACGCCACCTTCTGAACGACTAGACTCTCCTTCGGTACTTTCACGATTAAAAGTAATTGTGGCCAACTGACGAGCATATAGCCACATTGAATCCAACATCTCATCCTGATTTGTATAATCAAGGACGAGAATAACCGCATCCTCAATTAAACCAGTAGCTTTATTGTCGTCAATGCCTAAATCAGTTTTTAAACGTTCAATTGCTTTAGTTTTTGGTTCGTCATTCTCATCCATAGATTATTACTCCTTATTCTCCACCGGTTCCACCTTGAACAACTGCTTGAGGTGTCCAAAGTTTATGTTTAAATTGAACGATACGAACATTTTTATTTTCGTAAACACGTTCCCAGTTTGCTCCTGTTGATAATTCAGCGTTCGTTGGAGAATCTCCAACAACTGATTTGTCGGTGAATTTAACTCCGCGAGGGTGCAACAAGAAGTGTTGGCGGTTGATGAGAATATCATCTCCTGCCAATGAGTCACGGTCAGTTTCTGTTGGTACGGGAGCTGCTCCATTACCAAGCCCAATTGCACCAGCCCCAAAGATGTAAGAAGTAAAAACATCTCCATCTACTGGCATACCATCATCAACAATGACACGTTTACCCATGTATATAGGAATTGGTTTATTCTCTGAATCCAAAGAAAATTCAATCAAGTTTTGTTTACGCAAGTTGGCATAGACTTGAGAATGTACCCCGATTGCAGTAAGTTTTTCTTCTGCATCACCCAATTTGTATGAAGCATCAAGGAAAGTTTCACCAGTAAATGCTGCTGCATTACCAGTTAATGTTGAGATATCAAGAGCATTGCCTGACATTTTAGTTCCTGCGGCTGCATATATACCTTTAAGAATTGAAAGCAAAGTAACTTGTTGACGACGAGCCCAGTAAGCAGCTACCAAATCACCAATAGCACGCATTGGGTCATCACCAGACAATGCTTTAGCTAAGTCATTTGATTTCCATGCTTTCCCACGCATCAAGAGAGCAGCAACGTCTTTGCTGGCTGTGATTTTATCAGTTGAAAGTGAGTCAGTATCAGAAAGTACTTCATCATCACCAGACAAGTCTTGCCAAAATGGCATATTAATTAATCGACCACCAGCGGTTGCAAGTGCATCGAGTTCAGGATCTTTTACTACAATCCCTGATTGATATAAAGCAGAAAGTTCAGCAGTACGTTCAATAACATATTTGTTAAATACTTCAGGTACGATAACATCTGCAATTTTTGTTTTATCTGCAAATTTTTGCAAATCAAATTTAATGAGTTTGTGTTCCATTTTTATTCCTCTATTTCTATTTTTTGTTTGCTAAAGCTTGTAAAGTCTTAGCTTTTTCTGGTTCTTCTAGGAAAAGCCGGCCTTGCTCGGTTAAGTTGAAAGTCTCCTTTGCAAAAGGATTGTTTGAGATGCCTTTCCCGTCACTTCCAAGCGGAGTATCAACAGAAGCTTTGAGTTTTTCATTAACTGCTGCTTCTACGGCTTTATCCCATTCAGCTTTGAAAGATTTGACATCTTTGATAGCTTCTTCAGCAGTATTTCCTTGAATACGAGCAGCAAAAGCGCTTGGAATACCGATTTCTTGAAGTTGTTTGCCTTTTTCTACAAGCAACTGTTCTTGACGAAAGGCGGCTTTTTCCTTTTCAAAGTCATCTTTTTCTTTTTGAATCAGCGCTTGTTGGCGTTCTTCTTCCGAAAGCTTGGCAAGTCGAGCAGCTTCATTTTTTTCTTCTTCAAGTTTTTCTTGCCAACGAGAATGACGAGCGTTAACAATAGAGTCAACCTCAGTATTATCTTTAAGACCAAACTTTTCTTTGATTGCTGCAACTTGTTCATCGGTCAGATTGTCAGCATTGAATTCAGGAGGAGTTTCTTGGCCAGTTCCTGCTCCACCCTCACCGCCTTCTTGACCTTCAGCAAATTGTTGTAAGTTGAGTTTGAGTAAACTGTTTCCGCATAATGTTGCGATTTTCATGTTATTAATCCTTTCCAATTGCTTTTAAAGTGGTTCAATGCTTGCACTTCCGAAGCTTTTAAAGTCTTCACGCTTGGACATAAGAAAAGCGCCTGTCAGTGACAAACGCTCTATATTTGATTAGCTGTTTCTATTTTTTTGTATAACATCGTGCCTTGCCCGAAATTTTTTAACTCAAAACCATATCTAGGTAAGTACCGTTTGTATAATCTCGCCCTTCTGTTATCTGCCCAATAAACTTGAATGTAACAAGGCAAAGGATTATATAATTCAGTCTTTGCGTATTCTTCAAATTCCTTGACCTTATTCATTGCCCAAAACAAAGGTTTAAAACCATCTTTACCAGTCTGGCATAGAGTATTTCGTTCAATTTGTTTTCTTTTTTTATAAACATTTAAGTTTACATTAGCAACAGCAACATTATTAAGATCATACAATGCGAATTCAATTTGTACTGTCATGCCACTTGGGAGTACTTCTTTATCTATAATGACTAAGTCTCCATCTTGATCGTTATAATAATTGAATGTCATATAAAACTCCTGTTATTTCACGCATAACTGCGAGATATTAGATCACCTCATTTGCTACTTTTAAATTCAATATCTGGATGCATTGATTTTAATTTATCCATCCAGATGTTGTAAGTTGTACTTCCTTTAATATCAAATGTTTTACCAGTCATAGGATCAAGTGCCTTGCGAGGTATGTTATTTAGTCGTTCTGAATACATTGAAGCAACTGAACGACACCACGGATGAAATGGTGGATATGTCCCTTCTGCACCACTTACAACTGCTTCAGATACTAGAAAGACTTTATGGTCTTTATGACGACAAATTTGTGATGTTCTCAGGTCTAAAATAGCAATGATTTGATACTTCTCAACGTCATTGTTTTGCCACGATTTGAGCTTTGCTTGGTTCGCCATGTAATTCGCTTCAGTACGAATCAAACGCCTAGCAACGTTAATTGAGCGGTCAAATTCACTAGCAATCGCCTTTGCTATCTGAAATTCACTCATTCCAGTTAAAGCTTCAACCGTGAAGAGCTCTTCTAATCGTTTGGCTAAGGCTTCTGTATCTCCCCATAATCTTTTAGAGTAATTACCTCCTAGCCAGTGGCTGTCAAGAATGTTTCCCACAGATTTGGTGGATAACTCTTTAAACTTATAGTCTTTTTTATTCCAGACTTCTTTAACAATACCATTCTTAGCATTTGCTTGAGCTTCACGAATAATCGTTTCGGCAGTAGTTTCTTTGTAAGCTTCATCTATCGTCTCAACATAAAAAGATGTCTGCTTATCAAGCTGAACATCTGCAATTTGTTTTGTTACTAGATAAGACTTTGCTTTTAAATCTTCTGCACGAGTAATTCTTGATTTAAGTGCTAGTCCTGTGAGCCGCTTTTTAGCTTCTCTTTGCAAGTCAGGGTTGCTGATATCTTTAGCTAATCTTCTAAGCTCAACTAATTCAGAAACAGGAACAGTTTCATTAAGCATTCTTTTTGCTTCATCATCTGTCAGTTCCGTTTGATGCTTAGTTCTACTAAATAATTTAGCAATCTGTTTCGTTAAATATGATTGAGCTTGTTTGTATGCCTGTGCTACGACTTCCTCAAGCTGTTTAGCACCGTCATTTACTTTCTTTTCGGCTTTAATCGCTCTTTTTTGCCAGTAGTCAGACATTCTTTTTACTCCTCTACTATTACATGTTCAGGATATTGTTCAGCTATTGAAACTATTCCATCATAAAGTATCTTAAGGCTTGCTAGTTCTTTATCCGTTGGATCAAGTATAAAATATCCTTCTTCACGTTCAAAAGTTTTCCCAAATGATAACAATGTATTGGTGACTGTGATATATAAGGCAGAAACCCCAGCACATACAATATCATTACCAATATTTGCAAAACCTGCATGGCCTGTCACTTGATACCAATAAATTTGGCTGTTTTTCTTTTTGAATTTAGCTGTAATCATTTAGCTTTTTTTGTTTTTGCTACTGGTTTTTTGACTACTTTCTTTTTGGTAGTAGCTGTTTTAGAAGCAGTTTTTGCCTTAGTTTTAGTTACTTTAGGAGTTTTTGCTGCTTTAGCATTAGTTTTTTGAGTTTTGTTTTTTGTTGTTTTTGTTTTGGCCATTTTCTTGGTCTCCTTTTTGAACTGTCTGATTACCAGACTGTTTATTGTTGTTGTCTTGATTTTCTTCCTCATTTTCATCAGGTGGATCATCAAGATTAGAGTGGCTGTCTTCTGACTGAACGCCCATAGCTTTCTGATTCATTTCGATAGCATCCTCTTTTTCCTCTTGTAACTGCTCAAGAACTTCATCGACATTATCAATATCTGGAAGCCATGAAAGCAAGACTTTAAGAGGTAGAATTCCTGCTTGGTGTGCCTGAACGATTTGATTAACAATGTCAGTTGTATTGATTGGCAAATTAGGTTTGAGCTTAATCTTGATACCATCAATATCAACATTGTTATTACCAATCTCTAAATAATTGGCAAAGAGAATCAAACGTTGTTTAAGCCCTTTTATCATGTATCTTGACTTCACTGACATAAGCTGTAGCAACCCAAAGAGCTTGTACTTCATAGCTTCGCCTGATACATTGCCTGAGAAGTTCTTATCATTCATATTAGGCACATAAGTCACTTTATGAATATCTTCAAGTAATGAATCTCGTAATATTGCTACTGAACTTTCGTCCATTGTTTTTGTTAAATAACTTACGCTACTTTCACCTGGAGCATTTGTATTAATTAACAGTCTTTCTTTTGCTAAACGTTCACCATCTCCATCTCTTAAGTCAAATCCCAAGATAACCAAAATAGCATCCACAAAAGCTTCTTTATCGTTCAATCTGTCAGACTGAAGCAAGTTATAAGCATCAATTAAACTAATTGCTTGCTCAAAATCTCCTTGTCGTTCTTCATTATTGCGATATTCAATAACAGGTACTGCCTTAAAATAATGCGGAAGTGCTTTGATTAATTGATAATCTCCGAAACCAATAGAAGCTGCTCTATATGTCAACACTCTATTGTCGTTATAGTATTTAACAAGATAATAATCAACAGCACCTTGTAGGTTATATACTGGTTGATAATGTACTGCAAATAAAGGATTGGTATCAATCGTATCATCCGTAACAAGGAAAATCCCTCGTGGATCAATACATTTAATATCAGCAAATACTTTCCCAGTCTGTGGTTCCTGATTCATATAAATCAATTCATAACCTATCCCAAATACTGACAAATCTTTTTCAAGTTCAGTATCATGAGAAACAATATCAACTTTTGTATAAGCATCAAGAATTGATTGAATGTCATCGCTGCTTGTATAAGCTACTGGATTTCCTACCATGAAACCAACATTCATATCAGTTACATATTTTGCGTGATTAACAACAACTTTATTATTAGGTGCTGCAGCACTATCTTTTGTTCGTTTTAAAATATCTTGCTTGCCATCATAATAATCAGATAGTTTTTCCAAACGCCAAAAGTCACTTTGGTGCTGATTAATACAATGATTAAGCAATTCAGAAGAAGGATTATTTAAGTCACCTGCCATCTCTCTATTTATTTTAATTGCCATGTTTCTCCTTTAATAAAAACCAAAACTTGCCTTAGAAGCAATCGTGGTCTTAACGTTTCTCATATCTTCACTAAAAGCATACCTTGTCGCATCTATCGTATGGTTATCCTTATCTTCTAACCTTGGTTTAGGATTACCGTCTTTATCCACTTGATAGTCTATGTTTTCAAACTCCCAAGCTATTTTAGGAGTTCTTCGTGGGTCAATACAGATAAAATCTAAATCATCAAGCCATTGTTCGCCATATTCAACACTATCAGGTCCTTTTTTAACACCTTTAATGTGTGGAACGTTGTGTTCGGTCTTAAGTTCAGCTATGCTCTTAGGTTCAGCAGAATCAGCAAATATCGTATCACTAGAATAATTTTTCTTGTGCAACCATTTTCCATATTCTCTATTACTTATTTTTTGACCGTAAAGCTCATCAATTGCATATATTCCATTCCTTTTCTTGTCATATTGCCACCTTACATGAGCTAGTGGGTCAGTAGCATAACCAAAGTCAACTGCATTGCGGATATTATCAAAGTTTGCAACCATATCATCAGTAATTGAACCAGGCACAACTTGTAAATTATCAAACGGTACAACTCCAGAACCAATTGCTTTTCCTAAATATTCCCAGTCATAGCGTCTTTCGCTTCTAGCTTTAGTTGCTTCAGCTTCCTCTATGAACTCTTTAGAAATAAACGGGTTATCATGATAAGTAGAATGATGAACAAAAGTATTAGCTGGTTGAAATGATGATTCATATTTCTTATTAACCCATGATTGTTTACGCTTTGGTGGGTTATAGGAATAGAAAAACTTATAAAAAAGACCATCATCTAATTCCCCACGTAGAAGTGAGTTAGTGATTGTCGTTACTTCATCTTCACTTTTAAACTCTGCTAATTCTTCAATCCAACCAATTGCAAATGGAAACTTACTATCTTTTAATGATTTAATTCGTTCAGGGTTTTGCGCCCCTCTGAATATCATGTAGTTTCCACGTGGAATATAAGTGATTCTCAAGGGCGACTTATTGAACTTAAATAAATGAGTCACTCCTTGTTCTTCAATAGCCCACTTCATTTGCTCATAGATTGATTGCTCTAGGGTATTATCAACATAACGGATACCAACTGCATTGACCGCATATCTCATTAACAATTGAGTTATAATATGTGCAATGTCAGATGATTTACCTGAACCACGCCCACCTTTTTCAACGATATTTAAGGTATTACTATTTAAAGCAGCTCGCCAAGTAGAAGCAAATGCTTTAGGAATGAATTCAGATAGTCTAGCCATCGTCATCACCTAAGTCATCAACGAATACTGGAGTTTCAGTTATACCTATTTCAAGCTTATCTAAGTACATTCCTTTTATTCGCGCAATTTTATCTAACGCTACAAGCTTATCCTCCGTGTTGGGTGAATATTGATATTCTTTTACCATTTCGGTCGTCTCGCCATCCGTTGTTGTTTTAATTAGCGTTCTACCGGCATATGGTCGTTGCCTTGCAACACCGTAAAGCAGACTCAACAATTCTTCATCGGACATTGGAGGTTCAAGTTCAGATCTTTCAATCAGCTTTTTCTCTATCTCTGCATGGATCTCTTTAATCCGTTCGGAAATTCCACTAATTTCCACTAATTTATAAGAATTTCCTTTAGCATACTTTTCAGAATATCCAGCTGAAACCGCTGACTGATAAGCATTACCGGTTTTTGCATATTCTTGTGCAAAGTCTTCGTGCTTTGTATTTTTTAATCGTCCCAACTTGTCCCTCCTTTCCAACAATAAAAGGCTGCCCACTGGACAACCTGTAATAAAATATAATAGCAAGATAGAGTCGCGAACTCTATAACTTCTATTAGCGAAGTCGTTTCTATTCCTTGCTGTCAGCTCCAACCGCACTGACTTATTAATATTATTCGGAAACTGTACTAGTATTATCAATCCCAAATAATGTTGGATATAGCAAGACGAGGAGTCGAACCTCGCAAAGATATTATACCTAATATCCGCCAATCACTTGCTACGCTGGTTTTATCGTCCAGCAACGCTATTCCGCCATTAAATCGGACATTACAGTCAGGTTTAGTTCTGGTGCCTGTCACCCCTCGCTATGCTAGATAGCCACTAACCATGAAGCAAATTCAAACCGATACTTATGATATTTTGTGCTTTTGCCTTTTACTTCATAATACAAGTATATCAGCAAAAACAAGGGTTGAGGTGCCAATTTTAGTCAATTTCGATTCTTTTTTTGCCTATTTTGTCCCTCTCAAATCAAGTGAATAACAAAAGAATAGATGTCATTTCTAAATTTATAATAAGCAGCTTTGGCTTTCTTCTGTGGAACTTCAAATCCTTGAACATCCAATTCTTGCATTACTTGATACCAGTATCTGCCATTATATCCTTCACATTTTAGTCTTATTACCTCTTTTTCAACTTGAATCAAAGGTAGATACCAGATGTCTATTTGTCTTATCAATTCTCTTAATCTGATTAATTCTTCATCATTTTCAAGCGCTTCTTTATTTAAAACATGACTTTCAGGCTCCGAACCACCAGAATAAGCTGTGCGAATACCTAAGTTATCTACTTTTTGTTTATAAAGATATCTGCTTTCAATTGATTTTATTCTGGCTTCAAGTCTGCCATTAACGTAATCTCCAATAATTCTATCTAACTTATCTGCCATTCATCAAATTCTCCTTTTGTGGTATAATTAAGTTAGAAATTCAGTTGCCGAAGCCCATTGCCGTGGGCTTTTTTTTGTTTAATAGTGTATAATATAC
>SKET01000881.1_pt1 | contig 22714 bp, 20 predicted proteins | sample 4841461 | NCBI WGS metagenome assembly SKET01 (sample SAMN11008802, study PRJNA524170) | human gut metagenome | biome: Human fecal sample; material: Feces; isolation source: fecal sample from pouch patient p5 | host: Homo sapiens | place: Israel: Tel-Aviv | collected 2014-02-13
GAAAGAGTGGTCCGGTGCCGGTGTTATCTTCGGTGCTACCGGCGGTGTTATGGAAGCTGCACTTCGTTCCGCACACTATCTTGTAACAGGACGTAACCCGGATCCGGATGCATTTAAGATCGTCCGCAGTCCATCCTTTGAGACGGGTGTTGTAGAAGCTGAAGTCCAGATCGGTGATGCTACGATCCGCGCTGCTGTTGTCAGTGGTCTTGGAAATGTACGCAAACTGCTTGAAGCAATTGAACATGGTGAAGTACACTACGACTTTGTGGAAGTTATGGCCTGTCCGGGCGGATGCGTCGGTGGAGGCGGCCAGCCGATCCACGACGGCGAAGAACTTGCACACACACGCGGTGCAAACCTCTACTTCCTTGACAAGAACGCCAAGATCCGTTTCTCCCATGAGAACCAGGATGTTATGAAATTGTACAACGATTTCCTTGAGAAACCATTGTCACACAAATCACATATGCTGCTTCATACAGATCATACAAAGTGGGATATGCCTAGATAATAATTCCTATATAAAACAAGAGCCAGAACAGTGAGAAGATGCGGTGCTGTTTCTGGCTCTTGCCAAAATCAGGCAGGACGGATTCATTTTCCCGACCTGCCTGATTCATCATATTCTTATTCTACTGTTACACTCTTTGCAAGGTTTCTCGGCTTATCTACATCAAGTCCCTTTGCAACACTTACATAATATCCGAGCAGCTGCAGCGGAATCACTGCGAGGCTTCCCATAAAGTGCTCATCCACTTTCGGAACATAGACTGTAAAGTCTACCTTGTCTTCCATCTCATAATTGCCATAGTTTGTCACACCCATCAGATATGCGCCACGGCTCTTACATTCCATCATATTGCTGACTGTCTTCTCATACAGCTTGCTCTGTGTCAGAACTCCGATTACGAGAATATTGTCCTCGATCAGACTGATTGTTCCATGCTTTAACTCACCTGCCGCATAAGCCTCAGAATGAATATAAGAAATCTCTTTCAATTTCAGACTTCCTTCCAGACACACTGCATAGTCCACTCCACGGCCTACAAAGAAGACATCATGTGCATTCGCATATTTGGCTGCAAACCACTGGATTCTCTCCTTATCCTGAAGAATCTTCTCAATCTTCTCCGGAATTGTCTGAAGCTCGGAAATGTAATAGCTGTACTGCTCGTCTGTGATCAGCCCTTTCACCTTCGCGAACTGAACTGCAATGCAATCAAGAGCTACAAGCTGTGCGCTGTATCCCTTTGTTGTAGCAACCGAAATCTCCGGTCCTGCCAGTGTATAGAACACCTTATCTGCCTCACGGGCAATACTGCTTCCGATTACATTTACAACTGCAAGTGTAGCAAGTCCTTTATCTTTCGCCATACGCATAGCTGCCAATGTATCTGCGGTCTCTCCAGACTGGCTGATCACGATAACCAGACCATCCTTCACAAGCGGCATCTCACGGTAACGGAACTCAGATGCAAGCTCTACTCGAACCGGAATCTGAGCCAGCTCCTCGATCACATACTGAGCCTCAACTCCTACATGCCATGCAGAACCGCACGCAACAATGTAAATCTGGCTGTATTTCTTAATCTCTTCCTCTGTAATATCAATATCCGTAAAGTCGATCACTCCGTCTTTCACAACAGAATTCAGAGTATCACGGATTGCTTTCGGCTGCTCATAGATCTCTTTCATCATGAAATGCTCGAAACCGGCCTTCTCTGCTGCCTCTGCATCCCATTTGATCTCTGTTGTCTCTTTCTCGATCTCGTCACCATTGAGATCATAGAAATGAGCCTCTCCCGGAACAAGCTTTGCAAACTCAAGGTTTCCGATATAGTATACATTTCTTGTGTATTTCAAGATTGCCGGTACATCAGATGCAACATAAGTCTCTCCATCTGCAATACCGATGATCATCGGGCTGTCTTTTCTGGCAACCCAGATCTCTCCCGGATAATCCTTGAACATCAGCTCAAGTGCATAAGAGCCACGTACACGAACCATAGTCTTGGCAATCGCATCGATTGGTCCTAAGTTATATTTCTTATAATAGTAGTCAACCAGTTTGATCACTACTTCTGTATCTGTATCACTGTAGAATGTATAACCATGCTTTAACAGCTTCTCTTTCAACTCTGTATAGTTTTCGATAATACCGTTATGTACTCCGACAATCTCAGACTCAACTGTACCGGATCCACTTCTCTCACAGTTTCCAGATACATGCGGATGTGCATTGATCTGACTTGGCTCACCGTGAGTCGCCCAGCGTGTATGACCGATACCGCAAGTTCCCTTGAGTGCCTTACCACTGTCTGTCTTCTCTGAAAGATTACTCAGACGTCCCTTCGCCTTAACAACCTGTGCAAGATGCTCTCCGTCACGCACTGCAAGACCTGCTGAATCATATCCTCTGTATTCCAGCTTAGACAATCCGTCCAACAGAATCGGAGCTGCCTGATGGTTTCCTGTAAATCCTACGATTCCACACATAAATAATTCCTCCTATTAACTATCTGCATCCCTCTCTACAAATAGTTATATGCATTTCCATGTTGTTTTCCCTTTTCAATGAGCCTATCACTTTCGTAATTGTTACAAAAAAGTTAAATAACTCATTCGTTAGTGTAACACAGATAGGCGAAATAGGGAAGTAAAAAATGCATTTTCTTAATCGCTTTCCCATCACTACATTGGCCAGTCAGGAAACCTTCCGTTCATGATTGCATGCATGATCCTCTCCTTCGCCCCTGGTGTCTCCCTGTTGATCTGCTCTATTAGCTGTTTTGCATACGCTCTTTTTGTTGAGCCGTCTACCGGGCAGGTATTCTTAACCACACGGATTCCCTGGTCTGCAACAAAATGCGCTACCCCCTGCTCCGGAACATACATCATCGGACGGATCACCGTCACTCCCGCTTCCGGCAATTCTGTCACTGGTGGGAATGCATAGAACCGACCTTCATAGATCAATGACATCAATGCTGTCTCTATAAAATCATCCTTATTATGTGCATATGCCATCTTATTGATTCCAAGCTCTCCCAGCCGTTGATACATCGCACCCTTCCGAAGCTTTGCACACAAAGAACACGGTCTTGTATCCTTATTCTCCTGAAATACGATCCGGGCAATCTCTGTATCGACCTGCTCATAAGGAATCTCCAGGTGCTTACAAAACTCTGCTACACCCGTAAAATCCATCCCTTCAAATCCTACATTGCAGGTAATCGCAGATAATTCGAACCTCTTCGGGTAAAATTCCTGCAACAGCTTCATCGCATAAAGCAGAGTCAGGGAATCCTTGCCGCCGGAAACACCTACTGCAATCCTGTCACCGTCTTCTATCATGTTGTAATCTTGTATCGCCTGACGGATCAGACTTAATAATTTCTGTTGTTTCATCTTTCCTCAACTACTACTTTGCATCTTTCTATGCTCATCACATAACCTTCCAAATATTAGTTTCATAATATCACTTTTCCATAATACTTTACAACAATTTTGCGAAATTCGGGTTGCGGATTTTGTAAGCATCTCTTATACTTTATTATTATGATGTAGGTGCGGGAATTGCATAGCAATGGAGCAATCCGGTTGCATCAGTGAGTGGAAAAATTTTACTTTTTGCACTCACACCTTATTATGTATGAATGTGGAGGGATGAAAGCATGAAGATACTTCTGATCAAAGGGAGTCCTAAAGGTAAAAGAAGTAATTCATTAAAGCTTGCATACAGTTTCATTGAAGGATTTAAAAATGGATGTACGAATGATGAAGAAAGCCTCTCCATCGATGAACTCCATGTAGCTTCAATGAATATAGCTGCGTGTAAAGGATGCTTTGCGTGCTGGCAGAAAACGCCTGGCATATGCTGTATCAAGGATGATATGCAAAAGGTTATTGGAAAATTGATTGATGCTGATCTTATTCTGTGGTCTTTTCCACTGTACTATTTTAATGTCCCAGGTATCTTAAAGAATTTGATCGACCGTCAGCTTCCTATGAGCCTTCCTTTTATGAGTTCAAAGCAGGACGGATACGGAAGCGGAAGTCATGACTCCAGATATGATATGGAAGGTAAAAGGCATGTTCTGATTTCCACCTGTGGCTTTTATTCTGCTGCTGGAAACTATGACAGTGTATTGCGGATGTTTGATCATTTTCTCGGCAAAGGAAATTATACGACCATCTTTTGTGGTCAGGGAGAATTATTCCGTGTAAAAGAATTGTCTGCAAGAACAGATGAATATCTTTCCACTGTAAAATGTGCCGGCTCAGAATATGCAATGACTGGAACAATCTCTGAAGAAACAAATGCAATACTCCACACGCTTTTATATTCCAGAGATGTGTTTGAAAAAATGGCAGATGCCAGCTGGGACATCAGTAAAACGACCGGAGAAAAAGAACCGGATGATCTTGTATTTACCCGGCAAATGGCCTCTCTTTATAACAAAGACAGCTATGATGGAAAAGAACGCGTACTTGAGATACACTTTACCGATTTGGGACACACCTACCAGATTCAGCTTAGCAAGACTGGAAGTGAAGTTTTTACTGACGGACGTCTTTCTCCAACTACTCGCATAGATACGCCTTTTACTGTATGGTCAGCTATTTCCCGTGGAGAAATCGGTGGCGCAGAAGCATTGGGGAAACAGATGTATACGGTATCCGGTGACTTTTCCTTGATGATTGATTGGGATAAATTCTTCGGAAGCGCATCTGTAGTCAAAAAAACAGAGAAAACGCCTCAAAATACGATTGAACAGAAAAATCCTTCCATGATGACAATGCTTATACCGTGGATTACGTTCTGGATTGCTGTTTCTATTCATCCGGAAGTCGGAGCTGTGATCACACTACTTGTGGTCGCAACAGTACCATTTATTATGCGAAATCGTAAATTTGTAATTTGGGATCAGCTCTCTATGGCAGCTGTTGCTATACTTTCTGCAGCCGCAAATATAACCGAAAACGGAGTTCTTCTGACAAACATCGGATATCTTGTATTTGGACTATTCTGGCTGCTTTCATGCCTGACAAAAGAACCTTTATGCGCTGCGTATGTAAAATATAATTATGGTGGTGAAAGTGCACACCGGAACCATCTCTTTATGAAAACAAATTATATTCTTGCAGCAGCATGGGGAGTGTTATATGTGCTGACAGCAATCTGGACCTTTCTGCTTAAGAAAGCCGGACTTGGAAATGTGCTTATCCTTGTGAATAATCTGATTCCTGTATTGATGGGACTTTTCACAGCATGGTTTCAAAAATGGTATCCTGCACGGATGGCAAGAGGCAAGAGAAAATAGTATTTTCTCTTGCGCTTTCACAGATTTCTTCTTCTACCACTTCAGCCGCTTCCTTATTCTCTGCACTGACCGAGATATACATCTTCAACTTCGGTTCTGTTCATGCTCAACAACTGCATAATCGAGCATCCTCCTCAATCAAATGGTGTCAATACGAACCGTGTTAGAAATAGACGCACGGCGGACAATCCCATGAACTTCATATCCCTTCTCCAGAAGGAACTCCGCAAGATAAGAACCATCCTGACCTGTATTACCTGTAATTAATGTCTTTTACATTATCCCCTTCATAGGAGATCAAAGAACGTATTCCAAGTCCCCTGTCAAAAAATATTTCATCTTCTTCAGAAAATTCCACGCTTCCGAGATATCCCTTATATCCCATAAATTAGATTATAACTCAAACTCTTTCAATAGCTTTTCCTGATACTCCTTATCAACTGCCGCTTTCAATATATCTGCTGTACGCCCGAGTTTTGATAATTCAATATTTAACTGGTTAATTCTGTTTTCTCCTTCTGTTATTCCAATCTTGCGTCCTGCTTCAATTCCTCGTCTTTCTGCGGTTAACATTCCTATATTGTAATCTCTGATTGCTCTTTGCCTTGTCTCGTATTCTAATCTCTTCTTTTCATCTGCGCTTAATTTATCCAATACGTCATATGCTTCTTCCAATTCAGAATTTTTCTTTGCCATTTCTTCAAAATCCTTTCTGGTTTTTCCTCCAAGAAAGCGCATCCACTGCAACAGGCTTGTCTCATTTTTCTCTTCCGGTGGAAGTTTTGACAATTCTAAGATATGCATCTCCATAAGATCTGTATACTCTTTTCCTGTCTTTGCATCACAGAATGCAATTCTCCGATAACACTCTTTATCATCTAGAAAATGATCGTATGCAAGAATGCTCACATGGATACACTTCTTCAAGCAATCGTATCCCTCGCCTTCTTTTATTTCACTTGTATACATCTTACTTAGATAATAAACAGAACGATTTGCCCAGCAATCAAATGCTTCTACCTGCATCTCAAAATCAATCTGTTCTCCATTCTTCAGTTTCACCCGGACATCTAAAATCCCATACTTATCATCTTTCGATTCTTTTCTGAGAATCGTAGGCATAAGTTCCGTGTTCTCTACCGCACCGGATGGAACGTTCAATAGTGCTGCGATAATATTCTTGCGGATGTTATCATTCTGCATCAATTCCTTGAAACAGAAATCTACCGTTGGAAGCATGATAAAGTCTTCCTGCTCCTCTTTCGATTCTTTACAATGTGATGATACCCTCTTAGTTGATACACTTTTCTTGTTTTCTTTCATAGAATTCTCCTCTCTTCTGTGCAACGAATGATTGCCTGAAGAAGAGGATTCTAAAGTTATATTTATCTTAACACAAGATAGTTTTCTATGGAAGTAACTATCCCCTTAAAATCAGATATTTGAGAAACTTACTCCATCACATAATCTTCAAACAATATTCATCTTTTTGGGTTGTCATCGGATTATCTGCTCGAAAATCTGAGCTTATTGAATAATTACCGATTTGGTTCATAGATCTTTTTGCAGTTCATCAGAATGATGACTGCGTGGTATTAGATTAGCATGAGAATTCTATTATTGCAAGCTGAATTTTTGTAAGCATCTCAAAACATGACACACTAGTATTACAGCAGTTTTTCTTCTATACTAGCCGCATCATCAATGGAGGCACTTACCATTCTGATTCCGTTTCACCAGATGTGTACCAACTTCTTACATTGGCATATTCCAAAAAATACCGTCCTAGCCAATCGCAGACTATCCCTCAGTTGCCCCTTGGAAACAGTTCAATAAAACCGTCTCTAAAGAATTCACCGTTCGCGTAGCAGCTCACCAACAAAGTGTTAAGTCTTATGGTCATAACCCGCTGTCGCGCTTCTCCGTTTTTCAAAGTGCTGACCTTTATTGTCATAACCCGTACGCAAACTCACTTTGTTAAAACTGTACAACTACATAGCGCTTCTTTGTTGCAACATGAACAATCATCCCCCCTCACTACCTCTAATTCTTCGGAAAAATGAAGGTATCATGTCACTACCTTGCTCTGCAATAGAACAGGCTCGCAGTAGGGGTATTTTGCATGAGTTTTATACGCCACCGTAGACCATCAAATCGCCACTGAAAGTTTGAGGTAGACATTCGTCGGAGCCGCAATCGACAAACCAACATAACCGGTACCAGCAACTGCAATTCTATACTCCTTTTTCATGTCCTAATATCCTCCTAAACTTTATTTCAATTCTTTGTTTTTTCTTCATGTAGCCATACGTTCAATATCAATAACACCTGCAGCTTCCCCTCCCGGTTCCACTGCAGATCATCATTCTTATATCATTTTCCTTATCTCTTCTATCTAATCCATCACTTGGATCCACTGCCCTTAAGCACAACTCCGACAGTCTTAAGCAGCATTTTGATATCCATTCCGATATTCCAGTTCTTGACATATTCCATATCAAGCTTTACAACTTCCTCAAAGTCAGTGATATCACTTCTTCCACTCACCTGCCACATTCCGGTCAGTCCCGGCTTCACGGCAAGTCTTCCGCGGTGATATGGCTCATACTGTTTCCACTCATCTACTGTTGGTGGACGGGTTCCTACGAGACTCATATCTCCTTTGAGTACATTCCAGAACTGCGGGAATTCATCCAAAGATGTCTTACGGATAAACCAGCCAAGTCCATGCTTGCTTCCATCCGCTCCGCTTCCGATGATTCTTGGGTCATTCTCCATCTTGAACATGAGCCCCTTCATCTCGTTCTGTTTCATCAGTTCTTTCTTGCGTTCCTCTGCATCCATATACATGCTTCGGAATTTATAGATTTTAAATAATTTTCCGTTTTTTCCTACTCTCATCTGAGAGAAGAAGATTGGCCCCGGTGAAGCAATATAGATTGCCGGAGCAAGGAATATTGTAATGATACCTGTCAGAATCATTCCAACGATTCCGCCACAGATGTCCATCGTTCTCTTCATCATGGCCTGCCGTGAGGAAATCACTCTGACGCTGGAAGTCAGGACTGTATATCCACCCATGCGGTTAATAAACTGATTTCCTGCCCATCCTGCTCTGTCTTCTAGACATTCGTGAACTGTAATTCCCATGTTCACGCATGTTTCAAACAAATCTTCCGGTATCAATGTTTTCTTCTTAATTCCAACAAGAAGAGCATCAACCCATCTTGTCTGTATGTATTCAGTTACTGTATCAATCTTACTTACAACCGGAATTCCTTCGATCATTTCATTTTCTTCCGGTTCGCGGTCTGCAAGTACGATTCCGACAATATCGAATTCATTAAATACATTCTGTTCCACCCGTCTTAACATGGAATCTATTTCATCACTTGTTGAAACAAGGAGTATATTTATTTTTGAATAGAGCATATTGCCATGTTTCAGCAAATATTTCTTCCATACGATTCGCACCGCATAAAGCAGAACCACTGCCATTGGAATGAATGAGCTGATTACAAGACGCGAGGTCATGCTTCCCTGTTTGCTCATAAAGAGATATACGATCACAAGCACACTCACGATAAACACATGCTTCAATACATTCTTAAACTCTACAAAATATCCTCTTCTCATGATCCCATGATATGGCTCTGTAAAGAAAGCTGTACAAATATCTATCAGTATAATAATAATCCCGATATTCAGATATAATCCGTTATGATACAGATCACTTGTTCCCATGCGCAATACATAACTGCTTATATAAGCCAGCTGTAATGCAACAAGATCTAGTATAATGAAATCCCAGTGCTTCAACCAGCCGTTACTGTTCTTCCTATACATTCGCGTACACCCTTTTCCCCTGATAATCTTCTGTCTGACTGCATAACAAAACATCTGATTTCATTCATCTTAAATGTTTTGTCGGTTTTTCTCTCTAAAATGGAATATGCAGCGGATATTCTCCACTGCATATCCGGCTATTCCTGTTTGCTTTTACCGTAGTAGTATGAATTATACTTACTATAGTATTTTTCTTTCTTCATATCCACTTTATTCAGTACTGCACCGAGAAGCTTACATCCACTCTTTGTAAGCTGTTCTTTTGCTTTCATTGCATCTCTTCTGCTTACTGCTTCGCTCTCGATTACGAGGATTGCTCCATCACATTGTTTTGCTGCGATTGCTGCATCACTCATACTGATGATCGGTGGTGTATCAATCAAAATATAATCATAAACTTTTCTTGTCTCTTCGATCAATCTGCCAAAACGTCCCTGCTCCAGAAGCTCTGACGGGTTCGGAGCATACGGACCTGAAAAGATAATCTCAAGATTACGGTAATTGGTAGAATAAATTATTTCTTCCAAAGCAACCTGTCCACTTAAATACTGTGACAGTCCATTGGTCTTCTGTTTGATCTGGTAACGTTTGATATAACTGGACTTACGAATATCTGCATCTATGATCAGAACTCTCTTTCCCATCTTTCCAATCTCTACTGCAAGCTGGAAAGCCACATCACTTTTTCCTTCATTTGGATAACAGCTTGTGAGAACAATACTCTTTGTCTCTACACCACTGAACTGCATATTTGTACGGAGGGTTTTAATAGCCTCTTCATAGAAGACATCTTCTTTTCTGGAATCTGTCAATATAACTCTCTGAATTGCCATTTATTTTTTCCTCCTTTTCTTCTTTTTCTTCGATGTTGTCTTGCTTGAATTGCGAGGTCCTTTTCCTGTAATGTAGTCTTTTCTATCCGGAATACTTGCCAGTGTTGTCAGACCGAGGTAGTTCTCGATATCTTCCTCTGACTTGATTGTATCATCCATCAGTGTGAGAAGGATAATAATACCTGCGGAAAGAATCAGACCAGCCAGTGCTCCGATCAGCACATTCTTCTTTGTACTCGGACTTGTCTGGATTGTCGGCACTTCACCTTCTTCAATAACTTTCGGTGGTGTTACTTCCATCTTGTCTCCGATAAAGTCAGCTGATGTCTTCGCCAGCGTGTCAGCAATCTTCTTTGCCATCTTTGGATCTTTGTCTATTGCTGTAATGGAAAGAATACGTGTATCACTTGGATTCTCTATTGTGATACATTCCATCAACTCTTTATATGTCATATCCAGATTCAGTTCATCTACTACGTCCTGCAATACTGTACGGCTTGTGATCAGGATGTTGTAGTCTTTCGTCAGCTGACTACCGATCTGCAGATCAGCCAGTGAAGAAAGTGTTGTTTCCTTTGTGAGAACAAGCATTGTAGATGTTGCGCTGTAAACAGGTGTCATCAAAAGCTTTGTTGCTGCTCCGGCAATCACTGCTCCTGCCAGTACGGCTGCAAGGATTACCAAAACACGCTTTTTCAATGCGTAGTATAGTTCTCTGAGGTCAATCTCGACCTCGTCGTCATCATGCGTCTTTCCCATCTTTGCTCCCCTTTATTTTATTATTTTGTTTTCTGTAATGCGAAGTGCATTCTCTCTTGTTATCTGTCTGAGGTAAGTACTGTCTAAATGCTTCCTCATCCAACCCATTGGCTCTTTTGTATCAGGCATTCTGCTCCCGATATTGTGCATATCAGTTCCCATAAAATGGATATTCCTTTTTTTCAGATTATCCTTACACCAGCGCGCTGTTGCATCATGCCAGCCTCCACTGACGGATCTGTAATTCATTTGGATCAATGCTTCCAGATCGATCAGTTCTTCCACACGCTTACCTTTTCTAAGGCAACGATACCTCTCCGCATGAGCAACTACCGGAGTATATCCTGCTCTTGACAGATTCCTCACCGCTGTACATATCTCTGAATAAGGCACTGACGGCATAAACTCAACCAGTACGTAATTACTGTCTGCCAACGTAAGCAGTTTTCCCTCTTCAAGCAGTCGTATAACACTATTAGAATAAAAAATCTCCTGACCTGTCCAGATTCGAATTGGTCTTTTGCACTTCACCTTTCCCTCTGGTCCTTGCACCGGACGATTTGCACGGCTCATCAGCTCATCCCGAAGCCGTCTCAGCTTCTCCGGATCTCTGTTTGGAAACGCTTTGGAATAATGTGAAGTTGCAAACACATCTGTGATTCCCTGTCTTCTCGCCATAGAAAGCATATGAAGACTTTCTTTCATCGAAGACGCTCCATCATCAACTCCAGGCAAGATATGGCTATGTATATCAATCATCTTTAACTCATCCTTTTACACAATGAAAGAGACACCTAGGATAAAAAATCTGTCCTGCCGTGCCTCCTTGTTCCGTCGTATCTTATTGCCTTTAATACTCAATTAATGATATTTCATTTTTCTTTTACTGTCAAGATATTTTCATGTATATTTTTATGAACCTTGTAACATTTTGTAACATTATAGTGATTTCTCGTTTATTTCTTCATTTTGGGTTCAAAAATCAATGAAGCCAGGTATCCAAAAATAAGTGCTGCGCTGATTCCGGCGGCACTTGCCTTGAATCCCCCCAGGAAAATTCCGAGGAATCCATTTTTATCAACAGCTTCCTTCACACCTTTCCACAGGACATTTCCGAATCCAAGCAGTGGAACGCTTGCACCTGCTCCTGAAAATTTTACAAATGGTTCGTATGCTCCAATAAATCCAAGCACTGCGCCTGTACAGACGAGTAATACCATAACCCGTCCCGGCATCAGCTTCGTTCTGTCCAAAAGAATCTGCACCGCAGCACAGATAAGACCTCCGATTAAAAATGCTTTTATATAATCCATTTTTCTATTCCTTTTCTGTTTTTTAACACATATTTAGCGTTTTTTTACTTCTTCCTAATTATAATAAGATTTTTTCAACAGTGTTCGATCATAATCGCATGCGCAATTCCAGGCACACTTGCTCCTTCATTGAAACTGACCGTTGACATCAATGCACCGGTCGGCACAAAGAGTATCCTTCTCCATTCTCCGTTCTCAATCTTTGGCAGAATATAAGAAGCCAGTGTTGACGCTGCGCATCCACAGCCGCTTCCGCCGGCATGTGTATCCTGCGTCTCCTGATCAAAGATAGTCATTCCACAATCCATATGCTTTTTTCTGATATCATATCCTCTGCTTTTCATTAGGTCAAAAAGTATGGATTGACCAATATATCCAAGATCACCTGTTATAATCTGATTATAATCCTCCTGGGTTCGTCCAAGATCCTGAAAATTGCGATAAATGGTATCGGTTGCAGCCGGAGCCATACATGCCCCCATGTTCTGTGAATCCTTCAGACCAAAGTCCACAATCTTCCCTATCGTAACGCCGGTGATCCGAACATGCCGGAACTGGGATTTTCTTTGACGTTGCTTATCGGAATGTATTTTATTCAGATGACTTCCTACAAGGAAAGCACCGCTGGCTGTCACGGTCCAGTGTGCAGAAAGTGGTCTCTGGTTCGCATATCCTAACGGAAATCGAAATTCTTTCTCTGCACTTCCGAAATGGCTGGATGTCACTGCCAGCATGTAATCTCCGTATCCTGCTGCCACACTCATTGCTGCTAATGCCAGTGCTTCTCCTGATGTGGAACATGCGCCATACAGACCGAAGATGGGAATCTGCAGATCTTCAACGCCCATAGAAGTTGCAATCCCTTGTCTGAGAAGATCTCCTCCAAAGAGATAACGCACAGACTTCGGATCTACATGCGACTTTCCAAGTGCCAGTACACAGGCTTCCTTCTGCATGTTGCTTTCAGCTTCCTCCCAGGTCTCTGCTCCAAACAGGTCATCCTCATTTGTCAGATCAAAGCATTTTCCAAGCGGACCCTGCGCTTCTTTGCTTCCGGCAACAGATGCTGCGCTTAGAAGATAAGGTGCTTTTGTGAATACAATGCTCTGTGCTCCACGAAGCTGGGACAGATGAAAAGGACCACACTCTGATTCAACTGCCCGGTTTTTGTTTCCCGTATCATTCATATCATTTCCTCATTTCTGATGTTTCATTATTTATTTTTAAGGATATTATTTTCATTTTGTGAAAAACTATGTGTAGAATTTAAAAACAAAAAGAAGGGATTTTCATTTATGGACAAAATAGAACAATTGAAACAACAGAAGCAATACGAGGCCTATGTCAAAAAGAAAACACCACAGCACAATGTGTGGTTCAACATGATGAAGGCATTCTTCCTTGGTGGAACGATCTGCCTGATCGGACAATGTATTTATCATTTCTGTGAATTGAAAAATCTTTCCCCGGATGACTGCAGCAGCTGGACTTCTATTCTGCTCATTCTTCTAAGTATCCTTCTTACCGGTACCGGAATTTATCCACTGCTTGCCAAATGGGGCGGTGCCGGTGCACTTGTTCCGATTACCGGCTTTGCCAACTCTGTTGCTGCACCTGCGATTGAATATAAGAAGGAGGGCCAGGTTTTTGGTATTGGCTGTAAGATTTTCACGATTGCTGGACCGGTGATCCTGTATGGAATTGTGACAAGTTGGGTGCTTGGAGTTGTATATTGGGTATGGACGTTGATGTGAAACAAGAAATGTGTTAGATAAATGTATTAGGAAGCCGCTATTCACGGCTTCCTAATCTTTCTTTAAAATCTGTGTAATTAAATAAAGTTAGCTGCTGCATGGTTCTGTCAGCATGTCTGATCCAGATATCCGGTAATGGCATCCCGTTAAATGTATTATTTTTGCAAGTTGTATAAATCGCCATATCTCCAAACAGAAGAAGATCTCCGTATTCCGGTAATTTGCTGAATTTATAGTCTCCGATCACATCCCCGGACAGGCAAGTTGGGCCTCCAAGTCGGACTGTAATCCCACTATCTGTTGTCTCATCCGATGCTCCAAGAAGCGGTGGACGATAAGGCATTTCCAATACATCCGGCATATGGCAGGCGGCGCTGGCATCTACGATTGCGATCTGTGTGTCTCCATTTTTCAGAACATCCAGCACACTGGTCAGAAGAAATCCTGCATTCAATGCCCAGGCTTCTCCCGGCTCCAGATAAACCTCAACCTTCCATTCTTCCTGTGCCATTCGAATACATTGCTCCAGTCGCTCAATATCATATCCTGGTCTTGTAATATGATGACCACCGCCAAAATTGATCCATTTCACTTTGGCAATCAAATCACCGAACTGTTTCTTTACGGAAGCAAGGGTTGTCTCCAGATCATCCGAGTCCTGCTCACAGAGGGTATGGAAATGAACCCCATCCAAAAGTTCCATCAACTCCGGATTCTTCACAATTGCTTCATCCCACTGTACTCTTGTTGTACCCATGCGGCTTCCCGGTGCACAAGGGTCATAAATCTCATGTCCCTCCTGGGTAGAGCATTCAGGATTGATCCTGAGCCCCACGCTTTTTCCTGCCTCTTTCGCTATTCTTCCAAAGCGAAGAAGCTGGGATGGAGAATTAAATACAATATGATCGGCATACTGAAGAAGTTCCTCGAATTCATCCACCCGTTAACCTGCACAGAATACATGAACTTCTTTTCCAGGCATTTCCTCTGCCCCTAGTCTTGCCTCATACAATCCACTGGCCTCTGTACCCGCCAGATACGGTTCAAAAAAAGGATAACAATCATAATTACTGAATGCTTTCTGTGCCAGAAGCATCTTACATCCTGTCCGTTCTGCTACTTCACCGAGCAGTTTTGCGTTTTCTATAAGTGCTTTTTCATCCAGTATATAGCAAGGTGTTTTGATGTTCTGAAATTCCGGCGGAATAATTCCGCCGGTGGCTGTAAATGGTGCTCTTTTATCTAATCTTTCCATCAGTCTACCAACTTCGGATCATGATTTTCACTGCGTGGCAGACCATAACGGTCAAGTGCATCCAGGAACGGATCCGGATCAAATTCTTCTACGGTATATACACCTGGTCTGATCCATTTTCCAGTCAGCATCATCATCGCTCCGCACATTGCCGGAACACCTGTTGTATAACTGATTGCCTGGCTTCCAACCTCATGGTAGCATTCCTGATGATCGCATACGTTATAGATATAGTAAGTCTTCTCTTTTCCATCTTTTACACCGGTAAAAATACAGCCGATATTTGTTTTTCCTTTTGTGCGTGGACCAAGACTTGCCGGATCCGGAAGAAGTTCTTTCAGGAACTGGATCGGAACGATTTCCTGTCCATTGTACTGGATCGGTGTTGTAGAAAGCATTCCTACATCTTCAAGACAACGCATATGATCCAGATAGCTTTGTCCAAAAGTCATAAAGAAACGAATACGTTTCACACCTGGAATTGTTTTTGCAAGAGACTCTATTTCCTCATGGTGAAGCAGATACATGTCCTTGTCTCCGACCTGATCAAAGTTGTATTCTCTCTTAATATCCATTGGCGGGATTTCTACCCAATGTCCATTTTCCCAGTAACTTCCCGGTGCACTTACTTCACGAAGATTGATTTCCGGATTAAAGTTTGTCGCAAATGCATAGCCATGATCACCGCCATTGCAGTCCAGAATATCAATGGTATTAATCTGATCAAATTCATGTTTTAATGCATATGCACAGTATGCCTGTGTGACACCCGGGTCAAATCCGCATCCAAGCAGTGCTGTAAGACCTGCATCTTCAAATTTTTTGCGGTATGCCCACTGCCAGGAATAATCAAAATATGCTGAAAATCCTTCTTCTTTACAGCGTTTTTCGTAAATCGCACGCCACTTCGGATCATCCGTATCTTCCGGCTCGTAGTTCGCTGTATCCATATAGTTTACGCCACATGCCAGACACGCATCCATAATCGTCAGATCCTGATATGGAAGCGCAATGTTCATTACCAGATCCGGTTTGTAATCATTGATCAGTTCGATCAGCTGATCCACATCGTCTGCATCAACCTTGGCTGTCGTAAGAACTGTTTTTGTCTTTCCTTTTAGCTTTTCTGCAAGTACATCACATTTTTCCTTTGTACGGCTTGCAATACAAAGTTCTGTGAAGACCTCATCTGCCTGACAACATTTCTGAATTGCTACACTGGCTACTCCTCCGCAGCCGATTACAAGTACTCTGCTCATAACTCTTCTCCTTTTCTTGACATGTAACTGTTTTCTTCAACAGTTGTATATTTAAATATTCTTTTTTATATGTTCCTTTTTATAATTGCTCTCTTATAAGTTGCCGATTTATTTTGCAATTGCCAAAAGCAGTTCACGAAGAACCTTACATGCTGTTGCGGTTGAGACACCACTTGCATCCAGCATAGGAGCAAGTTCATTCACATCCGCTCCTACTACATTTGCCTGCGCAACTGTACGGATGGCTTCAAGAAGCTCTAAGAAAGTTACTCCCCCCGCCTCCGGAGTCCCTGTTCCCGGAAATACTGCCGGATCCAGACAATCCAGATCAATTGTAAAATAAATTGGTACATTTTTCTCTTTCAATTCTCTTACAGTCTCTTCCAGTCCGTCAAAAGAAAGTGGATGGAAATCTGTATGCTGCGCGGCAAATCTAAATTCTTCTCTCTCTCCGCTTCGGATACAGAACTGATGAATACGTCCGTCTCCCAGAAGATCATGGCATCTTCGCAGAACGCATGCATGACTCAATCTGGCTCCCAGATAATCATCCCTTAAATCTGCATGTGCATCAAAATGGATGATGTGTAGATCCGGATATTTCGCAGCTACAGCGCGTACTGCTGCCAGCGTCACCAGATGTTCTCCTCCCAGAAGCAATGGAAATTTATCTGATTTCAATATTTCTTCTGCTCTCTTTTGAATATCCGAAAGCGCCATTTCACTGCTTCCAAAGCAAAGTTCCAGATCCCCGCTGTCAAATACACTGATATCCATAAGGTCTCTGTCCTGATATGGACTGTAAGTTTCAAGTCCGAAACTCTCATGACGCATAGCTGCCGGACCGAATCTTGCACCCGGACGAAAACTTGTCGTCGAATCAAACGGCGCACCATAAAGGACAATCGATGCTTCCTCAAAGCTGCTTTCGCATCCGATAAAAGTTTCTATATTCGGTAAAATCATGAATTATTCCTCCACTTCTTTCAGCATATCTTCCAGAAATGCCGGAAGGTAAAATGCTCCTTTATGGAGTCTTGTTGTATAGTAACGTGTACGAAGATTTAATGCATTCCATGCTTCTGCGTCCAGATCATCTACGGGATGATATTTTTTGCTGGCAAATCCAAACAACCAGTAACCTGCGGCAAAGGTTGGGATATGTGCCTGATAAACACGACTGATCTGAAATGTACTGGCAATTCTTTTATGGCTTCGCTGCATTGCATGTGCATCTTCTGCGTAGAATGGACTTCCCTGCTGGTTGACCATAATTCCATCCTCTTTCAGCGCATTGTAACAATTCCCATAAAATTCGCGGGTAAACAATCCTTCCGATGGACCAAACGGATCCGAGGAATCCACGATAATAAGATCATATTTTGCCTCGCATCTTCGGATAAAACGGAGTGCATTTTCGTAATGAAGATGTACTCTTCTGTCATCCAGTCTGCATGCATTTTCCGGAAGGTATGCACGACATGCCTCGACAACCATCGGATCCATTTCTACCAGATCAATGTGCCTGACCCTGTCGTATCTGGTCAGTTCACGAACAACACCGCCATCTCCGGCTCCAATCACCATAATCTCTTTTGCTTCTTTATGGATCGCCATCGGCACATGCGTGATCATCTCATCATAAATAAATTCGTCACGCTCCGTCAGCATTACATTTCCGTCCAGAGTCAGAACACGGCCAAATTCCGGTGTCTCAAAAATATCAATTCTCTGATAATCACTCTGTCTGGAAAAGAGCTGACGGTTTACCCGGATACTGTGTTTCACATCCGGTGTATGGAATTCTGAAAACCACATTTCCATTGTTATTACCTCCCTGTCAGAACATTCAGTTTCAAAATATCCGGATCTTCCGGTCCGGTCATATTACACCCCTTCGCTTTTGCATACTCGATATAATCCAGAATTTCTGCTGTAATGCGTTCCCCAGGCGCAAGGATCGGAATTCCAGGCGGATAACACATCACAAATTCACTACAGACCATACCTTCTGTTTCTCTGAGTGGCAGACTGCACTTATCTGCATAAAAAGCATCCTGTGGGCTGGTCACTACCTGAGGATCAATATATTCCTGACTCAGAAGTCCTGTTCCGTCTGTCTGAAAACGTCTGCGGATCTCTGCAAGTGCACTCACAAGCCGTTCTACTTCCTGTGCGCGGTCTCCGATCGAAAGGTAGGCAAGAATATTTCCGATATCTCCAAATTCGATCTGAATGTCGTATTCGTCACGCAGAATATCATAAACTTCAATTCCTGCGAGTCCGATATCCAACGTATGTACACTTAATTTTGTAATATCAAAATCAAAAACAGAATTTCCATTTACCAGTTCTTTTCCAAATGCATAATAACCACCGATTGCATTGATTTCTTCTCTGGCATATTCTGCCATATCTGCTACCTGATGGAAAATCTGACGGCCACGCTGTGCAAGATTCCTTCTTGAAATGTCAAGACTCGACATCAGAAGATAGCTTCCTGATGTTGTCTGTGTCAGATTGATGATCTGCCGCACATACCCGGCATGTACGTCCGGACCTGTAAGAAGCAGACTCGACTGTGTAAGACTGCCTCCGCTTTTGTGCATGGATACAGACGCCATGTCTGCACCTGCCTCCATAGCTGAAACAGGAAGTCCGCCACCGAAATAAAAATGTGTTCCATGCGCTTCGTCTACCAGGCACATCATTCCTGCCTCATGTGCCATCTTGACAATCGCTCGCAGATCACTGCATATTCCATAGTAAGTCGGATTATTTACTAACACTGCAACTGCCTTTGGATGTTCTTTTATCGCTTTTGCTACCTGTTCTCTCTGCATTCCCAGGGAAATCCCAAGCCGCTGGTCTACCTCCGGATTTACATAAACAGGGATCGCACCACATAAAACAAGTGCATTCAACACACTTCTGTGAACATTACGTGGCAATATGATCTCATCTCCACGTTTGCAGGCAGTCAGAACCATTGTCTGTACAGAACTTGTCGTGCCCCCTACCATTAAAAATGCATGTGCTGCTCCAAAGGCATCTGCTGCCAGTTCTTCTGCTTCCCGTATTACAGATACCGGATGGCAGAGATTGTCCAGTGGTTTCATACTATTGACATCGACGCCTACACATTTTTGTCCGAGAAATTCTGTCAGCTCCGGATTTCCTCTTCCCCGTTTATGACCAGGGACATCAAATGGCACAACTCTCATTCGCCGGAAAGTCTCCAGAGCCTCATGGATCGGTGCATGATTCTGGTTTAATTTAAAACGACTCCCTTTCATATTTCCTCTCTTTCCAGGTTCCTTTGTCAAAACACTTTCTTAATACAGAAAAAACGCAGATAAGGGCGCTAAGCCACAAACCTGCGTTCGGTATGTATTCGTCTGTTTTATTCTCAGCTGTAACAGAAAAGGCAATATCTTCTCTTAGATTTTTAAATAAAACTTCTGGATCATGCGTGTCAGAGTCTATATAGCAATTATACTTTTACTACTCTTATTGACCGTTTCACAAGTCTGCGCGTCTGGCGCATAAGGCTATCAAAGAAACCTACTTATAAAATTAGAGCTTTTAACTCAATCAATAAGGCAACCAAAGTTACCATAATCGGCAGTGGACCCGGCTGTCCGTATGGCCTTAACCTCGCTGGGTGGTCCGAAACAATTGCTTTGAAAAGACTCTGTCTGTTACTCTGCATCTTCGTCTCTCAAAATCGACTATAGCATAACATGTTAAAAAAACACTGTCAAGAATTTCTCCCATCTATTCGTTACTTTCTTGCAGCAATTCTTGCATTAAATTAAGGTTCGAATCAGAATGTTCCAGTTCTCTTGAATAACGATACACCGTATCTATCACATCATTTATATCTAGCACTTTTTCTTGCTTCATCCACTGTGCCATCAGAAGTTCATGGATCAACAGGGTGCTGACAACAGCCATCTGTGCTTTCGCAAGCGCTTCTCCATCGTATACTGCACCGCAAAAATAGGTACTGATGAAATATACAAGGAGCTGTTCATATTGTATTTCATATTCCGGCATTTCTTTCGCCATCCAGGCATGAAATTCTTGTTGCATCTCTACATAACGTTTTTTATCTATCTTTTCATTTACATTTCCATATAATAGTTTCTCTGCCTCTTGAAGATAAGACTCCCAATCCGTTCTTAAATGTTCCATCTGATACTGATTTTGAAACATCTTTCTACTATATGTATAGTAATCCACTTCTGCAAGAGCATTTTTCACTTCCCGCACACCTTCTTCAGCCTGATAGTAATCAAATACATCATCCATAGAGAATATATCTTCTTCGTCAATACATTCCTGCAGATCACGTGCAATCGCCAGAATAAGAGCTGCTCGCAGATTCAGCTTTTTCTCTCTGTCCTGTAAAATCTCAATCATCACATCTCTTGCATCTAACAGTTTCGAATATAAAAACGGATCAAAATCTTCATAATCTTCTTCCTCATCTGTTTCATAAGTAAGAAAATGTACCGGTTCTTTTTTATTCATCAGGATTCTCGCCACTTCCGGACAGGATACAGAAAGTGTAACCTCCCGCACATCTTCAAATTCTTCGATATGTCTTGGATACAATTTACAGGTTCTGCACAGGCTCTCTTCTCCCAGAGCGGTATACATATCACAGAGGTTTGATTGATTCAGGAAAGCACATCTTCTGTCTTTATCCTGCTTGAATGTTCCTTCTTCCCAGTTGACAGATTCTTTCAAACGCTCTGCAAATGTACCTGTCTCATTTTTATATTTCTCTAATGAAGCTTCATCTGCAACGATCTGCCATCCGGCACAACAAGTGTCCTCACATTTTCCTGCAACACAGCTAAATTCATGATAATAATCCGGGATTGTATATAACATTGATCTACTTTATCCATTCCTTTCGCTTTTCTGATCGTCTATAGAATTTCCCACCTGTTTTATTATAGCACGCACTTTTAAGAAATGGTTATAAAAAAACGTATCAAACTGACTGGATTTCAATTATCACTATTGAATATCCGGTCGATTTGATACGTTTTATTATTTTCTTAGAAATTTAATTATTTCTTTTTCTCATACAAGAACTCTTCTGGAAGTGTTACATTAAAGTCATGTGCCAGTTCGCGGAAGTTCTCCGGTGTGATTGTCTGAATCTTTCTTGGTGTCATAGAAAGAATCTTCACAAGGATCTCTGCTGACTTCTCTACTGTATGCATAAGACCGAATGTAAGATCGAAGTCTTCTCCTGAACAGAACATTCCATGATGTGCCCAGATAGCAACATCGTATTTCTCCATCAGTTCAGCTGTCTTCTCTGCGATTGCTCTTCCGCCCGGAACCATCCAGCCTACAACTCCAACTCCGTCCGGGAATACGACTGGACACTCTGTTGCTGACTCCCAAAGTTCTCTTGTAAATACCTGATCATCCAAAGGAAGAACGAATGTCAGTGCGATTGTATTTGTTGTATGTGCATGGTAGATTACACGATGTTTTCCGTTTGTGATTCTCTTCTTCACTTCATGGTTCATCAGATGAGTTGGAAGCTCACTTGTCGGTCTTCCACCTTCTACCAGCCCCCAACGGATTCTGTATTTTGTTCCTGTATAATCAATCTCAATGATTGCAAGACATACTTCAGGATCAACGATAATATTTCTGAAATACTTTCCACTTCCTGTTACAAGGAAGAATTCTCCTGCAAGTCCCGGAACCTCTGTTCCGATTTCTGTCCATTCTCCTGATTCATTCAGACGTGGTCTGATCAGCTCAACCTCTTCTGGTTTCAGACGATAACTTAAATTACCACCATTTCTCTCATGCCATCCCTGAAGGAATCCGTCATTTGCCATTTTAATAAAATCCTGTACAAACTTTGCATCTAAAATCTTCATATTATTCTACTCCTCCTGTTTTTACTCATTTACCGCAATGTTGTTTTGTGTGGTTTATTTCTTCTTTATTATTGTTTTCTTGTGGTTTCTATTTGTATTATAGATGGTTTTATGTGGTTTGTAAACACTTTTTTCAAAAAAAATTGTACAATCCGAAAGACATTAACACAAAGCAAGCCTATCATGCTATAATTCTGAACTATATCAGGAGGTACTGATCATGGCTGTGATGATCCAGGCCAGACATCTTTTCTATGGACTTTCCATGTTAGATAAATTCAAAGGACTTGGGTGGAAGAAAAAATCCATGTTTCTTCTATGATTGGAATCCTGGTTTCGCTTGTATGTCTGATTCTCTTCGGAGCGAATTCCTTTATGATTCCGACAATAATACTGATTGTACTTCTACTGACAGTACTTCGAAAGTGGCTGGAACTATCTGTTATATGT
>SKET01000816.1_pt2 | contig 22477 bp, 16 predicted proteins | sample 4841461 | NCBI WGS metagenome assembly SKET01 (sample SAMN11008802, study PRJNA524170) | human gut metagenome | biome: Human fecal sample; material: Feces; isolation source: fecal sample from pouch patient p5 | host: Homo sapiens | place: Israel: Tel-Aviv | collected 2014-02-13
GCCTCAGACTGTTGAAGAATACCTTAGAAACATAGAAATTCAAAAAGAAATCGTAAACAAAAGAAATAAAAGAATAAAAGACTTTGTTTGCAGCGAAGTTCACCCCGGAGCTTAACGCTCCGGGCTTTTTTCTGCCTGCTGAATTTCAGCATATTATTTTTGCAAATACAAAAAGAAAGGAAGAAAAAATATGGGTAAAAATAGTAACATATCAGATGAGGATATCTTAAAAGAAGAGACGCAGCCTGGCGTGGTAGTATACCGGTCAAATGTACCAGAAGGTGCTGGGGTATTTGATATGGATATTGCTCCCGGAATTAAGGAAGTCACAATTAAGTATGATTTGCTTATGCTTGGCTGCGAAAAAAGCTTTCCTGACGTAGAGAAGCTGATTATTGGCGAAGATGTGGTGTCAATAGAGATTTTAAACACACTTTTTCCGAATGTGCGATGGGTATTGTCAATGAATTATGAATTTGAAACGGGCTCGTATCTAGTTTACAACCACTTCGGTTTTAAGACACTTCTTAATGTGTTCTGCCGTGGTGCTGATGAGACAATAGACCTTGGAGATATAGACAGCATTGACAATTTTGCGTTTAAAGGTTGTGAGAGCTTGAATATCATTGGCGGAGAGGATATCAAAGACTGGCAGGCAATTGAACAGGATGCGTTTTCAGAATCTGCATTAAAAAGTCAGCCATTTCAAAATGGAATCAAAAAAGCCGGACATATTATTGTTGATATTGATTATACTGCTGATGAAATTGATATTCCGGACGACAGGCTTAAAAAAATAGTATTTTCTTCAGATATTGATTTTACCAAAATCAAAAAGTTGATAATCCACAGGCCTGAGACCGTAGAGCAAATCAACTATCAATGTGGATTTCCTGACACTCTTGTTCTGAATACCGATTTGCTTATGCATGAGCAGGACGTAGCAGGAGTTGCCCACTTTTGTACTTCAAAAACTTATATCAAGAACTTTTCTGTCTTAAGCCCGGAGTTTAAAGAAATTGATGGTATCGCATACACAATGAACGGCAAGAAGCTTGTTGCTTGCTCAATGGGAAAAGAGCATGTGATAATCCCGGATGGCGTAAAGACAATTGGAAAATACGCTTTTGCAAACTGTCATGTAAAATCGGTCATCATACCTGATTCAGTAACAGAAATTAGTGAATCGGCATTTTCAAGCTGCTCTAACCTTGAAACAGTTATTTTTGGTAAAAATGTTGAGTCAATTGGTGATAAGGCATTTGGGGCGTGTGTAAACTTAAAGTCTGTTACCCTTCCGGAAAGTATACGGTCAATTGGCAATTATGCTTTCTTTCGTGTTGGCTTGAAGAGTGTACAGCTAAGTGAAGGATTGCTGAAGGTTGGAATTGGTGCGTTTGCGGAGACTCTGATTAAATCTATAGAACTTCCGGCATCAATTACAGATTTAACTGTAAATTGCTTCAGCGATATGGTAGAAAAAATCACAATACCTTCTTTCAGAAAAGATATCTGTGTAGGATGCATTAAGGGTTTTCGTCCATTACCGTCAAATGATACGGTCATGAAGCTACAATGCGGCAACCGGTATTTATATATCCCACGGTATATGAAACCTTCAACGATTAATGAAGGCATTGACGATATTGAAGCTTTCTTTGCCAATCCGAAGAAAAAAATTCCCGGCATCTGGTCATATGCATACACAGCAACATGCAAACAAAACATGGCTTTTCTGGAGTATGTCGATTTTGGCTCAGAATCTGCAAAAGCATACTTAAAAAAGAACGCAAAAAAAATAGTATTGCGTTTAATCGCTGATGGAGAAGAAGAGACTGCGGCAAGATTTATTAAAACCGGAATAGTGTCAAATGTGGCGCTGAAAGAACTGCTGAAAAAAGCAGAAGAGAGTGATATGCCGATTCTAAAATCGTATATCCTGCAGCGTTTGAATGATGGTGAAGATACTAAACAAAATTTCTATATTTAAGAATGTGAACAGGCGTGACGCGCCTGTTCTTTTTTTGTCTGCCGAAAATTTATGTATGCCGGAAAATCCGGTATATTGTATATATAAGAGATGAGAAACACCTTGCTGCAAAGGAGATAAAAAATAATGAAAAATGATATAGATGAAGTAGCAGAAAAACTTAATGTAAACAAAGACGAGGCCTCGTCTTCTGAAAAACAAGGAAACAGGAATGCTGAAATTATTACTATAAATATGGAAGTGAAGCGGTGGTACAGCTTTGTAAATCTTGTTTATACGCTGCTTGTTGGGTATGTCTGGGTAAAGCATATGATAGGAATCCCGGCAAGCGGAAACATGTTAAGACTGATTGGCGGTATCTTCGTCTTGATGGTGCTGTGCACTCCATATGCAGTGAAAGTGGAGCCGCTGAAAGCAAAGCTTCCAATCTGGCTTGTATGGCTGGCTGCATTTGCTGCATTGTTTGCACTGGCGATTGTTGGGGTTGCGGGATGAGGCACAGACAACTTTTTTCTTATTCACTAATTCCTGCATATTAAAACTGTACAAAAAACAGCAAAAAAGAAAGGAATTAGAAAAATGAAAACAAAAAAAGAGTCAAAAACAAAAACACCACAGCTGGAGGTTGTTAATGATATTTTTATGGTTGAAAAGAACAGTCGTAGACTGGTAAGCTTAAAACCGGATATCAAAGAAGCTCCGGAAAATATGGTAATTCCAGAGGGAATAGAAATTATCGGGCCGGATATATTTGTATCTAAGAACAAATTTCAATGTAGCAATATCAAGTCTGTTAAGTTTCCAGATTCGTTAAAGAAGATTGAAAACAATGCATTTTTCCGGTGTACTAACCTTACTGATATTCAGTTCGGAAACGGGTTGGAATGCATTGGAAAAATCGCGTTTGCTTCATGCAGAGGGCTTGAAGAAATCGTTCTTCCTGACAGCTTGCGGGTCATTGAAAGCCAGGCTTTTATGGATTGCTCCAAACTGAAAAATGTTGTCTTCAACGAAGGTCTGCAGGTAATTGAGTGGTCGGCATTTTACATATGCAAAAATCTGAATGAGTTCGTGCTTCCAAAATCACTGCGGGTTGTAGGAGATGAGGCACTGCAGTATGCAAAAAAAGTAACGATACACGGAGAATTGCCGCATAACCTCATGCGTGCTGTAAGTCCTATGAGCTGGACTACACATTCAGAATATACTAGCAGGAAATGGCCGATGGTAGTTGAACTGGTGACCGATGATGACACTTATTTCCTGCCGAAGTATATAGAATTAGCCAATGCATCAGATTGCGAATGTGCATTAAATTCCGGTATTCAGGAAAAGATGCAAACTCTGTACAAATACTGTAATTCAGGAGATGCTTCTGCCGATACGGCATATGCAGAATATATACATCTTTTAAAAACAGGAGAAGAACCATGCGAAGATTTAAGAAAATATGTAAAACGTATGAGTAAAAGTATCACATCGCGTTTAATAGCAACAGGCCGAAATTCGGAAGCTGCCGAGTTTATCGGTCTTGGACTGCTTACTCCGGCAGCATCAAAAGACTTATATGAAAACGCTGTCAATAATGAAAACAACGATATTGCGGCATATCTGATGGAAGAAATGAAAAAAAATAGCAAAAAGCCTTCAATGAAGCTGTAAGCTTCTGAAACTGTAGACTCTGAGACGGCGTCCCGTAAAATAATTGCGGGGCGCTTTTTTCTATATGGAACAAATACTGCATATTAATTTTGTAAAAAAGCAAAAAGAAAGGAGTAAAAAAAATGATAAAAGAATTTAAAAGTGGTGATGGCTGCAGGTTTATGTGCACATGTCTTCCGGGTAGTACATCAGTGTTTGATATGGATGTAGATGACGGTGTTGAGGTAGTGGAATTTGAAGGGTTTGACGATGTTTCAATCGGAAAAGTAGCAGAAAAATCATTTCCGAGTGTAAAAACGCTTGTTATCGGTGAAGAAGTGGAATGTATGTCAATTCCGAACGAAATGTTTCCAAATGTAAGAAATATCATATCTTACAACAGACATTTTCTCAATTCAGACATGCTGATAAGGGTAGATTACAATATGTTCCCGGATAAAAACGGAAAGCGTACTGACGTCTGGCTGCTTAATACGTTCTGCAAAAAGCCAGATGAGGTCATAAATTTGAAATCTGTTGAGTTTATTGACGGCTATGCATTTTATGGCTGCAGGTCAACAAAAATCATTAATGAAGACTGCGTAAAAGGCGGCTTCAAGCTTGCTTTTTTTGGTTCAGCATTCATGGAATTAGAACCAGTTGGCGGTGCATATATGGCCGGAAGCATGATTATTGATGTTGACAAAGATGCGAAGGAGTTGGTAATTCCTGAAACTGCAACATATTTTCTGCATAACATACATAACGTAACATTTATTCGTGAATTGTGTAAAAGCTATGACAAAATAATCGTCAAAAACAGCAGCCTGTTTTTTCAGCGTGTTTTGTATGCGTATGCGGCGCCAAAGAATCTCGTTATTGATTGTGAGGTGTATGATGATAAAGAAGATTTTTGCAATTATATTAAAAATTGCAGCAATCTGCAAAATATTCAGATTACAGACAAAAGTGAGAGATATATGACTTATGATGGCGTTTTGTATGACAAAGCCGGAAAAACATTGCTCGCATGTCCGAAAAATAGACATGGAACTGTAAAAATCAAAGAAGGAACAAAAGAAATTGAGAAAAATGCATTCTTTGGCTCTGAGGTTGAAGGAATAGAGATGCCTGATTCAGTCAAAAGCCTTGAGAAAGCAGTGTTCTTTAACTGCCGGAAGCTTCAAAAGGTTAAGCTTAGCAATTCACTTACAGAAATTCCAAATTCATGCTTTGATTCCAATATTTCACTGCGTGAGATAGTAATCCCTGATAGTGTCAGTACGATTGGCCCGTATGCGTTCTGCAGTTCCGGACTGGAAAATATCCATTTAGGGAAATGTATTAAAATCATACAGTACAACGCTCTTATGAACACAAAACTGAAAGAACTGCGGTTCCCTGCGTCAGTTAAAGAACTTCAGAATATTGGCCCGGTTCATGCCTCTGACGTATATTTGGAATCATCTAATATTCCATCTTATTTTTGCAGTTCTGTCTCTGGAACAATCAAATTTGCCTGCGATTTTGATACATTGCACAAGGCTGATTCGCTGGCTCAGCCGTATGTAAAAGTACATACGCCAAAACGGACAGTATATTTTCCTTCACATATTCTGATAGACACAAGAAATGAGTTAAGCAATTTCATTGCAGCTAAAAACGATTTTCCCGAAAATATGTTCCCGTATGCGATTAACGCAAGAGTAAGATTCCAAATCGCATTGGCGGAATGCAAGGACTTGAAAAGCATGGCTGCCGAGAAATATCTGCGTGGAAATATTGTTGATTGTGTGAGAGAATTCGTCAACATTAACGAAGAAGCTGCATTGGTTGACCTTTTCCGTATGCATTTGGTAGATGACGTTGAAGCGTTTAATGAAATCCTGCAAATACTGCCGAATAGTATGACATTAGCGAAGGCTTATTTACTGAATGAATCTGACAAACTTAAACTTGATGATTTATCATGCTGATTTGCAGCCAGCCCGGGGAATAATTTCCCGGGCATTTTTTTGCGAAAAAACAAAAAAGGTTTTAAGCAAAAGCCTTAGAAACAGCATACGGCCTGGCGGTGTATCCGGCATCTCATGTACTCAGAAGAGTGTGTCAGGAACCATTTCTGACATCGTATACTAAACACAAGATAAGGTAGAAAAGCAAGAATAGCTTTGGCAAAAGTGCAATTTCCTTTTCAACAAAATCCGGCATATTGTATATGTAAATACAGTCAGGATACTGGCAAAAAAACAAAGAAAGGAAGAGAAAATATGAAGTGTGAATTGTTTAACGGGGTTACGTATTATACTGATGGTGATGTATGTACTGATATTGATGTAGCACCAGACATTAAGAGCGTAACTTTGATGCACCCAATCATAAGCATTGCCCGCAACACTTGCAAAAAGGAATATCCGAATGTGGAAGAATTGATTATCAGAGATAACGTTACATCCATTTTAATCCCGAACAAAATGTTCCCGAACGTCAAAAAAGTATCGTCAAAATCAAAATATTTTTCAAGCGGAAAATACCTTATCAAAAAGTTTAGGGGAGATAATCTTTTAAATGCTTTTGGACAGTCGGAAAGTGAGTATATTAATTTCGGACTGTTTGAAGGAGTTACCAATTACGCATTTGATGGATGCAAGGCAAAAGAAATCTGTAACTATGATGATTCAAAATATATGTCATTTGACATACATGCATTTGACGGGTCTGGTTTTTTGAAAAGACCATTTATAGATGGTCTTAAGAGGCTTGGCTCTTTAGTAATTGATATTGATAGCGATGCTGACGAAATAGTGATACCAGATGAAAAATTGGTATTTGCAGTTCAAAAAAATGTAAAATGTGTAAGGATTAAATGTATAAATAGCTTTAACCCATCAAGAACGCTTGCTGAAAAAGTAATCATTGAGGATGAACGGTTAAAAGTTGATGACACCATAAGAGAGAAACTGCGATATTATGGCATTAAAGAAATAGAATCCCGTATTCCAAGATATAAGACAGCTGATGGTATAATATATTCTGCAGATATGACAACACTGATTGCCTGCCCTCAGATGAAGACCGGCAAGGTAGTTATTCCGGAAGGAGTAAAAAGAATCAGGAAAGGAGCTTTCTCTGGTTCAAAAATCAGTGGTGTTGTTCTCCCTGACAGTTTAGAAAAAATCGAGGCTGAGGCATTTTATGGATGCGAGAATCTGGAAGATGTTGATTTTGGTCACGGCTTAGAACGTATTGGAGAAAATGGCTGCAAAAACATATTTGCTGGCTGTGCTATTTCAAAACTGGTTCTGCCGCCACAAATCAAAAAAATCGGAATCTGTGCTTTCTACTGCTGCTTCAAACTAACAGATTTGGTATTGAATGAAGGACTGGAGGAAATTGGGGCTGGCGCTTTTATATATTGTAAGAGTCTCACACAGGTCGCTCTTCCAGAATCTATTAAAAAAATCGGAAAAAGTGCTTTCATACAACATATTACGCAGAATGGAGTGTATGCTGATATCAATGTATATACATCATCAATTCCAAAAGATTTCATTTTTGGCTTTGTCAAGCAGGGTATATCCTCAGATGCGAAAACAAGCATCTGTGTCCATCTTAAAAACCAGACAGAAAACTTCAAATTTGTTCTACCTGACGCTATAAGGCTAAACAGTGATTATTCCAGAATAAATTTTGCTTTAAATAATTTTGCAAATCATCCTGAATTATCAAAAAAAGTCCTCAATGAAGGATTTCTGATGGCATCAAACGCAAAAAGTGTTGACATTACTGCGTATAAAACTTACAAGCTGACTAAAGGTCAAAGAGCGAAAGAGTTTATTCGTGATAATAGTGATGATATTGCATTTTCGTTTGCCCGGATGATGCCTGAAAAAGATTTTGTTGATTTTGTAAAGCTTGATTTTGTAAAGCTGAAATACAGCGAGAAGCTGGCAGAACAGCTCCGTAAAAATGAATGGACGACCGGCATGGCGTATATGCTGGAGGCAACAGTGACTGATGATAAATCAGAACGAAAAAACTTTGCGATATAGTGTAATAAGACATACAACGTATTGAAGCCGCCATCGGAAGATGGCGGCTTTTCTTATTTTGCCTGCTGCCAAATCCGGCATATTGTATATGTAAATATCGCCAGGATGCTGGCAGAAAAAAAAGAAAGGAATTAAAAATATGAGTAAAGCAAATTTGGAAAGCTATCACTGGGAAACTGTTAATGACGTTGATTTTTTTACGAATGGCGTAGTATGTACTGATATTAATATAAAAGATACTGTCAAGCAGTTGTGTTTTCAGCATATGGTCATTGATATTGACCGGGATAACAAAAAAGTTTTCCCTAGTGTTGAAGAAATTTGCATCAGCCCGGAAGTAGTAAATATCTGTATCCCGAACAGGATGTTTCCTAATGTCAAAAACGTTAAGTCTAACTCAAAAGTGTTTAAGAGTGGAAAGTATCTAGTAGTTAAATCAACACTCAGATTATTAAATGCTTTTGGACAAAGCGAAGACACGCCGCTTGATGGCAGCGATTTCATTTCGATTAATGAATATGCCTTGGACGGATGCAAATCTCATGAATTTGTTAATCTGTTTTCAGGTGGCAAATTTACAACGTATGAAAATTCTTTTACGGGCTCTGGGTTTATGGAACAGCCTTTTGCTAATGGCCTTAAGGCATTCAGAACACAGTATGAAACTACTATCCTTGACATTGATGAGAATGCTGACATCGTTATCCTCCCAGAAGGCAAAATCAAATTCCATCAGTTAAAATCTGCAAAATGCGTTAAGGTTTCGGATGCGAAAAGCTTATATTATGCAGCAAGACTGGCTCCGGAAAAGATTATCTTGGAACCGGGCAGCAGCACAGCGGAACCTTTTGATAATGCTGATGATTTTGTGGAAGCTTTATACTGCATACAGTCTTTGAAGACAATAGAATCGCATATCCCGCAGTATAAAACCGTAGATGGAGTTTTGTATAACAAAGATATGAGTGCGTTGCTGGTATGCCCGCGTGGCAAAAATGGAAATATCACAATCCCGGAAGGAGTGACCAAAATTAAGGAATTTGCATTTGCTAATTCTAAAGTCGAAAAAGTATCTTTCCCTGATACTCTTAAAAAGATTGAAAAGCATGCTTTATACGAATGCTCTCGCTTAAAATCTGTTGATTTTGGAAATGGGATTGAAGAAGTTGGCGGCGTGAATGTATTTGCGTTTTCTTCTATCGCTAAGCTTGAAATTCCACCTCAAGTTAAGACAATCGGGGATGGGGCATTTTACTATTGCAATAAGCTGAAAGAGGTAAAATTTAACGAAGGATTGCAGGAGATTGGAAATGATACCTTTTCCAGATGTGACTTAATCAAGAATCTGGATTTTCCTGAAACACTAAGATATATCGGAAATCGTGCTTTTCACCCTGGCCTATTAAGAACCGAAGATATTGCAGTAAATCTTAAATCCATACCCTGTAATTTTATCGCTGCTTTTGTAAAAGAGGAAAGGTCTCCAGAAACCATATGTATTAATGTTCATATGGATAATGCAGCTGATGTGTTTGATTTTGTGATTCCTGAATATATGTCACATTATGGATTTCTGACTACGAATACGGCATTTGATATGCTGCCTGACAAAAAAGCAGTAGAGACATTAAATGAAGCATATATTTTTGCCATAAGCACGACAAGCCGAAGCATTGCTGCATTTAAAGTATACAAAAAAACAAAAGACGAAAAAATAAAAAAGGAAATTCAGGAAAACTACCTGTTAACCGCGCTTAGTATTATTGCATTTATGGATGAGGATGACTTTATAGATTTCCTGAAACTTGTAGAAGTAAGATACAACAAGAGAATCTTAAACCGCCTCCAGAAAAAAGGATGGCTGCCAAGTGTCTCATATATTTTGCAGAACGCAAAAGAAACAGAAAAAGAAGACTTTACTTTATCGTAGACTTTGGAAAAAGCGTCAGCATCAGCTGACGCTTTTTTGTGCGTGCCGTGCAAAAAAGCCGTCTCAAAACATATGCCAGTACGAAGCATATGACGCAGCTTTTCTGCACACATTATTACCCCTGTGTACGTAATAAGTATATGCGAAATTACAAAAAAATGCAAGATTTTTTTTGCCTGTTTTGCCCGCCACCAAATCCGGCATATTAACCATGTACAAAAAACATACAAAGAAAGGAAGAAAAAAAATGGCAAAAAGAAAAACAGGAAAAAACGCAGAACAGGCGGGACTGGAACTCTTAAGCAATGGCTTACTTGTAAGAAAAAGCAATATGGAGGTTGTTGGAATCCATGGAAGTACGGATAAGAGCGATTTAAAACATCTCGTAATCCCTGAAGGCGTTAAATCAATTAAGGATAATGTCTTTTCAAGACACGGCGAAATTGTATCCGTAAGCTTCCCTGAATCGCTGGAAAAGATTGGAGCTTTAAGTTTCTCTATGTGTCATGCACTGCAGAAAGTCAGTATCCCTAAAAATGTCAAAGTCATTAAGCATTCTGCGTTCTATGGCTGCGACCATTTGGCGGAAGTAGAGCTGAATGAAGGCCTGCTCGTCGTAGAAGATTATGCTTTTGCGGAAACTGAAGTTGCGAAGCTTGACCTTCCGGTATCTGTCAGGGTTCTTGGAGATAATGCGTTTGAACGCGTTAATGCAATAAACATTCGCAGTAATGTTTTACCGTATAATTTAATGCGTGCGGTAAGCCCGGCAAATTGGAATGGATACTGGAAATATGATTCATATGATATTCCAATGACCGTTGAAATTTCTGTAAACGGCCGTGTGATATATCTCCCAAAATTCATTGCCGAATCTAACATAGGCCTCTGTGAGTGTGCATTAAATTCCGGAATTCCGGAGATGTATGAAAATCTCTACCAGTATGGCAGGGGTGGTAAAACATCATACGATACTGCTTTTTCAACATATTCTTATCTTTACGCTTTTAACCGTAAGCCGTCTGATGAACTGACAACATACATTAGAAGAGTCGGAAAAAAGATAATGGAATATATGATTGAATCCAACAGGACACAGGACGCAATCAGGCTTATCAGCTTTAACATTCTTACACTGAATTCCCTTAAAGCTCTCCACGAGTCAGCAGTTCAGCGAAATCGTGTTGAGATTGCAGCTTATCTGATGGAAGCAATCGGGAAGAACGAAAAGAAGACCTCAATGCGGTTGTAATTTTGCAGCAGCGCCTTCGGCGCTGCGTTTTTTTGTGTCTAATTTTCGGCATATTGTATGTATAAATCCAAAAAGAGAGGAATGAAAAAATTATGATAAAAGAAGATGAGAAGTTGATAATTGAAGATGGCGTGACCGTGCTTGAGCCCTTATCATTTGTTGACTGCAAGGCCAAGGAAATCATTATGCCCGATTCGGTTGAAACAATTAAGCATTGTGCATTTAAAAATTGTGACAACTTAAAAAAGATAGTCTTTGGAAAAGGTATCAAGGTCATTGACCGCGATGCATTCCATGGCTGCCATACGGTGAACGAAATAGTTTTCCCGGAGGATGCAGTTCTTGTGCAAGAGGTCAAAGCGTACGAAAATGTTGATGCATACCGCAAAAGAAAAAAATGCGACAAGTCTATTGTTGACAGCGTTGAAAATCTTGTCAGCTCCATATTCAATACAACAACATATGCCGGACTGCCGTCAGAAGAGGACGCGCGCAAACTGGTACATCATTTTTTAGAAACTGGTGATGTAGCATGTACGGTAAAAATTACTATCGGAGAGAGAACTATCGTAAGACAGAAATATATCAATCATCTTGACCTCCCTTCTATGGTCAGCATCGTCAGGGGCTGGATGGCCGGATGGCATCTGATAACAACAATGTCCTCTAATCTGTATTATTCGTTAGGCATTGTAATTGAGTCATTTCTGACCACCAGGTCAGAGGAGAATACATCTGACAGACTATGCCTGTCCAATCTGAATATATTTGATACGGTTTTCAACACATTCGGCAGCGAAGCAACAGCAAAGCTTATTGCCGAAGATGTGTTCTGCGATAAACAGATGCAGGATGCGCTGCAGTTCTTTGTAGAGAACCGCATGACAATTGAAGCCTCCGCGCTCTTACAGAAGATGAAGGAAAAAGGGATAAAGCCATATGACGAAAATTTCAAATTGTAATCCTGGAGCAGCCTGCGGCTGCTCTTTTTTTTTGCCTGCCGGGAAATCCGGCATATTTATTGTATGAAAAACAATGAAAGGAGTTAAAAAATGATTAAAAAAGATGGTAACACGATGATAATTGATACGTTTCGGGATTTGAAATCTTCTTCTGCAGAATTTAACAAAGCAAAAAGGAAGACTGTCAAGCTGATTGTAAAGTCTGCAGAGCATGACCAGAAAGTTATAGACATTATAAATGCACTGAAGGAAATGAGTGATTTGGAATGGGTAGAAATCCAGAATCCTGATGCGAAACTTTGTTCTATTGACGGAATGCTGTATTCCAGAAACGGCAAAGACCTGTATTTCTGTGCAAGGACTGGCGCTGTAGAGATACCTGATGGGACAAAAACTATCTGCGAAGGCGCAGCCTGTAACTGTATGCTGTCAGAACTCATCATCCCTGATTCCGTAAAACATATTAAGAATTTTGCATTCTTTGGCAGTTGTATGCTGGAAGAAGTAAAAGGCGGAAGCGGTATTACAGATATCGAGGATAGCGTATTTTTAAACTGTGTAAGGCTTAAAAAATTCAATATCGGTAAAAACATGAAACATATTGGAGACAGGGCGTTTGCTAACACCGGGCTGACGGAAATAAACCTTCCTGATGGCCTGAAATCTGTTGGCAATTATGCATTCGAAACAATCGCCATTGGAGTAAACAAAGATGGGTCTAATTATGCTATTGAACTCAATCCGGAAGATATGTATGAAATACATATTCCGAAATCCTTAAAATCAATTGGGCATGGAGCGTTTGCAAGCGCTTCAAGAGTCTATGCAGACTCCTTTGATAAGCAGTTGATACTGGCATGCAAAGATGACGAAAGAACTGAGACTAAATACAAAACGAAATTTTGTCTTATTAAAATTGGAGACCGCCCGGAGATAATCGTTCCAAAAACCGTTTACGGAAATGTGGACTGGATGGCAGACAGAATCTATGATTTTCTACACTCAAAAAGAGATATTCCTCCTGCACTTGTATATCAGTATGGCATAGACGGCTCTATCATCAACAATGAATCCGTATTGTCTGCATCAATGGAATACTGCAGGCGGTATCATGATGCTGATGTTGAACAGTTTATGGCCAAAAATGTAATGAAGATTCTGCAGATTGGCGTACATGACCTGGAAACACTGATAGAGTATATTAATGCCGGGACATTCAATGACAAAACTTTAAAGCAGATGTTTGATATGGCAGATGAGCTATTCGGCCCTGATGCGGTGACGCTGAAAGGATATATCCTGAACAAGCAAAATGAAAAAAGTGAGACACCAGATTATACATTATAAAAAGCGGCCTGAGGCCGCTTTTTTTGTGGCTTGAAATCCCGCATATTAATTTAAGAAATGCAAAAAGAAAGGAGTTAAAAAAATGAATAATGATTACAAGTGGGAGACAGTAGGAAGATGTAAGTTCTATACAGACGGAACGACATGTACTGATATTGAAGTTATGGATGACACAAAGGAGATTAGTTTCATCTATCCAAAAATCATGATTAACAGAGAAAGATGCCCAAAAGTGTTCTCCAGCGTTGAAGTTATGTTGATTGGAAGAAATGTCATCTCGATTGTCATCCCGAATAAAATGTTTCCGAATATTAAGCATGTTGAGTCTAAATCAAGCAGCTTTATCAACGGTAAATACCTTATTGAAAGAGCTGGCGGTAAGTTATTGAATGTGTTTGGCCAAAGCGAAGATGCAGAAATTGACTTTACACTTTTCAACCGGATTGGAAGTTATGCCTTTGAGGGCTGCCGCGCTACAAAAGTGTCAGACTCCGAGGATACAGGCTTCATAAGGATTAATAATAATGCATTCTTCGGTTCCGGATTTATGAATCAACCGTTTGTAAATGGCATTAAATGTGTCGGGTCACTTGTCGTTGATGTTGATGAGACTGCCGATGAAGTTATAATGCCAAAGACAGTGATTCAATACTTTCCGGATAAATTCGTAAAATGCATGAGGCTTCCAAATATCAGATGCATTGATAAAGTCACAAAAAAGCCGAGAAAAGTGATTATTGAAGATAAAAACATCAGCCATGACAATGAGGTCTTATTTAGATTACATGAACCTGGCATTGAAGAGTTCGAGTCACGGATTCCACGTTATAAAACAGTTGACGGTATTTTATATTCTGCTGACATGAAGACGCTGGTTCTTTGCCCGAAAGAAAAAACCGGTGAAGTAATTATCCCTGATGGCGTTACGCGAATCAGGAGACAGGCATTCTGCCTGACTAAAATCAGCCGTGTTGTTTTTCCTGACAGCTTAGTAAGAATTGAAGATGAAGCCTTTTATCAATGCAAAAATTTAAAAGAGATTGATTTTGGCAATGGGATTGAACAGCTTGGAGCAGATGGAAAACAGCTTATATTTTCCGGATGCGCCTTTGAAAGGCTCGTATTCCCATCTCAGATTAAAGAAATCGGGGTTTCTGCTTTTTATGCATGTCATAAGCTGAAGGAAATTGTTTTTAACGAAGGGCTTGAGAAAATTGTCATTGGTGCTTTTAAAAACTGTATGATGTTAAGAGAGGTCAACCTTCCGGCTTCAATCAGGGAATTAGGCAAAAGTGCATTTGTATGCATTCCTAACAATCGTCCTTACGGGGACTTGCATATTAATATGACAACCATTCCTGATAACCTGGTGAAAGCTCTAGTGTACTACGGAAGCCTAAAAACCCTCAGGTGTATCTATGTTCACATAGATAACGCCAACGGTGTTTATGACTTCGTGCTGCCGGACAGTATAACGTCAATAAGAAACGGATATTCTAAAATCGCCTTGGATTTCAATATGCTAGCTAATACCGAATATATACACAACACAAAACGGCTTGAAACGGCATTTCATTATGCGGCAAGCTCCAGGTATGAATGCATTGTTGCGTATAAAACATATCTGAAAACTAAGCATAAAGCGGCAAAAGAGTTTCTGGAAAAGGAACAGTACCGCGTTGCAGCTGCAATTATTGAAGAACTGGATGAAAAGGATTTTGTTGATTTTGTAAAATTGAGATGTATAAATCTTGAATATGACAGCTGTATTATGAAAAGGCTTCAGGAAAAGAACTGGAATATTGCTCTTGCGTATATGCTGGAAGAAGGAAATGGAAAGACTAAAGACGCACTTGTGATTTGAAAATTTTGGAAAGTAGACAGCCAGAAGATTAATTCTTCGGGCTGTTTTTTGTTGTCTGAAAAAATACAGCATATTAATTCCAGAAATGCAAAAAGAAAGGAGTAAAAAATAGATGAATAATAATTACAAGTGGGAAACAGTTGGAAAGTGTAAGTTTTATACTGACGGAACAACATGTACTGATATTGAGGTTATGGATGATGCAAAAGAGATTAGCTTCATCTATCCAAAAATCATAATTAGCAGAGAAAGATGTCAAAAAGTGTTTTCAAACATTGAGACACTGCTAATTGGAAGAAATGTTATCTCAATTGTCATTCCGAATAAAATGTTTCCAAATGTGAAGCGGGTTCAATCTAAGTCAAGCAATTTTCTTGATGGTAAATACCTTATTGAAAGAGCCGGCCGCAAGTTATTGAATGCATTCGGGCAAAGTGAAGATGCAGAAATTGATTTTACACGTTTCCGCCGGATTGGAAATTATGCATTTGAGGGATGTAAAGCGAAAGTAGCTGCTGGTATTTATGAAATGAGAATTTTAGCGATTCAGGATGCTGCATTTGTTGGTTCTGGTTTCTTAGACAAGCCGTTTATTGGTGGTATTAAATGTCTCGGCCCGTTTATTATTGATATTGATGAAACAGCAGACGAAATTATCTTACCCAAAAGTGATGTTTACTTTTGTGTTCCGAAAATACAAAAAAAATGTGTTCGTGTTCCAAATATCAACGTTTTTGCAACAATGAGAAAATCCCCCAAAAAGGTAATCATTGAGGATGAAAATATCGGATATGACGATGATTTAATGTACAAACTCTCAAACAAATATATTGAAGAATTAGAGTCTCGGGTTTCACGATATAAAACGGTTGATGGAATCTTATATTCTGCTGACATGAAGACACTGATTCTTTGTCCTGCAGGAAAAACAGGAGAGGTAACCATCCCTGATGGTGTTGAGCGAATTAGAAAACAGGCATTTTTTGGCTCAAAAATAAGCAAGGTTGTTTTTCCTGACAGTTTGGTCAGACTGCAGAATGAAGCGTTTTATGGATGCGAAAATCTGAAAGAAATCGATTTTGGAAATGGAATTGAACAGATTGGAGGAGCTGAAAACAAGCATATTTTTTCAGGATGTCCTGTTGAAAAACTTATATTTCCGCCACAGGTCAAAGAGATTGGAATCAGTGCGTTTTATTCATGCGGTGAATTGAAAGAAATCATCTTCGAAGAAGGTTTAAAATATATCCGTGAGGGAGCATTCAAAAACTGCCCGAAACTGACAGAAGTAAACCTTCCCGAATCAATCAAGAATGTCGGATTAGATGCGTTTGTATGTGAGATTGCACGAGAAAAAATCCAGGATATAAACATTAACTTAACAACAATTCCGAAAGGTCTCGGACGTGCAATTATCCATCCTGGAAACATGCAGACACCGCGATGTGTTAATGTCCATGTTCACAACAAAAACGAAACTTTTGATTTCGTAATTCCTGACTGTGTATCTGCTACAACAAATGGTTATTCAGAAATCGTTACAGGCTTCAATCTAATGGCTTCTGACCCAGAATATTGCAAGAAGTTTCATCATCTAAAATGGCTGAATACCGCATTCATGTATGCCGCTAATTCAAGATTTAAATATGTGTGTGCATATAAGACATATAAAAGGACAAAAAATGAATTGGCAAAAGAATATCTGATTGATTACCAAAAGATGGCTGCGGATGCGATTGCACTGGAGTTAACAGAAAAGGATTTTGTTGATTTTCTGAGATTGGAATTTATCAATCTGGGGTATGATGAAGATATTGTAAAATGCCTGGAGGAGCAAAACTGGAATGTTGCTCTGGCGTATATGTTAAACGAAGAAAAAGAAAAGGATAGCACTGGAAATACATTTGTAATTTGATTTAAGACCGCCGCCGGCAAGGGCCGGCGGTTTTTTTTGTGTAAAACAGTCGTCGTTAATTCTGGCGGCCGCTTTTTTTTGTTGCGAAAAATATGGCATATTAACTTAAGAAACGCAAAAAGAAAGGAGTAAAAAAAATGAATAACAATAATTACAAATGGGAGACTGTTGGAAAGTCTAAATTCTATACTGACGGTACGACATGCACTGACATCGAGGTAATGGATAACGCTAAAACTGTTTCTTTTATCTATCCAAAAATCAGGATTAACAGGGGAAAATGCCAAAAAGTATTTTCAAGTGTGGAGAATCTAATTATCGGAAGAGATGTTTTCTCCATCATAATTCCAAATAAATTGTTTCCAAATGTGAAAAAAGTAGAGTCTAAATCCAGTAGTTATACGACAGGAAAATACTTGGTTGAAAAAGCTGGAATGATACTGCGGAATGCGTTTGGTCAGAGTGAAGATGCTGCAGTTGATTTCACACAGTTTAACCGGATAGGGAATTACGCATTTGAAGGATGTAAGGCGAAAAGCGCTGCTGGCTTGGATGAAATGCGGATTGCTATGGTTCAGGAAGCTGCATTTGTCAACTCCGGATTTTTAGACCAGCCGTTTGTTGGTGGTATTAAATGTCTCGGTCCATTCATTATTGATATTGACGAGACAGCAGATGAGATTGTCTTGCCAAAAAGTGATGTTTCCTTTTGCGTTAAAAAAAGACCCAAAAAAGCAGTTCGAGTTCCAAATCTCAATGCTGTCGCAGCACTGAGAGTACTGCCGAAAAAGGTAATCATCGAAGACGAGAAAATTAATTATGATGACGCATTGCTGTATAAACTTTACAGTCAGGATATTGAAGAAATAGAATCTCATATTTCACGATACAAAACCGTTGATGGCATTGTATATTCTGCTGATATGAAGACCTTGATTTTGTGCCCGCAAGGGAAAACAGGTGAAGTAATAATACCAGATGGAGTAGTAAGAATTAGAAAAAGTGCGTTCTCTAATTCTAAAATCAAAAAAGTGATTTTTCCTGATACTATGCAAACGATTGGAGATGAAGCATTTTACGCATGTGAAAAATTGAAGGAAATTGATTTTGGACATGGAATCACCAGGATTGGCGAAAATGGAAATCAAAATATGTTTTCCGGATGTGCATTTAAAAAAATAGCGTTCCCGCCTCAGATTAAAGAAATTGGAATGAGAGCATTTTCTTTATGTTATGAGCTGGAAGAGGTCATTTTTAACGAAGGTCTGGAAGTAATTCAAAAAGAAGCATTTAGGGACTGTCCGAACCTGCTGGAAGTTAATTTACCAGCATCAATAAAAAAAGTCGGAAAGGAGGCGTTCGTTTGTAAGGCTTTCCCAGACAAAATCCAAGACATGAATATTAACATGACAACAATACCGGAAAGCCTTGGGTCAGCAATTACATGTCCTGCAAACATGCATAAAGCAAGGTGTGTTAATGTTCACATAGACAATCGTAATGGAATTTTTGATTTTGTATTGCCGTGCAGTATATCTGCTGTGGGTAGCGCATATTCGAATATCGTTAACGCGTTTAATCAAATGGCTGATGGTTGTGGATATGATTCGGTGAACTTACGTTCACCTTCACCAGACGTGGACGAGGTTTCCGGCTCCCCGTACACGTCCAGCAACCTTCGAACCGACGGACAATCAGAGATTGGACGCAATCTCCCGTCCATCGATGATGCAAGATTATGGAACTTAAGATACCTGAAAACAGCATACATGGATGCATCAAATCCAATATATAAATATGTGAGTGTATACAAAACATACAAAAAGACAAAGAATAAAGATTCAAAAGAATTTCTAATCGACAACCAGAAGCATGTGGCGAAAGCTATTGCCTTGGAGATGGAAGAAAAAGATTTTGTTGACTTCGTAAAGCTTGACTTTATCAATCTGCAATATGACGCAGATATTGTGGAATGTCTGGAAGAGCAGAACTGGAATGTTGCTCTGGCGTATATGCTTGAAGAAGGGAAGAACAGTAGCAATGATGCATTTGTAATTTGATTTAAGACCGCCGCCGGCAAAGGCCGGCGGTTTTTTTGCGCAAAAATATCCTACCAAATGAAAAATTCAGCATATTGGAAATAAAGGAGGCAGGATATGGAGAGCAGAAAAGAAAAAGGTCAGTATATTACACCAGAAAAAATCGTTGTAATGATTCTTGATGATATTAGATATGCGGGAGACGAAGTCCTGACAAAAAAGATAATGGAGCCGTCGTTTGGTGACGGGGCATTTCTTTCAGAAATCATTAAAAGAATCATCAAAACAGGACGAAAGCAATCATTACCAGAAAAAGAGATATCTGACATTATTCAGAACAACGTGTTCGGTATTGAGAAAGACGAAAAAATATATAAAAAAGCAATTAGCAGACTTAATGGGATTCTGGAAGAATACAAAATACCGAAGATTGAGTGGAAAAATCTGATAAACGGGGACACACTGACAGAGTGGGAAAAGCATAAAGAAAAATATGATTATGTTGTCGGGAACCCGCCGTTTGTGAGAATACACAACATTCCTGAAAGATACCGTGACATTGTGAAAAGTTTTCAGTTTTCGGATGGTATGGCTGATTTGTATGTGATTTTTTACGAAATCGGAATCAATATGCTTGGCGAAAATGGCAAGCTTGGGTTCATATCGCCAAATGCATTCATCAAAAACGATTCACAGCAAAAATTCAGGGATTTTCTGATAAATAATAAATATATTTCTGCAATATATGATTTTGGAGCATCAAAAATATTTCCTGATGCTGATACGTATACATGCATCTGTCTGATTGGTAAAGAAAAAGAGAAAAAAAATATAAAATACAAGGAGTATAACATGTATCTGCCGGTTTCAGAAAATGTGATTGATTTTGAGTATCTGAAAGATAATATGACCGGACACCCATGGAACTTTGGTTCTGCTGATGATATGAAATTCCTGGAAGAAATTAACAGCAGACCGAAGAAAATTTCAGACATCGTAACCGTGCAAAACGGTATAGCCACAAACCGTAATTACATCTACGTAATCCAGGCATACACCGATAAGGAACTGACAGAACCGTATGCCGGTAAAGGTGAGACTGTTTACTTTAAAGACAAAGCCGGTAAGGTTCACGAAATAGAGTCTTCCATATTGCGTCGGTGCGTGAAGGCCTCAAAATATGAAGGCAAAGCAGATAATACATACATCATTTTTCCGTACGCAGAAGCGCCGATTTCAGAAGACAGATTAAAAAAAGAATTTCCAAAAACATACGCTTATCTTGATTCATGTCGCGAGGAGCTGGCAAAGCGTGACATGGACAAAAACGCTGACTGGTTTTTGTTTGGCAGGAGCCAGGGCATACAGAACAGCGGGCTGAAGAAGGTGGTGTTTAAACATATAATTGATAAAAATAAACCAAAAATAGAACCATTTATGCTTGATGAGGATGTCGTGGTGTATTCTGGGAGGTATATCACGGCAAATACGGAAGAGGAGTTGCAAAAGGCATATAACATTTTTAAATCAGAGGAATTTGCAAGATACTGTGCCCTTGTCGGAAAGGACAAATCCGGAGGGTATGTGGATGTGTCAACGAAAGCGGTTAAGGAGTTTGGGGTAGATATAGAGAAGCAGCCGTCAGCGGAAAGCTGACGGCTGTTTTTTTTGCGGAAAAAAATAAAAAACATTTCAAAAACCGTTATTTTTCATTGCTGATTCGTCATTTTATCTTCAACTGGATTTTGAATTAAAAGCCAAAAAAGGAGGAGAAAAAAATTGGCAAATGAAAATTTACATAAGGCTAAAGAAGCCAAAAATGACGAATTTTATACTCAATTAAATGATGTGGCGGAAGAGCTGCGGCATTACAAAGAGCATTTTAAAGATAAAGTAATATTCTGTAACTGCGATGACCCGACATGGTCAGCTTTCTGGCGGTATTTTCATCTAAATTTTGAACATCTCGGGCTTAAAAAACTCATATCAACACATTACGACAAAGAAAAACCGACTTATAAGATGGAGTATACAGGCGGAGATGATAATAATGTTGAAGCCGGCGTGATAACACCACTGGAAGGAAATGGAGACTTCAGGAATCAGGAATGTATTGACCTGTTGAAAGAGGCCGATATTGTAGTGACAAATCCACCTTTTAGTATTGCCCGCGAAGATTTCATACCTCAGCTTTTTGAATATAAAAAGAAATTTTTGATAATCGATGATTTAAATTGGGTTACATACAAAATCATATTTCCACTTTTAAAGAATAACGAAATGTGGATGGGTTATTCTGCGGTGAAAGAGTTTCTGCAGCCTGACGGAACAATTAAGAAATTTGGAAACAAACTGTGGTTTACAAACCTTGACATAAAAAAGAGGCACGAAAAACTTATACTGTGGAAAAGTTACACGCCGGCAGAATTTCCAAAATACGACAATTATGATGCAATTAACGTAGATAAGGTTTCGTGTATTCCTTGTGATTATTGTGAATCCTGGGAAGTGACAGAAGAAGAGTTTAAAAATTTTTCTGCCGCCGAATGGGAGATTACGAGAGAGGGAGAACTTGACGGCGAAAAAAGTTTCTTTATTATCCCTGCTGCTGATACAGAATTAAGAAAGCTACTTCATGAACATGCAGCCGGGTATAAGGAGGAAATTGAGAAAGAGATAAACAAAAAAATACAAAAAAATATTTTTATAGACGATAGCAACACAGGAGACCTGCAACACAGGTATTGCAGAGGAGAAGTGGGAGTCCCGATTACATTCCTCAACAAATTCAATCCAGAACAATTCCGGATTGTCGGAAACGAATACTCACTTGCTCTCGACAGAGGCCGAGGATACGTTCATGGAAAGAGGATGTACAGCCGAATCTTCATACAGAAGGTATTGTAATGGAGTTTTTGGAGTTCCGATTACATTCCTTGACAAATACAGCCCTGAACAATTTGAGATTATTGGCATGCTGCAATCAAGCACCGATGAACAGGCCGGCATTCCAAACTTGCGCTTTTATAACAGCTTTCGCGAAATGCGGCAAGATATGTCATACACAGGCGCTTCGGGAGGAAAGGCAAACGGAAATCCGGTCATAAAAGAAAAACCTAAAAAAGGAAATTTTCTTTACAACGAAAAAACGGGCGAATATGTGCATTCTGTTTATGCGAGGATTGTGATTCGCCGCAAGTTATAAAAAAACAAAAGTAACAGCAAAAAGAGGCATAAAAGAAATGAACAACAACAAAAGCCAAATCTTCAGCGCCGAAAGAGCAATAGAAATAGAAAAAGAGCTTAAAGAACATCCGGAAAGAAACCGTGTGAAAACAGTAAGCTTGACGGCTGAAGAGCTGTATGAAAAGATAATGCGAAATGGCGGGAGTTATAACATTGAAGGCGGTATTTTGGCGCTGAAGAGAGCGGTAGATGAAGAGAAAAAAGAGAAAGAAAAAGTGAAAACTCAATAAAGAATTAAG
>SKET01000910.1_pt1 | contig 22249 bp, 21 predicted proteins | sample 4841461 | NCBI WGS metagenome assembly SKET01 (sample SAMN11008802, study PRJNA524170) | human gut metagenome | biome: Human fecal sample; material: Feces; isolation source: fecal sample from pouch patient p5 | host: Homo sapiens | place: Israel: Tel-Aviv | collected 2014-02-13
TGGTTCGTTCATCCGAACGTTCATAAGCCTTAGCTTTAATCTGCTCAGTCGCTTCGGACTTAAGAATTTCATCAAGGATCTTGGCCATAATTGATTGCATGGCCTTATCCCGATCACCTAGTAATAGCTCCTTTAATTCGTCATCCTCTAAATTTAATTCAACCTTTGGCATAATGAAGTTCCTTTCAGATTTCACAAAGTCCTATTTAGAATTTACACCAATTATACGGACATAACCTTTTTTTACTTTGTGTTGCATTTCAATTGTAAATTCGCCCCCATCAAAAAAGCTGAGAGAAAATCGAGTTTTCTCCCAGCTTGTTACTGTATTGATGAAGGTTAGACGATAACGTGCTCCCCAACCACAGGCCTAGTGGCTAAGTACGGGCAGAGAACGATGCTTAACCGCATCAACCCCTGCCCGTACTTAGCCACTAGGCCTGTTGAGGAGGTTGGTTCGCACTTCCATCAAAAGCTATCGCGAATAATCAGGGTTGTTGGAATGATGTGGGTGGTTGGAACGCCACCTTCTTTAGTTTCTAACTTCTTTTTCAAGAGTTTCGCGGCGTCAGTTCCGATTCGCCGGGAGTCCTGACGGATGCAAGAGATCCCGGGACGCATGACGGTCATCCAGTCAAATTCTTCGTAGGTGGCGACCCCATAATCGGTCGGGTAGGTGTAGTTGTTGTGTTGCATAGCCCGGAGTAAGCGGAGGAAGACCCGGGCGTTCATGGTGAAGAAACCAATCTTCTTGTCACCCCGGTTTTCCATGACCTCGTCGATTTTTTCTTGGAACACTTCGTAGAGCCGTTGCTCCCCACGGTGAGGAACGGTGATTAAGTGGCTGTCATCATCGTAGCCGGTAGCTCTCAAAAAGCCACGGTAGCGCTTAATCCGGGTGCTGACCTTGTCGAGTGGCCAAGAGACGAAGTAGAGTTCATCATAGCCTGCGTCAAGCATCTTTTGCGTCATCGCTTGAACGGAAGAAGTGTTATCGGTAACGATAGTGTCGAAGCTAGTTACCACGGATTGACGGTCAACCATGACGGTGAAGTCGTTGGACAGCGACTTGTAGATTGGGTTGTCAGGGTTAACGGAGTCAATAATGAACCCAGTGACGTTTTCGGACCGGAGACGAAGGATGTTGTTAACCTCGTTATTAGGGTCGTTATCAGCGTTAGTAAAGATCATCTTGTAGCCGTATTGGTCGCAAACCTCTGAAATGCCGGATAATACTGGGGCAGTAAAGGGGTTGGTGATATCGGCGATCGAGACCCCGATGGTCTTGTTTTCACTCTTCGCCAAATCACGGGCAACGCTATTCGGGCGGTAGTTGGTATCGTTGATAATTTTGGCGAGGTGAGCCCGGGTTTTTGGCGACATCTTGTTAAAATTATGGTTTAGGTAGTTAGATACGGTCGCGGTTGACACGCCGGCAAGTTTAGCGATGTCGGTAATAGTTAGTTTTTCCACGGTTCTTCTCCCAAAAGTTTTTAACTCCATTTTACCATCAATCGATGAATAACAGGGGCAATCTAAAGCCCTTTACCGTTTCACCGTCTGATTTTATAGATTGCGAAGCCATGCGATACGGGGGAAATTGTAAGATAATCACAAAAATGATTGACGCTTACATTGTTTGATGATAGGATTACCATGTAAGATTTAGTTAAGCGTTTAACCACAAACCAAAAGGCTTAACTAATGTGTTTCCCGCTGTTCACCATTGATGGGCACGACACACCCACCCTTAGCTGTTTAGTTCGTGATTGAAGAAAGGATGCGTTCTACTGATGAGTAAAGCAAAGATTTTGGTTACCGGGATTATCCCAGAACAAGGTTTAACGGAATTAAAGGAAACTTTTGATGTTTTCTACGACCCGGAAGTTGAAACCCGGGAATGGATTTTAGAGCACCTGAGCGAATACGACGGCTTGCTTCTAATGGGAACCAAGGCCGACAAGGAATTGATTGATGCCGGTTCTAACCTGAAGATCATCACTGCCAATGGGGTTGGGTTTGACCACATTGACATCGAATACGCCAAGAGCAAGGGAATCGTTGTTTCCAACTGCCCAACTGGGGTTCGGGTACCAACCGCCGAAATGACGATCGCTTTGATCTTAGCTACTGTTCGCCGCCTTTACATGTACGACAAGATCGTTCGTGACGGGAACTGGGTGGACGTCTCCGAAGAAAAGTACATGGGGATGAGCCTACAAGGTAAGACCTTGGGGGTATTTGGCTTTGGCCGGATTGGTTCCGAAGTGGCCAAGTTTGCCCAAGCACTTGGAATGAAGGTTATTTACAACAACCCAACGCCATTGGACGCAGAGCTCGAAGCAAAGTTGGACGTTAAGTTCGCTGACTTCGACACGATGGTTCAAGAAGCCGACGTGATCACCCTTCACGCACCAGCGCTTCCTTCCACGACCGGCGTCTTCAACGCAGATGTCTTCAAGAAGATGAAGAAGACTGCTTACATCGTCAACGCTGCCCGTGGTGTCTTGATCAAGCAAGATGACCTGATCGACGCCCTGAAGAATGGCGAAATTGCCGGCGCCGGCTTGGATGTCTTCGAAACGGAACCGATTGTACCAGCTGAACTGCGTGAACTTGACAACGTTATTATGTCACCACACGCCGGGACGGGGACCTTGGAAGCACGGACCGCAATTGCAAAGGAAGCTTCAAAGAACTTGATTTCATTCCTACAAGATGGTCAAGCTTTGAACCAAGTTAACAAGTAAGAATGCCCTAGGCAAAGAAGTCCGCTAGTGGGGGGACCCCATTGGGGGCTTCTTTTTCATGAGTAAGGGCGTTTGGCTGACGTCGGCTAGTCCCGGCTTTAGTCAGGAAATATTTGGAGAAATAAATATGAAATTCACGAAAATCTTAAACGATCAATTGGATCACTGCTACGCCGTTATGCGTTTGCAAGCTCAGGGACGGGACTTTTTAGTGGTCGCCTCCGAAGAAAACCAGGCCTGCAACGCTTACGACCTCGATAACGATTTCGCTAAGCAAACGGTTTGGCCAGACGTTGGTGGGACGATGACGATGGTTCAAATTCCGGGAACCCTTAATTTCTTGGCAACCCAAAAGTTTTACCCGGGCTTCAATTCGGCAGCGTGCCGGATCGTCAAGGAAACTTGGAACGGTAATGGCTGGGACCAGACCATTGTAGGTGATTTCCCGTACATCCACCGGTTTGATATCTTTGAAAAAGCTGACGGAACGGGCCTTTGGTACGTAGGTTGTTCGATCGCTAACAGTAAGAAGGATACTGACGACTGGTCTGATCCGGGGAAGATTTGGGTTGGTGAATACGATGACGAAAAAGAAGAAGTCGTTAACCAACGGGCCTTAGATATTCGGATCGAAAAGAACCATGGTTACAAGCGGATGGACGGCTACTCCTTAATCACCGGGGTAGAAGGGATCTTTAAACTAACCTGGCCGGTTGACGGTAAGGACTGGCAATTGGAGAAGCTCGTTGACCGTGAGACTTCTGACATCTTCAGTGCCGACGTTAACGGCGATGGTAAGGTTGAATACTTAGCCATCGAAGGTTTCCACGGTCCGTACTTACGGATGATGGATGACCAATTCCAAACCCTAGCTAAAAGCGATGCCGACACGCCGTTTGGACACGCCATTTGGGGTGGAAAGCTGGGCGACCGGGAATACTTCATCTTTGGCTGGCGGGAAGGTAAGCAAGACCTTGAGTTGATCACGGATGACCAACTGAATGTTGAGTTGATTGACCAACAAGTCGGCCCGAGTAACGTCTTGGTTTACGAAAAGGGCGGTAAGCAATACCTCTTATCTGCTAATCGGGAAGCCAATCAAGTTGCCGTTTACGCAATCGATCCAGAAAACTAAGGAGTACGTGGGATGGAGCAACAGTACTTTTTAACCATTGATAACGGGGGAACCAACACTAAGGTGGTTATTTTTGATCAAGCGGGAATGCAGGTGGCGGCCCAGGCGTTTCCAACCCGCGGTCTAGAACCCCACGCTGGTTTTCACGAAATTGACTTAGCCCAACTTTACCAAGACTTGGGAACTAACACCAAAAAGGCCTTGGCGGAAGCGGGACTGACCGGTGACCAAATTAGTGGGGTAGCGACGGTTGGTCATGGGAAGGGGTTATACACCCTAGATAAGAACTTAAAGCCACTGCGCAACGGGATTTTGTCGGCGGACAGCCGAGCAACTGAGTTGGCAGAGGAGTTTGAAGGCCGGGTTAGTGAAATTTTTCCAATCTCTCACCAACACGTGATGCCTAGTCAGGCCCCGGTCATTTTACGCTGGCTTAAGGACAATGACCCGAGTTGGTACCAAGAGATCGGTGCTGTGTTATCCAATAAGGATTTTATTGGTTATTTACTCACAAATGAGGTGAAACAAGAGCTAGGTGACGCCTCTGGAAATAATTTTTTGAACCTTCCTGAAAAGCGCTACGACCAACGGCTCTTTGACTTCTTTGGGATTGAAGAGGCCTTTGATTGCATGCCAACCCTAATGCGAGCAACTGAGCAACGCGGTATAATTACACCTGCGGCGGCAACTGTAACCGGTTTAGCCGCCGGCACCCCAGTTTTCGGGGGGATGTTTGACATCGACGCTTGTTCCATTGCCACCGGGGTTTTGGATGATTCAATGTTCAGTATCATTGCGGGAACTTGGAACATGAACATCTTCCCTAGTGAAACGATGGCAAGCGAAGAAACCGGTCTGATGAACTCGATTTTCCCAACTGGTAAGTGGCTAGTGGAAGCTTCTAGTCCAACGTCAGCAGGGAACTTAGCCATCATGCTGAAGATGCTAATGACGTCGGAAATTGATAACGCCAAAGCGGATGGTCACTCAATTTACGATGACTTAGAGGTCTTTTTGCAAACGACCGACGCCCGCTTTTCAAAGGTCTTATTCTTCCCGTTCTTATACGGGAGCAATGCCGATCCGGATGCTGAAGGAACCTTTATTGGGATCCGAAGCAACACTACGAAGTCCGAGCTGATTCGGGCGGTTTATGAAGGAATCGCCTTTGCCCACCGCTATCATGTCGACAAGCTCCTGGCGGTGCGGGGACAAAAACCAACGGTGGTTCGGATGTCTGGCGGGGGAACCAACTCAAAGCAGTGGGTTCAAATCTTTGCAAACATCCTCGGGATTCCAGTTGAATTGGTTAGCGCAACCGAGCTCGGTGGCCTTGGCGGGGCAATGGCGAGTGTGGTTGGTCTAGGAGTTTATCCGGACCTTAACGCTGCGGTCGATCAGATGGTGACCGTTAGCGCACGGTTTGAGCCACAAGAAGAACAAGTGGCCATTTACGACCAAAAGTACCAATCGTACGTGACAATGTTGGAAGCCCTCAACGGAAGCTGGCGACAATTTAAGTCGATGCAAGAAAGGATTGATCTTTAAAAATGACAACCAATGCATTGGGGATTTATGAAAAAGCCCTGCCCCAAGATCTGACCTGGGAAGAAAAGTTTAACCTGGCCCATGAACTTGGCTTTAACTTTTTGGAATTTTCAATCGATGAAAGCGATGAACGCTTGGCTCGTTTGGACTGGACCAAGGACGAACGGCAAATGTTCCGGGAAGCCATGTGGAAGACCAACAGCCGGATTAACACGATGATGCTGTCCGGGCACCGGCGTTTCCCACTGGGGTCTAAGGATCCGGCCGTTCGTAAGCAATCATTAGAAATGATGCAAAAGGCGATTGACTTGGCCGTCGACCTGGGAATTCGTAACATTCAAATGGCGGGTTACGACGTCTACTACGAAGAAAAGACGGATCTTTCTCGTGAATTGTTTGTCGAAAACCTGCAAAAGTGTGTTGAAATGGCAGCTAGCAAGATGGTAATGCTTTCCATTGAAACGATGGATGATCCATTCATCAACTCAATTGAAAAGATTAACCACTACAAGAGCCAGATTAAGAGTCCGTGGCTACAAGCCTACCCGGACTTTGGGAACTTGAGCGCTTGGCCGGAAAACAACGTCCCACAAGACTTTGAAAACTACATCGAAAACGTGGCGGCCGTGCACTTAAAGGACACTAAGGCCGTAACACCAACCTTTAAGGGGCAGTTTAAAAACGTTCCGTTTGGGGAAGGCTGCACCGATTTTGAGGGACTGTTACGTCTGATGGTGCGCTTGAACTATTCCGGGAGTTACACGATTGAAATGTGGGGTGGCGACAATGGCGACGCTGACCCGCTGAAGGAAGTCCGGGAAGCTAAGCAATACTTTGACAACCTGTTTGCTCAAGTGGGAATTGAACAAGAACCCGTTGTGAAATAAACCGATTTGAAGGAGAAGACTATGTTAGAAGAATTAAAGCAAGAAGTTTACGAAGCCAACATGCAACTGCCAGAACTGGACCTGGTGACCTTTACCTGGGGGAACGTTTCCGGGATTGACCGCGAAAAGGGCCTCTACGTCATCAAGCCGTCCGGGGTACCGTACGACGAATTGAAGCCTAGCGACATGGTAGTCGTAAACCTGAAGGGGGAAGTTGTCGAAGGGGACTACAATCCATCTTCTGACACGCCAACCCACACCTACCTCTACAACCACTTCCCGAAGATCGGTGGGATCGTGCACACCCACTCCCCGTGGGCAGTTTCCTTTGCCGCTGCTAAGCTCGACATCCCGGCCATGAACACCACCCACGCCGACACCTTCTTTACTGACATTCCAGCGGCTGACGCCCTGACCAAGGAAGAAATTGAAGAAGATTACGAGGGCAACACCGGGAAGACGATCGTCAAGACCTTTGAAGAACGGGGCCTGGACTACGAAGCAACGCCGGGGACTTTGGTATCCCAACACGGTCCGTTCACCTGGGGACCAACGCCAGCTAAGGCCGTTTACAACGCCAAGGTCTTAGAAGTGGTGGCCGAAGAGGACTTCCACACGATGCAAATGACGATGGATAACACTCAGCTGCCACAATACCTGTTGGACAAGCACTACTACCGCAAGCACGGTGCCAACGCCTACTACGGCCAAGATAACGCTAAGTCCAAGGAACACGCTAAGCGGAGCTAAGTATTAGCTAACTACGATTTAGAATTAAGCACTTGCCAAGATTGTGAAGACAAGTGCTTTTTTATTTACCGCAAAAATGGCAGCGATACCAAAATGCCGTAAATTAAGTTTTGTAATTGGTCAACATTTCACATGAAAGCGGTGATAAAATTGGTTTTTTATTATTAATAATGTTATGATCGCAGCAACCGGTTTCTGAAAGGGGTTGCATTTGATTGGAAAATGGGGTACAGTATTTCTTGGAATTAGGTTAAGCGGTTAAGTGAATTTAAGCAATTATTTTAAAAGAAAGCCTATTTATTCCGTTTATTTTTTGAAGAAATTGTAAACCGCTTAACTAAACCTTGCTGTAACTGAAGGTCCCTTAAAACGACTTAGGAGATGGTAGAGTGAAGAATACTTACATCCTTAACACGATCGCCTTTCAATCGCGCTTCCAAGCGGGAGAACGGCAAGAAGATGTTGTTGGGGTGGTTAAAGAGTTAGGGTTTGACGCGATTGAAGTCCGCAATGAATTGCTGACTGGTGGCGATGAGGAAATCACCCGGATTGCAAACCTGGCTCAAGAGGCAGGATTAGATGTCTACTACAGTGTTAATGATGTCTTAGTTGACAGCGAACACTTAACTAGTAATCTATCTCGTTACATTCACGAAATGCGGTTGCTTGGTTCAAACCACTTAAAGATGAACATCGGTAAGTTAACGAAGGTGACGAGTCAGACGCTGCAAGATGAACTGGTTCCGTTGATGGATGGGAGTTTTGAACTTAACCTGGAGAACAATCAAACCTTAGCTGACAGTAGTTTAGATACCACAAGGGCGTTCTACCAGTTAGCTAGTCAAGTTGAGTTGCCAGATGTTCACTACTGCTTCGACATTGCCAACTGGTCCTGGCTTGACGCAAGTGCTGACCAAGCAGCGGTGGCTTTAAATCCAGTGACGACGTATCTCCACCTGAAAAACGAAACGACGGTGGCGGGTAAGTTAACGGTAACACCCCTGGAGGAGGGGGACCTGGATTGGCGCAAGTTACTGGCGTCCTTTGACCACGTCAACGCCTACGGATTTGAGTATGCAGGCAACGAGGCAACCATCAAACAAGAATTAGTGTTGCTTAAGGAATATTTAGAAGACTTCGGAGGATAAATGAATGTTAGAAGCTGTTAATAACTTCTTCACGGCGTTCGGAGCAAGCGTTGTTGTTCCGATCATGATCTTCGTCATCGCCCTCTTCTTAAAGGTTCGTCCTAAGACGGCCATGATGAGTGCCTTCTACGCTGGGGTCGGGCTGACCGGATTCGGTTGGATCATTACTGAATTTACCCCAGTTGTTACGAAGATTATCAAGCAAATGGTTGATAACACCGGGATTAAGCTCCCGGTGGTTGATATTGGTTGGCAAGCGGGTTCGCTAGCTAGTTTTGGTTCCACGGTGGGGTTATCCTTCTTCGTGTTTGGGCTGATTTTTGAGTTAATCATCTTCGCCCTTGGGATCACGAAGGTTTTCATGGCGTCTAACCTTTGGAACAACTTCGGGTTAATGATTTGGGGGACGATGGCCTACTACGTTACCCACAACTTCTGGTTATCATTAGGGCTGTCCTTCTTCATGTTGCTGTACACGTTGATTCTAGCCGAAGTGCAGGCCGATCGGTGGTCAGACTACTACGGTGTTAAAAACGCCACCGTTTCGTCACTACACAACATTGAACAAACCATTCCGGCCATCATCTTGGACCCACTGTGGAACCTTTTAGGGTTCAACAAGGTTAAGATGACGCCGGCTTACTTCAAGAACAAGCTCGGAGTCTTTGGGGAACCGACTACCTTAGGGGCGCTGCTTGGTTTAATCATCGGGATCTTAGGGAACATTAACGACCTAGGGACTGTAAAGGCTTGGGGGCAAATCCTTCAATTCGCCATCCAATTGTCCGCCGTTATGACCATCTTCCCACTGGTTACGGGAGTCTTTGCCAAGGCCTTCTCCCCGTTGGCCGAAGAAATCGACAAGAACCGCAAGAAGGAAGTTGTCGAAGAAGGAAAGGAAATCGACGCCGTTCACGACAAGAAGCGCTGGTTCCTTGGTGTTGATGACGGGGTTGGTTATGGTGAACCGGCTACGATCATCTCCGGGGTGATCTTGATCCCAATCATGGTGCTGATCGCCTTTGTTCTGCCTGGCAACCGGACCCTTCCGGTGGTCGACTTGATTTCCCTTCCGTTCATGGTTGAATCCATCGTTGCCATCACCCGCGGGAACATTCTGAAGGTGATTGCCAACGGGATCGTTTGGTTCTCACTGGGACTTTACGCATCTAGTTGGCTGGGAACGGTTTACACCGGTGCGGTTTCCCACTACGGGGCAGCCATTCCAGCCGGGGTGGTTCTGATCACCAGTTTCAACCTTATGGCTCGGCCACTGAACGCCTTGGTTTTTGCCGCCTTTATTTCGCAAAACCCACTTTGGATTGGACTTTGCATTGTTGTTTACTTGGTATTACTTTACGTCTTACGTCGTTACCGCTCTCAAATCTGGACTTACCTCAACAAGATGGCGGACAAGAACGCCGGCTTCTCTGGTAGTGCTGACAAGATTGAGTATTAATTAGTTCGTGATTTAAGCTTTAAAAGGATTGGAGATATACATCATGAAGAAAATTGAAGGTCACATTCACTTGGTTCGTGCAATCGCTGGTTCAAAATGTCAAGGGCGCTTGACGCCGATTGGCGATGGCCGGACAATTTGGGATAATGGCGAAATCATTCACCTGATTCCAGAAGGCTGGGGAGACGACAAGTTCCTCGCCGAGACCTACTTGGACATCATGAAAGAAGAGGGGATTGAAAAGGCCGTCCTGTTACAAGGGACCCTGAACGGTTACCAAAACTACTACTCCTACCAAACGGTGAAGAAGTACCCAGGTAAGTTTGTCGCTGCCTTTTCCGTTGATCCGTTTGCTGACAACGCCTTAGAAATTGTTCGCCGTCACGTTGAAGACCTTGGCTTCCGGGCCATCAAGTTTGAAATCAGCCAAGGTGGCGGTTTGCACGGGTTCCACCGTGCCTTCCGCTTAGACAACGAAACCCGGGTTAGCCAAATTATGCACTTCTTGGCTGACTACCCAGGCTTTGTTGTCACGACTGACTACGGTGACTACACCCAAACTAGTTACCAACCAGAAGCAATCGTAAACCTAGCTAAGCGTTACCCGAAGATGGACTTCGTGGTGTGCCACCTCTCCTTCCCGAACGCGGATCACTTGGACCGGCTGGAAAACGCCCTTCAACAATTTGCGTCCGTTGATAACATCTTGGTTGATATTTCGGCCATCCAAGATATCGAAGGTGAAGAAACCGATAAGTTCCCATACCCACGTTGCCAAGCTGACGTTAAGCTGGCTAAGGAAATCCTGGGGGCAAAGAAGATTATTTGGGGAACGGATTCCCCGTGGTCTTCAACCTTTAACACTTACCACCAATTAGCAACTTGGTTGGAAAACACGGATATCTTTACCGAAGAAGAACTCGAAGACGTAATGTACAACAACGCCGAACGGGTATACTTCAAGCCGGAAAACGTTCAAGCAATGCTTGATGCCGAAGATCCAGCCTTAAAGGATCTGAAGTAATTTAAAACATACTAAAAAAGCGCCAGTGATTCGATCAATCGGATTACAGGCGCTTTTTACGTAGAGTTAACAAGTGAATTTCGTAAGTGTTGTTATCGTCGACGTGATAAGGGAGGGCGACTTAATAGCGGGCGAAATGGTGCGGTAAAGAGAAAGGAAGAAAAGGGAGGAATTGACTAATGTTCAACTAAGCACAATCTTTAGTGGGTAAGCGTTTTCTCTAGATTGATCAATAACTAACAAGTGAGTGACGGTTATGGCGTTAAATATGTTAATCTGTTGATATAGCAAAAGACTATAATTGATCACTTTGTAACTAAACTGTTATGAAAGGGGTTGCAACAAATTAGTTTGCATGTTAACATAACGTTGTTGAATGGTTAAACGTTTAACAGTTGGGGGCGAAAACCGTTGTTAAACTGCACTTATTACAATTAAGTTCTTATTTTTTTGGTCCCTTTGTAAACCGCTTAACCAACTGATGTAACCAATAGTTAGGAGATGAGAAGGTGTTATATGTCAATCTTGCTTCGTTTGAACCGGAAGATTACGTACGAATTCAAGAAGCCGTGGCGTTTTTGAAATCAACGGATCTGACGACAACGCCGTTAAGACGCAGCCATCAAGATGGGGAACGGTTCTACTGCCAAACTTTGGAGTATGAAACGGAACTGATCGAACACTTCGACTTTGAAATTCATCAAAAGCGCTTAGACCTGCACTACATTGTGGAAGGAACGGAGCGGATTGATGTGGCACCGGATACGGCATTCGTTGCCGTGACGGGTTACAACGAGGAGCGAGACATTCAGTTTGTTGAGCAACCGACGCACTTTAATCAAGTGGTTCTCCAAAAGGGTGATTTCGTCTTAATTGGAATGCACGAACCACACCGGACGAACGGAATGGTGGGGGAAAAGCCAGTCCACGTTCGTAAGATTGTTTTGAAGCTTGGTCGTTAAGGAGGAAAAATCATGGGAAACAACGCACCTGCCGTGGATAATTCACGTTGGACCGTTAAGCAGGTTCTGGTGATCACCGGGATCTGGCTGGCCTTTTTGATTAGTTTTATCACGCGCCTGTCATGGTCAACGTTGATGCCGACCGTTAATGACGCGATGCACTTCACGGTTCAACAAGGGAATAGCTACGTCACTGCCTTTTACATTGGTTATGCCATTACGGTTCTCCCTGGGGGGATGTTAGCAGATAAGTTCGGTTACCGGAGAATGGTAATGGTCGCCATCATGGGGAACTTAGTAATGATGGCCTTGATGGTCTTTATGCAAGGTTACTGGTCAGGGTTAGTCCTCCGGTTCTTGCTCGGGATCGTTAGTGGTCCGGACCTGTCTGCTTGTTTAGGGATCATCACGGAATGGTTCGATGGTAAGAAGCGGGCAACGGCGACCGGGTGGTTTAACACTTGTACCTCCTTTGGTTTGATTGTTGTTAATGCCTATGCACCGTACGTGTCCGTTCACTACGGCTGGCGTGCTGCGATGGGGATTACGGCGCTCTTCCCGTTAGTAGCCCTCTTCTACGCTTGGGTTACGTTAAAGGGGAACCCGCCGTTCCCACAACAATTCGGGGTTAAGACGAAGAGCGGTAAGGTTCAAGAAGAGTCCGCAATGGCGCGCTTGAAAAAGGCCGTTAACAACCGGAGTGTTTGGATGTTAGCGATCACTGGTCTGTTTGCAACTGGTGCTAAGTGGGGGGTTACCAACTGGGCCAACCTCTTCATCGTTAAGAGCCTGGGCTTTGACGTGATTACGGCCGGGAAGGCAATGACTTTCTTCGGGGTAACTTCTGTTCTGTCAATGATCGTGGCTGGTTGGATTTCAGACCGGTTCCAAAATATTTCCCGCCACGGGTGGGCAGTCATCCTAATGGCCATCTTTACGCCAACGATTATCGGGTTCGCCCTTTCGCCAAAGGGTAACTTACCGATGCTTTACTTCTGGACCGGGGCCGTTGGGATTGGGGCCTTCATGTTCTCAACGATCACTAACAACCTGTCCGTTGAAGTTGCTCCTCCTGACCAACGGGGGACGGTGTCTGGGTTCATTAACGCCTTCAACCAAATTGGCTCTTTCCTAGCACCGGCATTGTTAGGTCAATTACTGATGATGACGGGAAGTTACGTTACTTCATTCTTAATCATTTCTGTCTTCCCACTGATTGCAGTGGTCGCCTTGCTCTTTGTTCGGGAAGACCGCTCAGCACTTGAACAATAAGATTTGGAGGAATTAATCATGGAATTTGGCTTAAGTAAAAATCACCAACGGGACCAAAAGGTTCAAGAACGGATTCAACTGGCCTTAGACTGGCTGGGTGCACGGACAACGGATGAGTTATTAAACGAACCGATCGGCAAGAAGCCGATTGCTGATGGAGTGGAACTGCGCTTCCAAAGTTATGACTCACGGCCGTATGACGATGAGATGCCGTTTGAAACCCACCGTCACCACATTGATATTCACTACATGATTACGGGGCAAGAATACTGCCACTTTGGTGACTTCGATCCCGCCATCAAGCCACGCACCGAGTACGATGAAACGGAAGACCTCCAGTACTTCGATCACCCGAGTGCAGTGTTAGGGGAAGTCCTCTTAACGGATCGTCACTACGTAATCTTTGATCCAACTGACATTCACGCTTGTCACGGGATGGTTGGTAACAAGCCAACTCACAACCGGAAGCTTTGTGTGAAGATCGCCCTAGATTAATTGCGAAGGTAAAAAAGGCGCCGTCCGCATGGATGGCGCCTTTTTATGTGCTATTACATTGGAATCTGGACTACCTCAACGCCGTGGCGGCGGATCTTGTTTAGTTCCTCGTCGGGAGCGAAGGTATCGGTGATCAAAATATCGATATCATCAATTTCGCCGATCTTGAAGTTAGAGGTGTTGCCAATTTTAGAATAGTCGGCGACGACAATCAAACGCTGGCAATGCTTGATGATGGCGCGGTTAACGTCGGCTTCGTGAAAGATGGGGGTGGTGATCCCATCATTAATGTTCAAACCAGCACAACCAATGATAGCGAGGTCGGCCTGAACGTTGCTAAAGGAGTTAGTGGCAGCCTGGCCAACTAAAATGTGCTCGGGAGTTAACTCACCACCGCACAAAATAATGGAGTACAGATCGGCGTTGGGGAAGTTAACGACATTGGCGTTATTAGTTTGGACGATCGAGCGGGGATCGTGAAGGTACTTTAGGACCTTTAAAGCGGTCGTACTGGAGTTGATGGAGATGAAGTGGCTATCTTTGACGTGGTCAGCGGCTGCCTTAGCAAGAGCCTCTTTAATCTTATCGTGGGGGTCAGAGAGGTTGGTTTTAACGTTGCGGTGAACGATTGAAATGACGCCCCGCTTTTGTTCGACTTCGCCCATTGCAACGAGTTGTTTACAATCACGGCGGATGGTCATGGCAGAGACTTGCGTTTGTTCACTAAGTTCATCAATAGTGAGGGCTTCGTGTTGGTGTAACAGTTCTAAGATTTTGTCGCGGCGGGAGTTAATCGTTTCTAGTGAGTTTTTCATTTTACGTGGCTTCCTTAGTGTTAGTTTACTAGCGCTAGCTTACCACCGAATTCGCGATTTTCCTTTGCGTAGTCGCCAATGCGGTTTGTTTGTCCCAGTTGGCGGTAAGTTTGGATAAGCATGGCATTTAAGTAGGTGATTTCACGCTGGTTAAGCTTTTCGCGATCAACGTGTAAGAAGTACTGTAAGGCCTTAGTGTGGCGTCCTTTGATTAGGCAATCTAAACCATCAATTTCGTCCCAAGAAAAGAGGGGTGAATACTTCTTTTGCTTGGTTCCGCGGATTTTGGTTAACCCGTTCATAGCAAAGTCGGCAGCGGTTGGATCGTTGAGGAGCCACGCAAGCTGGAGACGGGTATGGTACATGATGAAAAGATTATCAATTGAGGAGCGGAAGAAACGGTCATTCTCGTTTAACCAGCGTAAGCAGGACTCGTACTGGCCGGTATCCATTAATAGCAAGGTGTTAAAGACGATTAGTGATCCTTTGAAACCACGAAAGACATCTAATTTTTGGAATTGGTTACGTAAGGAGATGGCCTGCTGGGGGTCGCAATCATTAATGAGCACCCCGATCATCTTGTGATAAAAGTGTTTAAGGTATTCATAGTATAAACAGGTTCCGAGGGCAATGACAAGAATGATGCTATAAAGCACTTTAGTACTCATAATTGGGGCAACTGCTATCAAATAAGCAACGTAAATTGCAAATAGTAGGTAAACAATAACGTTTAAAACGGCTTTTCCACAGTAATAACCCTTGATAAAGAGAACTTTAAATGTGGTTTTCATGCTCTTCAACTCCTTTTCTATGGAACATTCTATCATAAAATAGTGACTAGCGGGGGTTATATCTCATTAAGTGTGATTAATAGCCGGTAATTTTATGTTATACGATGATAAATTGTTGCTTTTTGTCATCTAGTAACATAAAAACATGTTAATTTCCATATAATAAGATTGGAATCGCTTCCTAGTGAGGTCATAATACAAAGTGTAAAAAGTAACAAAGGAATTAATTCAAGGAGGAATTACTCTGATGGCTTCACCGAAGAAGATCGAGGATGTAACGAAGGAAGTATGGACGCAAAACGTTTTCCCAGAATGGGGGACGTACCTGAACGAAACGATTGCTAACAAGCAGGTTCCAGAAGGCAGCTTTGCAATGTGGTGGACTGGATGCATGGGCTTCTGGTTGAAGACGCACGAAAACACTAACATCGTTGTTGACCTTTGGAACGGGACCGGGAAGCACACCCACGGGACCGGCGAAATGCGTAAGGGTCACCAAATGATGCGGATGAACGGTGGCCACGAACAACAACCAAACCTGCGTAACCGTCCATACGTACTGGATCCATTTGCGGTTAAGGATGTGGATGCCCTCTTTGTTACCCACACGCACCACGACCACTTAGATATTTACACGGCCGCTTCCATCAACAAGAACTGCCCGAACGCTAAGTTTGTTGGACCACAAGGTGTTGTTGATGAATGGCTTGAATGGGGGATTCCAAAAGAAAAGACGATCGTCGTAAAGCCGGGTGATGAACTTCAAATCGGCGCCGTTAAGGTAAAGGCCTTAGAAGCCTTTGACCGGACGGAATTGGTTACCGAAGACGACCCAGAAGTAACGCTCGCCGGCACGATGCCAAAGGACATGAGTAAGATCGCCGTTAACTACCTGTTTGAAACTTCCGGTGGGAACCTTTACGACGCCGCTGACTCCCACATGTCCAACACCTTCACTAAGCACGGGAACGAAAATAAGATTGACGTTGCTGTTTGTGCTTACGGTGAAAACCCACGTGGGGTTACCGACAAGTTGGATGACTCCCAAGTTCTGCGGATGTCTGAAGACTTAAAGACCAAGGTAGTTATTCCAATGCACTGGGATATCTGGAGCAACTTCTTCACGGACCCGAAGGATATCTTTGCCCTTTGGGAACGTAAGCGTTACCGCTTGAACTACCAATTTATTCCGTACATCCTGCAAGTTGGTGGTGAATTCAACTTCCCACAAGACCAAAACAAGCGTGAATACATGTACGACCGTGGATTCCACGATGCCTTCAAGCACGACAATGACTTACCATTCCCAGAACTGCTGTAATCAACATCGAACTTTATTGAAGTCGGCTAGAAGTGATGACCTAACCGGCTGACCAAGGCCCACGACCGGGTGGGTTGGGAGGAATTATTATGCTTCGTTATTTCTTAGAAAATGACTTACTCAACATCACTGATAAGGCACCCAAGGATTGGGAAGAAGCCATGCGGATCAGTGGTGAGGTGATGAAGAAAAAGGGACTTGTCACCGATCAATACATCGACCAAGTAATTGCCGACGTTAAAGAGTATGGTCCCTACATCGTAATCGTGCCGGGCGTGGCGATGCCCCACTCCTCGGCTAAAAACGAAGGGGTTAAGGGAACCGGGATTGGTTGCACGATCTTCCCGAACACCGTCTCCTTTGAAGAAGAAAATCCAGAAAAAGACGCTAAGCTGTTCTTCATGTTGGCGGCCAAGGATTCTGACCAACACATGGAAAACATTGCTAACCTTTCCAACATGCTGATGGAAGACGGGTTAATTGATGACTTAATGGCCGTTAAGAACCTCGATGACTACAAGGCTGTGGTGGAAAAGTACAACGTGTAGGAGGATATTGAAGGATGGACGCTGTATTAAACTTCTTAATGGCATGTTGGACCTACTTTGCCACCAATATCCTTGAACAGCCAGCATTCATGATTGGGTTCATCGTCTTGCTGGGGTACATTTTGGAACGTAAGCCGTGGTACGAATGCGTATCCGGGTTCCTAAAGGCCACGGTTGGTTACCTGATCTTAAACGTTGGTTCCGCAGGGTTGGTTAACTCCTTCCGCCCAATCTTGGTTGGGTTGCGTGACCGGTTCAACCTGAGTGCCATGGTTACCGACCCGTATTTCGGTCAAAATGCCGTTACGGCCGGGATTGAAAAGACTTTTGGCCGGACCTTTGCCGACACGATGTTGCTGCTCTTGTTTGCCTACATTTTCAACATCTTGTTGGTGCGCTTCTCCAAGTGGACGAAGTTACGTTCCGTGTTCACGACCGGTAACGTGCAAGTTCAACAAGCTGCGACGGCCTTCTGGCTCTTCTTATTCTGCTTCCCAAAGATGCGGGAAGTGCCGATTCTGATTGTGATGAGTATTGTTCTGGGGCTTTACTGGGCCGTTGGGACGAACTTAACCGTTGGAATCACCCAGGAATTAACGGATGGTGCCGGCTTCGCCATTGCCCACCAACAAATGTTTGGGATCTTCTTCTTTGCTAAACTCGCTGAAATGTGGGGGAAGAGCAACAAGAAGAAGGGACGTAAGTCTGGGAAGCGGCTGGAAGACATTGAATTACCAGGGTTTATGTCCATGTTCAACGATAACATGGTTTCGACTTCAATCCTGATGATCATCTTCTTCGGGTTTATCCTGATTGTCTTGGGTAAGCCATACCTGGTTCACGCCAAGTTCATGACCGCTGACCAAAGTTTCTTGTTCTACCTACTGACAACTGCTTTGAACTTTGCGGTTTACTTAGCCATCTTGCAACTCGGGGTTCGGACTTTCGTTGCCGAACTGACCGAATCCTTCCAAGGGATTTCCGACCGCTGGCTGCCAGGTTCCGTTCCTGGTATCGACGTTGCCGCTACCCTTGGGTTTGGGGATGCATCCAACGCTGCCACGATTGGGTTCATGTTTGGGGCCCTGGGGCAATTCTTAATGATCATCTTGCTGTTGGTCTTCCACTCCCCAACGATTGTTATCGCCGGGTTTATCCCGATGTTCTTTGACAACGCTGCCATCGCCGTATACGCTAATAACCGTGGTGGGGTCGTTGCCGCAATGCTCTTCCCGTTCCTGTGTGGCTTGATTCAAATTGCCGGGTCTGCCTTCATCGCTACTTGGGTCGGAATGGCTCAATACGGTGGTTACATTGGGATGTTCGACTGGGCAACGGTATGGCCATTCTTCACGATTATCATGAAGTACGCAGGCTACATCGGAATTGGGATCGTGGTCATTATCCTGGTTCTTATTCCACAACTTCAATACCGGGCAGACCCAGAAGGTTACTTCTTGGTTACGACCGACTACGAAGCATGGAAGGAATCTCACAAGGATAAGGCAGCCGGTGCTGCGCAAGATTAATTTGTTGAGTCACTTTTAAAACATTACTTACTTATCTACATTTAGGAGGAAAAGAACAATGAAGTTTTTAGCTGCATGTGCAAATGGTTCTGGTACTAGTTTGATGATGATGCGGAGCGCGCAAAAGGCATTGGAAAAGTCTGGCTTCAAGAACATTCAAGGGAACCACTGCTCCGTTTCCGAAGCCAAGGGAACGGCCAAAAACTACGACGTGGTCTTCACTTCCGTTGCCTTCAACAACATGTTTGAAGACGCTCGTAAGGCTGGTGCAATCGTACTGCCAATCAAGAACCCGATGTCCGTTCCTGAAATCGTTAAGGCGATTGAAGACGCTGACCTGAAGAGCAAGTTTAAGTAAGTTAGTGCATAGAGTCGATTGATAGGATTTTTCCCAGAAAGGATCATTTAAACCATGGCAAAACCAATGTTACAGGTGGCATTAGACACCAAGGATACCGCAACTGCACTTAACATCGCCCGCCAAGTTGTTGATGTAGTTGACGTGCTTGAAGCAGGAACCTTCTTAATTTACGAGGACGGTCTGAACTCAGTTCGGGCATTGCGCGCAATCGGCCCGGACAAGATCGTGTTAGCGGACTGCAAGACCGCCGATGCTGGTGGCGCAGTTGCTGCTGAATGCAAGGCCGCCGGCGCAGACTGGATGACTTGCATCAACGCCGCTACGGTTCCGACGATGGCAAGTGCCCAAAAGGAAATCGAAGTTCAAATTGAACTGTACGAGGGTTGGGACAACGAAGAACGCGCTAAGGAATGGTTAGCAGCTGGTATCGACCAAGTGGTTTACCACCAAAGTCGGGATGCTAAGTTTGCTGGTCAAACCTGGGGCGAAAAGGATCTGGCCTCCGTTAAGAAGCTTATCGACATGGGCTTCAAGGTTTCTGTAACTGGTGGAATGAAGGCCAAAGTTTTGAAGTTGTTTGCCGGGGTTCCGGTATACGCCTTCATTGCTGGCCGGGCCATTCACGGTGCTGACGACCCGCACGCTGCAGCACTGGAGTTCAAGAACGAAATTGACCGGATCTGGGATTAATTTCTGGTATCGAAATCGAGAAAAGGTGGCGGTCGCTTCGGTGGCCCCGCCTTTTTCTGTTACTGAAGGGAAATAAAATGTTGGAAAATTACTTCTTTGACTTTGATCGAACGTTAGCTGATTCGACGAAAGTTAACATCTATGCCGCCCAAACGGCTTTTCACGATTCTAAGCTAAAGGTGCCAAGTGTTGATGAGATCATTTCTTATATGGGAGTCCCGGCGGATAAGTCCTTCCCGCAAATGGCGGATCGTGAATTGAGTGAAGGGGATGCCAAACGCTTAATTCGTCGCTTTCGGAACCTATATTTAGAAAATGAGGACCGGGGGACCGTCTTGTACCCCGGCGTTGAGCATGCGTTAACTACTTTAAAGGAACAGGGAAAGAAACTTTTTGTGGCATCGGCAAAGGAAACGGAATCCTTAGACCGCAACTTACAGAAACTAGGAATTTTGGATCTCTTCGATGAAACGATTGGCTTTGACAAGGTTGAGCACCCGAAGCCAAACCCGGAAGCACTACTCCTGTTGTTAGATAAGTACAATTTAGCTGCCGAAGACAGTGTGATGATTGGTGATGCTAAGTACGACCTAATAATGGGAGCCGCTGCACAAATGAAAACGTGTGGGGTCTTGTGGGGAGCAGCTGATGTCGACTCGTTAAGGGCGCAAAAGCCGACGTACCTACTTAAGACACCAAGGGAACTACTAGAAATCTCTTAAAGAAACCGGTTACGTGCAACCGCTTAATATATGGTGGAATTCACAATGATAACGATTTATAATTAGACGTATTGAGCAGTGTCACACGGTTGACACTCAGATTTAGGAGGAACATATAATGGCAAAAGACGTGAAGGGAATTGCAGCTAGTGATGGGATCGGGATTGCCCCGGCATACCTGTTGGTTGATCCAGATCTGTCCTACGACAAGGTAAAGGTTGACGACACAGCGGCGGAATACGCCCGGGTTGAAAAGGCCTTCCAAGACTCAATCGAAGAATTGACGCAAATCAAGGAGAACGCTAAGGATCGCCTTGGGGAAGAAGAGCTGGGTGTGTTTGATGCCCACATCGCTATCCTGTCCGACCCGGAAATGCTGGGCCAAATTAAGGATGACATCGAAAATAACCACACCGGTGCCGAAGAAGCCGTTGACAAGGTAACGACCGCCTTTGCTGACATGTTGGCCGCCATGACCGATAACGCCTACATGCAAGAACGGGCTGCCGACGTTAAGGACGTTGCAAAGCGGGCAATGAGCCACCTGTTGGGTAAGCAATTACCAAACATCGCCGGTATCAACAGCCCGGTGGTGATCGTGGCCCACGAAATTACCCCGTCCGATACTTCTCAGATGGACGCTAAGTTCGTCAAGGGGATCGTAACCGACCTAGGGGGCCGGACGAGCCACGCCGCCATCATGTCCCGGACCTTACGGATTCCAGCCATCGTTGGTTCTAACGAAATCACGACTTCCGTTGAACACGGTCAAATGATGATCGTGGATGGTTTGAACGGGGACGCCATCATTGACCCGAGTGACGACCAAGTAAAGGAATACGAAGCTAAGGCCGAAGCCTTCGAAGCCGAACGGGCAGAATGGGCTAAGTTAGTCGATGCCCCATCCGTTTCTAAGGACGGCAAGGAATTTGAAATTGCCGCCAACATCGGGACACCAGACGACACGGAAGACGCCGTTAAGCAAGGTGCTGATGGGGTTGGTCTCTTCCGGAGCGAATTCTTGTACATGGGCAACGACCACATGCCAAGCGAAGACGAACAGTTTGAAGCTTACAAGAAGGCCGTAGTGGGCATGAACGGTAAGCCGGTCGTGGTTCGGACGATGGACATCGGTGGGGACAAGCCGCTTGATTACATGCCGTTACCAAAGGAAGAAAATCCATTCCTGGGCTACCGGGCCATTCGGATTTGCTTGGACCGGCCGGAACTCTTCAAGACCCAACTGCGGGCCCTGGTGCGTGCCTCTGAATTCGGACCGGTTTCAATCATGTTCCCAATGATCGCGACGGTGGCCGAACTTCGTCAAGCCAAGGCGATCTTTGAGGAAGCCAAGGCCGAAGTCCAAAAGGATCACCCAGGTCTGGGCGACGACGTTAAGATCGGGATGATGATTGAAATCCCGCTAGCCGCTTTAAACGCCGCTCAACTGGCTAAGGAAGTGGACTTCTTCTCCATTGGGACCAACGATTTGATCCAATACAGCTTCGCCGCTGACCGTGGGAACGAAGCCGTTTCCTACCTTTACCAACCGCTGAACCCAGCCTTCTTATCCCTAGTTAAGCACGTCATCACCTCCGCTCACGAAAACGGCGCTAAGGCCGCCATGTGTGGGGAAATGGCCGGTGACGAAATGGCACTGCCACTCTTGATGGGGATGGGCCTGGATGAATACTCCATGTCCGCTACTTCCATCCTCCGTACCCGGAGCATGATGAAGAAGCTCGACACCAAGGAATGGGCCGGCTACGTTGACGAAATCATCGCCAACTGCGCCACTGTTGAAGAAGTTCAAGACTTCGTGAAGAGCAAGTTGGGCTAAAAAATTGAACCAATTAATTAAACACTAACTAAAACTGCTAATTTTACCTAACAATAGGTAGAGTTAGCAGTTTTTATATACGGTAGATTGTAAGATTAAATAGAATTCTACCCAGACGAAAAATTTGGATAGAAAAAGGGCAATGGACCCGGTATTGTTTTAAGTGACAAAACTATAAACAATAGGAGTCCATTACCCATGA